>Ga0118677_10000192_pt1 | contig 126638 bp, 123 predicted proteins | sample AliMusrvi5mmetaG_FD_86154 | JGI IMG/M metagenome (GOLD analysis project Ga0118677, IMG submission 86154) | reverse complement strand
CACTCACAAAGCTTACCGACATTGCCCGCTTCAAGCCCGATCCGCGCCATCTGCAAAGCCAGAAAAGAAGCCGCAACTCATTGAACTGTCGGCTCTTGGAGCTCTTAGGTTGATGCGAAAGGGCAATTACCCTATTGTGGAGATCCCGACAATACAAACCCTGAAATCCGAAGCCCAAATGAACACGAACCAACGTTCGTAGCCGCTGGCGAATGCCCAGAAAAAGCACGTGGCTGCTGATCGTCTATTCAGCAGCCACGCTAGTCCGGAGATAACCATTAACGCCGGAAATTGTTATTCACCTTGGTCACATTTGCGCTCCGTAGTCACCCAACGGATTGCAGGCTCACAGGCTCTGAAAATTAGCATTACCTGTCTATAATACGGAAGTATAAGACGTTCGCCCCGAAATCGTTCCTGCTCTAGGCTACAAATCCAGAGTTTCTGCCAAACAATACACTTGATTGTCAAACACTTGCGCAATACGTCTTTTCAAGACTTGTTGCCCATATCAGGCTTGGCAATACTGCTGCAGGAGTCGGATGCCTCTCTTCCAGTCATGACCCACATTAACCCAGAAAAACCACAATCCCAGAAGCGGGCCGTAGGCGGTCAAACCTATCGCACGCCATTTGTGATCATGACCGTGCTTTTTTTTATGTGGGGTTTCATGACGGTGTGGAATGACATCCTCATCCCGCGGTTCAAAGAGGCATTTACCCTGGATTATTTTCACGCGATGTTGATCCAGTTTGCCTTTTTCGGCGCGTACACCGTCGGTTCGCTGGTTTATTATATTATTTCGATGGTATCGGGTGATCCCATCAACCGGATTGGTTACAAGAACGGTGTCATTTTAGGGCTGCTGATTGCAGGTTTCGGTAGCGCCTTGTTTTATCCTGCGGCGGTGCTGACATCCTATCCATTTTTTTTGATAGCCTTGTTCATTGTCGGTCTGGGCTTCGCTATGCTGCAGATAGCTGCCAATCCTTACGTGACCATACTAGGGCCGGAACGTACGGCCTCGAGTCGACTCAACCTATCACAGGCGTTCAACTCGTTCGGCACAACCATAGGCCCGCTCATTGGCGGATGGTTGATCTTTTCACTGTTTACGAGCAAGTCTGCACACGGAGCTGATTCTGTTAAAATTCCTTACCTATGTGCTGCCGGAGTTTTTGTCTTATTGGCGGTAATGTTCAAGTTTGCGAGGTTGCCTGAGTTTAGTAATCCCGAGCGGATTTCGCACGGGGTGGGTGCGCTGAAGCACCCGCACACCGTGCTCGGCATGCTGGCCATCTTCATGTATGTCGGGGGCGAGGTGTCGGTGGGCAGCAGTGTGATCAACTATCTGGGTCTGCCGAAACTCGGAGGCTTGACCAATGAGGCGGCCAGTAAGTTTCTGGCATATTACTGGGGCGGCCTGATGATAGGGCGTTTCATGGGTGCGTTTGCGCTCAGCGAGATACGCCCATGGGTTAAGCATATGCTTGTAGTTTTGACACCCGTAACGGCTTATGTTGTCATCCTCCTACTTTCAGGGCAGGAAAATGCCCTCCATTACGGGGTTTTGCTGGCAGTGCTGCCAATAGCTTTTTTTGTCAGTGAAGCCAGCGCTAACAGAATGCTGGCGCTTTTCAGTTTGATTATTATCGGGCTGTTGTTGGCAGGTGTGCTCGCCACAGGTGAGACGGCGAAATGGGCCATCCTCGGTATCGGACTATTTTGTTCGGTGATGTGGTCGAACATTTTCTCGCTGGCTATAGAAGGATTGGGTCCACTGAAGAGCCAGGCATCATCCTTGCTTATTATGGCGGTTCTTGGTGCAGCGCTGCTACCGCCGTTGCAAGGTCTGATCGCTGACAGGACAGGCATACAGTTTTCGCTCGTTGTGCCCATGGTGGCCTTCGCCTACATCGCCTTTTACGGGCTTTACGGCTATCGTGCAGGACGAAAAGCGGACGTTCTAGAGGTTGTGTGCGTTACTACAGATGCAGGAAATTCCGTGCGGGAGGGAATCGTGCCATGAATAGCTGTCTGTTGGGTTTCGACATTGGTGGCACCAAATGCGCAGTCATTGTGGGGCAGGCGGAGGGAGAAAATATCCGCATCGAAGAGCGTGCCGCATTTTTGACTCCGTCCGGGCCGGATGCCGCCCTGTCGGCTATGGAGGACTGCGCACGTGATTTGCTCGCAAAGCAGGGTGTGCAGCCGCAGGCTATAGGCATAAGTTGCGGGGGGCCCCTGGATAGCCGCAAGGGGATTGTTCTCGGGCCGCCCAATCTTCCCGGCTGGGATCATGTGGAGGTTGCCGACCGCCTTTCTGTGCTGTTTGGGGTTCCGGCATTCCTGCAAAACGACGCCAATGCCTGCGCTCTAGCAGAATGGAAGTGGGGTGCCGGTCGCGGGGTGGACAACATGGTTTTTTTAACATTCGGCACCGGCATGGGCGCTGGACTGATTCTAGACCGCCGCATATATTCCGGAACCAATGATCTTGCCGGCGAAATGGGACATGTGCGGCTGGAGGAGGACGGTCCTATGGGATTTGGTAAACGAGGGTCTTTCGAAGGGTTTTGCAGTGGGGGGGGCATTGTCAGGCTAGCCCACGAACATGATTTTAATGTGGCTGACGCGCGTGAGGTTTTCGAGGCTGCCCATGCTGGGAATAAGACCGCCACGAAAGTGATAGAAATATGCGCCCGCCAACTCGGGCGCGGGCTCGCCCTGATTGTTGACATCCTTAATCCTGAACGCATTGTCATCGGTAGCATTTTCGCCCGCCAGCGGGAACAACTTTGGCCACTGGCGGAACAGACATTGCGGGAAGAGGCGCTGCCTGCGGCCTTTTCTGCGTGCCGTGTCGTTTCCTCCGCACTGGGCGAAAGTATCGGTGATTATGCGGCATTATCCATCGCGACTCAGACATCATGAACCTACATCTTGATCAAATGCTCCTGAGGCATCCTCAATTGGTTGCCTGTCTTTCTGATATTGAGCGGGCGTTCGTTATCATGCGCGACAGTTTCCGTGACGGCGGGAAACTTTTGTTGTGCGGGAATGGAGGCAGTGCTGCGGATTCTGACCACTGGGCGGGCGAGTTACTTAAGGGTTTTGCTCGCAAGCGTCCGTTGGGTCTGGCAGATATCGAGAAACTGCCCGCAGCACTAGCCCAGAAACTCCAGGGAGCGCTGCCCGCGATTCCGCTCACGGGATTTAATTCTCTCAACACAGCTTTTGCCAATGACGTGGATCCCCAACTCACGTTCGCACAACTTGTCTGGGGGCTCGGTAAACCAGGCGATGTAATTGTGGGCCTCAGCACATCTGGCAATGCCGCCAATGTCTGCGCAGCTATGGAGGCAGCAAAGGCGCGAGGCCTGACTCGCATCGGTTTGTCAGGCAGGAGTGGGGGACTGTTGTGTCGTTGCTGTGACTTGTGTATCAAGGTTCCTGCGGATGAGACCTACCTAGTCCAGGAATTGCACCTGCCCATATACCACTGTATTAGCCTGATGCTTGAAGATGAGTTTTTCGGCGCTTGAACCATCCATTCTATCAAACTCACATGAAACCCACATGCTTTCTTCCTCTAGTTTTTTCCATATTTGGTTCCATGTGCAATGGTGTCCTGTTTGCCAACGAGGATCTGACAAAATTTGTCAACCCCATGATGGGCACCGGTAATGGCGGTTGCATTGTTCCAGCGGCATGTGTGCCACAAGGAATGGTGCAACTTTCTCCCGACACCAGGTTATCCAATTCAGGATATGACTACGATGATCCTCTCATTCTTGGATTCAGTCACGTCCACCGATGTGGTGCGGGAGCTTCCGGGTTTCAGAACATCATGACCACTCCTCTGAGTGAGAAACAAATCATGGTCAATCAGCCGGAGTTTCCACAGAAGCCTCTCGGTTCCAAGTTCTCGCACGAGAGCGAGACGGTTAGGCCGGGTTATTATCGCGTGAAACTGGATGACTTCGGAGCTACGGTGGAACTGTCCGCCACGGACCGTTGCGGGATGCAGCGTTATTCCTACGAAAATGGCCAGCGCCCCGGGATATTGTTAGATCTGGTGCACGGAGCCACCAAGGCGTGCACGATTGTGCCAGAGGATGATTATGACAAGGTGAAGGCCGCCTATATTGAAATTGTCAATGAAACCACTGTCCGTGGGTACCGTATTTCAAATGGCTTTGTTCCAGAACAGCAGGTTTATTTCTATATCCGGTTTTCCAAGCCCTTCAAGACAGAGAACCTCTACAAGGACGGCAAGCTTCTCGCGGGATCAAAGCAGGCGGCGGGAATCAGCCTCCGGTGCATGTTCTGGTTTGATGAGACCGACACCACGCCTTTGCTGGTCAAGACCGGGATATCCCCAGTGGATATGGATGGTGCCTGCAGGAATCTTGAGGCGGAGATCAAGGACTGGGACTTCGATTCGGTACGTTCAAGGGCCAGCAAGCGTTGGAACGATGAGTTGTCGAAAATCACGGTAGAAACCAGCGATACCAAACGTCGCAGGCTGTTCTACACCGCCATTTATTTCACCCAGATGTATCCGATGCTGCTGAGCGATGTAGACTTGAGGTTTCGCGGACCAGATCTGAAGGTTTACCAGGGGGAGTCGCCCTATTACGCCGGCGCCATCTCGATCTGGGACACTTTCCGTGTAGCCTGCCCGCTGCAAACCATCCTCAGCCCGAAGGTAATGAATGATTATGTGAGGACCTTCCTGGCATTCTACAAGATCGCCGGACAGTTGCCGATCAATGTCTATTGGGGTGGGGAAACCTATCAGATGCTCGGGCTGCACACTCTTCCTATCATTGCCGACTGTTATTACAAGGGCATACGCGATTATGATGTGCCGCTGGCGTTGGAGGCTATGAAAACCTCAGCCATGCGTGACACCACGGGTTATTCAATGCGATATTTTGTCGGTCTGAAAAACTATAAGAAATTCGGCTATGTGCCAGCCGACCTCGAGATGGAAGCCACCGCCCGGACGCTGGAATACGCCTATGACGATTGGTCCCTCGCCCAGATGGCAAAAATGTTGGGCAAGACCGAGGACTACAATTTCTATCTGAAGCGGGCGGGGTCATACAAGAATGTGCTTGACCCTGAGACCCATATGATGCGCGGCAGAATGTCTGACGGAAGTTGGCGCACTCCTTTTGATCCGCTCGCGTCGAATCACCGTAGGGATGATTACTGTGAGGGCAATGCCTGGCAGTGGACATTTTTTGTGCCGCAGGATGTGCGTGGTCTGGCGGAGGCAATGGGTGGTAATAAGTTTCTGCTGGGACAACTGGACACACTTTTCACCATGGATTCAACAGTCCATGGAGAAAGCGCTTCCGGCGATATTTCCGGAATGATAGGACAGTACGCCCACGGAAACGAACCAGGGCACCATACGATATATATGTACAGCTATTTGGGGCAGCCGTGGAAGACCCAGAAATATGCGCATCAGATACTCCAGACCATGTATGATGACACCCCTAAGGGTATGTGCGGCAATGACGACACAGGTCAGATGTCGGCGTGGTATCTGATGAGTTCGATGGGATTCTATCCTGTCCGACATGGCGATGGCATATATGTCTTCGGCAGCCCGTCATATGACAAGGTGACGATCCATCTATCTAACGATAAAACCATGGTCATTAAGACCCATGGGTTGTCGGACAAGAACATTTACATTCAGTCTGTCACCCTCAACGGTGCTCCATACGTCAAAACCTATTTAAGACACGAAGATTTGATGGCAGGCGGGGAACTGCTTTTTGAGTTGGGGCCGGAGCCGGATGCCCAATGGGGGAGTAAACCGGACTCATGGCCACCGTCTATGGTGGATGAGAACAAGGAGTGAAATCCTGCTGGTGAACGCAGGAACTTCTTGATGACCTTTACTCGATATTGAGTTTGATATCTTCCGAGTTACCGCGTAGTTCAGGCGCATACATTCCGGAAACGGTGGCAGGCAGGGCTTTGTAACCGCCAGGGGCCTCGGCGCGAAGTTGATAGCGCAGGGTGTGGATGCCGCGTGGGAGGTCACGCATGAAGAAGTCCACCGTCTTGTCGCGCGGTTCCATGTAGGTGGTGAATCCGTCCTCACCGGAAACATATCCGCTCAGCGAGTCGAGCGCTTCAAAGCCCGCAGCCTTGGCATCTGAGAAGATGAGATACTCGTAGTCATTTTTGCTTTCGAGGATGAGTTCCACTTCGATGCGATCACCTGATTTGAGAGTTGCGCCATCTGCCAGCGGTTTACGGCGGAAGCGTTCAACACGTTGTTTCACAACCAAACCGGTGGAGTCAGGGACTTCGGTGTCCTTATCTAGAGCGATGAGTTTGGAGACCTTGCGTTGAACCTTCACCTCTAGCCCAGCAGCGCGGAGTTTATCCTCAAGACTGAAGACTTCGAGGTAGGCGTTGGCATAGAGCGTGCCCTTGCCGGATTTCTTGAGTTCCACAGAGTGCTTGCCAGTGGTGACGGTATCTCCTGCTAGGAAAACTGTGCCATCGAAATCAAACAGGTTGTCGCGATTGATACTGATCTTTTTCAGTGACTTTCCGTCCAGCAACACTTCGACATCCATTTCAGGAGCATCCTCACCGCTGGCCTTGAAGTAGGCGGCTATGGCCTCGACAGCAAAGGCCGTGTCGCGGGTGGATTCCCAATAGGTCGCGTGTCTGCGGTTATTGACGAGGTATTTCACCAGGCTGCGGGTGTCCGGATCGTTCGGTTTCACGGCGGCTAGCAGTTTGAGATACCATGCATGAGCCTCCACATCGCTGCCATACCAGCACCACCAGTAATTCGTGGCCTTGAGGTCGAGATAAGCCGTTTGGTTTTCGGCATCACGCTTGAGGAATTGGGAGATCATTTGCATCAACTCGTTGCGGCGGGCTTCGTCGCCCTTGCGGTGTTCCTCCAATGCGACCAGGCATTTGGCATAGACTGGCAAGTCGATGCGGTCCCGATAGAGGAATGCCAGCATTGGCTCAGAGTCCCGTTTGGCCTCACCCAGCACCATGCGCACGAAGGCGTCGATGGCGTCACAGGTGACTTTTTCGTAGTGGTCACTGGGTTTGAGTTTTTGATTCTCCTTGCGTTGCGCCTCGCGTTCCACGTGGAGTTGGAGTGCGGTGGCCTGCTTGTTCTCATAGGCCATCAGCCAGCCGATGCCTGCGTTGAGCATGGTATCCGGCACTTTCGCTCCATTGAATTTAGCGGCTAACAGTCCGTGCACGACTACTGCGGTGGTGTGCGGATAGGAGGCTTCGCGGTAACCTGAGAACCATCCCCAGCCACCGTCGGAGTTTTGCATGGACATGAGTTTGTCCAATCCTTCCTTGACCATTTTGGCAACTTCAGCCTCGTCGAAGATTGGGTTTTCCTTCCATTGCCGCCACTGAGCGGCACGGTCGGCTGCATTGCCTAGTTCTTGCGGGTTGAGGTTGGTGCGTTTGGCCTTCACTTGCGCAAGGTTGATCTTGAGATCCCTAAGCAGGTTTTGGGTGATCACCGCGGGCACGAAACGGTTCAGCGTTTGTTCTGTGCAGCCGTATGGGTAACTTGCCAGATAGGGGATGGCGTCAACCACTGCGCCGGCGATGGTGGGGGAGAAACGCACGGTGAGTTTTGATTGGTCCGGGCGGCGTTGTTCCGGAACTTCCATCAGAATTTTCGCAGAATCCTTGTCAGGTTCCACCACGCAGCTCCACGCGTCCTGGCGGGACATTCCATGCACCAGCACCGGCAGCTTGCGCTCAACGGCATCACCATCATCGCCGGCATCGGCGCGCATGCGCAGGGTCGCCTCGCCTTGGTGCAGGGCTTTGACGCGCCAATCAATGCATGTTTCCGATTTGGCGGCGATTTCCGCCGTTTTGGCGGCACCGTCAATGGCCTCAAGGTTTTTGCCATCAAGTTCCAGTGAGATTTTGACCGACTTCGGCGTGTCGTAGTCATTTTGAACCACAGCACTGAAAACCGCCTCATCGCGTTCGACGAGGAAACGCGGTGCCTGCAGGCGGACCAGCAATTGTTTGGATGTGATGATTTCTGTGGTTCCCTCGCCGACTTGTGTGCCCTTGCCAAGCGTCCAGACACGGGCTTTCCATGTGGTTAGATTGTCCGGGAACTCCAGGGGAATCTCCGCATGTCCTTCGGCATCAGTTTCTATGGTGCCGGACCATTTCAACAGGTCCGCGAAATCTTTGCGCACAAGGCTGGGAGCGTTGCCGCCTCCCAGCCCACCAGTCGGTTCCGCTGCTCCTTGTTGTTCAGAGAAATTATCGACTGCATCCGCGGCTGTGCCCTTTCTGAGTTCAGAAGCTCTCTTTGCATTAGCAGGAGCGAAAGTCGCGGCTGCCATAGCGCGGCGTTCTTCCCGTCCCATTCCGCCACCTGGCTTGTGCGCCATTTCTATCACGCCGCCTTCTCCGCCCCCAAAGCCGCGTCCCATTCCTCCATACTGATAGAAGAACTGCATGCCAATGGTTTCCGGACGCAGCAGGTTACCGGGGCAGACCGGCAACGAGTCGGCGCGGGATTGCCAGAAATAGTTTTTCCATTTCCAGAAATTCTCGTGGATAGGGATGACATTGCTGCCACCGGTGATGGCTTCGAGCGATTTGTCATAGATAGTGAGCACGGCGATACCAGTGACAGGCTTGCCATCCGAATCCCGTAAGGTGACGCGTAGAGAGGATTTTTCCTGTGGTTTCACCCGGGATTTTGCCGGCTCCAGCGTGACATCAATCATTTTCTTGGTGGGAGGCAGCAGGATCTGTTTCACGGCATTGTGGACTTGCGCGTCGTGAACGGAAATAGCCTCGATGAACATGTTGGGCATGTCCCGCTGATCAAGTGGCACTGTGACTTCCAGGCTTTTCCCGTTGAGCTGGATGCGTTGTGCTTCTCGGCCAGACCCTCCGGTCATGTGGAGGAATAGCCAGACATTGGCGTCTTCGTGATCGCTGTTGACGCGAAGCTGCAGGGTGTCACCGGGTTTGTATTCGACCCTGTCAGAAACGAGCTCGAGCGGGCCGAATTTCCAAGCTTTCGGGTCATCGCGGCCAGAGCCGTGGACGTTGAGGATGGTAGCGCCTTCCGCGGGTTCCCCACTCTTGAAGGAGAGGCTGGCTGCTAGGCGGTATTGACCAGTGACGGGCGCGGCGAATTTCTGATGGACCCGGCCTTCCGCATCTGTTTCCACGGACCATGATTGGGTTTCTTTTTCCTCGACCCTGTCCTCTTTGCCCATGCTTAGTTGATAGACTTTGAGCGTGCCTTTTGCCCCGGCGACTGGCTTGCCCGCCAGAGTTGCCGCAGAGACGGTGGCTTCCACCTCTTCACCGGCTTTGGCATATCCATGGTTGGTCCAGACCACGATTTCAGAGGGTTTTCTGGCAGCGATTACCGAGCCCATACCTCGTTCCTCGCGGCGCGAGGCATCCACCACCCGGGCTTCGATGGAGTATTTGGCATCCATGTCACCGTGGATTTGCTTGGCGGGAGCAGTGTCGATTTCCACTTTGACTGTTCCTTCCGGGCCTATAGGCATGTCGCGTTTGAGCACGATTTCATCAGGCGTCCAACGGTTATTGTGCCACCAGGACGGGTCGGGAGGCAGGCAGCCCCATCGTTTCCATGTGGGATGCCATTCTGCGTTGGCACTGTTCCACCACGCTCCGGAGCCGTAAAGCCAATCCCAGCGCCAGATTGGGAACCAGCGATCTACGAGTGTTGACCGCTTGACGATGATTTCAACATTCGCGTTTCTAACGGGTGATCCGTGGAAATAGGTGGCCTTCACGGTTGCCGTGAATTTGTCACCGAGTCTCACCGGTTCTTTCGGGGCGTCCACCTTAACCTCGTATTCAGGTTTGCGGTATTCTTCCACGCGGAAGGATAGTGATGCAGTCATGCGGTTTTCGATCCGATAGATAGCCTGCCAATTGCCGAGCGGCGCGTTCTTGGGGATGATAACCTGGGATTCAAGGCTGCCGAGGGCGTCGGTTCTCAGGTTTTCGATTTTTAGTGCCTCCTCGCCCCGACCATTGGTGAGTGTCAGGGTTCCGGATTGATTTGCCCAGCGGGAATCATCTGGCTCGAAGTAACTGACGTTGCGGAGGAAGAATTTGAGATGCACGGTGTCACCCGGCTTGTAGAGTGGGCGATCGCTAATGCCGTAGGACATATCACGATTGGTGTTTCCGTTTGGTGGGTCGATGGCGCGTATTGCCTGAAAGCCGAAGAATGCGGGACTACGGTCCTTTTTGCGGGCGACGGCCATCCATTGGAACAGCGGATCCCAATCGCCGGGTTTTAGCAGGGTTTTGCCGTCGGCGTCGGTTACGCGGCTGAATTGCTTGGTGACGAACTCAAGGCGGCGGTCTGAAGGGAGCTTGCGGTCCTGCTCGACCGAGATCGAGCGTTGTCCGAAGAATTCGATGGTGGCGTCCGTGACAGGTGCACCGCTGGTGGCATCAGCGACCCACCATTGCACATTGCCCGAGGCGTCGTGTCTGACGATTACGGTATCGACTATCCAGACGAGTGTATGGATCTCGTTGCCATTGGTCATATTACCGGTGATCCACCATGCGCCGGGCTTATCTAACGGAAGATCGATCTGTGCATTGGTGTCGCGGTGTTTGTCGAGTGGGGAAAGTTTGTGGTCCCATGTGGCGACAGGGTTACCGATGAACTTGGATTGTTTGTCCATGAGCAGGCGCCCGACTATTTCTGATGGGTGGGCGCGTTGCCAATCGAAGTTGGCGGGATTGCTTTTCAAATAATCCACGGAGTCCTTGAGCATGGCGTCCACGTCCACCTGGGATGCGGTTAGATGGATGCTGGAGGCATTGCGGTACACAAGCGGGAGGACGGGCTTTACGCCAGCCGGTACGGTATCGGCGGATTCGAAACGTCCCCAGTTGCCGGTGATTTGCTTGAGGAGCATCTTGCGCTCGTCATCTTTGCCCGGGCCGTGTTTGGCGATGGTTTGTTCCAGGACAGCTTGGGCCTTGTCGAATTGGTGTCTACTGAGGAAAACCTGGGTGAGGCCGTCGCCAGCTTCGGGACTTTTTTCCAGAATGGAACGGTAGAGCGCGATGAAATGATGTGCGGCAGGCAGTTTGAAGCGGTGCACTCCATCGGCGGTATTTGCGAGACATTCGTCCTCAGCCAGGGTGTCCATTTCCAGAACTCCTTTTGCATTATCGGGGGTCATCCCGTAGGATGCCAGGGTTTCTGTTCCGAACTGGGATAGAGAGAAAAGTGCTAGTTTGAGAGTGACATCCACCGCCGTGTCCGGTTTAAGGTGGACTCTTTCTGATAGTGCAAAACGCCAGCGTTCGCCGTCGTTTTTCGCCGCATCCCAAGATGCGGGGACCTCGTGGAGAACCGGGCCGTCCTTGGTCCAAGGAGTTCCTTCAGTACCCCCCTCGGGTCCCGGTTCACCCCATTCGGGAAGTTTTTCTATGGGTGTTAGAATCTGGAGCAGTTTCCACGAGTCCCAGTTAAACAATGCACTGGCCGTGTGATCCCAATAATCTGAGCGTTTCGAGTCGTCCGCTTGTTTAGCAATCGCTAGTTGGTAAAGTTGGAGTGCGCGGATCCTGTCATGGTAGCTGGTATCCACAGATGACCCGGCTGAGGCGGCTAGGTCTGCGTTGGAGGCCATCGACCTGCGGCCATAGAATCGTGAGCCCTCGCGCTTGAAATCCCCGGCTATAAGGCGACCACTATGCGGGATTGTAGAGTAGGCTGAGCCCGCAGCGTCCAATACGGCTGGGTTTTCAGGGTGGACAGTGACCGCCCGTTCGATGAGTTCATCGGCTTCAACCCATGCGTTCAGGCGGCGCAAAGTCTCGATGGCGCGGTCCACATCCACGCCGGATTCGCTGTCCGAGAGGGTTTGGAGTTTCTCGGTGTAGAAGTTCAGAGCATCCCGATACATCCCGCGTTCCATGAGTTTGTCACGTTCCTTGCGCAGGGCTGCAGGGTCCTGGGCCATGAGGGGGGGGGGCAACAGGGCAGCTATGAAACAAAAGCTGAGCAACGTATTCATATGCCTCTATGACACCCGAAACTGGGAATTCTTGGAAGAAAATTTGAAATTTGGATTTTGCGTCGTGGAATTCCCTGACAATACTGCTGCGGACTTTGCCCATGATCACCTACTCCAAACCGCCCCATCCCCGCGAATACCGGCTCACGTTCAAGAATGTGGATCGGGTGGACTGGGATCCATCAATCGATTGTTGCCTGCGCGATGGTGGTTATGAGTCCCTAAAGCGGGCACTTACCATGCAACCGAAGGACATCACCGAGGAGGTGAAAAAATCTGGACTGCGTGGGCGTGGTGGCGCGGGTTTCCCCACTGGCATGAAGTGGACCTTCATCCCACCCAACAACACCAAGCCGGTCTATTTGATCTGCAACGGTGACGAATCGGAGCCTGGCACTTTCAAGGACCGCTACATCCTCCACCAGGATCCGCACCAACTCATTGAGGGAATGGTGATTTCCTGTTATGCCGCTGGCGCTCATACCGCCTATATCTACCTGCGTGAAGAGTTTCCACAGGCGGCGCTCATTGTGGAGAAAGCCATCGAGGAGGCCCGTGCACACAATTTTGTTGGGAAAAACGTGTTAGGTTCTGGGTTTGATCTGGAGATTTACGTGCACCGCGGAGCTGGTGCCTACATTTGCGGTGAGGAGACAGGTCTTATTGAGTCGCTGGAGGGCAAGCGTCCTTATCCACGCATCAAGCCGCCATATTTTCCTGCCGCGTTGGGCCTCTATATGTGCCCGACCATCGTCAACAACGTGGAGTCACTCTGTCATGTGAAACACATCATCCGCATGGGCGGTGATGAATATGCGAAGCTCGGCGTGCCGCGCAACACTGGCACCCGCATCCTCTGCGTCTCTGGTGACGTGAAGAACCCCGGTTACTTCGAAGTGGAAGTGGGTAAGCTCACGATGCGTGAGTTGCTCTACGACCTGTGCGGAGGGCCCAAGGAGGGTCGCGCGTTCAAGGCAGTCATTCCGGGCGGTTCGTCGTCTAAAATCCTCCGCTGTGATGAATCCTATAAACTCAAAAATCAAGACGGCAGCGAACGTTTGTTGGAATTCTGGGACATTCCATTGGATTTCGACACCATGGCCGCATGTGGGTCGATGGCTGGCTCTGGGGGAGTGATCGTGATCGACGACTCCCGCAGAATGTCCTGGGTGCTGAATAATCTGAACGCCTTCTACGCCCACGAATCATGCGGCCAGTGCACACCCTGCCGCGAGGGTTCCACTTGGATGAAAAAAATCTCCGACCGCATTGTCTCTGGCGATGCCGGACCACAGGATCTTGAAACGCTGGAAAGCGTGGCCTATCAGATTGATGGCCGCACGGTATGCGCTTTCGGTGAGGCATCATCCTGGCCAGTGGAGGCGATCATCGCCAAGTTCCGTGACGAACTGCTGGCCGAGACCCGGACGGACAACGATATCAAGCCCCACAACCAGGAAGCTGTTGCCCAGCGGCGCTTCCTGGCAGAATGTAGTGATCAGCCTGTCCTGCGTAGTCAGGTGGGCTGAGAAGGATGATCGGCGTTGGTTTTCAGCGTCAGACTAACCACAGGTAACATTGCCTTGTGGCATGGCCAGACTACAAAATTCCGGACTTGGCGGATACTCCAGCGTATTCTAAAATGACAGCCATGGACACCCCTCGTAATCCCGTAGGTTGGTTTGAGATCTATGTGCAGGACATGGATCGCGCAAAGAAATTCTATCAGGATACCTTTTTGACGACTCTCTCCCTCTTGGAAAGTCCAGACCTTGAAATGTGGGCGTTTCCGGGGCAACCGGACCGGCCGGGCTGTGCGGGGGCGTTAGTGCACAAGAACGGCAAGGATTCTGGTGGGGGAGGAATCATCATTTACTTTTCCTGTGTGGATTGTGCCGTGGAGTCTGCGCGCGCGGCCACACATGGCGGCACGGTCGAGCGGGAAAAGTTTTCGATCGGGCCTTACGGATTTATCAGCTACATTCTGGACACGGAAGGAAACAGGATAGGCCTGCATTCAATGCAATGATGAAAACCAAGGGACGCACTGAGTTTTTTGCCATGATAGCCCGGATTATACTCGGGTTGTGGTTCGTCTGCAGTGGCGGTCTGAAGATCTTCGTTACAGGCTTGGATCGGTTCACCTATGACATTTCGAACTACAAACTCGTTCAGGCACCGCTGGATGCGGTAGCGGCCTACACCGTGCCGTGGTTTGAGGTGATTGCCGGGTTGTGTCTGATTCTGGGTATTCTGCGGCGCGGGGCTGTTGTCACCATTGCCGGATTGGTTTGCGTGTTTGCCTTCTGCATCGGCTGGGCGTGGGTTCACCAGTTCGACATTGCCTGCGGCTGCCATGGTGGCGATGCGAAGATCCACTATTGGAACAAAGTGGCGGAATTCGCAGGGTATTTTGCCGTGCTTGGGTGGCTATGGTGGGCTGAGCCCAGACGTGCTGTAGCTGTTACTACGGAAAAAGTGCAAAACATGGCTTGATTCCTACGGGTTCGGGGCTAAAACGCCTGCCCCTCATGCCGGAACCGTCACGCACACTCAAAGTCGCGATCCCAAAAGGCAGCCTTCAGGAGCCCACCATCGAGCTCTTGGCCAAGGCTGGCTATGAGATTTATGTGTCTTCGCGGGGGCTTCGCCCGAGTTCCAATGATCCGGAACTCGATCTTTTTCTGATCCGCGCTCAGGAAATTGGCCGCTATATCGGCCAGGGCTTCCTGGATTGCGGTATTACCGGTTATGATTGGGCCTACGAAAACGAGGTGGATTTGATCGATCTCGCAGAGTTGCCCTATTCCCGGGCCACCACGCGGCCGACGCGTTGGGTGCTGGTTGTGCCGGAAGACTCGCCTATCCGTAAGCCAGAGGATCTTGAGGGCAAGCGCATCGCCACCGAAGGGGTGGGCATTACCCGGCGTTACTTGAAGGAGCGCGGTATCACTGCGGATGTCGAATTTTCCTGGGGTGCCACTGAGGTCAAGGTGCCGGATTTGGTTGATGCCATTGTGGATGTCACTGAAACCGGTTCGTCGATCAAGGCCAACCGCCTGCGCATCGTGGATACGTTGCTAACCTCTTTCCCGCACTTTTATGCGAATCCTACTGCTGCCGCAGACCCTTGGAAGCGGGAAAAAATGGATCGCATCACCCTGTTGATCAAGGCAGCGCTTGGTGCCCGCGGTAAAGTGGGCATGAAGATGAACTTCCCGAGTGCACGTTTGGCCGAGTTGCTCACCAAACTTCCATCACTCCGCAGACCCACTATTTCCAACTTGTCCGAAGAAGGTTGGGTGGCTGTTGAGACTGTGATTGACGAAATCGTAGTCAGAGACATCATCCCCGAACTCAAACGCCTGGGGGCGGAGGGAATCATCGAGTATCCCCTCAATAAAATCGTCCCTTGAATTTCCTGTCACACTAAACCAACCCCGAACGCAAAAGCCATGGGCTCTATCAAGAAACGCCGTAAAACTAAGATCAATAAGCATAAGCGCAAAAAGCGCATGAAGCAGAACCGCCACAAGAAGCGTCTCCGCTACAGGTCCTGATCCTAAGGGGTGATTTCCATTCCGATGCCAGAGGCTCGTTTAGGCGGGCTTCTGGCTTTTTGCGTCATTGAACAGTAGCCGGGCTGGTGAAGGGCTGGCCATGACGCAAAATCTGGTCTTAATATTGCTGCCGGATTTTTGGGTAATTCATTCTCCACACCAATATGAACCTACAGGTAGTCGTCAATTTCCAGGTGATCGACGAGACTGATGATTGGATCGTCGTGGACAAGCCAGCGCCCTTGATCGTGCATCCGGCCAATCGCAGGCCTGAACCTACTTTGTTAGGTGGTGTTGAACAACTGCTGGCATACGAGATGCGGAATGGTGCTTGTCCCGCCATCGTGAACCGCTTGGATCGTGACACCAGCGGACTGGTGTTGGTGGCCAAGACCACCGCTGCTGCAGGTGAACTGGGAATGATTTTCCAACGGCGCGAGGCAAAAAAAGAATATCTGGCCATTGTCATCGGTTGGCCGGAGCGCGACGAATGGGAGTGCAGTGAACCGATACTGCGCGCCGGGGAGATAGGGTCGTCATCTATCTGGGTGCGCCAGATCGTGAACCCTGCAGGCCGGGATTGCCAATCGCGATTCCGGGTTGAACGCCGCTTTGATCTTAGCGAGGGGAAATTTTCGCTGGTGCGGTGTTTTCCCGCCACCGGACGCATGCACCAGTTACGTGTCCATCTGGCGCATGGTGGGCATCCTATCCTGGGTGACAAGCTCTACTCTGGTGACGGCTCTGAATACATCGAGTGGATGGCACAGGGCGCAACCCCGGAATTATTGGACAAACTTCTACTAAGGCGTCATGCCCTGCATGCTGCGAAACTGGGCCTGCCATGGCGTGGTAGATGGATCGAATGGGAGGCTCCCTTGGCGAGCGATCTGGAGAATTTTGCCGCAGGCAGGAGGACGCAAGATACCCCGGATACCATTATATGGGACCGCGAGGATATGTATTAGAATGAGTGCCTCTATCAGGAGATGTGCGCCTGATAGGCTGCGGCGTCCATGAGACTGGAGAGTTCTGCGGTGTTTTTCACGCGGAGCTTGAATATCCAGCCCTTGCCATGGGGGTCGGTGTTGATGAGTGAGGGGTCTGCCTCGACATCCGGGTTCACCTCGACGACTTCACCGCCCACTGGGGCGTAAATGTCGCTGGCAGCTTTGACGGACTCGACCACAGCGATGGGATCTCCCTTGTCGGCTGTGCGGCCGACTGCGGGCAGTTCCACAAAGACGACGTCAGTGAGTTCTTCCTGGGCGTGATCGGAAATCCCCACGGTGGCGATGTCGCCATCGAGGCGGAGCCATTCATGGGATGGGCAGAAGAGTAGGTCGGTGGGCACGTTCATGAGGTGTGGTGTTTCGGTTGGAAGTGATGAGTTGTTGGTTTTAAGCTATAGGGTGTGGTCTCGTTTATCTGTAATGCTCAGGCTGGCATCTCATTTCTTGTAGAATGGTTTTTTAACGACAGTGGCGGGGAACAGGCGGCCCCGGACGTCGACCTGAAGATTGGTGCCGGGTGAGGCATATGCCGCAGGCAGGTAGGCCATGGCGATGCCGGTCATCAGGGAAGGGGAGAGCGCGCCGCTGGCTAGTTCACCGATGACGGCACCGTCGGCATCTGTTACCGCATAATGAGCGCGGGGCGGGGCCCCTTTGCCGGTGTATTGGAGGGCGGTGAGTTTTAGGGCCGGACCGTCGGCTTTCTGTCGGACGAGGGTTTCGCGGCCAATGAATTCGGGTTTTCCGAGGTCACAGAAGAATCCGAGACCGGCCTCCACGGGCGAGCGCTCGGGGGAGAGGTCGCTGCCATTGAGTGGATAGCCCATTTCGAGGCGCAGAGTGTCGCGCGCACCCAGACCGCAGGGGGCCACACCAGCGGCTAGGAATTTCTCCCAGTAGGAAACGGCATCAGCGGCAGCGCAGAAGAACTCGAAACCGTCTTCACCGGTGTAGCCTGTGCGGCAGACGATAGCACCTGTGGCGGTAGTGGCGATGCCGTTGCGCGGTGGCAGTGTATCCCCGGGAAAGACGGAAGCAAAGACTTGCGAGGAAAGTGGTCCTTGCACGGCCATGCCAGCCCAGAGATCGCTTTCGTTGCGGAGCGTGACCTGTTCGTCCTGGTGTCTGGCCAGCCAGAAAAAATCCTCATCGATCATCGATGCATTGACCACGAGGAAATAGTCGGTTTCCCCGGTGCGGTAGGCGATAAGGTCGTCGATCACGCCGCCGGTTTCATTGAGCATGATCGTGTATTGGCCTTCACCCGGCGCGAGTTTGGAAATGTTGTTTGTTAACATCCGGTTGAGCCACGCTTCTGCCGTGGGCCCGCTGACGAGGAATTGGCCCATGTGGGAAATGTCAAACACGCCGACTTTGGTGCGCACTGCCGTATGCTCGTCGATGATAGAGGTGTATTGGACGGGCATATTCCACCCGGCAAAGGGGACAAGGCGGGCCCCCAATGCGAGATGGGCGCTTTCCAGCGGCGAGTGTTTGATATCGGACATTGCGGACGGACTTTGCAAGCCAGCCCAGGCCTTGTCAACCCGTGTGAAGTGTCGGGTTATTCAGCGTGTGACTACCACCCTCCAAGTGGCCACCAGTGCGATGATCGCTCCGAGGATTTCGAGTGGATGGAAGGTTTCCCCAAGGATGAAATACCCACCAATGCCGGTGACTACGGGCAGCAGCATCTGGATCGAGGAGCCTTTCACCACCGATAAGTTCTGATAGGCCCTGGTCATTTCCAATTGGGCCACGGCCACCACCACTGCCGCCACACCCAGGCCTACCCACGCGCCCATGGCTAGCTGCGGTAATTTGACACCGGCCCCGCTGGCGATCAGTAGGCTGAAGAGCGCCTGGGATGCATAGATCGTGGCGGGATGTTCCTCATTGCGTAGCCGCCTGATAATGACCACCACCCAGCCTGCCGCGACCGCCCCGGCAACGGCTAACAGGTCATATCCTGGCGAATGAGAGAGATGACCATTGCCGCTCAGGAATATCACCAGACCGCAGAATCCTACTAGCATCCATATCATGGCAGCCCTGCTGAGTTTTTCTTTTAGCCACAAGGCCGCAATGACCGATGCAAAAACTGGATACGTTAGATTCAGGATCACTGCGCGGGCGGCGCCTAGTTTCTCGATGGTCACGTAGAATATGATGATCGTGAAGCCGCCCACCAAGCCGCGCAGGACTACCAGTTGGTTGGCGAACATTCGGTTCACCTGCAGACCGCGCCCGCGCCCGTGGAGCATAAATACCACGACTAATCCCACCATGCCACGGAACAGCGATGCCACCCAACCATCCGCAGCAGGGAAACGCAGCGATACGGAGCGAATCATCAGCGTATTGATGCTGAAGAGTATCACCGAGGTCAGCATGGGTATCATGCTGCGCAGAGAAGACGTCTGGTCGCTATCGGATGGCATATCAACGGGCCAACCGCGGCTCACAGGATTTCTCTAATAAACGGCTCCTTCTGGAAAATCGAGAAGTTGCTTGCCTCCTCACCAGTGCCAAGAAAGCGCGGGGCTATGCCCAACTGGTCTTGGATGGTCACGGCTATGCCACCCTTGCCCGAGCCGTCGAGCTTGGTGACGATTAAGCCGTCCAGCGGACTGGCCTTGTGGAATTCCTTAGCCTGTTGGAGTGCGTTGGAGCCTGTGGTGGCATCCACCACTAACAATGTTAGGTGGGGCGCGCTTTCATCCTGTTTGGCCAGCGTGCGTCGGATTTTCCCGAGTTCCTGCATCAGGTTGTGGCGGGTGTGGATGCGCCCGGCTGTGTCACAGATGAGGAAGTCCGTTTTGTTCGTGATCGCTTTCTGATGGGCATTGAAACAGACCGATGATGGATCCGCGTTCGGGTTGCCCTTGACCACAGGCAGGTCCAGCCGTTCAGCCCAGCGCTGGAGTTGTTCCACTGCGGCGGCTCGGAACGTATCGGCTGCCGCGAGGATCACTGAGTGCCCGCGGTTCTTCAGCCATAAGCCAAGCTTGGCGCTGGATGTGGTTTTTCCCGTGCCGTTCACGCCTACGATGAGGATAACGAACGGTTTGCCATCCGCACGTGGTGCTGGTGGAGGCACATCCTCGGGTAGACGCCTCGCAAGGTGGAGGCGGGTGGTCTCCACCACGTCGTCGGCAGAGATTTCCCTGCCCAAGGCTCTCAACTCCTGAATGATTCCAGTGGTGAGATGGATGCCGATATCCGAGGCGATCATGTCGGCTTCAATGTCGTCCCAATCGATCTCCGCACGATTGGTGATCTTATTGAAGAGGGATTTGAAAAAGCCAGCCATGGATGCGGCAGGTCTTGGCGATCAAGCCCGTCCCTGATAGGAATTGTCCTCGGTCTTCACGTTGATTTTCTCACCTACGTTGATGAAGAGCGGGACCTGGACGATTAACCCGGTCTGCATGGTGGCCGGCTTGTAGACGTTGTTGGCTGAGTCGCCCTTCACTCCTTCGGAGGATTCGGTGACGGTCATCACCATGGTTAGCGGCAGTTCCACCGAGACTACGATACCATCGGCGATCAAGAGGACGTATGACTGCCCTTCGATGAGATAGTTTTTGACGTTTTCGATGAGATCCTCAAACACCAAGGCGTCTTCGTAGGTGTTGGGTTCCAGGAAGTGGTATCCGCTGCTATCCTTGTAGGAGTATTCGTGCGGATTGCGTTCCAACACCACACCTTCCAAGGAGTCATTGGACGTCATGCGCAGGTTGAAAATCTTCTTGGTTCCCACGCTGCGGATGGACATCTGAACGTAGGATGCCATGCGCGGCGGGGTCTTGAGCTCGTGTTCGACCACGAGACAGATTTCGTTGTTGTGGCGGACGGCGTGTCCTTTGCGGAGGTTGATGACGGGAGTGCTGGCCATGATTGTGGTGCGGGGGGGATAGGCGAGGGGATGTGGCGAGGCAAGCCCGGAATTGACAGGTAGGCCATCTTCCTCCCGAAATGCCGGGTTTTCGTGGGGTAAATGCAGTGAGAATGCCCCAAAACCGATGAAATCAGCGTCTTTCATGCTTGCAGTTCCCTAAAGTCGCGAGTCCATTCCCTCCTATGGCAGGCAGCGTAATCAAGGAACTCCACGGACTCCGCGTGAAGGTGGACGATGTGGTGTTCATGCCCAGCCTGGACGCACCGCCTGAAAAACCACATCCCTTCGTTTATTTTATCTCCATCCATAATGATTCCCCGGTGGCGGTGACCCTGCGCGGGCGTAAGTGGGTGGTCCGTGAGATCGATGGAGAAGTTGTCGTGGTGGAGGGAGAGGGTATCGTCGGACAAAACCCGCTTATCGAACCCGGCGGGCATTTTTCCTACAATAGCTATCACGTGGTCGCGGCGAGTGCCCGCGTGTCAGGCGCGTTCTTCGGTGAAACCTCGGGTGGCGAATGGATTTTCACTAGGATTCCCGAATTCCAACTCGAAGTGCCGGATGGGTTGTGAGTCTATCGTGTTACGGCTCCGCTTGATCTTAATAGATTCAATCGAAATCCACACTCCGCTTCCTGACCGTGTGCAGGGGATATCTGCCTTTCCTCGCTTGGCGTAACGGATCAAAGACCAGGTCCATGCCCACAGCCTTGATTTCGAAAACCTGGGCCATGAGTTCGCCCAGGCGGCCTTTCGGAAAGCCGCGTTCCTTGAACCACGCTAGATATTCCTCCGGTAAATCCATGATAGGCACGCCGGCAGGCGGATAGGCCTTGATGCCGAACTTGCCGAAGGGGATGTGCGTGGCGCCTATCTCCTCTAGCAGGTTTTTGAAATCCTCGCGGTCGATCTCGGTGAAGTCAGGCATTCTGAAATTTCTAATAAATCACCTCGTTCATGTGAATGTCATGGGCTTCTGCTGGAAATGTGTGAAGGACGATCTGGCAGGGGAAACACACGCCTATTTTCAGCGCATCCGGCCGTGCGCGTGCCAGTGTGCGGTCGTAATATCCCTTGCCGCGCCCGAGTCGTCCCCCTTTTGCGTCGAAGGCTAGTCCGGGACAGAAAAACACATCAATGTCTGTGATTGGGACTTCAGGAAGATCCGGTCGCGGTTCTCGCACGCCGTAAGTCCCCGCTACCAACTCTGTGGCGAGGTCTGCCACCGCGTGGAATACAAGATCATGGCCCGTGATTCGGGGGAAAACCCAGATGCGGTCCGTGTGGCTGGAGACGAGTCGCAGGAGGTCCACTTCACCCGGCAATGGGGAATACACAGCGATGGTTTCCAAGTGGGAGTGATGCTTCAGCCATGCATCGACAGCGGAGCATACGGCATGTGAGTCCTGAGGGAGATCCTGCAGAATCCGTCGCATGGTCTTGCGAAGCTGGATTTTCTGGGCGAGAGCTTCGGGATTTGACGCTTGCAATGGCTTGGTTCTTTCCCATCTTTACCACCGATGAAGGGCGTCTGGCAAGTGGTGATGGTGGTTTTTCTGGGAGCGGAGTTGTCCCTTTCCGCGCAGACCTCGCCACCGTTCACTTGGGAAGGACCAGTGGTGACCAAAACCTTGTTCACTCAGGATCTCGGCATGCTCGATTCCGAGCGCGAGGAATACGCCACCAACCTTTCCATCCTCGCCACCAACCAGATTGTGAAAGCCAAGGGCAGTCCGCAATCACTGGTGGATGCACGCCGTCTGCTGGGACTCGCATTGCACCTCTCACCGCGCAACAAGCGGGCATTGGTCACCAATTACCAACTGACCAAAGGCATGCTGCCTGAGGTCATCGAAGGAAACTACAGCCCCCAGGTCTTTGCGCGCCTGCTGCTTTCGCGCGGCCAACTCCTCGAAAAACAAGGCGGTGATGAAAACAAACGCCTCGCGAGATATTTCATCCACCTCGCGGCAAACTTGGATCCCAAAAACGAGGATGCGGTGTATATCTGTGAAATCCAACGGCTTGACCGTGGAGAAGTCGATTGGTCCACCGTGACTGACGCGCCACAAGTCCCTGTGGAAAAGAAACCCTGAGCTCCCATGATGAAAGCTTCCGCTTGCCACGGACGATCATCCACTTACCCTTGCCGGGGAATCTCATATGAAAATCTGGCTCGATGGCAAATTAGTGGATGAAGCGGAAGCGAAGATCTCGGTCTTTGACCACGGTCTTCTCTATGGCGACGGCGTTTTTGAAGGCATCCGTTTTTACAATGGGCGCGTCTTTCGTCTGGAGGAACACGTCCGCAGGCTCTTCGATTCCGCTCGGGCTATCCTGCTCGAGCTGCCATGGACACCAGAAGAAGTCATTCAATACACTTGCGAGACGGTGGCGGCTAATGGCCTCAGCGATGGCTATATCCGTCTGGTGATTACCCGCGGTTCCGGCGGGCTGGGCCTCAATCCCTACCTGTGCCCTAAGCCTTCGATGTTTATCATCGCGGCCACTATCCAACTCTATCCAGAGGAACATTACACCAATGGACTTTCCATCATCACTTGTGCCACACGCCGCCCCGCGCCGGGTGCGCAAATGCCCCAGGTGAAATCTCTCAACTATCTCAATAATATCATGGCCAAGATCGAGGCCATCCAGTCCAACGCACTGGAAGCCATGATGCTCAACGAGCAGGGCTACATCGCAGAATGCACCGGGGATAATGTGTTCATCATCAAGAACGGCACATTGTTCACACCACTCATCAGTGACGGCGCACTTGATGGCATTACCCGCAGAGTGATCATCGAACTCGCCGCTAAGCTCGGCGTTCCTTTCATTGAACGTTCTCTCACCCGTTATGATGTTTACATTGCGGATGAATGTTTCCTGACTGGTACTGCTGCGGAGGTCGTGCCCGTTGTTGCGCTTGATCGCCGCAAGATTGGCACTGGCAAGCCCGGACCCTTCACCGGACGCTTCCTCACCGCCTTTCACGAACTCGCCAAAAGCACGGGTACTCCCGTAAACTGAAACCGTCATATCTATCAATAACCCTCCACCTGGAACCTGCACCCCTCGGAATGAAATGTGATTTCTGCGACAAGAAGGCCACCGTTTTCCTGACCCAACTCGTGGAGGGTCAGATGAAGAAGGTGTGTCTTTGTGATCCTTGCGCCAAGGAACGCGGAGTCACGGATCCCACGGGCTTCTCGCTGGCGGATCTCTTGTTAGGCGGGGTTCCGGGCACTCCAGTGTCCGGGCAGTCCGGTAAATCTTCTGTTCCTTCTTCAGGTTCCAGTCGCCGGTGCCAAACTTGCGGCTTCACTCTTGAAGACCTTCGCAGGGTTCACCGCTTCGGTTGTAGTGATTGTTACGCCACTTTTAGCGAAGAAGTCGGCAAAATGGTACGCGGTATGCACAAGGGCATCATGCATGTTGGCAAGGTGCCCTCAGGTCTCATGGCGATGCAGATCCTCCATCAACGGATTGAGGAACTCCGAGCACGCCTTGATCAGGCCATCACTTCTGAGAACTATGAGGAAGCGGCTGGCATCCGTGATGAAATCCAGACCCTCACTGAAACCAAGGTTTGAAATCCTAAGTCCCGAACCCTAAGTTTCAAGCATGGAGACCCAGCCCTCTCACCAACTCTTCCACTTTCCCTTCTCTTGTGTCTCCCTTTCCTGATTTTCTAAATCCATGATGCGTTTCTCCACTCTCGTTAAACACCCCGCAGACTGGATGACAGGCGGAGAAGGTGAGCACAGCGCCGTGCTCACCTCACGGATTCGTTTGGCACGCAATCTGCGCCACTACCCGTTTCCAGGTTGGGCAAAACGTGAGCAACGCGCTGCCGCTCTGGAATTGATGCGTCCTGCGGTGGAAACGCTGCCGGCCATGAAGGACGCGTTCTCACAGGAACTTTGTAACCTCTCCGCCGTGCAGAAACAGGTGCTCGTGGAGCGCCACCTCATTTCCCGCGAGCATGCCGCCCGGGGAGATGGATCTGCCGCCGTGATTGAACGCCGCCAGTCATTCAGCCTCATGCTCAATGAGGAGGACCATCTCCGCATGCAGGCCATACGTCCTGGCTTGCAGTTGTCCGCTGCCTTCAATGCTCTATCTGAACTGGATTCGGAATTGGAAGAATCGCTCGAATTCGCTTTTGATCCTAACCTCGGGTACCTCACCACTTGTCCTACCAACTTGGGCACCGGCCTGCGCGCTTCTGCCATGCTCCATCTGCCTAGCCTCGTTCTCTCTGACCAGATTGGCCAGGTCCTCCAGGCGGTTAATAAGATCGGCCTGGCAGTGCGCGGTCTCTACGGTGAGGGCACGGAATCACTGGGTAATCTTTATCAGATTTCTAATCAGTCCACATTGGGCGAGAGCGAGGAAACCATCATCCGTCGTCTGGAACGTGTCATTGCCCAGGTGGCAGGCCACGAGCGCAATGCCCGTGAAAAGCTGCTTGAGGATGATCCGGAAATGGTTGCAGATAAGATTGGCCGTGCTTACGGCACGCTGCGCCATGCCCATATCATCGATTCCAAGGAGGCTCTCACTCATCTCTCGATGTTGCGTCTCGGTGGTTCGCTCGGGTTTTTCCCGGCGACAACTGTGGTCATGTGTGATACTCTGCTGATGGACATACAGCCCGCTCACCTCCAACTTCACTCGGAGCGCACGCTCACACCTGAAGAAAGAGACTCCATTCGTGCAAAAATCGTGCGCTCCCGTTTGCAATCCTTAGAATCCCCTGATAACGGTTCCAACAACGCTGAACCATCACCTCTTCCTGATACCAACAATCCCGGCACTCCATGAATAACTTCACTCCACGAGCCCAACAAGTCCTGGTCCTCGCCCGCAAGGAGGCGGACCGGTTCAATCATTCTTATGTCGGCACGGAACACTTGCTGCTGGGTCTCATTAAGCTCGGCCAGGGTGTTGCCGTCAATGTGCTGGAACGCATGGGCCTCGGCCTTGATACCGTCCGCATGGAGGTTGAGAAGGAAGTCGGTTCCGGGCCGCCACAGAAGGTCAGCGGTACCATTCCTTACACGCCCCGCGTGAAAAAGGTGCTGGCCTTCGCGAACAAGGAAGCGAAGGGCCTCAATCATTCTTACGTTGGCACGGAGCATCTTTTGTTAGGTTTGTTGCGCGAGGGTGAAAGTGTCGCGGCCCGCGTTCTCAAACGCCTGGATGTGGACATTCAGCGCACCCGCAACGAAATCCTTGCGGAGATTGATCCCAATTTCTCGCCAGAGGACATGGAGGAGGATGACGATGATCTGGATCTCGACGAGACGGATGGTCCCTTCGAGGACCCGGGTCAAGGCCCACCCCCATCTGGCGGCGGCTCGCAGGAGGGCGATGGGAAATCCAAAACCCCGGCGCTCAAGGCATTTGGCCGTGATCTGACAAAGGTTGCCAAGGAAGGTGGGCTCGATCCAGTGATCGGACGCGAGGCGGAAATCGAACGTGTCATCCAGATCTTGTGCCGCCGCACCAAGAACAATCCTGTGCTTATCGGTGAGGCTGGCGTTGGCAAGACTGCCATCGTCGAAGGCTTGGCGCAGGAAATTGCCAATGGCAACGTGCCGGAAATCCTCCGTGATCGGCGCGTGGTCACGCTTGACCTGGCATTGATGGTCGCCGGCACGAAGTACCGCGGCCAGTTCGAGGAGCGCATCAAGGCGGTCATGGATGAGATACGCAAGGTGAAGAACGTCATCCTTTTCATCGATGAGCTACACACCATCGTCGGAGCTGGCTCAGCGGAAGGGGCTATGGATGCTTCCAATATCATCAAGCCCGCGCTCAGCCGGGCGGAGTTGCAATGCGTGGGTGCCACCACTCTGAACGAATACCGCAAGTACATTGAAAAGGATTCCGCTCTGGAACGCCGTTTCCAACAAGTGAAGGTGGATGAACCCTCAGTGCCGGATGCGATCAAGATCCTGGAGGGACTGCAGGAGAAGTATGAGAGCCATCACAAAGCGAAGTTCACGCCGGCTGCCATTGAAGCTGCTGTGAGGCTCACTTCACGCTATCTAACGGCGCGTTACCTGCCGGACAAGGCGATCGATGTGCTTGATGAGGCTGGCGCACGCGCACGCATCGGCACCATGACTCGTCCGCCTGCCATCAAGAATCTGGAAGCTGAGATTGAGCGCATCAATCGCGCCAAGCTCGCTGCCATAGCGGAGCAGAATTTCGAGTCTGCGGCCTCGCTGCGTGACGATGAGAAAAACGCCAAGAAAAACCTGGAGGACACGCTCAAACACTGGCGCGCCACCTCTGAGGAAACCATCGTCACAGTCACCGAGGACGATATCATGGCCATCGTTTCCAAGTGGACCGGTGTTCCGCTGCGCCGCATGGAGGAGAAGGAAACCGAAAAACTTCTCAAGATGGAGGACGAGCTCAAAACTCGCGTGATTGGCCAGAACGAGGCGGTCACGGCCATCTCCAAGGCTCTGCGCCGTTCGCGTGCGGACCTCAAGGATCCGCGTCGGCCTATCGGCTCGTTCTTGTTCCTTGGCCCCACTGGTGTCGGCAAGACCTACCTCGCCCGTAATCTGGCAGAATTCATGTTTGGTGACGCGGATGCGCTCATCCAGGTGGATATGTCGGAATACATGGAGAAGTTCACATCCAGCCGTCTCATCGGCTCGCCTCCCGGCTATGTCGGTTATGAGGAGGGCGGTCAGCTCTCCGAGGCTGTCAGACGCCGCCCATATTCGGTGGTGCTCTTCGATGAGGTGGAGAAAGCTCACCCGGATGTGATGAACCTGCTGCTCCAGATTCTGGAGGAAGGCACCATCACAGACTCGTTGAGCCGTAAGATCGACTTCCGTAACACGATCATCATCATGACGTCTAACGTCGGTGCGTCTTCTATCAAGCGCCAGACCAGTCTTGGCTTTGGTGCCATGGCTGAAGATCAGGCGGACTATCAGGGCATGAAGGAAAAAATCCTTGAGGAGTGCAAACACTTCTTCAAGCCTGAGTTCATTAACCGACTCGATGATCAGGTGGTTTTCCACATGTTGGAAAAGGTTGACCTCAATCAGATCGTTGATCTCGAGGTGGAGAAGCTCGTCAAGCGCTTGCAGGAAAAGGCGATCTCTCTCAGCTTGACCGCTGAGGCTCGTGATTTTCTTTCTCTCAAGGGTTTCGACCCCGCTTACGGTGCGCGCCCTATGCGCCGTGCCGTGGAGCGCTACCTTGAAGACCCGCTGGCAGAGTCCCTGCTCCGTGGCGACGTCAAGCCCGGCGATTCCGTGAACGTGGTCACCAAGGCGGATGCAGAAGAACTCACCTTCGTCTCCACCCGCCCGGAACCAACGAAGGAAGAAGCAGGCGTTTGACTCTGATGTGTCTGGTGGAGTGAAGGGTGGGGGATGCTCGGCTACCTTGCTTCGCTCGGTTGTGCCTTTTCGTGGTTTCAATTTTCCTACGTAGGCTTCATTCCCAATCCGGAGAAGCCGGAATTAGACCGTTTGCCAACAGTCCGTGCGTAAAATGTTAAATTTTGGCAAACAGTCTAAGTTGTAACTCCTTCTAAATCAGTTTAATCAGTAAATCAGTTCAATCAGTGGTTCTCTTTTCCCGACTAGGTTAATCATCAATCACATGGGTGCGTGACGCTCTGCATGGGACTCTCATTCGAGCCAAATTGCTCTAATACCCAAGACAGCGCCTAGAGAGCTGCCTCATCCCTTTTCCCGCCTTGCCCATGTCCGGCATTTCGGATTCCATCCCCGCGCGTGGACTACTCTTCTCTCATCGCCAAACGTCGTGAACGTTTCTCCGAACTGGAGGAAGCGGTGGGCGATCCTGATTTGTTCTCCTCGCCCAAGCGCGCCACGGAGATTCTGCGTGAGCACCGCAAACTGAAGCAGACACTCGATCTCTGGGAAAAACTCGAGAATGCGCGCAGTCAACTCGCGGACAACCAGGAACTCGCAAAGTCCGATGACCCGGATTTTTCTGCCATGGCCGCAGAGGAGATCCCCGGACTGCAGGCCACCATCGCCACCCTGGCGGATGATTTGCAGTATGCCCTCCTTCCGGCAGACCCTAATGAGGACCGCGATGCCCTCATCGAAATCCGCGCCGGGGCAGGGGGGGATGAAGCCTCGCTTTTCGCTGCGGAACTGATGCGCGCTTACCAGCGCTATGCCGATATTCGCGGCTGGAAATGTGAACACCTGGAAAGCAGTCCCTCAGAAGTCGGCGGCTTCAAGGAGGTCATCCTCAAGGTGACTGGTGAGGAAGTGTTCCGTTTTCTGAAATATGAGTCCGGTGTGCACCGCGTCCAGCGGGTGCCTGCCACAGAGACTCAGGGCCGCGTCCACACTTCCACCATCACCGTGGCCGTGCTGCCGGAAGCGGAGGAGGTGGATGTGGAACTCAGGCCGGAAGACCTGCGCGTCGAAGTCTGTCGTGCAGGCGGCGCGGGTGGCCAGCACGTCAACCGCACGGAATCCGCCGTGCAGATTTTCCACCTTCCCACAGGTCTCTATGTGCGCTGTGAGGACGGGCGTTCGCAGATCAAAAACAAGGAACTGGCCCTGCAGATTCTCCGCTCAAAACTCTATGAGCAGAAACTCCGCGAGCAGCAGGAAAGTTATTCTTCACACCGCCGCACCCTGATCGGCTCTGGTGACCGCTCGGAAAAAATCCGCACCTACAATTTTCCACAATCCCGCGTCACCGATCACCGTATCGGCCTCACCTCTCACAATCTGGCAGGCGTCATGGCCGGGGACCTATCTGAACTCACCGCAGGCCTGCAAAAGGCCGAAATGGCCGAGCGCCTGGCTGAGGCGGGGATGAGATGATCGGGTGAGGATTGACATGGCGGTGTGAGGTATGGCTGCACCACAACCGATCGGGTTTGCGAATTTCAGAACGTTCTACTTTATCATGGCTGATGCCAGCGGGTTGAAGTTCTGGCAGAAGGCATCTTTCGGCAAGGTGGTCACCACGAACTACCGTCTCTATCAAGGGCCTTCGATCACTTCTGTTACTGGCAACGCCACGACAACGGTGAGTATGCTCACCGGGGAAGCTCATGGTTTTGTTGTGGGTAAGTCCGTGATGCTGAATGGATTTCCAAACGCGCTGGTGGATCTGAATGCTGAGTTCCTCGTTACCGCGGTGGCGGACACCACTCATTTCTCCATCACCCGGGCGACGGCGCTGGCCGCTGGTACAACGGCACTCACTGGCGCGATCGCCGGGGTGGACACGGGGGCAGAGATCCTGCTGGCTAACGTGGTGGTGCTGCCGGATTCCCGGTTGGTCACGCAAGACTACCCAGCGGCATACGAGATGCCGCTGGTGGGGTTTGTGGGGTGAGTGAGGAAGAAATTGATTGGTGAACGTTAGATGTGCGCCCACCGGCGCGTTTGATAGATGTTGGAGTGAGATTGAATAGCTTATGCCGGTTGGTGCGCCACGACTTGTGTGTGCCCAGCATGGGCACGATGTAAATGGGGTGCAAGTCCCCTGTAGGAAAACCAGACATGAAAATGAAGAAACTACCATCTGAAGCCAACTCGGGAAGGGTGACCGACCCGGGGAAGGAAGGCTAGGAGAAACCTGCGAGCTAATGGACAAGAACCGCATAGAAGGCCGATACGGCACGACGAGCTGGCACAACACAGCGAAGTCGTCTGGTTTACCCGTGGAGGTAAATGCGGTGGTTGTGCAGGGAAGCATCGTGCCCTTACCTGGGGAGATCTGGCGGGAGCGATCCGGCCAGAAGTCAGCAGAGGCCATAGTAGTTGGAGAAATGAGCCGGAGTGCGGAAGAGCACAGCAAAATTGCCGGAGGACTCACCCAGCGAAGGGCTGAACCGAATGGGAGTGTCCTAACCGTGGACCAGACGCCCCAGCCGACAACGCCAGACGGCGAGGCATGGACGAGAGCTGGTTCGATGGGAAGCATGTGGATACTCAGGACGGGTTTCGGCCCGCTCCTCACGCGGGCTTGTCTCGCGTCTGAACGGAACCGCCGTGTACGGACCCGTACGCACGGTGGTGTGGGACCCGTGGCTGGCTCTCCGAGTCAGTCACGGGGACCCGATTCGCCTTCTTGGTTTACCACGGAATAGAATCAAAAGTGATGCCCCTCTTGGTCAATTCTGCTTCAATTCCGTCTGCGAAGGTGTGCCAGTCGTTGAAAGATCGAACTCCATAATCCTTATGTGGATTAGGGTTCTCGTCATCTTTCTTGAGGCACTCAATCACTTTGGCGTGAAACTCAAGTAGGGTTGTGGTGTTGAATCCTGGTATATTCATCGTGCTGATTGGGTTCTTGGTATTGACTTCTTGTTTGTAATTAGATGCCTGCTATCCACCGATGACCGGCGGTTGGACTGTGGTTGGATTTGCGGTTGTGTGGCTTAACGGTCATTTGGTGGGATGGTATATTTGTTGGATCTGGGGTTTGGTGGTTGTGTAGTATGGACTCAATACCCGGCCAAGGAAGATCAAGAAAAAGCCAGCAAGCATCAGACGATTTCTCCATGTGTAAAATGAGCCGACCTTGTCGTCTAGCTTCTTCAATATTGTCTTCGCCGACTGCGCTCGACTGCGCAAGTGTTCAAGATCAGATTCAATCTTGGAAACTGTCATCCCAGCCCGAGGAGTGCATACAAGAGGATTTTCGGCAACCATCCGAAGTGCATTCTCTAGTTCTTTCGCATCGCCAAGAGCCTGAGCCTCCTGAGAACTAATTCCCAAATGATGATACAGACAATCAATTCTTCTTATGCCGAAATAGAAAGCGACGGCAAAGCAAATTATCGCGACTGGCTCCATTGTGCTGGGAGAAAAATCAAGCTTCTTTGGCGTGTAGGTCTGAGCAGTATAGGCAAACATCGCGCCAATAGCACCTGTAAGAAAATACTCGAACTTCTGTTGAGCTTCTTGCGATGCTTTATAGAGAATCTTAGCGTTTTCGTGAGACATATTATTTTTATATCGTAGAGTGGTGGCACCGGCGGGGTCAAGCTCCGATTCAACAAGGGACGTTATCGCCGGTTGCCACGCACGACTTGATAGGCATCCGAAATCTCCGTGGGGTCGCTCTGCATCATCGAATCAGGGAATGTGGTTGGGGTGTGAAACTGACGTAATTACGAGCGCTTTGCACTTCTCGCATCGATACCCACGCCGAATTGCTCCGTTCTGCATTACGATTCGCTTCTTCTCTCCAGGTCGCAGAAAGCACAGGTCCGAGAAACCCATTCCAAAGAAGAGCCAGTCCGACATTGGCTTCTTAAGAGCAAATTCTCCTTCGAGCATCTCGCCATTACCGCATTCAGGACATTTCATTTTCGTTGGGTTGGAGCTTATGCCCTGTGCCTCCATTTCCGGAGATACTTCGCGCGGGAGTTTTCTTCGCCTACGTTAGAGGTGTGGCAGCGCGTGTCAATGATTTGTGAGCGGGATGAATATGAGGCGCTACTCGCGCTTGCCACCACCGTCTTGTTCGCTTTTGATTTGGGTGAACGCCTTGAATGTCGCTTCCGACGATAGCTGATAAGGACTACCATCTACTGTCAGCACAGTATCCTGTAGAATCGCGCTATCGGGCGTAGGAATCTCTATGAAATGTTCCGGCGTAAGATCATCGCCGAAAATCACCACGAATGAATGACCACGGGGCGGAGGTGTCGAAGCACGCTTCTCCGAATATGGGCTGCTTCGGATGAACGTGACACGAATAAGGTTCTTGAACCCTTGGGCTGTCTTCGCGCGTCCTAGAAATGAAACGTCTCTCAAATAGTAGGCTGTCTCTGGTTCGCTGAAATGAGAGTTCAGCTGTGGATATGACTTGATCGCCTGCAACCTCGTAAGCGCGCTCAGAAGGATGCTCGATTGATCCTTGCGTGGTTCATTATACGTCACCGCATCTGCCATCGAGTTCTGGCAGAGCGTTAAAAGGCAAAGAGTGATTGTTGCGAGTCTCATTTTGTGAAGCGAACGATTAGTCCTGCCGCCGGGTCACGGCAGGGCAGATGGTGTTGAAAATGGTGAGCGGTTGCCGGTCGGCAGCGACTACTTGTGTGTGCCCAGCATGGGCATGTTGTAAATGGGGTTCAAGTCCCTTGTAGGAATTCCAGAACATGAAAATGAATATTGCATGGATAATAATTCAAAGCTTCTACTTTTAATTAAGAAATGAGCGTTTAGATTGAATAGTTTATAAAATTTTATCTGTTAATGAACACAGATAAAAATATATCAATTTGTGTTGTAATTGTATCTTCATTTGAACCCTTGTATCTGTTTTGTAATAATATTATACGAAAACAGAGTTTGCAATACAAAATACCTGTTTTTTTCTTACTTAACGGTAAACTTCCTGAAAATTATATTCTTAAGAAAGATGAACGATTTCTTGAACATACAGATGGATTATGTAATCCTTGGATGTTTTTAAAATTTAAGACTATGCTGCAAGAAATTTATAATAATTCTTCTCCAGATTATATCTTGCGGTGTAACTCTACAACTTTTATAAATTTTACCAGATTACCAGAATTATTCGCTTCTCTTCCTACTGAAAACCTTATTGCAGGTCCATTTATGTATTCAACTGGTTTTATAGGAACTAATGTGTTCTGTCAAGGATCAAATATGATTTTATCAAAAGATGTTGCTAAACGATTAGCATATGATCAAAATGAAAAAGATCCTTTTATTTTTGAATATGCAGATGATATAGCGATTGATTTTCTTACAAGAACATATGCAAAAAAAAACGATCTTTCATTATATACAATGAGATATGAAGAATTTACAACTATTCCTAAATTTTATGAATTACCAATTAATCCTGCAAATATTTTTTTTCGTGTAAAGAATAATACGATTAATCGTTTTGAGATTGATTCTGAAATTTGGAAACTCTTACATTATCTTTTTGATGTTATTCACTATAGAAATACTTTTACAGCATGGGCAAAATATACTATAAATACACCTAGATATACTATATACAGTTTTGGTGATGACCATAAAAAAATTTGACCCCTATGCAGAAAAGAATGGTATGCAGGAATGCTTCAAACAATTCTTTCTAGTTGGGGTGTTGAGCAGAACACGGCTCAAAGTATTAATGATATCCGATTAAAATATATTCCTGTTAGCCAAGAAGCATTTATTCAAAAGAAGATTGTCTTTCATAAAGATGATTTGTATTACGAAATTAATACGACATCATCTTTTGCTAAAGGAACAAATGGAAAACTCTTTAATGCTTTCCTTATGGAGACAAGCACAAATCGGTATATTCCATTAGTCGCAAAACGTGTGCCTTCCTGCCTTAATTCAGTTAGAGAAGCTGCTCTGCATGCATTGGTATATGAAGAACAGCCTAAAAATATTCCTAAAATTTATACAATCTTTCGAACAAAAAATCATATCTGGATTCTTATGGAAGATTTGCGTCTAGTTGAAAAGAAAAACCAATATTCATATTGTCTTTACTCTTGGTTAGAAAATGCCTCAGTAATCTTTAACCGTGGTTTGGCATCTGCTGGATTCCGCAAGATTATTTCAAAAGTTTTAAAATCGGTTTTACATCTATCAAAGAAATATTCATTTCTGCATGGAGACTTACATACTGGAAATATCTATATCCAAGGAAGTAAGAATCATATTAATAAAGTGATAGTCATTGATTTCGGATATTCAATGATTTCTTCAACAGGTAAACATTCTAAATCACCTTACTGGCTTTCTTATAAGGATGGTATTGATGCTGCTGTTCTCTTATGGTCTCTTTATAATTCAAGTGCCTTTCAGAAATCTGCCGATGCTACTTTGCTTTCTTGGGTTTCTAGCAAGTTACTTCTTACGAATGGAATTGATCTGAAAAGTTTTAAAAATCTGAAAGATGTGTATGAGAAGCTGGAAAATTCTAGCAGTGATGATCTAATTCGCCTTAAGATTGCAACTCTTGTTACTGAATTTGCTGGAATTTAGATCATATTATTATTATTTTTTAATCTATTGCATGATTTTTCTTACTTTTCATGTCTTTCTTTGAAACTATGACATCTTTTACTTAAGTTGGTGAATTTATTTGAAAGATTGGATAAATTTGATTTTTTATTTCTTGATATCTAGTTGTATAATGAGTTGCAATTTTCCCCGTTTTATAGGCCTCTATAGACCTGCAGAAGATGGTTATCAAATTATCTTTAACGATGAAGGATCTTTAAAGATAATGACTTCGGTTTGTGGAGAAAAAGTATCTTATGTAGTGCAAGAATCAAAAGAATTTCCCTTAGACGATATGTTTCAGGCATTTATAGATTCCTCTGGTAAAGAAATCTACTATTGGCCAACTGGATATGAACTACGTCGGCAAGTTCCACGTTCATGGCATGAAAAAAAGGCTGCTATCTATCCAATCTTTCAATTCCTGCATCCACCTGTTGGTCTTACACATAGTGTAATTAAGGCATCAGGTCCATCTTTCAGCACTGATGCAGTTTCTTGCATGAAAGTTCTAAGGGCTGCAGCTTCAAAAGAAAAAAAAGATATGTTACGGATTCTTGTTTGATACAATAAAGTTCATAAAAAATTGAACGCGATTTTTACTGTAGCTAAAGTTTAGTGTTTATTCCGTAAGAAAGTAATTTGTAATGGCTTCTGCTTCTGCTTCGAATGCAATGATGTCCGTCGCGATTCCGGACGAGTTCCTCTGCCCTATTACGGGAGAGCCAATGATGGATCCTGTAAATGTATGCGCCGAGGGGCATATCTTTGATCGAGCTGCAATTAATCGCTGGTCTGCTGAGGGTAAGAACAACTGTCCTACCTGCAGGACGCCACTCGGATCGCATCGGCCCGAGCGGCATCTTAAGAATGCGATTCAGACTTGGCTAACAGCCAATCCCTCTATGCGGGCTTCTAGTTCAGCTCCAGCCTTTAAGGATGCTTCTCTTCGGCTGACTGGCTCTACCTTTCCGGATGGTGCAAAGAACTTCTTGCATATCCGTGCAGAGTGCGATCCTTCTTCTACCCGACAGCCTATTGTAGTTCTTATTGCACTGGATAACTCCGGCTCCATGGCAGAGCTGGTTGATCCTGATAATAAGGAGATTCTCTACACCCGCATGGATCTGGCTCGTCACACTGTCAATGTAGTGGCCAACATGCTCGGACCTCTTGATTCACTTGGTGTCGTATCCTTCAGCACTGGCTCAAAGCTGGTTATGGATCCTACTCTGATGGATGAGGCTGGTAAGGCAAAGATCAAGGCTGTTCTTCAGATAGTTCAGCCAGATGGATCTACTAACATTGATGCGGCTGTTCGTGCTCTTATGAACATGGCCAATCGTCCTGAGATGACCGGCAAGAACATCTTCGCCGCTCTTCTGACTGATGGAGAGGAGACTGTGATTCCTTCCCCCAGTGGAACGGTCAAGGCTCTTTGTCGCCTTGAGATGCAGAATCCGTGGAACTTTTCTACCTTTGGTTTTGGCTACAGCCTAAATTCAGTTCTGCTGTCGCAGCTTTCGGAGATGCCTACATCTGGTGGATCATTCGGTTTCATCCCTGATCTTACGATGATTGGCACCATCTTCATCAACTGGATTGCAAATGCTCTTTCTACTGGAGTTAGGAACACAGAGATTGGGTATTCTGTAAATGGTTCTGAGCCAGTTTTCATCCATAGCGGACCAATTTCTGTCAGCCAGCCCCGGGATTTCTTGGTTCAGATCCCTGCAGGTGCAAGTGTAAAGCTTCACCACAATGGTGCGACCATTGATACTGCTCCTTCTACTGCATCTGAGTTGGTTCTTGCACAAAATTGCTATATGGAGGCTATCGAGCAGATGATCTCTGTGGCTGGTTCTGGTCGCAACGACGAAACCTTCAGCATTCTTGCAAAGGTTATTCAGCGTTTTGCGGATTCGACTAATCCCGCTGTCAAGGCTCTTCTCCGTGATATTGAGTCAGCTGATCCTACTGAAGGCCAGATTGGTATGGCTGGTCGCTACTGGAGTCGCTGGGGTTCTCATTATGCCCGCTCCTATCTCCGCGCACAGAAGCTGCAGCGCCGTCTCAATTTCAAGGATCCTGGTTCTCTGATCTATGGTGGTGATGAGTCTTCCCTCTTTTCTCAGTTTGCCGAAACTGGAGAGCAGACTTTCATGACACTTGAGCCTCCTCTTCCGACAGGCCAGTCATATTCGAGTGGCCCTGCTCCTGCTCCTACTTCTGCACAGGTTTCAAACTATCTGCGCCAGCAGACACAGTCTGCATATAGTGGCGGTTGCTTTCAAGGTGATATGCTTGTTCGCCTTGCAGATGGAGAGCATAACTACCTCAAGTGCCTCCAGCCTGGTGATATGGTGTGGACTCCTAGCGGTCCTGCAGAGGTTATGGCTCTTGTCACGATTGGTCACGCTAAGGAGAAGAGTCTCATGATGAGCAAGGTTCAGAACTGTGTGCTGACGCCTTACCATCCTTATCTCAATGAGAAGAACCAGTGGACTACTGGTATGGATACAGTTGGTTCTGAGCCTGTGGACATTACAACAGTCTACAATCTTGTTCTGGATACTGGTCACATCATTGATGTTGGTGGTATTAAGGCATGCACTCTCGGCCACGGATTCAAGGGTCCTGTGATTGAGCATCCTTTCTTCGGAACGCAGGCTGTCATTGATGACTTGAAGAAGACGGCTGGATGGAAATCGGGGTATCCCACTTACCAGAACCTGGAGGTGCGGCGCGCAGCTGGCGTTATTGTGGAGTGGTTTGATGCTCCGTAAAAAGTAGGGTGGATGAATGCGCTTCCGAAACATCAAAAATATAAAAACATGTATGGACAAAATGAATTATTTTGGGGTTTAGGCATTGAAGAAGAGACTTATTTACAATTTAAAAAACCTATTTTTGTTGCTGCTCCTTTGATTCGTCAGAATCATGCAGAAGAAAGATACAGTGTAAATTATTATTCAAGTTTCAAACCAGGTTATCGGACATATTTTGAAACACAATTTCCAGATGCATCAGGCTGTATTCCAATGCCTTATTTCATAAATAGTCATGCTTTAAGCAAATGCGATACGAATGGATTTCATCAGACAACTTATGAGAAGAATCCAAAACCAAATCTTAAATTTTCTGGCAAAACTTTTTTTGAAGAACTCCAAGAATTTTGCCCCGACATATTTTTAAAAGAATATGAAGTTAATTTTATCTTTGATGGTGACTCTATCGAATTTATGACACTTGGATTTTATAAAACTAGAGCAAAGACAATTGTTAAAGAACTTATTACTTATAAAGCGCGTTTCTTGCAGAAGATAAATGAATTCTTGCTTGTAAAACGACGATATATGGATAAAGGTATGCTAGAATACCCACAGAAGAATCCCGGTTGGGCTGTCTTTTATACAAATCCAATGAATGTAGCTATGTTTAATTCTGGCACGTATCATATTAATATTACGATTCCTTCTCTGTTAGGAGCTAAAGTTGGTGATGAACCTCCTCCTCTTCTGCATCCTAAAATATTTGAACAACAACATAAGCAGGCAATTTTGTTATATCAATGGCTAGAACCTCTTTTAATTGCTGTCTATGGAACACCAGATCCATTTTCCAGCAGAAATCCAGAATTTAGTCACGCATCTCAACGGTGTGCCATGAGCCGCTATATAGGTATTGGAACATATGATGCTGCAGAAATGAAAGAAGGAAAGATTCTAACAATGGAAATTGATACAATAAAAGCTGCATCTTATCCTTATTGGTGGTATTTGCGATATCATGAAAAAAGTGCTTATAAGAAACTTGAAAAAATTGGATTAGACATAAATTTCAAGAAACACTATAATCATGGAATTGAATTGCGTTTTTTTGATTGGTTTGCTGAGGATCGTTTATTTGAAATTCTTGAATTTTTAATTAGTCTTGCAGATTGTGCTATTGAAAGATCTGAAGTGGATGATCCTTCTCTTTCAGAAACTTGGAATGATTTAGTTTTAGGTATAATGCAAGAAGGAAAATGGTTTCATCCTAACTCTAAAATGCTTGGATCTCTTGAAAAGGTTCTCGGAATTCAAATTACAGGTTTGGCAACTTTAGATATTTACGAAAATATTAGACTGCAGGTAGTTAAAAAGTATAGAGGAATCTGCTGCAAGGCGATGTTATAGAGGTTCCATCATAGAGTAATACTCATCTACACGACCTTTTCTGAGATAGCAGGGATCTAGCTGATCCATTGTCTTTTTATCTTCATTGCTTGTCATGATAATAATGACATTCTTGTAAAGAATAAGATCATCCATAAATGTATTATAGGTCATCTTATTGTGAATGAGTGTTGTGATATTCTTATGTTTCTGAATTATTCCTTCATCAACATGACGAATAAGAGTATTGATTTCTTCAAGAACAATAACTGTAGGAGTTTCATCTGAAGGCTCAGTATCCCGAAGCATTACATGAAGCGTGTCACCGGGATCAGTTGGATTAAATGAATGACAGAAAGTTCCATTGAGTCGCTTTGCTAGAAGGAGGCCAATAGTGCTTTTACCTGCGCCTGATACTCCATGAATGAAGAATACACCCCGTCGTTTCTCTTCATATTTCTTGCAGATATCATCTATAACACTTTGCTGGGATGGCATAGGTTCAAGACCCTGCACATCAAGACGAAGACGAGAATAGAAAAGATTAGTAAATCCTCCTTCCCGACCAAAGATCATAAGAGGCTGTCTTTCCTCTTCTTTTGCAACTGTTGCTTTGCCTTTTACAACAAATGCAGAGGAAATCTTTTCTGATTCAACTAGCTTTAGAAACGCATCTTTGGTTGTCAGAATATGAACTTCACCTGATCCACTATCTCTTGATCCTGAATATGTATAATATCCTGCACAGTTAAATCCAATAAATGTTCCAGATGGAAAGAAATTACCGTATTGAAATATAATTGTGGAACTGATTGTCGTCTTCTGCAAGACCTTGATTGCTGCACGAATGCGTTCCTCATCATTCTTAATTGTATAATAATTGATTCCAAATACCCTTAGAACAAAGAGAAATGGAACAATAATTGGAGTAAAGATTGATAGAATACCGATTCCTCCTGTCAAATATGAAATTGCTGCAAAGAAATTCATTCTCTTGATACTTGGATATGCAAAAAAATACTTCAATTTTATTACATGCTTTAATTACAATACTAGAATTAGACTTTCATCAACCATGTTAATGATTCTAGCAGTCTCCATAAAGTGCAGGCGGCCTGAAAGATCATAAAAGTTATGATAGATACTCTTTGTAGAATTCATATAATTAGTATACTGATTCTTTAGATCATCGAGTGATAGCGATTCAAGATACTGTCTGCGATGATTTAGTATAGTCAAACGATCTATAGGAGAAGTTAGAGGAAATAGATATGATGAAATAAGATATTCAGTTGCAAGAAACTGGGCAACTGCATTGCAAGTAGTATAGAGCATCAATGACTTATTATCTGGAAGTTCAACTGAAAGAAGAGACCGTTCTCGTTCCTCTAGGCGACGCTTTCTTGAAGGTGCAGGTGGAGCTGTAACTGCGGGCTGCTGGATCTGCCTCGGCGGTGTAGAAAATGTGTTTGTTTGAACTGCCTGAGCTGTTGTTAGTGGAGGCATATCATCCCATTCAGTATGTATGCGATGCCAATATAGGTCGCCCTGCCGGATGACTTCAATCGAATCGGGAATCTCATCTGGAATTAGATGAGCCATTGTTGGAAGAATATGCCCATCTTCAGTTACATGATACGGTGCATTCGGGTTTGAATTTGAGCGAAGGCTGGTTGACAGATTAAAGATTGGAATATTTACCTCATTTGGAGTGGATCGCAAACTCTGCATGTTAGAGAAGATCCATGTAGGAATGTTTACAGACCACGGTTTGCGGATAATATTTCCCCTTCCCGGAAAACGAATATAGTCAAATAAGATGATGTTATTCTGATAAAGAAATGAATGAAATCCTTGTTCAGTTACATTATTATTATTTACAGTGCGATACAATAGATTTTCATCAAGAGTTGAAGGTGGATTTCCTGCAAAGAAAATTCTGCCTGATGGAAACAAATTATTTGTAAAATTGGTAGGTTTTACTACAGTCTTGAATACAGATAGAAGGGAACTACTTGCAAAACTCCGTGTCTGATTACTAGATTCCGGAACCCAAATAAAGAGCGAATTTATTCCCATAATACAAAGCTTACATATTTACAAGAGGAAAGACATGGTTCAAATTTATATTGTTTATAAAGAATGTGCAAAGTTTAAAATTGAACAGTAAAAAAATAGATATAAATAGTATGCGTTTCTGTGAACTCTGTGATAATTATCTGTTTGTAACTACTGAAGGAGACAAACTGGTTTATAAATGCCGGAAAGATGGTATTACGATACCGGTTGATCCAAAATCAGCGGAAGAGGCGCTCATTCTTGAGACCCATTTTCGCACAGATTCCCAGAGTCAAAAGTCGAAACAGTCTTTTATGAATGAATTTACTCGTGCGGATCCTACAATGCCCCATCTTCATAATGTTAAATGCCCTAATACTGGCTGTGCATCAAATGGAGTAGAAGCTAAGCAAAAGGATATTATTTATGTCAAGACTGATGTAAAGAATCTATTATTTGAATATCAATGTCAAGTCTGCAATAAGCAGTGGAAGACTTGAGCTGAGTATTAGATATAAGAGTATAATATCTTTGAATGAATAGGGATTATGAGTGGGACTGGAGGAGCTGGTCTACTTGAATTAGTTGCTCGTGGAAAAAAAGATACATTTTTTTCTGGAAAACCCAAGATTAGTTTCTTTCATTCAGTTTATCGTAGAGCTTTACCCTGGTTACGAGAAACAAGAATTTTGCTGCCCCGAAATGAAGTGGATTTTGGTTCTTATGCTGATTTTTACCTAGAACCTGTTGGAGATTTAATACGAAATATCTGGTTACAAATTACTCTTCCAACTTGGTTACCTCCAGAAATTGCCGCAGTAAATGGAACATCACTTGTTCATGATCTTGCAGGAAATTCATGGGGTTATACCGATTCATGTGGATATTATTGTATTGATAAAATACAGCTTTTTCAAAATCAACTGATGATCTATGAAGATTATGGGGAAGCAATGTATTTACGAAGAAAGGCGCAGCTACCAATTGATACTGCAGCCGTTTATGATAGAATTAGTGGTAGCCTTCGTAATGAAGATACGTTTTCTTTAACCTTGCAGCGGAATGCCACACCCGGTCCCCTCCTAATTCGTTTACAGCTTCCTTGCGACACTCTTGCAACTGATTTTGGAATTCCAGTTGGTGCATTACAATCTTTCTCTATGAAAGTTCGTGTTTACTTACATCCTGTTTCTCGTATCATACAGAACTCGGCCGGATCTCTTTTACCCAATCCTTTTTCACAAACATTTACAATTCAATCAACTTCTGGGGGACCTGTAACTTCATTTCAGACAAAAGATAAGAAAGATTTTGGTAGGCCTCTTCTGCAAATGCGGGCAGAGTATGTATATATTGATGGGGAAGCACAACGACTGTTACGAGATAATGAATGGTATATTCCTATTCAGAAATGTGTTCGGAATGAATTTACATTAGAAGATTATTTTTTTAATTCAATTGGCGGATCACCCACATTGCGTAAAGATATTGATATTTATGGATCAGCACAGCGGCTTCGTATTGTCTTTCAAACAAGTGCCAACTTTCTAGCAGGTGATTGTGGTAATTATGTGCCTACCTCTAGTGCATGGTTTACATCTCTTACTTTACTCATACACGGATTTGATCGCCTTGGTGTTTATGATCCCACTGTTTTTGAAACAGTGACGCCTTATTGTCATAATACTGGTATCTATATTCCGTATGTATATCAACTTGATTTTGGATCGGATGATCTTGGAATTCCTGCAGGAACGTTAAATTTCACTGAGACTGAAAAACCTGAGTTGCAAATAACAATGGTTGATCAAACTGCTGATCCCAGAACAGAAACGAAAAAAACATATTTGCGTGTCTATGCTGATACATGGGATATTCTATTTATTGCATCGCAAATCATGAAGTTGCCTTTTGTCTAAAAGTCGTCATCGGGTCCCGGACCATAAGGAGGAGTATTTGTCTTCTCAATATCCTCTTGATCAAGGTTACGGGAATCAAAGTTCTGAGCATGAATAATACGCATACGAGTTACACTCTGAAACTTGTTTGTGGATTCATTATGATTCTTACGCTTAATGCGAATAATTTCATCATCGTCGTCTGAAAATCCGCCTTCAATTGGATCATCGTAGCTCATATCAATCCGATGGACTTGGGGCCTGAGTCGACGAATAACGGGAATTGGAATATCGGGCTGCTGCACCTGATTCTGAATCATAGTGCAGCGAATCTGCTCGTTCTGAATTCCCTTATTGGCGGCAGCCTTAAAATCGGGAATTGATCTGACCGTATGTATGATTATGTTTGAACTGGAACTGGAACTGGAATTAAGAGATGGAAAATCATCTTTGTTTTGGAAATTGATTGTAGGCTCTGCCTTCCTTGGAGGAGAAGGCTGGGAATACATTGTTGGAAGTCGTCGGCCTCCTCCTGCATAAACACCAACACGCCTGTTTGAAAATACACCTTGACTCAAAGAGGAATTAACAGGAGCAGATGATACCATATTCTGACCTCGGCGGGCACCAATTACATTCCAATCAGACATTCTTATTTAATTTCTGCTAACTTAAGTGTGCCTTTTGTTTCTTTTGGCAAGGGGGTCAAATTTTTTGATATTCTTACCCAAAATTGATTATCTTGTTTAGAGTGGTAAAAGGCAGAATGAACATCAATCGTATGAAATGGTATGGAAAAAGAGCACTTGAATCCGGAACGCACTAAGAAACTAAAAGTTGCTTGGCAAGCTCCGCCCGGTAATTCGGCTGCTCATTACTATATGACATTTCCTCATCTTGAGCCATTCTGGCTTCCGGATGATCATCATATTGTAAAGTATAATGAGGATTTATATCCGAAACATCGCGATTATAGGACTTTCAAGTCGGCACCTAAGAAAATGATGAGAAGCAGGCTGATTATTATCGGCGCTTGGAGGCTTGGAAAATCAATGGAACTCCTATGCAGAGTTCTTTTCCTCTAACACACGTAGTTTTAGTACTGCGTCTTCGTATTTTTTCGCACACTTGGCAACCTCTTTTACAGCTTTTATCCTTCCCTTCATATCCGAAATAATACCATTTCTATCAAATGTTTGCTCCATTTTGATTGCTAAATTCCAGCGTTTGCTTAAATCTGTAACAAGTTTTTTCTGCTCTTTTATTTTTTGGGGAAGAGGCACAGGCATTTATTTAGGGGAGCGATTTAAAAACCTCCGCGCAGACGAAGGACAAGGTGGAGCGTGGACTCCTTCTGAATATTGTAATCGCTGAGTGTGCGTCCGTCTTCTAATTGCTTTCCAGCAAAAATGAGACGCTGCTGGTCCGGTGGTCGCCGGTAAATTAGAGTTCACTCTAATCCACTTCCCTTTTCAAAGGGGAAGACCTCCTCTTAGTTTCTTAAGAGGGCGGACTATACCTTAAGCCATATCCAGGTTGCTAGCCCTTCATGTATGACCGATAATCATCTAGTCTCTGAACCTTATCCATGGCCTGCAATAACGGCTTTAGGATCTTGGCTGCGGATTGCCCAATCATTCTCATTTTTACCATACACGAGGCTATTAACCTGTCCATCTATTGCTTTCACAATAAACTTGGTAGAGAATGCTTTAGGGGTTTCCCGCAATTTGGTTATCTTGCTCAGGCAACTCTATGCTTGAACTAGCATCTGTATTTTGATGAAATGTTTTGAAATGTCTTGTTCTTCCAGATGGTGACGCAAAATCACATTGACAGTTTTTACATTGATATCGCTTCTTACTACCTTTTTTTACTAAAGCCATTGCTTTCTCTATTTGCCCAATCTTATAAGGAATTAGCATAAATGGTTTGATGTCATTAAGAAATACCAAAGCGGCATTATGACAAATACGCCATTCATATCCAGTACAAATCTTATCAGAAGCCGGAGATTTCCGAACTCTTTTCTGAATTGTACCACCCCAAATTGTTACAGCAATATCAAGCGGTGTTCTATCATTCTGAGCAATACTCAGACGAAGCCGATTGTTATTAGAGACATCATTGGATACACTTCCTTCTCCTTCATAAAATCCACAAAACCACTGTATATACTTTTCCTTATCCGTCATTTGCGTCCAATCTAGAAATCAAAAACATTTCAATTTTCACCAGGAAGATAACAACTGTTTATCTGAAAGAAGAGCTTCCATCCTTTCGGCAGGGTGCTTTTCGGGACTACCACTTAATCCCCTCCTTGTCTTGAATCTTCTGCTTCACATTTTCAATGCTGTCGGAAGGCTCGACATCCAGCGTGATCGTCTTACCCGTTAATGTCTTAACAAAAATCTGCATTGGTATTATATTCTGTATACAGATTTTTATTTTAAGTGTTGATTTAGAAATGGAAACCCTCCTCCTCAACAGGTAGCGTTCCAAGAATCTTGTTCACCTTAGTTTTCTTATTTGCAATATAAAGGCACCACTCATCCCAAGACAAATGGTCATTGTCTCGGATATCACACCACTCTAGCATCTCCTCAAAATGCGTAATCTTCTTATTAAGATCATCTACCTCTTCCTCATCTTCAATAGTCCATGCCGCCTTCTTTGCATAATATCCTCTGCGTATGCAGGCACGCTCCAGCATATGCCGCCAATACTGCGCAGGAAGATTACTATCCATTTCGAATGATTCTTTACTTTGATTCTTTGGCTCTGCTTTTATTTGTGGCGCTTGACCCTTCAATTTTTTGCAGTGCAAAAAATAAGACAATTTTAAACGGAAAAAAAGAAATAAGATAATTCTTTCGGATAGTAAAAATATTCCTATATATAAATGCTTTGCTGCTGGAAAAAGAAGACTGAGGTAGAAAAGTTATCAAAGCCTCTTCTAACAGATTCAAAATCTGTCACAGGAGAACCTAAAAATCTAGCAGAAAGAAGACCTACCGGATTTGAACCTGCCAGATTAGAAGAAAAGCATATTAAATCTGAACCGATTCCCGTTGAAATGAAACCTATTTCCTTGCCTTCTCCTGCAAAAGTTGAATTACCTTATGCTTCACCAACTCCTTTACCTGCACCCATATATATAAAGTCTGAACTACCTTCTGTTGAACCTAAGCCTGCTCCTACAACTATTGAAGTAAAGCCTGATCTTGTTGAAGTAAAACTAACGCCATCGCAAGATCCAATTGAAATTGTGAATACCAATAAAAAAAAGAATTTAAAATCAAACAAGCGCATATAACTTACGATGAGCACATAACACACTCAGTCTCTTCCTTCTTTGCAATCTGCTGAACAGGCTCCACTGTAAACTGCTGTGCCTTAACAGCAGACTTTGTCCTCAGATAGTAAATTCCTGTCTTAAGGCCGCGCTGCCAAGCATATACGTGCATGCTTGTTAGCTTTCGGAAATCGGGATCCGGGACATACAGATTTAGAGACTGGCTCTGGCAGACATAGACGCCCCTATCTGCCGCCATATCAATCAATGTCTTCTGCTTCATATCCCAAACAGTCTTGTAGAGGGTCTGTAAATCTTTAGGAATATCTGCTAGACCCTGCACAGAACCATTGTTTGCAATGATCTTATTCTTAATCTCATTGCTCCACAAACCTCTTGCAAGAAGTTCGTTAATTAGATACTTGTTTACAAGAATGAATTCACCTGCTAGAGTTCTGCGGGTATAAATAGTGCTTGTAAAAGGTTCAATACACTCATTATAACCCAGAATCTGACTCGTAGATGCTGTCGGCATCGGGGCTACGAGCAGTGAATTACGAAGGCCAAATATAACAACGCTCTTCTTTAATGCAGTCCAGTCAAGATCGGGATGCTCAATGGGTTCTGTATTCCACAAATCAAATTGTAGCTGACCAAGAGAAGCCGGCGATCCCTTGAATGAAGAATATGATCCTTCATCCTTTGCCAGCTCGACTGACTGTTCAACTGCAGCATAATACATATGACCAAAGATCTGCTTATTGAGTGCAAATGCCTCAGCGCTTTCCCATGGCAGATGGAGAAGAGCAAATACATCTGCTAGACCCTGCACACCTAGACCTACCGGACGGTGACGCATATTTGACTTCAAGGTTTCCGGAGTTGGATAGAAGTTTACATCAATGACACGGTTAAGATTTGCAACTGCTAGACGAACAATCCGACGGAATTCAGTAAAGTCAAACTTACCTTCCTTGATAAAGGCTGGAAGTGCCATAGAGGCCAAGTTACAAACAGCTGTCTCATCCGGTGCCGAATATTCAATGATCTCCGAGCAGAGATTGGATGACTTGATTACACCCACATTCTTCTGGTTACTCTTCCTGTTTGCGGCATCCTTGTAGACCAAATAAGGAGTTCCAGTCTCAATCTGCGAATCAAGAATGTCAAACCACAACTTCTGAGCCTTTACTGTCCTACGACCACGTCCTTCGCGCTCATACTGCTCATAAAGTGCAACAAACTCTTCGCCATAGCAATCTGCCAGGCCGGGAGCCTCCGCCGGGCAAAAGAGGGTCCAATCACCATTATCAACAACACGCTTCATAAAGAGGTCAGGAATCCATAGAGCATAGAAGAGATCACGCGCCTTCTCATCTTCAGCTCCAGTATTTGTCTTCATTCGAATAAAATCAGCAATATCCGCATGCCAAGGCTCAAGATAGATTGCAAATGAGCCATTGCGCTTTCCACCACCCTGATCAACATAGCAGGCAGTATTATTAAAGACTCGAAGCATTGGAACAATTCCGTTACTAACACCATTCGTGCCATGGATAATTGATCCCTTTGCTCGAACATTATGAATATGAAGACCAATTCCTCCACTGTGCTTGCTAATCGTCGCACAATCTTTCAGAGTCTCGTAGATTCCAGAAATAGAATCTTCCTTCATAGCCAAGAGGAAACAAGAGCTTAGCTGCGGCTTAGGTGTGCAACTATTGAAAAGTGTCGGTGTTGCATGAGTATACAGCTTCTGGCTCATAGCATCATACGTTTCAAATGCTTGGTCTAGATTTGAAGCCCATAGCTCTAAAGCGGTGCGCATCCACATGTGCTGCGGTCTTTCTAGCACCTTCCTCTTCTCATCTCGTAGAAGATATGACTTTTCAAGGGTCTTAAAACCGAAATAGTCGAATAGATAGTCGCGATTGTAGTCCAAACGAGATTCAATCTGCTGACCATGGGTCTTCATTAGCTGGACAAGCTTATCTGATACAGCAGGCTGCAATTCGCCCTTCTTATTCTTAACTGCCGCAAGAAGATTAACGACTTCAGAAAATGTTTCCGGGGTGCTCTTATGGTGATTGCTGACTGCAATTCTAGATGCAAGAGTCCCATAATCAGGATGTTCAGTAATATAAGAAACTGCTGTTGTGCAAGTCAGTTCATCCAATTCACTTGTCTTGATACCGTCAATGATAGAAGCAAGCACCTTCTGTGAAATCATTGTAAAATTCACATTCAATCCTTCTCCGGCTGCACGAATACGAGCAGTTACCTTGTCAAAACTGACATCTTCCTTTTCACCATTTCTCTTGACAACCTGCATATCTATGTTATTGCTCATTCCTTTGTTAACCTAAGAACGCATCAATAACGTTTCAAATTTATTGTTTACATAGGATAGAATGTATGCTATATTTTTACTTATTTTAATCCTTTTATTAGGACTTAATGTAATGACAGCTGTGAAAAATGGATACTTAACTTCTTTACCTGTTGTGACACAGCCCATTTTGAAAACTGAATCATTTTCTGACTGTAAACAAGCAGATAAAGATTATAGACTTCTAGCAGATGTCCTTCCTACGACAGATCCTAGAAGCGTCATTGTGACGGAAAATAACTCATATACATGCAGACTTTTAGATGATAGTGTTTCTTTGCAGGGATCTGCCGATTATTCGCAAAGAACTAATAATTATAAGCGCGTTTATCCTGATAGTTGCACAAGTCCCTGGCATGAATTAACGCTTAATTTTTATGATATAAATTCAAAAAAACCAATGCAATCTGAATCACCTAAATGCTAATCTTCACTGAAAAGCCAGTTTGACTTTTTAGATGTCCACTCTTCATATCGCGGATCAAACTCAGACCAAAACTTTTCATATGCTGGAAATCCAATTTCACTCCACCAGAAAGTATTTCGGTGAACTGTCTTCCAATGACTATTCTCCAAAATCCAATATGTCTTTTCAATTAACTCATCTTCTTCTTGCAGGGTCGGGGTCCATCGTGTAAGATTACTTGAATAGGCTGAATCAAATGGCCCATATTCATATCGTAGAGTGCTTCCATTCAGAATAACTGCTAGAACCCCACACCAGCCAGTTGTTTCTTCTGGAAGATCTTTATATTGTTTAAATTTCATCTCTACAAATTCTACAATTGGACAATTTAACACCTCCATTTGAATTTGCATTTGGCAGTAATAATCGTGCGGAATTTCATCTTCTACAGGAATTCGTGTTATAGGACATTTAATTTCTATTAGATGTCCCTTGAATTTACCTTCAGTAATTAGGCCGTCAGGACTTGCTGCTAAATTCTTATGAGTTTCATGCACGATTCTTCCTACATTATCAAGTATTTCTGCACCTTCAAAGAACATTTTACTTGCTAGAAGCCTAGCGACTGGCTCAAAACGATGCCCCCAAACTGTTGCCGGTAGAGAAAGATTTTCGTTTGAGACTCCTACAGGTGTTGAATCTCCTGTAGGTGATGATACTTCACCAATAAAGACACCCGAATCAGTCTTTTTTTCAAATTTCCTTATAAATACATTTTTTCTTACTGCAGATTCTGCGCCTCCTAAAATGTATGCAAATTCACTTGCAGTAAGAAGTCTTGATTTTTCGGCATGCCATTGCTGCGTATGCTGTTCTGTTTGATTTTTAGATTTTACTGTTGTAATAAACTTTATTGCTTCTTTTTCTGAGAATCGTCTAGCCTTTTTCTCAGCCCATTCAATCGTTGTTAGCAATAAGGTATCTAATATTTCTCTTTCTTTGATTAAAATTTCCTCTTCTTTTTCAATATGCTCATTGATTTGCATCCACTCATCCCAGATTCCATCTCTAACATATTCCAATTCCCATTTATCCAAGGGGAAAATACGATCTGAAAGTTTATACCACTCAACTAACCACTGACTTATATTGGTATACATTTCTACTTCTACTCTTCCGTTTTTGTTTCTGGTGTCTTGGCATCCACTTCTACTCTGCTCCTCCTCTTTGTTGCCCTCTGTATTTCTATTTTGAATGTTCGTCCTGATTCAGTATGCGATACAATTAACCCTTTTATGTCTTCAATTTTACAGCTTTCAGTATTATAATTAATTACAATTCGTGTCTTTAACAGTCCTCTTTCTAAACCATTTAATAGTGTCTGTGTTAAGGATGCTTTTTCTTGATCATTCAAACCGGGATATTCATTTGCATACAGACGAATACGATCAATCTTCAATGCTCTATCAAGCTTTATCCAAGGCTTCTTAAGAGTATTCTTATTTTCAGAAGCAAAAAAGAGATCCATACCCTTTTCCACATTTTGCAAGAAATCTAGAGGATTTGATAATTGAATTAATGGTTGGGCTTGCGTTTGCGGAGGGCCAGCTGGTTGAACTGGTGTTGCACCTAATGTATTTATAATAGTCTTAGTTCGTTTTACTGTCTTCGCCCTTTGCATCCTAAGTAAGTATAGCTCCCTCCTTTTAAATCACACGGTCAGATAGTTCTAGTGCTCTTTGTAATAATTTTTTTGTCTGATCGTCAACTTCACAATTATCATTCCACCCAAAAGGATCCTGTAGCGAATTCATTTTTTTATTATATAATAATGTTATTACATTCCCTGATACAGGAACTGTTAACTCTGCAAACATCTTAGGCATTTTCTTATCCGTTTTCCATTGTATCTTATATAAATTCCATTCACCGCGGGAAAATAATTCTTTCCCTGCAGATTTTGCTGAAAATGGAATTATATGAAAAGTAAAAAGACTCATAAATCTAAAAGGTTCGGTTGCTTTATGCGTTGATATTTACAGTATATTTAATATACATTTAATAGAAGTATGAATAGGCCTACTGCTACATTTCATGGAATGAATCCCCAACAAAGAGACACAAAACTATCAATGCTTCGAATGGATCCACGAGGACCACGACCTGTATTTGATCCAACATTAGTCGGAAGGCCGGAGGGAAACGCATTTAGAAAAGAGGAAAAGAATCCTGCAACAGATTTTGTTGGAACTGAGGTGCCTCAAAATGGTGTGCGAATTCGTATAGAACCTAATATCCGTGATGCAATGAATGCTCGAATGCTAGAAGGTTCCCAATTTACTGCTGCTAGAAATATAACTCCATCAGATGGACCGATTGTTCAGGATATGAATCCTATAAGTTCACGTAGAACTGTTGCTAGTTATAAACAAGCTATGGAATTCTTTCCAGATGTTGAACCTGTTATTAAGTCTGGAGGTGTTGTTCCGCAAACTGCTCCTATGCAGGCTCCTCCTCGTTTTATGGATAATCCTTATTTGCAGCGTCAAGATGCTGTTGGAGAACCGCGACAGATTATAAGGGAACTTAAATCAGCTGTAACTGAAGATAACCGTGAATTGTATCTAAATAATTCGCAAAAGTTAGCGAATCGGAATTTTTCTCATTTTTGGATTCCTCAACAGGATGAGGAAGTTCTTAAAAATGCAAATCTTCAAGCATACGAATTATTAAAACCCAAACTTGACGATTTTTCAAATGATTATCGGAAATTTAATTCTAAAAAATAAACTAATCAAAACTAACGATAACATTTACTTCATGCTGATTAACTATTTTCATGGCTGAGCGCGATAATTCTGTGCGCTGTCGTCTTCCTGAAAGTAGCTTTTTACTTTCCTTTGAATAATGCTCTTTTATGCTATTATTCATATCTTCTTCGATATCTTTTCTATTTTCTTCGATAAAATCTATAATTTTCTTCTCAATAAACCAACGAAAAAAATTAAGTTGACCAACAGTTGTCATAATAGGTGCTTGATTTATTGCCTCAAACATAATGCGTTCTCTTCTGCAAAAAGGGTCAAAGAGTTTCTTTGAATATGCTTTTAGTTCTCTTTTATAATTAAAATGAACTAAGAATTGCTTTGTTCCAAGAATATAGGATGTATTATTCTTCTTTGCATAGTTTGTGATAAACCAATCAACTAGACGTAAACTTATTGGTGATTCTCCTTTTAGAATCGGCGTTACTCTTTCCAGATTACCGGACTGATTATAAAACGTCTGCAAATTCTGAACAATAAAATCTTGGCGGCACTGAACACGGGCTTTTTGGGTTGTGGAGCGCGGATCAATTTGGCTTTCTTGCATTATAATCTATTTCCATGTGAAGAGTTTAAGTTAGAAATTTTTTAACGCGGTGAATTAGAGATGGCAAGTGCAAGTCCAGATCCAAGTCCAGATCCAAGTCCGAGACGTCGAGGTCGTAGTGCAGGTCCTCCAGTAGCGCTTCCAGCGCCTAAACCTCTAACGCCCGCTGAACTTGCACAGAAAGGTATTGATGATATTATAAAATATGTAGCAGAAGATCCTGTCTCAATTGAGTATGAAGATATTGTTAGACAAAAAGGAGACAGGCCGGCGCCTGTTGTTGGAAAACCAATGGTCGAATTGACAGAAATATTTCGTGAAATGTCAACAAATCCTGATCTACAAACACAAAAAGACAAATCGAAGCTTCAATTTGATAGGCTGCAAGATAAATTTAAATACGTTGAAAATGGTGAACCTGTTGATAGACCTGTTAGAAATCAAAAATATGTTTCTTGCAGAGAAGATTATGAAGTTGCATTATATCCCGTTTGCAAAAAACTTCAAGCTGCTTTAACAATTAGTTTAAAAGATCTTCGTGATACACAAACAGCTAAAATCAAGGCAGCAAATCCAATTAAAGACCCTGCTGCCCTAAGAAAGATTGATGATAAAGTTGGGGAAAGTGGTCTTGTTACTAATTCACAGATCTTTGGATCTGGAAGGGATCGGGGTTCTAGGTTTCAAATTCTTCCGGATTAATATTCTATAAAGTAGATGAGTGAAAACGTAAATGAAGAAAACGTAAATGAAGAAAACGTAAATGAAGAAAATGGAAACAATTCACAAAATATAACAAAAAAAATCATTAATTTATCAAGAAATTTAGGCTTAGGAAAAAATGGTCAAGATGGAAGTTTTAAATTTATGGATGGTTTTACTCAACAAAATGCAACTGATCTTTATTATGCAATAACAGGCCGCAAAACTCCTATTCAGTCAGCTCCTGGGAAAACAAGAAAAACAAATTTAGAATATTTTTTGCTACGTCTCTATTTGAAATCACTACGAGCAGAAAATATAAAACTAATTGAATCAAATTCTTCTTTAGGTTATCGTTCTGGCATTGTAAAAGTAGTTAAACAATTAATAAAAGAAGATGAAGAAGATGAAGAAGAAGCGAAAAGAATTATAAATGAATTATTAGACCTTGTTCAATTTAATCAGATAGAAAAGATTGTTTTTAAGAATCAAGCATTTCCTAATAAAGCTAATGTATAGTTTTTGTTGTTAAATAAATAATTGATACAAATAGGTATGAATTATTTATTGAAGTCTAAATATGCATTATATAGCGCAGTTATTTTCTTTCTCTTTGCAAATCCGTATACTTACACTTTAACACAAGGATTTTTTGGTCCATTATTCACAATTGCAAATGGTGATTGCCCAACAACATATGGTATCTTTTTTCACACATTCTTATTTTTCTTAGCAATGTTTGGTCTTATGACAGTTCCATCATTAGCTGCTGGTCAGTAACTCTTTCTTCATAATATCTGCTGCAATTTGTAGTAGTTGTTTCGCTGTAGTCGCAAATGAATATTTTTCATGCACAAATTTTGTAGGATTGTATGTATTTATTTTTTTAAGAAATTCTGGAAAATCTTCACGCCATTTTTCTTCAGTTGATTTCATACCACAATCTGTATCAGACCATGAACAAATACTCGTAACACTTCCTGACATCATAATGTTATTTCTTACATAGCTTTTCTTATCTATGCAAAAAATAGGACAATTGCAGGCCATTATTTCTAACGCAGCCAAACCTTGTGTTTCTTCATTGTCTAGCATAATACAAAATTTACTTTTCTGAGCCATATCACGTAACATATCCTGCTTGTAAAAATGATAGCAGATTAATCCTCCTTTTAATCCATAATAGTTTTGAAATAGATACGCCCAAACACTTTCCAATTGATCTGATTTTTGTGATTTATAATAAATAAAAAAATCATTCTGTTTTCTTTCTTTTAATGGTTGAAAATAAGATGTATCTACACCAGATTCCCATATATAAATATTTTTTGTATTTTCGATAAAAGACTTTTTTAAAGGAAAATATTGCTCCAACCAATCAATTACCCAAGTAGAATTGAATATATAATTTTTCCTGTGCTTCCATAATATATTTTCTTCGGGATTGGTATGCACATCAATTGCAAATGGATTTGGGCCAAATATTGTATTCTTTGGATACAATCTAGGATCCATTCCTGTATGAAATCCAATATTAATATCACCTTCATCATTTAATATAATTAATGAATTTGGTAGAACTTGTTTTAAACCTATTAATAATCCAATTAAAACTACTGCTGGTCCTCCTGCAGCAAAATGATTCGTATTTACCCAAATACCTATCCTCATTAATATTTACTTTTTAATAATCAATTATATTTTACGCGTTATAGCATAATTTCTTCATAAAGCGGCTTGAGTTCAGTATCCCAGACTAACTGGTGTGCATCCTTCTTAGCTTGTTGGCCATGTGCTTCTCTTAATGATGAATCTAGCAGATACTTTTCAATACTTAGACAATATTCATGCGGATCAACAGCATAGGCTGATCCACCAAGTGCACCGAATCCAATCGGAATATAATACTTTACATTTGCAGGCACTAAAACGCTATTACTTGCACTGCAAAACTCATTTAATCCAGGTAGATCTGGCACTACTTGGGGGATTCCAACACCCATCTGTTCAAGCTGGCAGAGACCGAATCCTTCACCCTCGGAAGTTGTTACACCGATATCAGCGGCATTATAAAGATTATTAATCTCTGTATCAGGAAGCGCCATATCGGCATTGCTTACCATTAGACGAGTTGCATACATATCAATAGAAACATTCTTCTCCCGCAGTTCATTGATATAGATCTCAAAGAGGGCATGACCACCCTTTTCACCCTTGTCGCAGACGCAGAGAAGGAAAATTGGCTTTGTCGGATACTTTGTAATGAGTTCAACAAAAGATATGATTAGTAAATCATAACGCTTGCGCGGAGAATTACGATTTAGATTTAGCATTAGGAAACCATTTGCAGGAATTCCCAGATTTTGGCGAACCTTCTGTCTGTCGACTTCCTTGAAGAGATCCGGTGAATATCCATGACGAAGAACGCGGACACGCGGCTTAGGTGCATCACCTAGTAACTGCTTCTCGAGAATTGTCTTCCACTTATCTGTGAATGCAAATACAACCGATGCTTCTCTGCGGATAATATCCAAAAACATAGGGCGTTGAACCTGATATACCTGATCCAAATAGATAATTAGCTTGTAACGACGTCTTTCATCCGCATTTAGCTGCTTGGACATTTCCTCTAAGAACTTGCAGATAACAAGCGCATCGTTATAAATTATAACTACATCGGGTTGAACCTGCTTGATTACTTCCGGAAGACGCTTATAGCCAAAACCTTGGTCAACAGGCTGCTCCATAGCCTGCGCGTCATAACTTACAACATTTGACGGATACGGGCGATAATCTTGAATATTTGTCTTGGCACGCTGAAAACCATAATGATGGACTTCAACATCCGTCTTCTTTGCAAGAAACTTGACCATGTTCCAAGTTACCTTGCTGTAACCCGTAAACTGCTGGATATGCGTTCCAACAAGCAAAACCTTCTTCTTGCGGTTCTGGCTCTGAATCATCATTTGCGACTCAACAGACTTCAGAACATCAGCTGAAATAGGACCATTTTGCGCTTGCAGAGAAGAAAGCAAGGCTATAAGATTTGAATTCATATAAATATTATAAGTTTCTTGGGTTTAAATACCGTGTGGATTTAAATAAAAAACACTAAATACTACTAGGTAAGATGCTTAAGAAGAAAACTATCTCAAAGAAATTAAAAGAGGAAATTTGGATACGGCATTTTGGAGAAATCTTTTCTGCAAAATGTCCTATTAGCTGGTGTTCTCATAAAATTACTGTTTTTTGTTTCGAAGCGGGTCATAATATTCCAGAATCAAAAGGTGGCAGAACTGCAATTGATAATTTAATTCCTATTTGCGGAGAATGTAATCGTGCTATGGGTGATCGGTATACAATTGATGAATTTAGTGCTCTTCATAAAGCATCAACATCATCTCCTATACCACGCACTTTCTTGCAGAGATTGTGTTGTTTTATGAGGCCACCTACCATTCCACAAAATGTAAGGGTTAAAAGAAATGTTAAAAGAACAAGTAAACATTTTTCTATTCGGAATTTGCTTTATAGATGAATTGTTTTAACATCCTGTTCATTAACCTTAGCTATACACATATTTTCTATATCATTTAATTTTGTTAGTATATTTGATGTAATTCGCAGCTTCTGATTCATCCAATATTTTGTTAAATTATCCTGTAATTGATCTAATACACTCTTGTTCGAGTATATTTGATTTATTGTGTTCAAGGCAGCAGGCCAGTCTTTCACCATTAAAATAACACCACTTCCAATTAATGTTTCATATACTTGATGCTCATTTGTATCAGATGTTATACAGATAGGAATACAACCCGATTCTAATGCTTCATATATACGATATGTCTCATAATTAACACCCTTAGGGCAAGGAATAAATACTGTGTCATTTAATGTATCCATATATTCTTTAGCTTCCTCTGCAGTTGGTGCTTTCCACGTCTTGAGAAGTTTCATTGAGTTTGGTTCAATTCTCGATAGATTTTGTAACATCTCAACACGGCCTGATTTATCAATTGAACCCGCAAAACTCCACACATATTTCCGCTCATTCATTTTCTTAAAATGACCCTTTAAACTTCTATTATTAACATATCCTAGCGGAATTGTAATTATTTTCTTTGTTGTCTTTATTTCACGGACATAATTTCTTAGAATCAATTCTACTGCAGGATGCTCATAAATTTCTAAATTATCATTCAGGAATTCATCGCTAATATGAACTAATACTGCTTTCTTATTTTCAGAATGAAGCGAATTCAGTTTTTCTAGAATTATATCTTTCGTTCTTTCCCACTTCTGAATCATTAAAAAATGAATTGCATGATTTCCAATATACTCATTGCCATATGCAATAAATTCAATTGGTCTACTTATGATTTCTTCTAACCATTCTTTTTCAAGACAAGTATTATTATGATTTGGAATAAAATACCATAAAGGAATACCATTCTTAATAAAAGAGGCATTTGGTATGGAAGATATTCCGGGCGCTCCCCCAATAATGTCATTTGAAATTTTATTGAGTAGTTCTTCAAGACATGCTTGAATTATTTGATTTGTAGATTTATTTTTAAGAGTAGTTAGACAATTTTTCAGCTCTTCCTTTTGTATAGTTGAATATTTTACTGATTGACTTGTTAATATTTGTAATATAACTCTAAACCAATTATTATTAGATTCATTCGATTCGCACTTATTGTATATGTTCTCTAAAAAAGATTGACTTAGATTTAAAAATTCTTGCAGCTTGCCTTGAGCCAGCATTAAAAGAATTGTATTTGCTTGAATATTTGAGTCATCCATTATTAAGTCATGTACTCCAGATTCCTTTATGTTTTCCTCAACATTCGGGTCAAAGTGTTCATTATTATTCCATAAATCAGAGTCAAAATTGTCTTTTCTGTCAAAATTGTTAAATTCTGATTTTTGATATCTAGGATCAAGGTCTTGGAAACAGCCTGCGACAATTGGTCTCATAAAATAAATATTTAACTCTTCCATGTGATTTACAATCATATGATCTCCACTTGTAAAAATTCCTTTCTCTTCAATAATCTTTTGCAGCTTTTTTGCACCTCTAGCAAAAAGAATATAGGAGTAGTTGCAAGAATGAAAATATCTGCGTTTTTGACCCGGTTGGAATAGATCATTTTCCTTAATTCTTACAAAAAATTGGTTTACAGATTCAATCACTGTTGCAAATACATCTTTATTTGGCGGTAAAATACCTCCTAAATAGATAACATCTGCATCATCTGGAATCATGGTAGATGCTTGTTTCCATATATCTATCCATTGCGGATGAAATCGAACATCATCTTCTAAAATTAAATACGAATATGCAAGATCACTGTAAGAAGATAATTGTTTCCACAATGTATTATGACTTATAGCGCATCCTACAACAGCTTTTTTCCATTTGAAATCATTATTTCTGAAAAGATGCTTTATTTCAGGTGTTAATTGCAGAGTTAGTCCATTACACGCAGGATGGCGCTTAACTCTATTTGCCATATAGTGATGGAATTCTTTGAAAGACTTATATCTATCTTCACGACGATCCAAATTAATAACGTAGGCTTCATTTATTGATTGTGTAAATTCTTTCTTAGGAATTATCATTTTTGGTCTAGGACTATTATCAACCAATACCTTACCTCTATGAAGATAGAAAGGAACTTTCAGATCAACGGCTTCGTTGTAATCATGAGCTACATATTGTTGGAATTGTTTACGGGGAAAATTATTTCTAAAACTTAAGACACTTAAGATTGACTGATCATGACGATGACCATAATATCCTTCAACCATATGATCTATCCATTTATCACCTACAATTATTTCTTTGATTTTTGTGTATAAATATGCAATTTTATAATAATTAACTACTTTTTGGTTATTAATATTCCATGCAGAAAATCCAGCAGAAATCTGTCTTGAATCTAACTCTTGTGTTGAGCATGTCATAAGCTGTTTGAATACTTTATGGCAAAAGTTGTTATTTGTGCAAAGAGGATTGTCAATTTCTAGAAGAAAAACTCCATCATCTTCAACACTTTTAATAATATCTTGTATTGGTGTCATAACTAGAATACCTATATCTAAATACATACCTGAATTTCCTTTTTCAATTTCATTATTAATTATCCAGAGTTTCCACGCAAAATGCGCAGTATTCCAATAATCAGGCCAAAAAGTTAGCTTCTCATCTGATTCGGGAAAAGGTTCTACTTGCATTTTAGGATATGTCTTTAGTAAATCTTGTATTTTATCCGTTGTTAAGTCTGACCAATAATAGACTTTAAGGTTTTCTTCTTTTATTCCATTTTGAAGAAGACCATCGGCCCAAATATAGATACCAGTAAAATATAAATTATTTACAGCACTTATAAATTTAAAATTGTTTTCTAGTGTAGTTTTTTTCTCAACTTGAGCTTGGACTGGAGGAAGAGGCTGAGCTTGGACTGGAGGAAGAGGCTGAGCTTGGACTGGAGGAGGAGGCTGAGTTTGGACTGGAGGAGGAGGAGACAGAGACACATTAACAATATCAACAATAGTCTTTGCCAACCGATTCATTTGCTTTCTTGCATATTCTTCCGACTTAGGCGGAAGTGCAGGAACTGCAAACATTTGTAGCCATTTTGCAACATCTTCATCAACTGATTTTATTTCAGAACGAATTTGGTCCCATGATTTACCATGTGTATTTATACCTCCAGCAGGATCAAAATCACGACTTAGGTCCGGATCTCCCCAGTAGATAGGAATGCATCCTGCAGCCTTTGCATGAAAATATTTTTCTGTAATATATCCGGGATTTTGTTCATTTTCAAATGTTATACTGAATTTATAGCTTTGCAAGAAAGTATGTTTAATTAATTCACCACCTCCACCACCAAGTCCACCTTCCAACTTATGACCCATATTATTTTGATATGCACCAGCGGAATCAACATTCTTGTATTTGGAAATTTCTGGTAATGCAACATTTCTATATTCATTTTTAGGATTGCTAACAATATAAGAACAGAATTTATCCTTCTTTGCAATAAAACTTAATGAAGGTTTACAGCATGTTTCATATGGAATCGGTTTAGGATTCTGAATCTTGTTCGGATCTGCACCAAACCAATCGACTTCAAGAATCCATAGAGGAATACGGAGTGTTTTCTCATTCAATTCGGGATGATGACCCACACTCATAATTAGATCTGGTCCACCAATATGAGGAGAATTTTCACCACTGAAAAAAAGTTTGGGCGTATTTGAATATTTTCTAAAATTATCACCAAACGGACCAAAAATAACAAGCTGAGGAGACAAAGGATCAATAATTAATTCAATACCAAGATTTTCCCTCTTAATATAATCCTCAACGAGTAATGTAAAAAAATTATAATTGGGATTGAATTCAGCCCACATGTCTGAAAATGTAATTCGTAGCGTTTTACCCGTTGAAATTTGTTTGAGAAGAGGTAAGTTGTTAGAAAGTGCTTGTCTAAAAAAATTCATATGCTTATCACTTTTATAATCATATGCTGTCAAACAGAAAAGCTTTCTTAAACTTTGCGATTCTGTGGAAAAAAAATTACTATTTGTTATTAAATCATTAATAAGTTCATCGTATCTAACTTTTGCAGAATCAATCTCATTGAAAAAATAATAGTATCCACCAGATTTCTTTAACCCCTTCTCAACGATTTCAGAGTTATGGATCATAGGAATATCTAACCACAATGCATCTAGCAGAAGATGTTTCATTGACTTCCATCTTTGATGCGTAATTAAAACACTCTTAAACTTTCTTAACTCCGGAATCGGTATGCGGCCTACAAAATTTCCAGAAACATCCGTTTTAGGAAATAGATTTGATAATATATTGTTTTTAAAATATGCGTTTTTCTTGAGGGTTTCACCATTTGAAACAATCCAATCAACCTTTGCTGCATCATTAATCTCTGCAATGATGCATAAGGGAATGATGCAATTACTCGTATTTGTATTATTGCTTTCTAGCACACAACAATGAATAGTTTTATTATTATTTTGATTCCACTTCTGCAAGCTGTTTTTCTTGCAGTATAGATCTAGTGTTTCATGTTCCCAAATCCAAGGAACAAATCTGACAGGTAGATTATAGATTCTTTCAATATAAATCCGATTATCGTCTGAATAACACTCAGGAATCCACACTTCAGCAATATTTTTCATTTTTCGGATAAAATTACTGTAAAAATAAACGACACCTTCCATATCATTAAAAAGTGGTTGAGTATGAAACCACATAATGCACTTTTTGGATATCTTTTGCCTTATTATATCGGGTGTGTAAAATGAAATTTCAAATAAGATATCGAATTGTTTCGATGTTGAAAGAAAAGCATCAATTGACATAAGTGTAATTTTCTTTTCTGCAAGTAACTCTTTTATTTCAACAAACTGGTTAGGGTTTCCTGTCGGTGAAAGAAAAGAAACAGTATGTCCATTTTCACAACACCAAAATGCAAAAGAAAGAGCAGTTCTGTTACTTCCTTTTGCAAATACGCTATCTGTGTCTAACACATTGAATCCAATCAACATCCTAATAATAGAAAGTAGGAATCGTTTAAACTTTTTACGCGCTCGTTTTAAGTGGAACGGCGTCATTTATTAGTTTGAGCCAGGCTTGCTGATTTTCCGAATTATAGGGTGAAAATCTCCATGTTAATTCTTGTGCCTGTGATTTATAGATTTCTTTCCGGATAACATGATTTGTAAAAATATCTTCTATTGCGGCGACTGCTGAATCTAGATTGTTATTTTCGTAATAATAGCCATAATCTTTAAAACATGAAAAATTATGAACAACTGGAAATCCCATATACATATGTTCCAAAAAACTGTAGTTATATTCGTTATTTACCGTATACTGAATAATTATATTGTTATTAAGATGTTTTGAAACTGTTATAACATCAGCTCTTGGCAATAGATGGAGTTTTCCTGCTTTGAATAATTCAAGGTCTGGAAGAATATTTTGAGAAAAAAAAGGATTATTCTTTAATTTATCTCCGTTTATCACAACACAGTCTTGCACTAAATGCGGGGATTTCTTAAAAAGAGCCTCAATTATTAAAATTGGTATAAAACTATTTTTCTGAAAACTAATATTTGGTTCCATAACTGTAAAACTATAAGGAGGTGCAAGACGATGTTGATAAATGTCTTTATTTGCTTGAACAAAACGGGAATCCCAGACATATGGGCAGATTTTGGCTTTAGAAGTAATTCCATTAATTCTTCCTGCATAGGTTCTATGCGCCCAGTAATGAGGTGAAACCCATATCTCATCTAAACCACCAATTACATGATGACTGAAATTCATTTCAGGATAAAACATGGGGGTTTCAATATCAATATTCAGAATATTTCCCAAATACACTTTAATAATTTTTGCTCCAATTGTTCTAAAAGCATTCCTAATATTGTCAGCGCATGACATTCCCAATTCAATATATGCAAAAAGACGAAAAGGTGACTTAATGAAGGTTTCCATATCAGTTACTCGAATTGACTTGTGTAGCTCAGAATCAGGATTATTTTTAATTGAATCAACAAAGAAAAATGGTTGATACCCGGCTGCTTCAAACATTGTGTATAATACAAATACATTTTGAAAAAGTCCATTCGCCCAGAGATGATGGTCTGGAATCTTTGTTGTAGTAAGAAAGATTGCTTTAATCTCTGATGATGTTTTCACATTTGATAATTCAAATTTGGGTTTTAAAATAGGTTGAATTGCTGTTTCTTCTGCAAAACCCATTATAATATTATTTCATTCTAATTTGTGAATCTTTACGCGGCAGCCTGTAATAATTAACCCTGTATTTTATAGGGTGCGATATGTCAACAATATTATTTTTTACAAGCGATCGTATCGCTTTTACTAATGTTTCTCCAACTAAAAATGCAGAAACGATTCTATTTGTGCCGGATCCAGCACTAGGTAATTCGTTATTTATTGGAAATAGCACAATGATAACATATGATGCTTATTGTAATATATCCACATTTGATGGATCCAAGGGATTAATGACTATTAATACAAATACATACCAAATTGGAATAGGCACTAGTTCACCAACAACTGCGTTTGATGTAGTAGATAGTCGTGGAATAAATATTGTTGGTCCTGCTAATATAACTGGAACTGTTCAAGCTTCTTATTTTTACGGATCTGCGATTGGTTTAACAAATATACCTGCTTCCCGAGTTGTTGGAACATTTGCATCAGCTAACTTTTCAACAAATACAATTCCAGCGGCAGCAATTATTGGTGGCGGATTTAATTCTTCTAGCACATTTACAAGTTATCTTACAGCTTACTCTAGTATTTCTACTCTTGCAATTAGCACAAGCATAATTACCGGCGAAGTCTTCACAGTTAGCACACTTAATGTTGGGACAATAAGCAGTGCATCTCTTGCAAGTCTTGTTGGAGGAACCGGTAATTTTAGCACACTTAATACAAGTTCAATTAATATCAATTACTTATCATCGGCAACTGGATTTGTAAGTAGTTTCACAGCAGGATCATTGAATGGTGGAAATGCACAATTTAGTGTTATCGTAACTAGTTCATTAAATTCTGGTTTTGCCACCTTCTCATCTATCAGTTCTGTGACGGGATTTATGTCAACATTAACAGTAAATTCATTGACTGCACTTGGCTACATAAACATGGGTGGTATAGTTGCAACATCATTGAGCACATTTAATATAAATACAAGTTCTTTTCTAGCATGTAATATTGTTACAAATCAAATATCTTCTGTGTATGGCTATATTAATAATTTAAGTGCGACGACAGTTGCTACAACAGGTCTTGCAACTCTCGGTGGCGGCATATCAACTACAAGCATAAGCACTCAAAATGCATATATTGGAAATCTAACAATTGGTTCAGAGTCGGATGTAGGAGCCCTGAATATTGGAGGCTTGGTAACTGCTGGTGGAGGTATATCTACGACAACAGTTAGTTCTCAACTTGGGTTTTTCTCATCTTTAACTGTAAACTCCTTAACAATTGGTCCATCTCTTGGATTTTTGATCATGAATGATATTATAACAAATTCAATAAGCACAAATAAAATTAATGCAAGTAGTATTACTACTTCCACACTTAATTTAAATACTTTGAGTGCTTCCTACGGTGTATTCTCCACTATTAGTGTAGCAAATGCATATGTTGGTAACTTAGTATTAGGTGGATCATTAACAGTAGCTGGTATCTCAACAACATCAATTAGCACAGGTGCAGCCTATGTGACATCTCTTACAATTGGTTCTGAATCAGATGGTGGAGCCTTGAATATTGGTGGACTTGCTAGTTTGCTTGGTGGCCTATCAACTACAAGCATTAGCACCCAAAATGCATATATAAATAACTTAACTTTAACTGGTGCATTTAATCCTACAGGTGGCATATCTACTACAAGCATTAGCACAGGAGCAGCCTATGTTACGTCCCTTACAATTGGTTCTGAATCAGATGGAGGCGTCTTGAATATTGGTGGACTTGCTAGTTTGGGTGGTGGTATATCAACTACAAGCATAAGCACAGGTGCAGCCTATGTAACTTCTCTAATTGTTAATGCCTTAACTGCAGGTGGAGTTTCAACACTAACAATTAGCACTGGGTTCATAACAGCTTCAAATATAAGCACAAATACAATTGCTGGAAATACAGGTTTTTTTTCATCATTAACAGTAAATTCATTACAAATTGGTGCAGGAGATTCTTTTACAACATTTGGAGATGTAATTACAACATCAATTAGTAACACTGGTGTGCTAAATCAAAATAATCAAGTAACAGTATATGGTAATAATTTAGCGACCTTTCAAGGTGGTATTTCAACAACTTCTATTAGCACTGGAGCAGCCTATGTGACATCTCTTACAGTTGGTTCCGAATCGGATGGAGGAGCCTTAAATATTGGTGGACTTGCTAGTTTACTTGGTGGTATATCTACTACAAGCATTAGCACAGGCGCAGCCTATGTGACATCTCTTACAATTGGTTCTGAATCCGATGGAGGCATCTTGAATATTGGAGGATTAGCTACTTTGGGTGGTGGTATATCTACTACAAGCATAAGCACACAGAATGCATATATAAATAATTTAACTTTAACTGGGACATTTAATCCTACAGGTGGAATTTCAACTACAAGCATTAGCACAGGCGCAGCCTACGTGACATCTCTTACAATTGGTTCTGAATCCGATGGAGGCGTCTTGAATATTGGAGGATTAGCTACTTTGGGTGGTGGCATATCAACTACAAGCATTAGCACAGGCGCAGCCTACGTGACATCTCTTACAATTGGTTCTGAATCAGATGGTGGAGCCTTGAATATTGGTGGACTTGCTAGTTTGCTTGGTGGCCTATCAACTACAAGCATTAGCACCCAAAATGCATATATAAATAACTTAACTTTAACTGGTGCATTTAATCCTACAGGTGGAATTTCAACTACAAGCATAAGCACGGGTGCAGCCTATGTTACATCTCTTACAATTGGTTCTGAATCCGATGGAGGCGTCTTGAATATTGGAGGATTAGCTACTTTGGGTGGTGGAATTTCAACTACGAGCATTAGCACTGGTGCAGCCTATGTAACATCTCTTACAATTGGATCCGAATCAGATGGTGGAGCCTTGAATATTGGTGGACTTGCTAGTTTACTAGGTGGTATATCAACTACGAGCATAAGCACGCAGAATGCTTACATACAAAATCTTACAATTGGTGGTGAAAGCGATTCTGGAGGATTATCTACAAATACTCTTACAACTACTGGACAAACAACGCACCAAGCAAATGTATCAATTACAACTGGTGGCTTGAATGTTGGTGGTTTAGCTATCTTGAGCAATGGCATATCTACGACAAGCATAAGCACTGGAGCAGCCTATGTTACGTCTCTTACAATTGGATCCGAATCAGATGGAGGAGCCTTGAATATAGGTGGGCTTGCTAGTTTGCTAGGTGGTATATCTACTACGAGCATAAGCACTGGAGCAGCTTATGTAACTTCTCTTACAATTGGTTCTGAGTCAGATGGAGGAGCCTTGAATATTGGTGGACTTGCTAGTTTACTAGGTGGTATATCAACTACGAGCATAAGCACGCAGAATGCTTACATACAAAATCTTACAATTGGTGGTGAAAGCGATTCTGGAGGATTATCTACAAATACTCTTACAACTACTGGACAAACAACGCACCAAGCAAATGTATCAATTACAACTGGTGGCTTGAATGTTGGTGGTTTAGCTATCTTGAGCAATGGCATATCTACGACAAGCATAAGCACTGGAGCAGCCTATGTTACGTCTCTTACAATTGGATCCGAATCAGATGGAGGAGCCTTGAATATAGGTGGACTTGCTAGTTTGCTTGGTGGTATATCAACTACGAGCATAAGCACTGGAGCAGCTTATGTAACTTCTCTTACAATTGGTTCTGAGTCAGATGGAGGAGCCTTAAATATAGGTGGACTTGCTAGTTTGCTAGGTGGTATATCCACTACGAGCATAAGCACACAAAATGCATATATAAATAATCTAATTTTGACTGGAGCATTTAATCCAACTGGTGGCATATCTACGACAAGCATAAGCACTGGAGCAGCCTATGTTACGTCTCTTACAATTGGATCCGAATCAGATGGAGGAGCCTTGAATATAGGTGGACTTGCTAGTTTGCTAGGTGGTATATCCACTACGAGCATAAGCACTGGAGCAGCTTATGTGACATCTCTTACAGTTGGATCTGAGTCGGATGGTGGAGCCTTGAATATAGGTGGACTTGCTAGTTTGCTAGGTGGTATATCTACTACGAGCATAAGCACACAAAATGCATATATAAATAATCTAATTTTGACTGGAGCATTTAATCCAACTGGTGGCATATCTACAACATCGATAAGCACTGGAGCAGCTTATGTGACTTCCCTTACAGTTGGTTCTGAGTCAGATGGAGGAGCCCTGAATATAGGAGGACTTGCTAGTTTGCTTGGTGGCATATCTACAACATCGATAAGCACAGGTGCAGCCTATGTGACATCTCTTACAATTGGATCTGAATCCGATGGTGGAGCCTTGAATATAGGTGGACTTGCTAGTTTGCTAGGTGGCATATCTACAACATCAATAAGCACACAAAATGCATATATAAATAACTTAACTTTAACTGGGATATTTAATCCAACTGGTGGCATATCTACAACATCGATAAGCACTGGAGCAGCTTATGTGACGTCCCTTACAGTTGGTTCTGAGTCGAATAAAGGATCTCTGAATATAGGTGGACTTGCTAGTTTACTAGGTGGCATATCTACAACATCGATAAGCACTGGAGCAGCATATGTTACATCTCTTACAATTGGATCTGAATCGGATGGAGGAGCTCTGAATATAGGAGGACTTGCTAGTTTACTGGGTGGTATTTCAACAACATCGATAAGCACCCAAAATGCATATATAAATAATTTAACTTTAACAGGTTCATTTAATCCAACTGGTGGCATATCTACAACATCGATAAGCACTGGAGCAGCCTATGTTACATCCCTTACAGTTGGTTCTGAGTCGGATGGTGGAGCTCTGAATATTGGAGGATTAGCTACATTAGGCGGTGGTATATCAACAACCTCAATAAGTTCACAAAATGCATTTATTTCATCTTTAACAGTAAATGCACTAACAATCGGCCCCTCCTTAGGATTTTTAAATATGGGTGATATAATTACAACCTCAATAAGCACAAATATGATAAATACAAGTTCTATAACAACATCTACAATAAATCTTAACACCCTGAGTGGATCTTCTGGTATTTTTTCTACCATCAGCACAAATAGCTTATTTGGTGGAGGAATACAAGTAAGTTCAGTGCAATCTGGAGTCTTAAGTTCTTATATTGTTATGACAAGTAGTTTAACAAGTTCAAATGTATATGTAACTAATATTTATGCAAATGACGGAACTAATACAGGAATTATAAACATAATTGCAAGTAGTTTGAATGCTTCCCAAGCAGTTTTTATTCAAGTTCTAGCAAGTTCTTTTGTTGGAAATCTTTCTGGTCAAAATATTTTAACAATTGGATCTTATTAAAAAAAATTCATTATATAGAAAGATGGCAGTGATAACAATGTCAACTACAACAATTGCAGCAACTGCGTCAGTTGCATTAATTTCTAGTATGAATGTTACAAACGTTATTAAACAAGTAAATCTTCCAGCATGGACACCTGGTAAATTTATTTATGTTATGGATCAAAATGGTGGCGCTACAGCAAGTCCGTTTGCTATTGCAACAGGAAGTTATTCAACAATTATTGTTGGTACTGCAGCAACAATAATTTATCAAGGAGGAGGTGGCGGTGCTGCATCTACCTTTCCTGCTGGTATAAATCGTAATTTTGGATCAATGGCTTTTGTTGCTGGTGGAACAACAACAGTATCTGCAACTCCAACTCAATACTGGTATTGTGTTGTCAATGAAGGCGGACAGGATATTTTTGCTAACATTACTGCATCAGGTTATGTTAGCACTCTCAGCAGTTATTCAGTATACATTAGCACAACGCAAATTGATGCTGGAATAGTTAAGACTGGTAATTTACAACTAACTGGATCATTATCTCTTGGTGGCGGTGTATCTACAACAACTATAAGCACCAATGATGCATACATTCAAAATCTAACTGTAGGTAATGCATCTGATGGAGGATCTTTGAATATGGCAGGCTTGGTAACTGCTGGTGCGGGCTTATCTACCACTTCGATTAGCACACAGAATGCATATATAGCTGCTACTCTTACAGCTGGTGGTACGACTGTTACTTCTATTAGCAATAGTGGTGTGCTAAATCAAGGCGGTCTAACTACACTTTATGCTGGCTTATCCACAACGTCAATTAGCACGCAGAATGCATATATTACCAATTTGACTGTTGGAGCTGAAAGTGATCAAGGAAGCTTATCAACAAATACTCTTACAACGACTGGTCAAACAACACATCAAGCAAACGTAGCTATAACAGCAGGTGGTTTGAATGTTGGTGGCCTATCACTTCTGTCAAACGGATTATCTACAACTTCAATTAGCACGGGTGCAGCCTATGTAACAGCTTTTACTGTAGGTTCCATTAGCAATGCTGGTGCACTCAATCAAGCTGGTTTAACTACACTTTATGGTGGCGTATCTACAACTTCGATTAGCACAAGTGCAGCCTATATAATAAATCTTACAGCTGGTGCTACGACTGCTACTTCTATTAGCAATAGTGGGGCACTCAATCAAGCTGGTTTAACTACACTTTATGGTGGCTTATCTACAACTTCGATTAGCACAAGTGCAGCCTATATAATAAATCTTACAGCTGGTACTACGACTACTACTTCTATTAGTAATAGTGGGGCGCTAAATCAAGCTGGTTTAACTACACTCTATGCTGGCTTATCTACAACTGCGATTAGCACGGGTGCAGCCTATGTAACAGCTTTTACTGTAGGTTCCATTAGCAATGCTGGTGCACTCAATCAAGGTGGTTTAGCTACACTCTATGCTGGCTTATCTACAACTTCGATTAGCACAAGTGCAGCCTATGTAACATCTTTTACTGTAGGTTCCATTAGCAATGCTGGTGCACTCAATCAAGGCGGTTTAACTACACTCTATGCTGGCTTATCTACAACTTCGATTAGCACGCAGAATGCATATATTGCCAATTTGACTGTTGGAACTGAAAGTGATCAAGGAAGCTTATCAACAAATACTCTTACAACGACTGGTCAAACAACACATCAAGCAAACGTAGCTATAACAGCAGGTGGTTTGAATGTTGGTGGTCTATCACTTCTTTCCAATGGAATATCTACAACTGCAATTAGCACAGGTGCAGCTTACATGACTAACTTAGATAGTTCAGTAGCACGTATAGATGGAACAAGCACAAACGGTATAAGTTCAGGATCTATTTATGCAGGTGCATTATCTTTTGCAATTGCATCTTATTAAGATATAAATTCAGTAAAAATATATAATTTCAATCACGTATCATGTTTGAAATTTTTATTTTTAATATAACTATAAGCAGGGATGTCAGGTTCAATCACTGCCGTAACAATTGCAAATACTGCAACAGTTGCTTTAGTTGCAGCTGCTGGCAGTGCTAGCACTATAAAACAAGTTATGTTACCGCTTTGGTCTCCTGGAAAATTTATATATGTCGCTGATTGCAACGGTTCATCTCAAACATATCCTATAGCAATTGTTCCAAATAGCGGTGATTCTGTAGCTACACCAATTAATGGCCTAAATCCAATTACAATAACTGCATCTGCAGGATTTTTTTCTACTTTTAAAGCGGGTATTAATATATCACGTGGTTCAATTGCATTAGTTGCAGGTGGCACAAGTGGTGGAACACAATCCTGGTTTGTTGTTAATAATAATTCAGGACAAAGTGCATTTATAAATATAAGTTCAGCTTCTGTAAGTTCGGGACAAGGATACATAGGAAGTTTATCAACTGCAACTCTTACAACGACTGGTCAAACAACTCATCAAGCAAACGTATCTATAACAACAGGTGGCTTAAATGTTGGTGGCGTATCACTTCTTTCTAACGGCTTATCTACAACTTCAATTAGCACAGGTGCAGCCTATATAACAGCTCTTACAGTTGGAAGTGCTACAGGAACATTTGCAGGAACTTTCTCAGGTAATGGAGCTGGTCTTACAGGAGTTATTGTAACTGGAACAACAGTTCCGCCTATTCTGAGCACAACTTTAATGAGCACAGGTTTACTTACAGCATGTAATGTCAGTGCAAATTCATTATCTGTAAATATAGGATTTATTTCATCATTAACAGTGAATGCGCTTACATTGGGTGCTACAAGTGGATATATAAATATGGGTGATATTATTGCAAATTCTTTAAGCACATATTCAATATATACAAGTTCTTTAACAACAACAACATTTACTCCTCAAAGTGTTGTAGTTGCCGGATTTGGTATATCAACAACTTCTATTAGCACACAGAATGCATATATTACCAATTTGACTGTTGGAGCTGAAAGTGATTCTGGAGCTTTATCAACAAATACTCTTACAACGACTGGTCAAACAACTCATCAAGCAAACGTAGCTATAACAACAGGTGGTTTGAATGTTGGTGGCTTATCACTTCTGTCAAACGGATTATCTACAACTTCAATTAGCACGGGTGCAGCATATATAACAAATCTTACAGCTGGTGCTACGACTGCTACTTCTATTAGTAATAGCGGTGCACTCAATCAAGCTGGTTTAACTACACTTTATGGTGGCTTATCTACAACTTCTATTAGCACAAGTGCAGCCTATATAATAAATCTTACAGCTGGTGCTACGACTACTACTTCTATTAGCAATAGTGGGGCACTCAATCAAGCTGGTTTAACTACACTTTATGGTGGCTTATCTACAACTTCTATTAGCACAAGTGCAGCCTATATAATAAATCTTACAGCTGGTGCTACGACTACTACTTCTATTAGCAATAGTGGGGCGCTAAATCAAGCTGGTTTAACTACACTCTATGCTGGCTTATCTACAACTTCGATTAGCACACAGAATGCATATATTACCAATTTGACTGTTGGAACTGAAAGTGATTCTGGAAGCTTATCAACGAATACTCTTACAACGACTGGTCAAACAACACATCAAGCAAGCGTAACTATTACAACAGGAGGCTTGAATGTTATTGGTCTATCACTTCTGAGCAATGGACTATCAACCACTTCAATTAGCACGGGTGCAGCCTATGTAACTGCTCTTACAGCTGGTGCTACAACTGCTACTTCTATTAGTAATAGCGGTGCACTCAATCAAGCTGGTTTAACTACACTTTACGGTGGCTTATCTACAACGGCAATTAGCACAAGTGCAGCCTATGTAGTCAATTTAACTACATTAACTTCAATTAGCAATGCTGGTGCACTCAATCAAGGTGGTCTAACTATACTGTATGGTGGCTTATCTACAACTTCAATTAGCACAGGCTCAGCCTATGTAAATGCTTTGACTGCTGGTTCTATACTATCATTAACTCTTAGCACAGGTTTTATATCGGCTTCAAATACAAGCACAAATAATCTTTCCGCTAACATCGCATTTGTTTCCTCGTTAATAGTAAATTCATTGCAAATTGGCACAACTGCAGGTTTTACTTCTATGGGTGATATTATTACAACTTCAACAAGTAATACAGGAGTATTTAACCAAGTTGGTGCGTTTACAGTCTATTCAACATCATTAGCAACTTTTCAAGGTGGTATATCAACAACTTCGATTAGCACGCAGAATGCATATATTACCAATTTGACTGTTGGAACTGAAAGTGATTCTGGAAGCTTATCAACGAATACTCTTACAACGACTGGTCAAACAACACATCAAGCAAACGTATCTATCACAACAGGAGGCTTGAATGTGGGTGGTCTATCACTTCTTTCCAATGGAATATCTACTACTTCAATTAGCACAGGTGGAGCATATGTAACTGCTCTTACTGTAGGTTCTATTAGCAATGCTGGAGCACTAAATCAAGGTGGTTTAACTACACTTTATGGTGGCTTATCTACAACGGCAATTAGCACAAGTGCAGCCTATATAATAAATCTTACAGCTGGTACTACAACTGCTACTTCTATTAGCAATAGTGGGGCGCTAAATCAAGCTGGTTTAACTACACTTTATGGTGGCTTATCTACAACGTCAATTAGCACACAGAATGCATATATTACCAATTTGACTGTTTCAGCCGAAACAACGGGAACTCTTACAACGACTGGTCAAACAACACATCAAGCAAACGTATCTATTACAACAGGAGGCTTGAATGTGGGTGGTCTATCACTTCTAAGCAATGGACTATCAACCACTTCAATTAGCACGGGTGCAGCCTATGTAACTGCTCTTACAGCTGGTGCTACAACTGCTACTTCTATTAGCAATAGTGGGGCACTCAATCAAGCTGGTTTAGCTACTCTCTATGCTGGCTTATCTACAACATCAATTAGCACACAAAATGCATATATTACCACTTTGACTGTTTCAGCCGAAACAACGGGAACTCTTACAACGACTGGTCAAACAACACATCAAGCAAACGTAGCTATTACAACAGGTGGTTTGAATGTTGGCGGCGTATCACTTCTAAGCAATGGACTATCAACCACTTCAATTAGCACGGGTGCAGCCTATGTAACTGCTCTTACTGTAGGTTCCATTAGCAACGTATCAAATATATATGCAAGCAATATAACGTCTTTAGCTGTGTCATCCATTACAATTAGCACAAATACAATGAATGCAGGAACAGTATCGGGCTCAAATGCAACAACAATAAATATTTGCAATTTTACTGGCACAAGTCTAGCAAGTTCAAATATAATAACAGGCACTTCTGGTATTTACTATAATCTTGTCAATTCAGCCTTTTCAAATTGTTATATTCCAACAAGTGCAGGAAATGGATGGTATTTTGTTTTACGAAATAATACATCCGCTTTCCTAAGTATTTCAACCGCAAATTTAGCAATTAATTATTCGGGATATTTCCCAATTCCTCCTTCTAACAGTGTTACAATTCTTTATAGTGCAGGTAATGGATGCAATAACTATGTATTCTTTTAGCCCTATTTTAATATCCGAGTTAGAATTTTTAGTTAATAATATGAATTTCTTTTAGGAATCCATATTAATGGCTGCACCAACAGATAAATCTAAAACTATATTTAATTTTGATCCAAGAAGTATTCCCGGTTGTAAACTTTGGTTAGACGCAGCTGATTGGTATACTATTTGCAACAATCCTAGCGTAACATTGGGATATACAAGTGGACCTGGAAGTGCATATCTCAGTAGTTGGAAAGATAAATCTATTTATTCGACTGCTGTTACTTTTTATCCATACATTCAATTCCGAGAAAATGTAACATCTGTGTATCCTAGCAATGCGTCCGCTTTAACAGGCAATTATATTCAAGTTGGTGTTGATTCTCGAAAGACAGTAAATCCCTATTTCAACATATTTATTGTTTATAATCGCAATTCAGCAACCGATCAAGGTGGTCTTTGGGGTGGCTTAGATGGAACTGCCTACGTTGATTCACGATACCAATATTTATGTAATACAACAAATAATTACGGAGTTACTACTGGATCATATAGTTTTTCAACCATATCTGGATTAAATACAACAAACACAATATTATATTCTGCAAATCTAGCCTATGATAACTTAAATACCTTATCAAAAGTTTATGTAAATGGTGTCTTATCTGCAAGTTTCGTAGAAGGATATGCATCTTACGCTGGCTCAGATACTAATACATATTTGGCAAATATTTCCTGTAATACATCTTCACAGGGAAATAAGATTTTTATAAATGAAGTTTTAATCTACACAACTCCAATGACTGATTCCGAACGAATTCAAGTGGAAGGGTATTTAGCCTATAAATGGAAATTGACACTGCCTGTAACTCATCCGTATTATTATGTTCCACCCATGAATCGTTATTTAACTCCAAATGATCTAGAATACCTACCAATTGCGTGGTTTGATGCGGCTGATCTAAGAACGCTTAATGGATATGATCCCGCCACAAGAAAACTTCCTCTTAGTTATAATGGAGCAACTTGCAATATAAGCGGTGTTTCTGGCACAAGTAATTATTCAACAGGCGTTTTATCATATTGGGTTAATAAAGGAATAAGTCGAGCTGATGCACAATTAAATACGTATGGTTATGGAACTGGATATACTTTGCCAAAAATAAATACGAATGCTCTTAATGGATTAACTGCTGTTAGTTTTAGCACGACAGATACATTAAATACAATTCCATTTCCAATGAGTGCATATGGAAAAACATGGTGTAGCTTGCTTCGCATTGATGGAGATATGTCCCACAATGTTCACAGCTATTCCGGTGAAATAGCTCAAGTATACGATTTATCTGGCTCGGGAATAGGAACAGGTGCTCAAACAACTGATTATAATTTTGCGGGTGGTCAAGGTGCAGGCGCTGGTATAAGTTTTAACTCAAATGATCAAGCGTATTCTTATATTGCAGGACCTGGTGCAAATCCATATATAAAAGCAACTTTTACTGGAACAAATCCTTGCAATGTATGGTTGAATTTTTGTGCAGTTCAAGATTGTTTTCAAAGCACAAATAATGTTGTTACTCTTGATGGAAATGTATTGACATTAAGCACGAATACACAGGGTCCTCCTAATTACAGCCAAAATTATGATACTCTAGCTATGCATATTTCTCAAATTGATGCAACTACAAACGGTATTCCCAATACATTTGCTGAAATCTGTTTGTATGATGGAGTTCTTTTACCCAATGATAGACAACGTATGGAAGGATATTTCTCTTGGAAATGGAATCGTCAAAGCAGCTATTCTATCAATCATCCTTTCGCATATTTTCCACCTTCGATTCCAATCCTCAATAATCCATTACAACTAAGCAATTTAACACTTTGGTTAGATGGAAATTCACTTGCAAATACTTCACCATCGTCTCCATTTTCATTCTATTCTGTGCCTTCTGGTGCAACTTCATATTATATGACTGGACCTGGTAGTATATCTAATAATGTATTGAATGGAATGAGTGCTCTATATACTTCAGGAACATGGTATTCAACTACACTACCTAGCTCAGAATTTACTCTGTTTACTCTTGCAAAACAAATTACAACTGGTCTTACATTTGCAAGTATAGATAATGGTTATGTTTTTGGATATTCAAATTCAAATCAAGCTTTATGTAAGGCAGGGGGCGGCACATTTTCAACTGCAACGATTACGACAGATTCACTATGGTCAATTCAATCATTTGGAATTAACTCAACCGGATATGGGTTTTTAAACTGGAATGGATGCAATCAAGTTAATTTTTCAACCGCGTTTTCAAATATGTCGCAGTTATATTTTAATCAATGCAACTCTGGAACATCATTGGTTGCGGAAGTGGCCCTTTTTCAGAGAGCACTCAGTATTTCAGAAGTGTATCGCATGGAGGGATATTTAGCCTGGAAATGGGGATTAGTAAGTAATTTGCCAGTTTGGCATCCTTATTCATCCTTTCCTCCAAGCGTTCAAAACGGCATTCCTGTTTATCATCCTGCTGGAGCTATGTCTGGGGGAGGTGGATCTGGTTCTGGTTCTGGTTCTGGATCGGGCACAGGCACGGGTGGTGGTGGTGGCACAACCTATACATGGTATACAACCGGATCTAGTCAAACATGGACTGCGCCGGCCGGTGTTTATTCTGTTGCTGTTGTATTATATGGTGCAGGTGGAGGTAGTGATACTTCTGGAGGTTCAGGTGGATCAGGAAGTCTTGTTTCTGGCACTCTATCAGTAACACCTTCTTATTCGTATACATTAATCGTCGGAGGTGCTGGTGGAGGCTCCTATTCTGGATATGGAGGTGGAGGAGCAAGTGGTGGCGGAACACAAGGAGTAGGTGGTGGACGCAGTGCTATTATTTATAGTGGAACTGAATTGGCAGTTGCTGCAGGTGGTGGAGGTGCAGCAGGTATTTACTCAGGAGGTAAAGGCGGAGGATCAACAGGTGGAACACCTACTGTAGGAAATGGAACTGCACCAACAGGAGGATCAACTTCAGGTGGTTCAGGAGGTATCTATTCTTTTAAAGGAACATTTTATGGTGGTAACGGAAGTAGCAATGTTGGCGGCAATGCCAGAACAAGTGGAACAGCGTATGGTGGTGGTGGTGGTGGTAGTGGATATTATGGAGGTGGCGGTGGATCAACAGGCAGTCAAGGTGGTGCTGGTGGCTCCGATTATACAGGAGGATTATCTGGAACAATTGTTTCAAGTCAAGGAAGTGGTTCAGCTCCAGGAACGGATGGTTATATCACGCTAACTTATTAGTAATGCATCTCCATAAAATTGTTATATTTGGTAAGCGTAAATATCTATTTCTAAATTCTTTGTATTTAGCAATAGATGTTCAAAGTGGGTGTCTTTGCATTTTTAGTTGGAATGGCAAATTCTACAATTGTTTCTGATTCTGGATATAATTGTGCTACTAGCAAGAATAATATAACTACACCTCAAGCTGCTGCTATAATTCCTCTCGGTTGCAGCCAGAAAGCTGATTGGAATGGTAGATTTAGCACATGGTGTCTAGTAAATGGATCTGCTGGAACCTATCAGTCCGGTTTCGGCTACACGGATACTTGCGCGACGGCTTCAATTATGCCTTCTCTACCAACTAGTTCCCTATATACTGGACAAGTGCTAAATGTATCATGGACAACTCAAAATATCAAAGCACCAGAAACAATAAGCATATCTTATGGCGGCAAAACTCTTGGTTCATCACCAGTAACAACTGGCTTTTTCCAAACGACTCTTGCAGGAAATGCTCTTCAAATTACAAATGGATCATTAACGATTTCTACTACAAATCCCCTCATTCAAGCAAATATTAGCGGATTTTCGGTTGGAACGAGCAAAATTGTTTCAATCTGGCTTTTCACAACAGCAGGACCTATTCTATCTGGTGCAACTGTCCCGTGTGGACAAAACTTTACTGTTATCTGGAACTCTGTTGGAATGGCTTCTGTAGGAACAGCTTCAATTACAATTACTTCCAGCTCCGGAGGTGGAGGAGGTGGCGGAACAACTATTGGAACCGCAGTCACAGGAGTTTTAGTAAATGCTACAGGTAATAATACTGCATCCTATGTATGCCCTTCATCCTATTCTCCACCTGGATTTGGAAATTCATATACTGCAACAGTCGCAGTTGGAGCCTATACTTTAAAATCATTCACATTTAGTTTAGCTGCAGCTCCTTCTGTAACACCTACTGTAACGTCTGCACCCAGTCAAACACCTACACCCTCCTTATCATTTGGTGCAACGCCTTCCAATACTGGAACACCATCACCTTCACTTCCCTCTTCCCCTTCCCGATCTGTTACAAGTTCAATAACACCATCTGCAACGGTAACACCTTCAGTTACGGCGACTGTTAGTTTTTCAGGATCCCCTTCAGTAAGTCCATCTAACTCTGGAACACCTACACCTACACCTACTCCTAGAACAATTATTGATGGTTCAGCTATTTTAGCTGCTCAATCAACACAAAATACTGTCATGGCTGCTTCAATTGTAGGAGGTATTTTAGGATTAGTTTTAATTGCCTTTGTTTCTTACAGACTATACGAAAGAAAACAATTGCATGAACGTCGTGTTCGCCGTCTACGAACAGCAACTGGAACAAATATTCAAAGTCAACGACAAATTTATATTCAAACGGAGCATACTACAGTCCAGCCTAATTTTAGAATGTATCAGACGCATGTTCCGGGACGGAGCTTAAGGAGAAATCTTTCTTAGAACCTGGATGAATAAGATCTGGATTGAAATTATCCTTACCAACTTGTATTATTTGCACAGCCAATGTTCCATCCAGTTTATAATGGATACGATGAAGTGTGGGATCACTATAGAATTTTTTTGTTGGTTTCCAGCTAAAACATTCCAATAAAGACCCAAACACTTGAAGCGGATTTCCTGCAGGATCAATTAATACAAAATACTCCATTAAGTTTTCTTTTGAGAAAGAGCTCATATTTAAATGAAATGAAAACTAATTAAGAAAAGAAACTATAGAGATGCGCGGATCTGGTTCATACAACAGAAACTTTTCATTAAATGCAAATCCCCTTCAAAAACCTGTTGGTGGAATGAAAAAATTAGTTACAATTGTGGAAAGAGGTGGTTTAGATGATTTTCTTTATCCAGCTGATTCAAAATCAACTCTAGTTCAACCATGCTACCAGCAGTATCATCAATTTGCTTCTGAAGTTCTTGAAACAAATTACACTGGTCATGCTCAATGGGGTTCTGGACTTACAACCGTAAACGGAGCAGGTTCACGAATTACATTTACCGTTCCTGTTTCCGAGCATGCAGATCTCTTGCAGTGGTGTTGTTTAGTTCTTCAGCCCGGAACATGGATTCCTTCCTCTGTCATACCAGGACTTCTCCGTGATGATGCTCATGCTTTTGTTCCTCAGAATCCTAATTCATGTTGGACATGGATTGATCAACTTGGGCAGCATGCAATTGAGAAAGCGGAGTTAGAAGCGGGTGGTCTCGTAATTGATACTGTGGATGGAGATTGGGCTAACATATGCTCTCTAGCTTTTTTAACAAGTCAACAAAGAGCCGGTTGGACTGATAGCATTGTCGGAGGAAGTATTACAGGAACAGCTACTAGACAGCAACTTATTCAACCTACAGAAGATGGAAATATTTATCTATGGCTTCCTTTCTGGTTTGCTCGGCGAAAGAATACAGGTTTTCCCCTAGCTTCCTTGCAGAATCAACCTTTACGGATTCATATCACTTTGCGTAAGTTTACGGATGTTGTTCGAATGGTTGGAATGCCTCGATCTACATGTGATTCGTCGCCTCTTGGCACAATTGTTTCCTATACAGATGAATCTCTTCCACACACAAATACGAGCACATGGACAAACCTTGCAACTGTGCCAGCTTTGGCTAATGCCCAAATGATCTTTGGTGTCACCTATCTAGCAGATGAATTGCGATATGCGTATCGTTTTCAGCCACATGAGATCATGATTGAACAAACAATTAGGATGCATTTTGCGGAACCCCTCAAATATGCTGTGGGTCCTGCAACCGCAAATTCTATTCAAATTGCTTTACCGCTAACTTCTTTTAATAATCCTGTTCGTCGCATATTCTTTTTTGTTCGCAGAAAGGCAATCTTTCGATACAATGAATGGAGTAATTATGGATCACGGCTCCAAGATGAAATTGATCCAGTTTGGTCTCCCCAAAAACCTCTACTCCGTCATGCAAAGCTTCTTGTTGGCACTGTTTTCTTGATTGATCAACCCGAAGTCTGGTGGCGCTCTAACTCTGCCACAAGTCTACCTGGTGGAGTGCAACTATACGATAATTACATCTATTCCTGCTCGTTTGATGGAGATTCAGATCAATTTGCACCTCATGGAGGAACACTTAATAGCAGCCGTATTGACTTGCGTCTAGATTTGGAAATAGACCCTCCACTTTCAGCAGAAGGTATCTCAGTTGAGTGGGAAGTTGTTGTATTTGGAACTGTCTATAATTGGCTACGTTTTCAAAATGGTATTGCCAATTTACTTTTTACGGATTAATTTCTGCGGCATAAAGCCCTGATTATTAAAAAAGTTAAACTAATGAGTGCGGAACTTTTGCTACCTGTTTCAATTGGAGAAGCACTTGATAAACTGACAATATTAGATATCAAATGCTCTAAAATCACGGATGATCGACTTGCTGCATGCCGGAAAGAATATGAAGTTTTATTGAAGCCTTTGCAAACCTATGTAGATCGGTTTAGTTGGCATTACAAGATACTTAAGGAAATAAATCTTACATTATGGGAATTGCAAGATGGATTTCATGGAAAGGGTGTGACTGAAATTGAGGCAGGTCGTATTTGCACAAAGATTTTAGAAGAAAATGATCGTCGCTACCGTATGAAAATGAAGATTAATCACTTATGCTCATCGTCTCTTCGTGAAGTGAAAGGATATGCTAAGAAGCGATGTTTTGTATTTGGACACTTGGGATTAGGTGATATTTTTTGGCTTGTAGGCGCAGTTCGCTATCTTGCAACCTGTTATGATGAAGTTACAGTTGTATGCAAGAAGCGAAATCAAGTGAATACTAGGAAACTCTACGAAGATGATCCGAGCATCAAACTTTTTCTTGTAGATGAAGCTGAAGATATTTCACCATTTCAAGAGACGTTTGTTCCTCAAATTGAAGCTCAAGGAGTTACAGTCTATGCATGCGGTTTTCATGGAAAAAATCCCTCCATTTATGAGTTTCCTTATTCTTTCTATGATGATTTGAAGATTCCCCGTTCGTATAGAACAGAGTATTTTTATTTGGCTGATTCACCAGAATCTGATTTACTATACAAATTAGTAACTTCAATTAGTCCTGAATATATACTTGTTCATCAGCAATCGTCGTGTGATATGATACCTATTTGGGAGCATGTAGAGAAGAGAACAAGTTTACCTATTCTTGATCTGAATACAAATCATTATTCTAAAGATCATCCATTTTTTGCGATTGCTGAAATTGTAGCTAAGCAACCAATGTGTGCTTATAAAAAATTAATAGAAGGGGCTAAAGAAATACACGTAATTGAAAGTTCTTTTTATTGCTTAGCTTCTCATTTAGATTTGTCAAACGTTAAAACAAAGCTATGTTATAAATCTTTTGATAATAATAATGAAAGATTAGGTGTTTTTGCTACAGGAAATCTTCATTGAAAAGAACCTATAAATATTCTATCATTAAAATAGAATGGCAAAGTTGTGTCCAATGACTTTATCTTTAGTTTTTGCAGTTATATTTACACTGATGTATATTGGAGGTGCTGTTCTTGAAGGATTTGCAGCCACTTCACCTGGAACTACTGTTCAACTTCAGACTTCTCATGTTCCTACAGAAGAAGATGAGGAGTATATGCGTAAAATGTATCCTCGTATTGTAAATCGCGATTTGAAGAACATGACTGGTGAAGGTCTCTTTGAAGACGGATCAGATGAAGCTCTTCAAAATCCGGGTTTTCCTTTAGTTTCTAATTTGTAGGATAAATTTGAATTCTAGATTTTATTTATTAGTTATTAATAAATGCCCCGTTTTGTTCGCATCTCAAAAGAAGTAATTCATATTCCTTCTTTGGCAAATGTTTCAATGGGGACTACATGTCTTGGTGGGCCGTTTCTCTGCTTTTATTATCATAACCAGAAGAGTCAAACGATTGGCTATTCATGGGGAAAATGGGATCAATGCGAAAAAGATCTAATTCGCGTTAAGGCTGCAATGATTGAGATTGAAAAGATTCTAGATACGGTTCCTTTGATCGATGAAGTTAAGGAGCCAAATTCAAAGCAGGAATCCGCATTAGAGTCCAAGATTATTGTAGAAACTTTATCACAGTAAAAGTTCAGGTTTAGGACGAGGTGTGTCTGGTCTCTTTCCCTGCAGTAATCTTTGAAACCAAGGAGTGTCTTCAACTGATGCGACTACCTCTTCAAATGGGTTAGCCGGATTTTCTAGTAAGTATTCTACTATGTAGCGAAAAGCAGTAAAGGTGTTCAATTGATCACTGTGTTTATATTTCAAGATCCAGGCATCAAATTTGGCCTTTTTTTCTTGTTTGGTTTCCGCACTTTGTGCGTCTATTACGCTAGCAATATGCTTAACGAAGTAGATTCCTCCAAGGACTCTCCACCAAAAGAGGAAAGCACTGCTCATCATTTCATAAAATTCATCGGGTTTCTTTGCACTAAAGATATGAAGCGCAAACTGTTTTCCGTATCCGTAACGACGGCATTCTTCAAAGATTTCAAATTCGTTGAGTATTATCTTACCATCCTCTGTGTAAAGACTACAAAATCCCACAATCATATCATCTGCTTCTAGCAGAAAATATTGTTCTGAGTTGGCTATTATGTAGATTGGATGATATCCGATGACAGAAATCTTGCCATGGATTAATCTGTCAATTGCTGCGCGAAGTTTAGGATCTTCTGTGTCGCAATCTTTCAGTGGATGAATTTTCAAATGCGTCTCCATTTCTACTCTACGTGGAGATTTTATCAGCCGCCTCTTGGTGGCAAATCTAGTTTTTCCTTCAATTCTTTTTCCACTCTGTTCTTAAGCGTTTGTCTATTAGGCATACCGTTTGGGTCTCCAATAGGATATCCTAGTAAACCTGCAAAGCGTCTATTTCTTCTTGTTTGCCTATTTTCATTTTGCATTCTTAAACGCGTAGCATTATTTTCTGTATTTAGTCTCAGATAACCTACTCCACCACCTGTATTTGGAAGTCTTGCTACAATTTGTGCTGAAGGTGGAGAAGGACGAGGAGGCTGAGGAGGAGGAGCACGAGATTTGTAATCTGGATATAGTATTTTTTGTGCTCTTTCATCAAAATTCCACTCTCCATTTTCTAAAAAAGATATCATATGTAACATTCCTTTGAGCGTTTCTATATCTTTTGCTATTAAAGCTGGATCAATTGTAGTTAGGTCTGCAGTATCATATTTTGTAAGAGAATTAAATGAATCCAAAAGTTGTTTTATATATATATCATTTATCATTGAATTTAAAAGCGGCAAAGTTATTTTAATTGTATTATATTTACCTACTATTTCATCTTTTATGTGTTCAAGTGAATATTTTAATTGTTCTATCCTTGCTTTAATACTTGTTAATAAGTCAGATTTATCTTTCAATTCTATATAATTTTCAGCTGTTTCAATTGTTGCAGACAAACCTCTTGCAAGCATATCTTCATAATTAAATTTAATACGCCAAAGTTTTGAAATCAATCTTTTTTTATTTAATTCATTTTCAGAAAGATTTTGTTTACCATCCATAACTCCTTTTAACTCGGTCAGATCATCTAAACTAAGATTTTGCAGATCAGAAATTTCTGTCAAAGATAAATTTCTATTCTTTAGTGTTTTCCTGCATTTGGGTAATGTTACACGACACAAATCTGGACAAATATACGGACCCATTGGATTTGGAACTGTATTATAATATGAAAAATTAGGATAATCATGTGGACCTTTTTTCTGAATCCAAGGAGAATGAAATCGTGTATAAATAATACCATTATTCATGATACTTGCTTTTGTTGGAAGAGGAAATGTTTGTTTAATAAAATATGAATGTGTAAAGACTACCGCCCTATGAATTCCATCTTCTCCCTTTGGAAATTGAATTGAATTTGACCACATCCACTTTAAAAAGTCTTCAATACTTGATTGATTCATTATTGTTTGTTGATCTCTAAAATCTTCTCCTTCATCTAATAATCTTAAAATATGTTGTCCCAATGCAGGATCTGCAACAAATTTTTGATTTGCAATAATTTTTCTCTGTTTTTCTTTCTTAAACGGTTTATTATCAATAGATGTTAGTGGTTCACAAATATGAGGAAATATACTAATTGATTTACCATGAGGTATATTCTGGTTTCTTAATCCTTCAATTCCATATTTAGGTTTGCCATTTGCTTTTCTAGATAAATTTTCTGGTTTTAGTTCATCTTTTGTTTCTAATGCCCGTGTCTCAATTTCAGGATTAAGTGCTCCTTCACGAAGTCTTGCAAGTTGCCAATAAGCAGTTAATTGCGTTCGCATCAAAGCAGATGCACCAATTGAATACGGATATATTTTTTTTTTTTTTTTATCCCTCCAGAACTTATCAATCAAATAAAGCAATGGTTTACTATAGTCAATTGATCTTTGAATTCCACGGGCTGTTAATTCAGGATCTTGATATGTCCATTGTGTTCCTTGTAGGAATTCTTTTTGCCATGCATTAGCGCAAGATTCACCATGTCGAACAAAAAAGATTTCAACTATCATGCCCCTACATTTAATGCTTAAAATAAATCTATTAAGATAGTATAATAGTATGTTGTGGATTGCTGCACCTTCTGCTCTAAGTGTTGTTGTTTCCCTAGCATCATTTTGCAATTATCCCACATTTCAGACATGGTCTTATCAGCAGGGTAAGATCTATGCGCCCACCGAGCGTGATTACCGTGAATCAGTTTACTACGCCAATGTTCGGAAGATTGATGCTCATAATGAGCAGAATTTTTCATGGAGCATGGATGTAAATCAGTTTGCGGATTTGACGGCAGATGAGTTCAAGTCAATGAATACCGGTGGTTTTCGCCTATCAAAGAACCGCACGAATGCTGGCCTTCGTTTCCAACCGCCTACTACACTACCAACTTCAGTTAACTGGACAGATGCAGGCGCAGTAACTCCCGTTAAGAATCAGGAGCAATGCGGATCCTGCTGGGCTTTCTCATCCACTGGATCAGTTGAATCTGCATGGTTTCTAGCAAATGGCACTTTGCCTTCTCTTTCCGAGCAGCAGCTTGTTGATTGCTCAACGTCAGAGGGAAATCAAGGATGCAACGGCGGTCTTATGGATTATGCCTTCGAATACATTGTAAAGAACAAGGGTTTAACAACTGAGTCAGACTATCCTTACACAGCAACCGGCCCCAATCAGTGCAAGTCTGCTGGAAAGCCGGCAGCTGCAACTCTTTCTGGCTACAAGGATGTGCCTGTTAATTCAGAAGTTGCGTTGGAAACTGCAATTGCCCAGCAACCGGTCAGCGTTGCTGTAGAGGCGGATCAGTCTGTTTTCCAGTTTTATAGCGGCGGTGTCATGGATTCTGCGTGCGGGACACAGCTTGATCACGGAGTTCTTGCAGTAGGTTATGGAACTCTTGGTGGAAAGGAATACTACCTCGTCAAGAACTCATGGGGTGCCTCTTGGGGTGCGAATGGCTACATCCTTCTTGGGCGCGGACCGAAGTTTAATCCTAGTGGTCAGTGCGGAATTCAGATGGCGGCATCGTATCCCATTGTATAAATAAAAGTGTGATAAACTTATAACTTATAAGTAGAATGATACATTCTAGTTATAATCATTATTCAGTTATGTTTATTATTATGATTTTATCAGGTCTATTATCTACAATGAATGTGTGGGTGGATACATATGAAGATATACGTATTAGTTTGAATGATATCTATATGATTCTCTTAATGAGCGGATGGATGTTTTTATTCATGGGAATATATTATAGGGAAACAAATCCTTTTATTACGGGTTGTATACTTGTTGCTATAAATCTTTGGTGTATTCGTAATCAATTTATGATATCATCCGAGCAATATGTTTTGGGTATGATACCGCATCATTCAATGGCTATTCATATGAGCAAGGCTTTGCTAAGAAAACAAACAAATCTTAATGAATTTGCAACATCTATTATCGAAACGCAGCGTAAGGAAATTGATTTTATGAAAAATAAGACACTTTAATCACATCCAACTTTAACACCAATCATAGTCAAAAATGCAGTTTGCGTTCCATATACATAATGCAAGATTTCTCCTAAGATAAATAGGCCAGCAAACGTTATTTTTATACTGATGCCACTAGCAGCTGTTATTGCCCATGCGACTAGAAAAGTTACAACAGTATCAACAATAGCTAATCCAGCAAATCTGTAAGAATGCGGTCCTTCTCCTGGCTTTCCAAATAAATATCTGTAAGGGCATTTGCTTGCAGACATCCCTTCAATATAGTAAGAATTAAATTACTTAGTGCGCGTAAAATTAAAATAGTTTTGATCTTAAGTAATTTTATAATGGCCTCTATATGCTCTAAATGCAAAGTAAATTCTAAAACACATAATTTTATTAAGTTTGGGTCAATGAATGGAACGGCTTTATATTATACGAGCCCTGTAAAGTCATTGGAAATTATTGATACTCCCGAGAAATTTGTTTATTTCAAAGCACATTTAGATCAAGCGAAGGCAGATGGAAAATGGATATGGATTTTTGATTGCTCTGATATGCGCACAGAGCATTTTGTGTCTATTGATTTCAGCAAGAATCTCTTGAAAGAAATATCAGAAAATCATTTAGATTCACTGATAGGTCTTTGGGTAATTCATCCGAATACTTGGATGCGAACTTCTATTTCAGTTGTAACACCTCTTTTCAAGAAGGAAGTCATTTCTAAAATCAAAGTTATTGAAGGGACGCGTCTTGAGTTGATTTCAAATCTCCAGAAGGAGGGTATTGCAGATTCAGCTCTTGAATGGCTGGGAAAAGAATCGGTAATGGTTCTTGCAAGCAAACCAGCGGCGAAGAAGGTAGCGTTTTAGTTGTTTCAAGACGTCTTCCTTTTGAATCGTAGATCCATAAATCGTATGTAAATCCTTGCAGAGTAGCAGCATTACTTCGTAAATAACTCCTTTCTGGGCTCCTGTAATGGGTCCAGATAGGCAACACTTCCAAAACTTTGTTCTCTTTTGGAATGTAAACTTCGGGTGACCAAAATTTATTTTTTCCTTTAAAGTTTTTATATTCAATAATTGGAACTTGACATTCATCTATCTTTAGATCTTCCTCAGCATGATTTTTTAGCAGTTCATCTAGTGCATATCCTTCAAATCCATGACACATTATTTTTTTTCCTGATTTTAATGTGTGCCATTTTAAAACGCGATCATTTTTGCCTTCAGGCAAGAACCAATGGGAAAAATCAGGAGGAGGAAGACCCATTACTAATCTTTTGATTCATTGTTTTAGGTTAAAATATTCTTTTATAATATTTCACTAAAGAAATGTTACTTAATACTATTTTATATCAAGATCATCCTCTTATTAAAAATAAAGATTGGCTGTTAGGCGTCTTGCATATTTATAATTCTGCAATTGAAGGATTACAAGAAGTTACAATGAATACTGTTTGTTGGGATATTCTTCAAAAAATTAATAGGAAGCATTCATTACTAACAGCTTTACCTGTATCAAAAGAATATACTGATGGAATGCTAGAAGCTGCCCATTATTTTGTCACCTTTTTTTCTCCAAATAATGGTCAGCTTTCAAGTATGCGACACAAATTAATTGAAATGTTAGATGCAGATGTTGAACAAATTACTATTCTGATTAGCTCTACTTCTGCTGGCTCCACAGTTGCCCAATCTTCTTCGCAATATCAGTCACTCTTAATGACGGATTCTGCTTCTTCACCTTAGGATACTGCGCCTTAAAAAACTTCATATACGGTGATAACGCCCTCTTGGTCTTTCTTGTTCCTGCTGATTTCATAGGCTTCTCATCTTTCTCATCCTTTTCCTTCTTCTCCTTCTTCTTTTTGCTTACACCTCTAGATCCATATTTCGCTTTCTCCGCATCTGAAAGGCCACGCCAAAGAGCTCCAATTTCCTTGGCCAGACCTCCAATATTTGCCTTTCTTGACGGGTCGGCCTTGACCATCTTTTTGCGCTGCTCCATAGAAAACGCGATGTAAGGATGCATCTCTAGTTATAACGCAGGTTAAAAATTGAAAAAAAAATTATACATTGATTAAAACAGGAAGATGAGTATCTATGTTCTGAAGCTAAAAGGCGGTAATTACTGGGTTGGACACACTAATTACCGAATTAAGAGTATAACGCAATTTAAGGATTCTTGTGAATGGATTAAACTTCATCCTCCACTGAGTATACTAAAAATATTTGATGGTAAGAAATCTATTCTTGATAAGGAAGTGAAAGATCTAATGGTTATTGAAGGAATTCAGCATGTTCGCGGTGGTTCCTTTTCAACACCAGTTCTTGCAGAACATGTGATTCATTCTTTGCGTGAAGAATTATTTGGTAATGCTGATAAAACATGTTTTCTTTGCGGGCAGAAAGGACATTTCTTGCAGGATTGTCCAGACGATGATTCAGATGATTCTGGTGATACTGTCTCTGAGTTTTTCAGCTCGACTGAACCATCTCCTGCCTTGATGCCGCGTCCTTCTGCACCAATAAATTTGCCTCCTGCCTTTGAACTTGATTTATCATCCATTGAGTCAGAAACAGATGATTCGAATGGTTCTTAATTATTCGTCTTTTTCAACAATATAAATTTTATGCGGATTTTTTACCTTATTTGGTTGTAAAAAACCATCTTCATAATATTCGCCTTCTAGCAGATCAAAAAATTCACGAACTCTATCTTTATCGTAGCGAAAGAATTCACGTTGATCATTGATTCGTTCTCCGTAAATTGCCAGAATCTTGTGTAGCGCTTTTTCTTTTTCCTCCGGATTCAAAATATATTTTGCAAATTCAACCTTAAATGGAAGAGGCACACCCGTGCTTTTTAACTCTTTCGCCCTGTCTTCCGGTTTACCTAGAGTAAATCCAACTTTTACAATACCAGGCATAGCGGGATTTGACATACAATATACATATCCTTGATTCATTATTTTATTAGGCTTTTTTATGGTAGGAAATTTAACGCGGTAAAGTAGGTATGCAGTCTATATCAGATTATAGAGTCACTTCGGATTGGTTTTATATTATGAGTGCGGCAATCATTGTAGATACAATTGGGCTTTTCTTAACTCGATATGCTCCTTCAAAACCTGTATTTGGTGTTAAATATTTGAACGAATGGTATGATAAATTTGGTATCTTGGCTGTTGCTGCCGATGTCCTAAGTCTAATGATTGGTATTGGTTTTGCTCGTTATATCTATACATCTGCAGGCTTCAAAGGATCACTTTTCTTTTTCCTTTTAACTGTAATTTTATTTCAGTTATGCCATGATTTATTCTTCTTTCTTGCAGTCATTGCTCCTATGTCTCGTGGTCAAAATGAGATGATTGATGTCTTCAAAGATTATGCCTCTGAAAATGGAGGAAAGATTCTTGGCGCGGATGCTCTTTTAATGATCAGTGTTGCTTTAGGATCTATGATTCTAAAGGGCCTGTCTGCACACAGTAATGTGATGACTCTAATTATTACGTTATATTCACTTTGTTTTATTCTTTTTACTAGGAAATGAGTTCATTTGATTGTCGTATTTATATAACTTTTCATAAGATTTTACCTCTTAAATCATATGAAAATGTTGACAGAAAATGGTTAGAAAAATATTGCCGCTTTGTGGCTGCAAATGTGGATATTGAAAAAATAATTCCTGAAGAGTTGGCTTCACTTGTAATTTGGGAAAAAGATTTTCCCGTCTTCAATCCTAATTTACAACGTTTTCCTCAAGGATATAGAGAAAATAGTGTTCTATTTCATTGTCATGAAAATTATAATTTATATATTAAACCGTATCGATATGTGGGATTCTTGCAATATGATATGATCTTAACAAATGCTCTTTTTGAAGATCTTGATACCAGACTTTCTAAGAATGAACTATTCTTTTTATCTGCTCATAAAGAATGCAGCATTGTGCCTTTTCAGAACCATCTAAAAGAACAATCGTGGCGTGAAGTTCTTAAGAGTTATAATATTTATTATAATGCAAACTGGGTTTTTGAAGATATTTGTAAACATGATATTATATTATGGAATAGTTGGATTGTGCCGACGCCGTATTTTAAAGAATTAATGGACACTTCTTCTTTTTTCCGTTTACCTTTAGAAAAACAACTTATACCACAGTATTCTGGAAATTTTGATAATTTAGCCTATGTATTTGAAATCTTGCATGGATTCATATTTATGATTCTAACTGAAAAATATGGAATTAAATGGTCCGAATTAAAAGTGGATCATGTTGTTATGCTTGCAAAGACCGCGGTCTAATAAATAATTTAAGATAAATCTTGAAAGTAATGAGTTCATGGGTAAGAAGCAGAGGGGCGGTAACACCTGATTTAGTCCCGCGCGGTCGTGTTCTGATTGGAAAGCAGGGGGATTTGGTCTCCGCGCAGATGTCTGGTGGATTTGGAAACCGAATTTTTCAGATTCTAACTGGAATGGCCTATGCTGAACGGACGGGAAAGCGTTTTGTTTTCTTTGAAGAGCATATTACAAACAATCCTCATACTCCGCCTGTTAAAATGCGTCAAATGATCTATGCATGGTTTCCTCAAGTTATGGTTTACAGAGGACGCGTGGCTTGGATCGATTATGCAGATACTGGGGCTCCTATTCCTGACATGAGTGGATCAGTTGCTATTCGCGGTAATTTCCAAGATGATGCTTTTTTTTCACCCACTGCTAGACAACAATTTGTTATTCCCGAGCCTTCTCGTAGAATTCTTGATATTTCTGGCATAGATTTTCGCCACTCTTATTTTATGCATTTTCGTCTTGGAGATTATGTAAATTCTTCTTGGGATGTGGATCTTACTTCGTATTATCCTGAGGCGGTTCGTCGCATTCTACAGGTTGATCCTCTTGCTACCTTTTTGCTTTTCTCGGATGAGCCCGATCGAATTAATATGAAGAAATTGAAATTTCCGACAATTAAAATGGCAATGATGCCAGTTGTTGATATTGGTGAAACACTATGGTTAATGTCACAATGCAATGGAGGAATTTGTGCAAACTCGACCTTCTCTTACATAGGCGGATTTGGTTCTAAGGGAACTGGACCTTTTTTCAGACCGGATGTATGGCGCCATGATGGATCTGCTAGAGGTTTGGCTTCTTGGGCTATCACAATTCATGTGAAGCCTGTTGCTCCTACTCCTACTCCTGCTCCTGCTCCTACTCCTGCTCCTACTCCTGCTCCTACTCCTGCTCCTACTCCTGCTCCTGCGGTTATTTTTTCTGCACCCGTAGTTGCAGAAGAAATTACAGTAAATCCTATACCTCTGCCTTCACCAGAATTGGCAGAAGATAAGGTTACAGTAAATCCTACACCAGCACCTCCTGCAGCACCTACGGTAGCACCTGTAGTAGTTGGAAAGAAGGGTAAATCTGCAGCAAGAAATAATCAAATTGATATTGCTGTAGTCACCGCATAATTGTTTCCATTCTCTTTTTAACCGGATATTCTAGTAGAAATGCTGCGGCAAATTGTGTGTTTTTTATTTGTTGCACTTGCAACAACACAAGATTGTTCAAGTATTACTTCACTAGGTCATTATACCGGCGATTGTCCAACTTCGTTAGGAATGCCCTCTTGTTCTTATATACAACAGAATAAAAATCAAATTTGCACAAATCTCATTGCAGCAACTGGTATTTCTGTAAATGGTCCAGCATGTAATTTAAATGGTGCTGGATGCATTTATAATCCTACAATGGCTGATATAACTGAATATTTCTGTTGCACTCTTGTTTCACCTTCTGCTACCCCAAGTCCTTCAATAACACCTCCCCCTTCTCCTACACCTTCAGTTACACCTACAGTTTCTATAACTCCTTCTCCTTCTTCTACACCAATTGATATCTATGATTCCCAAAATGATTTTAATGGTATTCAAGGAAATAATGGTTGGAATTATAATTATTATCAAGATCCAAATACTGGACAACTAGAGTTTTATTCATCCACTGAACGTGGTTTTGCTTGGATGTATTCTCAGAATTGCGCTGGATGGATTTCAGCAACAACTATCATGCCAAATGATGCAGTTTCTTGCAGCACAACTTTTTGTGGCACAATAAAACCTGCGATTAAATGGACTAATCCACTTCCTACAACTGCATCATCCTATTATCTTGTAACTCTTAGCTTAACACATTATGAAAATGGTGGTCAAGGTGATCAAATTTGGGTAAATATTAATGGTGGATCTTCTGTATATAGTCCTCTTATTACATATTCATCTGGAACTCTTACATGGTCATATTATGGAAATATAAATATTTTTGAATTAATTGTTCAACCATGGCAAGGTTGTGATTATGCTCATATTGATTATCGTATTACAATTATGTCTGTTCCTGTAACACCTAGTCCAACATCTACTGCATCAAGAACTAGTTCTGCGTCTGCATCAAGATCAGCATATCCTTCTGCCACAGCCGGCCCTACGCAAACTCCATCATCTTCTGCTACATCTCAACAATCTTCATCAGCTACGAGAACATCTTCCGCCTCAGCCACTGCGACTATGACTGCAACATCTTCAGCAACATCTTCCGCCTCAGCCACTGCGACTATGACTGCAACATCTTCCGCAACATCTTCCGTCTCAGCCACTGCGACTATGACTTCTACTGCGACTTCAACTGGAACAGTTACGATGTCGCCAACACAGTCTGCTTCTGCAACATCAACAACTTCCTCTGCTCAAACACCTTCTGCAACATCTACAGTTTCTGTTTCACCGAGCGTTACAAGTTCTCCTTCACCCAATTGGTTTAAACCACCCGAAATACCCCAGAATCTAACAAATATCTCTTCTTCAGAAGCGATTGATTATATTAATACTCTTGCAGCATACGATCCTTCAGTCATTCAAGGAAGTCTAAATTCTCTAGGAAATGCTCTGTTAGCGAATGCTGCGAATGGATCTGTTTCTATAGAAACATCTCAATTCAAAATGACTCTGCAAGCGCTTCCTCAAACAAATGGAACTGCAGTGTTTGCATCTGGAACCACCAATATTGCAATGCCTCCACTCAAATCTCTTGTTGCCGGAGCAGCCGCTGCATCACTTATACAATGGACTAAAAATCCTTACACATCAGTTATTCCTGATCAAAAACCTGATGCACCCGTAATTTCATTCAGCGTTCTTGATTCTGATGGTAAGGTTCTTTCTGTATCCAACTTATCCAAACCCATCATTATGTCATGGAATCAAAATCTAGGTTCGGATGATCCTCGTATTCAAATACCTCCATCGTATGTAGTTCGTTGCGATACTGCAGCTGTTTATTTAACAACTGGAGGAGCTATGATTCCTTTCAATAAGGCAAATAGAACACGCAACGATTTATGGGAAGTGCCCTGTTTAATGAATTCAACAAACTATATTCAATGCACTTCATTTCAACCGTATACATTCCAACCATTTGAGTGTCCTGCTCCTTCCTTTGATCACAGTTGTATTTATTGGTCAACTTCTTTGCAGGAATGGTCTTCTGATGGTTGCAATCCTTCGTATGCAAACTTAACCTATGCTTCTTGCGAATGCACTCATTTAACTGATTTCTCCAGCCGTGTTCTTGCAGCAGTTGCTTCCAATAAAGCACTTTTTGATAATGCCATAAATGTATATTCTGCAGAAGGATTAAAACAAGATGCGGAATGGTTTGGTCTCTTTGGTGGTATAGGTCTCTTTACACTTATTATTGCTATTGTTGTAATACAAGTGGATCTAGCATCAACCCGTAGATATGTTCATTCCCTTCTGCGCAATAAGTTTCTGCGTGAATTCTTGCATAGAAGGCCGTCTTCTCCCCTCTATATCTACGATTTGCGTTCAACAATGGACCGGTTCTACAAAACAATGAAACAAGATGCATTAGCCGCATCATCCACCATGTTTCAGCGCATTCTCCAGCAGCATCCAAGCTTACAATTTATCTTCCGCTATGATCCTCGTCTTTCTCGTGTATTCCGTCTTTTATTTTTGTGCATTGTTCAGTTTCATTCCCTTTTTATTACTGCTCTTCTTTATGGATTTACATACGGTGTTGCTGGTGGTAAAGTGGAGATGACAATGGCCGAGACAATCTTTTTAGCTTTAATTACCATGGTTTTGAATATTCCTGTTGTGCAAGGACTAGTTCGATCTATGAATCATGTAGGCACCTTAGAGTTTCAAGCACAATTCCCTGTTCTTCATGAAGAATACCAGCGTCGCTCTGAATTTGAGAAAGTTGCTCTTGTCTATCTTAACAAGAAAGACGGCATGCAACTTGATCCCGATTTTCTGGCAATTAAAGGTGTTGCTGAGTTGCAAGAGCTACCTACGAAAGAGCTATTAAGAGCAATGGCTGCTGTTATATCAAAACCTTGGAAACTATTGAATTTTCATATGTCTTGCTGGAAAGCGTGGCCTGCGCATACATGGAGTGGTGCTGGATTTTTATTAGTTGCAATGGGTTATCTAGGATTTATTTTAAATTTTTTAATTCTGTTTGCTGCAAATCATGATCGTAATGTTGGAGTGGAAGTTATGACAAGCTGGGGTATATCACAACTTTCTAGCATATTAGTTATTCAACCTATTACAATCGTTTTAACTTTTTCATTTTATTGGTTGGTAAATCGATATTCTTCTTATCTTCCAGTATTTTTGAAAAATTTTGTAATCATTCCTTCTGTGCGGTCTATTCCTTCTGTCTTTTATTTTAGTAATCCTTGGTCTTATGCATCTCATTCACCTTTAACAGCCGAATATGCCTACACAATTTTTACTCGATGCTCCGCCTATGCTTCCCACTCTGAGGAATTGGCCTATGCGCCGATGGGTGCAATTGTGACAAGCTTAGGTTCCGAAAAAAAGGTGGTAATTGATGAGTCTATTGAAGCAGACGAAAAGACTGTTAAAGGATTATATGTAAAATTCTGGCAGGTATATGGTGAATTAATGCATTAGTGCACTCGTGCACTAATCGATATGAGTATTTTAAAGCCCTAGTTTAAAATCAGAACTTGAAGAAAATCTTTACAATTCTGATTTTTAGGAGGAAGACACTGTTTAACCCAACGCACTTAAATTGATAGATGCCTTTTTATAGGTTAGATAATCTGCTTGGCTTGTGAAACGTGTATATGCTAGAGGAGCAGGAGGTATATATTGATTTTGGAAATTAACTGTTGTAATACCTTTCACAAATGCTGAATAATCTGCACCTGATATCATATCTGTTTGAATAGTTGATGTGTGCGCAATTGTCTGAGCAGTTGCCGACTCTGTATTTTTGGTAGGCGCACTTTGAGTCCCTGATGCAACAGATACAATACTAAATGTATATTTTTTACCTGTTGTTAAACTTGTTACAGTTGCTGATGTTGTAGCCGATGTTGCGCCTGTGATTGTAAGTGTCTTTGTAGTTCCACCATTTGATGATGTTCCTGTAATTATATAGCCTGTTAGACCTGTAGTGTCTGCTGGAGGTTTCCATGTTATAACAGCTGAACTCTTTCCCATATTAACTTTAACATCAGTCGGTTCTCCAATCGTCATTCTATCTATTCTGTATATATTTTCTAAAACGTGCATCATCCCAATCATCCAAGCAAAGCCGGGCTACAGAACCAGATAGTGGTTGAATATAGACTAGATTTTTAATCGTATATTTTGCAGCTCTAGCAATCGAAACACGGGCTAATCCTTCTATCCAACGATCCAAGCGCTGGATTTCGGCTTTGCTTTCTCCATCAAGGAAAACAATTACTGTATCACCCACAATTAAATCAATTTCACAATTCAGATCTAATAGAGGATCTGCTAGATTGACACGAGCTTGTATTTCACTCGTATTTGTTACCTTGATTTCTTGCAGAATATGGGTAGTAATATCTTCTAGAAAAGGCATACATCCACTAAGATCACCCATTTCAGGAGTTTTATACAGAGGCGCATTTCGGCCCATGCGTGATGAATGCACACAGGCTAGACGATATAAATCAAAAACAACGGTTTTATTTGTTAGATCTCTGTTTGTAACACGACGCCAGCTTGTGATTAAATCGTTTCGCATGATCATCGGAGGTGATCCTTTTGCCGGTCCTAGCAAAAATTCATTGAGTTCACTTGGAACATGTCTCAGATTATAAATGACAGAACGAATCTTGTGAAGAATCTGCATGACTGCAATCATTTCTTCTATTATCCATTCACGACCAGGTGATAGTTGTGTTATAACTTTTTCCAAATCTCCAAATTCAAAGATGGGAGGTGGCTCCTTATCTGCGCCTAATCTAGCAGGAAATAACTCTTTTACACAAGCGTGAATTAAGTCTTTCTCTTTCTCAAAAACGGGTAAATCTTCTTTTAAAATACGGATTCTAAACAGGGATAAGCGTATCTTCTCATCCCATTCGCCTGCAGATTCGGGGAACTGTTTTCCGATTTCTCTTAGAATTGCATACCGTATAAAAGCAAAAAAATCGGTAATTGAATCAAGACGAAAGACCCATTCAGGCACGCAATACGATTCACCCGGCCTAAAATAGTTGGAATATTTAATGGATTGCTGAATAGTCTGTGGTAGGGCATCTGCTGATTTGATATCTCTAAAATGCTCCCCCGTCCAACTCATAAAATAGCTTTCAATATCTCTGTTTTCCGTAACAGTCTCATCGTCAATCGCGATATGCTGGGCAATTGAATACCATCTTAGAAGAGGCCGGTGGATTTCCCTTAGAAAACGACACATATTCTTTTCGCCTTTACTGTAAGTCATAATCAAGTTATTGCGGGCTCTTGTAATTGCAACATAGAAAAGTCGTCGCTCCTCGTCAATACTTTCTTCATCTTTCTTCTGGGGAAATGCTCCATCATGAAGCTTAACTATATAGACTGTATCCCATTCTAAACCTTTTGCTGCATGAAACGTGCTTAGAATTATGTCTGTATCATTTATCTTTTTCTTATTTATTTTTTCATCTGTTAGAAGGCGACAGGGAATCTTCTTTTGAACAAAAACTTCTTCAAATTGATATAAGACATTATTATATTTGCTTAGAACTGCAAAGTTCTTTTCTCCGAGAAAAGATCTTCTTTGGATATCGTCAATAATCCAGTTAATTTCGGAGGAAAAACGGTGGAAGTAACGAACTTCCGGTTTTGCCTCTGCCTCCAATGTTACTTTATTGGATTTTCGCACAGCAGTCATACGTTCTTTATGGGATAAAGTCGGTATTTTGCGCATCAGAGAATTTGCAACTGCAACAATATTTTCCAAACTTCTATAATTATATGTCAGCTGGAAATCGCGGATTGTTGTGATTTCTTCATGCATATTCAGAATAATTTCAACACGAGATCCCCGCCATGCATAAATATTTTGAGCATCATCGCCAACAATAATAATATGGGCTGTGCCAGCAGACATAATTTCCCGAATAATATCCAGCTGAACGTCATTCACATCTTGAAATTCGTCCACAACAAGAAGTTTTATTGTTTTAGACCATTTAACTCCTTTCGGTGTCTGCAAGAAATCTAACCAAAGATATGGAAGTTCATCTACTGTAAACATACCTTGGATTCTTGCAGGATCATGTGCTTTTAGAATTTGAAGAGATAGGGCATGAAATGTTCCAATCGCTGTTTGTGTTGGTCCAATCATTCGTTCAAGCTTTTCCTTCATTGCATCTGCACCCGATCGGCTAAATGTTGTCAGAATAATGGCTGCCGGATCTAATCCAAGATTAGTTTGGGCATACGCAATTTTACCTGTTATTGTTGTTGTCTTACCTGAGCCGGCCGATGCCAGAATTCGAAGATTTTGTTCCAATGGTAAATTCACAATTTCATATTGCTGGGAATTTAATGTTATTTTTCCAAAGGGAAATGAAAGTGTATGAGCCATTCCTACTTAGTAATCGCAATGCGGGTTTATGTTCCTACTGTTTTTCCACGATTCATGTAGGGATGAGTCAATATGATTCAATTTATGGCGCTTATATATTTGCAGTTATAATTGTATTTGCTTGTTATTTCATGTCTGTTGTAACACTTTCTGATTTTATGGTGTTTACAATTGTTGAATCTGCTGTTTTATGGACAATCTTTCGTCTTCTTTACATGTTTTTGTTTAGTTGGGATATTACTCATCTAGTTGCAGCTGTTCTCCTTGTTGGTCTCTTCGGAGGAATTGTCTATCATCTAACTCCTCCCTTCATTCGAGAAATCATCGGAAGCTTTCTTAAAATACCTATTCTTCCTCCTTCAGGATTAGGCAAGACTTCAGAAAAGAATACTTTAGTTGAACAACTTTTAAAACAGGGGATGCCTGATGATGCGTAGGAGTTTTTATAAAAGAAAAGTAGCTTCTAACAGGGTTGAACCATGTTAGAAATTATGTTTTTGCTTTCATTAGCTGTAGTAATAAGTGTTGTTCTCTGGTATCGTTCATTTGAAGAATTTACTATTTTGCAATTTGAATGGTCGCCATCTTTAGTTGTTCCCGATGAACGAGTCCCCATAGTAATACGAAAGATTCCTGCAGAATATTCTTCTCTATGGAATTCATCGCTGGCAAAACAAAGCTCGTTACCTCTGCTTCTAAGCGATAATCGCCGATCTATTCTTAAAGAATATGCTGAATCACCTACAACACTCATTCATCCCTTGAATCAGATTGAACTTGCTGCAAAATTCCATTTACATGATCGCTTTAAAGATACAATGATGTGGCTCCAAAAATTCTGGTATTTGCCTGTTAGCGTGATCACATCACCTGCTCATCTGTCGGTTATACCGTCTATTGCTGGTCTAGGATTACAGCGGTCTCTAGCAGAAAGAACTGTGATTACTGTGCATGAGGGAACAGCACTTGTTTGGCTCTGCCGGGAAACTCTGCCTACGAAGGAAATTCAGATGATTCAAGATAAAAATCCGTGGGCCTTATCCGCCAAAGCGTTTCCTTTTATTACTGAACTGCAATACGTTGAAGTTCGGTTAAGAGCAGGCAACTCTCTTGTGCTACCTCCTCGTTCTTTATGGGCTCTGAAATCAGAAGGAGATCCTGTATATTATTCTACAATTGAATTAAATTCCGCCCTCAGTCTATTTATTTCTTCTATTTCAAAGTCTTAAATTTATCTTTTAACCAAATATAATATTTTATCATTATCAGAACAATACCTATTCTTATGATGGCAAGTAATAAAAGTATAATAGGACCAGTCTTCATTATTAATTTTAAATGTTGAAATATCTTCTGATCTGTCAATGTCTTCAATGATAAGTATTCCGCCTTTCTTGATATGCTTATGCAGGTTGGCAATCTTAAGATTATGCGAATCATTCTCGTGTAAGGAATCATCTAGAATTACATCAAATAATACATTTGTTTTTTCAAATGTCGATTTAATTGAATTTTCATTTGATACATCAATTGTATCATATTGAACATTTTTGATATGTAAACTCTTGCATAAGTCTATTTTATGCTCATGGAATTCAAAGCCATAGATATTTGCATTTGGAAAGCATTCACGCCACATAAGTAAACTTGCTCCATTTTCAATGCCTATTTCGGCAAAATTAATCTCTTTATCCGAAAAATGTGAAAATAATAAAGAATATACACCTGTGAATCCTTTTCTATGTTGGCAACATACACTATTCATTGCATATGGGCTTTTATCAGTATTTGAGACAGCTCCCGATATACACAACGGTGTTATTATCTCGGTTGAATCTATAAATAGATTAAACTTATTAGTGAATTGTTCACTCATTTGTTTTCATTTTATGTTTATAATTATTATGGAGTATAAACGTATGCTTAAAACTATTCATTCTATAATAAAGTAGAAAGATGTCAGTCGAATCTAGATCAGGATCCGAATCTGAATCTGAATCTGAATCTGAATTAGATCAGCTGCAGGATGAAATTGAAAGCGGATTGGCGAAAGCAGTTTCTGTTATTGAAGAATCAGTAACCTCGGTTGATCAGATTATTACAGGAATACGATTTATTAAAAAGAAAGTGGGTAAAATGGAACTGCAAGATAACGGCTTGCAGAAAGATATGTTTTCTAGCAAATTTAGGTCAAAAGTTTCTGTTGAAGGAATGGATCTCAAAGAAGGTCATGTTGTTACATTTAAAAGTGTTATTAATAAGCTTATATTGTGGATTGAAAAAGATGAGATGGAAAAGGATGGCTTCATTACGCCTAATAGAGAAATGCGTAAGGTATTCGGCATAAAAGAATCGGTTACATTTCAAGAACTTGTTAGTCTACTAAAGAAAATCTTGCATTAGATCTTCCATTTAAAATAAACTGTAACTTAAAGAGTAAAATGGCGCAACGTCTACAGGTTATAGACTTAGAACCCAGTGAATCGTATTGGGTTTTACGATCTGGAATTGAAGAAAAGGAATGGTATGTATATAGACCAGTCTATACAAAATTTATTAGACTAAGTCAGCATGACCAGCCCTATTTTGAAACTCCGTTTAACCCGGCTATTTTTCCAACTTCATTTTTTCACTATTATAAAGATTTACCTACTGATAGGATAAGATAAGGATTAATTTAAAATTGAATCATTGATTGGCTTTAGTATAAAGAACAAGGATATGCCTCTTACTGTTGAACAAGAAGAAGCAATTAGCGAAGTTCTAGCAGGAAAATCTATCTTCTTGACGGGACCTGGTGGTGTAGGGAAATCTCATTTGATTAGGGAATTAAAGGAACGAGTGCTTCTTGCAGGTAAAACGATTGCTGTTACAGCAATGACTGGATGCGCAGCGCTTCAGCTGGAATGTGGTGCGAAAACTCTGCATTCATGGGCTTCCATTGGTTTGGGGAAGGAACCAGCAGATGTCTTGTTGGCTTCTCTAAAGCGTTTCAATAACAAGAAAGCCCAGAATAGATGGAAGTTTACAGATATTCTAGTTATTGATGAAGTTAGTATGATGACAGTAGATCTGCTAGAAAAGTTGGATGTGATTGGTCGAGTTCTGCGGAAGAATGGATTTGCTCCTATGGGTGGTCTGCAACTAGTCTTTGTGGGTGATTTCTGTCAGCTTCCGCCTGTGACACGCGATCTTTCAGGAGATGAAGTTGATAGAATGTTGTTTGATTCGGAGATCTGGAAAGATATTGTTCAACGAACTATTTATCTCAAGCAGATCCAACGTCAATCAAATCCTATTCTGCAGGGAATCTTGAATGAAGCTCGAATGGGAGTTCTGAGAACCGAAAGTTTGGCTATTCTAGAAACTCGTAAGATAAAGAAGCATACCATTGATGATATTAAGCCAACATTGATCTTTAGTCGTAATAATAAAGTGGATGAAATTAATAACAAAAACATGGATGCCCTTGATGGACCAATGATTGTTCGTATGGCTGCTACCTGTTATGCTCCTAAAGTTGATGAATTTACAATTAATGTTGAAGATCCTGAAATTAAGCGTGCTCTTAATCGCCTTGATAATGATGCTGCTTATGTTCCAGTTCTATCTATGAAGGCGGGGGCCCAAGTTATGTTAATTACAAATCTAGATATTGATAGTGGTCTTGTCAACGGCAGTCGGGGTGTTATTACTGGATTTACTGGAACACAGTTTCCTATTGTAAAATTTATTAATGGTGTAATTCGGACAATTGATTTGGCAACATGGATGACAGAAGATTTTCCTCAAGTTGGCCGGACACAGATCCCTCTGCGAATTGCTTATGCTATTACTATCCATAAGAGTCAAGGTGCAACCTTGGATTGTGCTCTTATTGATATTGGAAAAGATACTTTTGAATTTGGACAAGCATATGTTGCTCTTTCACGTGTTCGGTCTCTAGAAGGACTATATATCTGGTCACTTGATCCTGCTAGAATCCGAGCACATCCTCGTGTTGTAGAGTATTACAAGAACCTTTAGCTACATTTTAGAACTAGATCTATGAATTAAATCTATGAATTAGATGGAGTTGTATTCAGAGTTGGATTTGGAGTTGGAAACGACATCATAACAGGTTCGACAACCGGTTCTGGCGCCGAACTCGGCTGTGATAGTTGACTTGTGATTGATATTAAGGCTTCCGCCTTTAATAAGTCTAGACGTCTACTATATTCATTTGCAATAACTGCCGGATCTGTTGCATCTGCAGCTTCTTGTCTCATTGATTTAATTTGACGACTCATCATATCTACTTGAACTAATAAATGCTGAGTTTGCATTTTATTTTAATCATTGATTTTAACTATTTCTTTTTTCCGCAGAGTCAAAAATATATTGGCAATCTAATATGCCCCACTTCAAAAATGATATTATTCCATACAAGATTATTATGATTGTTTATTATTATGTGATTTTGTCTAAACTGCTCATCAGGTATTTGCTCCAAGAGATGTAAATTGCCTTGAAATGCATTAAAAAGTCGCGTAAATTCATCTATTATACTTTGAAGATGAACCATATCAATCGTAATTAATTTGCATTCAAACTTTGCAGAAGGAGTTTTCACTTCCTCAAGACTGATTAGGCGATTTTTAAGTTTATTTTTATCTGCAAACCAATAAGCACCAATTTGACCACCATTTGCGGACCAAACACTGCGGGAAATGCGCTCTAAATAATTGTGGTATGGATTCGTTGAGGAGGGACCAGATGAGCCATAGACTACATGATTTTTAATAAAATGTTTTTTTTCTGCTGCATCTAAATTATATAAGAAGCAAGTTTCTGGCAGATAATGGAAAAGAATACGACAAGGTTGGCCTTGTTGCTTCCAAAGACGCCATAGAATATTTAACTGTGTGACTCCTCCATTTCTAAATGAATAGTTCCGGGAGACCCAGTTCCAAAAACAATCTTTGCGTTTTTCTGCACAATGGACTGATTTATCTGTAATTCCTAGCACAATTGGCTCGGTTGTAATTTTCCAATTGAAGCGGTTCCAAACTTGGCTCCTATAGATATAGATTTTCCATCCTTTACTAACTTTTGCCATTCTTGCACAATCTACTGGTCCTAAGAACTCAGTTATTAGACGCATGACATCAGAATTTAGTTCAATCATTCCTACAAAACTAATCTTTAACAAATAAAAAATTTGAACCCAAAACGCACTCCAAGTAAACGGCAGCCCTGGATATTTTCGGTCTAATGAATACGGAGAAGCTCAGAATGGAAAGTCCAGTAATTAAGAGTATTGACGAGGAAGTAGCTGTAGATTATAGTAAGGGAATTCAGTCAATTGAGTCAAAGACTCTTTTGACGGATGAGGATGCAGAGCGTTTTGTTGTTTTTCCCGTTAAGCAGCCGGCACTTTTCCAAATGTATCAAAAGCATTTGAGTGTCTTTTGGATTCCGGAGGAAGTTTCGCTAACTAAGGATGTTGAAGATTATGCAAATAAGCTGACAACAAATGAGCGATATTTTATTAACCGCATTCTAGGATTCTTTGCAGGATCGGATGGAATTGTTATGGAAAATCTAGCGCTAAGATTTATGCGGGAAGTTCCGCATACTGAGGCCAAGTTGTTCTATGGTGTTCAGAATATGATGGAGGGAGTTCATTCAGTCATGTATTCCCTGCTGATTGATACTTACATTAAGGATCGGGAAGAGAAGCGTAACATGCTGGGTGCGATTACTCGTATTCCTTGTGTGCAGAAGAAGGCGGCTTGGGCTTTGCAGTGGATTGACTCTGTAGAGGCTGATTTTCCTACCCGTCTTCTTGCATTTGCCATTGTTGAAGGCATCTTCTTTTCGGGCGCTTTCTGCGCGATCTTTTGGCTCAAGCAGAGGGCCATTATGCCTGGTCTGACTACGAGCAATGAATTCATTAGTCGGGATGAAGGTCTTCATACTGATTTTGCTTGTCTGCTGTATGGTATGCAGGAGAATAAGTTGACGAAGGCTAAGGCGTATCGCTTGGTAAAGGAAGCTGTTAAGATTGAGAAGGAGTTTATTATTGAGTCTCTGCCTTGCGCCCTTGTTGGCATGAATTCTAAGCAGATGTCTCAGTATATTGAGTTTGTGGCGGACAGACTTCTCGTGCAGCTAGGATATCCGAAGGCTTTCGATTCGGCGAATCCGTTTCCTTTTATGGAGCGTATTTCACTAGAAGGAAAGGATAACTTCTTTGAAAAGCGGGTCACAAATTATGCGGTTTCGGGTGTAGGCAAGACAGATGAGGAGCAGTCTTTTGGTCTGGATGCCGACTTTTGAGGAGCAATTTGCGACGAAAATGTCTGGCAGGAAGGCTTTTGGATGCCGACTTTTGAGGAGCAATTTGCGACGAAAATGTCTGGCAGGAAGGCTTCTGGATGCCGATTTCTAATCCCAATACGAAGATAGGGAATGTCTTATTGGAGCACAAATTATCTATTGTTAAATCCTCCTAAGTTTTTAACATTTGATTTGAGTGGAGTTCAGTATATGAATTATGGAGACATCATGAATATTCGCAACTCATGGAATCTATTTGAATCTGTAACTGCTTGCAATGTTCATATTAGCACAGCATTGAGCTTAGGAACTGCAAGTTTTGTCAGACCTTCATCCGAAAACAATGGTCTTTTTTATCAATTTCAAAACAATGCAGATCTATTATCATTCAGAAGAGGTCAGCTTTATCATAATAATCGGTATCCATATATTGATTTTTCAACAATGGTTCAAATGCCCCCCTATGATGGACCTTCTGACTATGATACGACCGATTCATGCTCATCCAATACTTCAAGCTCTACTCCAGGATCTAGCAGTGATCATCTAATGGGGGTGGCCACGTTAACAAATTATGCATACACTAGCACTCTAACAGCATTAAGTCCAAATTCGAAACGTTATTTTCGAAGCTACCAAGATTATATTACAAGTGTTAAAGGATGTGTTGCATCATTTGTGCCACCTGTTATTACGCCGCCCCCACCTCCACCTCCTCCTCCACCTATGATTAAAACAACTGATTTAATTCTCCATTTTGAAGCAAATCAAAATACAAGCTGGCCCGGTTCCGGTTCTATTTGGTATAATATCGGAACAGGGGGACCTAAATATAATGCTATCTTAGGAGCAGATATACCTCCTGTTTATCTTTCAACACCAATTAAATCATTCCAATTTGAATATAATCAAACTACATATGCAGACAACTATAAAACTTTTAATTATATTGCTTGTAAACGACCTCCTTCAATCGGTGATGATTTTACATTCTGTGCTTGGATACAAACAACAAATGTTGGTTACGGATTTAATCACTATAATTTGATGCAAATTGTTTCTACTGAAACTGCTAACGTAAATAATGATTTTGGTTTTGGTGTTGATGCTGCTGGCTTCCTTGCATTTGGTAATGGTTTATTAGGTGGAACTGATATAACTGTAAGTTCTCCTATTCCAGTTAATACTGGAAATTGGTGCTTTGTTGCAGTTACACGTGAAAAATCAAATGGTCAAGTTATTTTATACATTAATGGTCTTCCCGTTTTGCAAACAGTATGTAATGCAGGAAATACACTAGATGTTGCTGGATATATTTTATTTGGAACTGAAGCTGATTATCCTGGTTTTACTTTTGGTGGATCCATTGCAGCTATCTTAGGAAATACTAGCGTTCTAACAGCTGCTCAAGTGCTACAGAATTATAATGCCCAGAAAAATAATTATTCGGATTACACTCTTTACAGTAGTAGTTTTATCAGTAGTGGTAGAAGTATATATAATACAATCAATGGTCCACAAGATGTATATCCTGCAGTAAATCTTCATGCAGCAGAAGAGAATGGCCAAATGATTATTATGGATACTCCATATTATGATGTTCCTGCAGGTTTTACTTTTCTTTCTGGTTGGAATTGGAACTTATATGATCCTGATTTATTTACAATTAGTAAAACTAACAGAACAGGTGACACAATTACAGCAAAACTTGATTGTAATAATATTGCTGTCGGTGACCGAATAATACGCTACCTAAATGATAAAGTTATGTTTAGTGTTAAACATACTAAATGGGCAGGAATTCCTGTTTTTGATGGTGTTGGTGTAGCAAGTTCTTCTGTAACATATTTGGATTCTGGTAACTTTATGGGAAATACGGATGTTCAGTCTTCTGGTTGGTATGATGATGGATCTTTTTGGGATAATGGTGCTCAGGTTGATAGTGCATATTATGCTCCATACCAAATAAATACCCAAATAATTGATGTCCTAGTTGATTATGTAAATGATCAAATGTGGTATCGTGTAGCTGGAGGTCCTTGGCAGGGTTAAAGTTTATACTGAATTGGTTGCGCTTTTGGTTCAAGTTCGTATTTTTTACTAAAGCTACGAATTTGCCCTTTTAGTTCTGGTTTGCATTCGGCAATTTTCTTAAGAATTAGACGACGACGATCTGCTAGAATATGAGAAGTCCAAGTAACTAGCATAGGATTTATTTCCATTTGTTGGTTTGTTTTTGTTGGTTTGCGAAATTTCTAAAATATCAAATTTTTGCAAGTTCAGCATTCATGATCTCCTTCCAGTCTGGTAGAAGCTGAATATGCAGAGTCTTAGGATCAAACGGATCCTTTACAAGTGACCCAATGAGGACAGGCGATTCGCTATATGTGTAACAATTGCCCGTAAGATTATCAATCCAATAGACAATTCCATTTAGGGCAACACGAATTAGATTCTTCTCAAGCATTTGCTTTCTAGCAGAAGTGGGTCTAGCTTTCAAATTTATTGTGATTTTGTATTTATTGCAGAGTAAATAAATATCCAAGCTGGTTGAGTTGTCCTAGAATTTCATCTCGGATATTCATCAAATCTGTGTCTTTTTTCGGATTAAATGACTTTGAAAACGGACCCTGCAAAAACTGGATTGCACCACGCAGATATGCTGATGCAGCTTTTTCTGACATATTCTTCAATGTTAAATTTCCTGTCGCAGGTGTCATCTTCGGTCTGCCATACTTACCCATCGAAACTTCCACAAAAAGATCAATACTTGTATCTAATTCTGCAAGAATCTTGTCTGTTGCCAAGTGACGGCTGTGCTCCCGTGTTTGCCAATGGTAGAGCTTGATCTGGTTGCGGATTTCCAATAAAAATTGAACTTGTCTTGCACTCATCTATACTTTACCCAAAGAAAATGCCCTGCTCCTTTTGTGAAAAGTATATTCCCAGTCTGCCAAAAGCATCTCATATATTTGAGTCGTGCCCTTTCCGTCTGAGCACAACGTGTCTAAAATGTTGCTTAAAAGGTCATCTTGCATCTGATTGCACGATTGAAATGAACTGGAAGCGACCTGTTCATATGGAGGATCTGATTTCAGATGAAGATAAACGACGTTGGCATATTGTAACAAAGACACCCATTAAGCATACTCCGCTTACCAGGTCGCATGATCTAGCAGTTGCAGATGTGGAAATTTGTAAGGCGGATACACATGAAATCGGTGACAATGATAAGAAAATCCGTGCATTTATGAAGGAAAATAAGATTCCCTCAACTCATAAGGAAGTTGATAACAAGAAGAAGATTCTTGATTGGGCTATTTTACGGGGAGAGCGGATAAAATTCATCTAAGAAAATAAAACATAGATTCAGATATGGACGATAATAGTGTAGAGTTTTTTAACTTTATTTTGAGGACGGAACCGAAGGCACCCCGATCTATCCAACTTGAAATTGATGTGGATGATGCCCAAGGAATGTTCGAATTCTTTTTGATGTTTATGACACATGCTCTTGCAGAATGGTATGGAAAGCCTGTGAATCTTGCAAATATAACAGAGAAGAAACTGATTGCTTTATCTGAATATTATGCGTCTTTTGGTATCCAGTTCAAATGTGTTTCAGAACCGGAACCTGATATCTATATGCTAGATAATAAGAAATATCTTGACGAGACACGGTTAGAAAATATGCGTTTTCAAGCAGTGTCGGGTGGAAAGTTATGGACAATCTCCTTTTCTATGAATTTAGTCTAAATGCAGTATTTTTACTCTTGCAACAACAATTAATGCTAGAAGTGCAAATATACTTAGAGCAGCAGTTGCCATATAGGGCTCATGCTGTTTTTTAAAGGTATGGTTCTGAAACTCTTCTTGCAGCTGGCATCTAATAGATTTCTTCTGCTTATTGTCAAATGATGAATCTGCAACAATTTGTTCCATCTGACTAAGGCTAGCATTCACTAAATTATTGGGATTGCGCGGATCAGTATCACTGTATTCAGAAGGAATTGCTGCGCGGGCATCTTGTCTGACAAGGGACATTCTACTCTTCTGTTGGATTCTTTTTGTTTTTTTTTGATTTTTTTTATTTTGCATTATAGTTTATGATTTACAGGCGGATTCGGGAACGCCGGACTAAAACTAGCACCTGTATTATCATTGGGTCTCTGGTGAAAAAATGCAGCTCCTGTTTCTAATGCTCTAGCATATTGTGTCGGAGGAAAAGGAGTAGATGCCCAAGGACCAGTTGACTGCGGTCCCGTAAACATGCCTCCATTTGCTAAGGGTGGTCCTAGCTGGGCTGTTTGTGTTACTTGAGTTGCAGCGACAGGCCAGCCTCCAGCAGTTGCACCCCAGACAGTTGTGGGAAGCCACGGAGCCATGCCGCCCCGCTGCTTATATGTTCTTCGCTGCCTTTGTTGCCTTTGCTGCTGCTGCCTTTGCTGCTGCTGCCTTTGTTGCTGCTGCCTTTGCTGCTGCTGCCTTTGCTGCCTTTGCTGCTGCTTCTTCTTTTTTTGAACCTTTTGTCTTTGCTTTCTTGTTAATGCCATCCTATCTTAGCTTGTTGTTTTTTTGCTTTTTGCTTTTTGCTTTTTGCTTTACAGGTAAGTTCATATTTCATAAATCATTTATTTTTCTTTTATAAGATGAGTGATACGCAAGAATCAAGATCTGCTCGGGTTCGTCTAATGGTTGAGGAAGTAACTACGGCTCTCCTCTCCAGTTCCGCCGCTGTTGTCGCTTCACAGTTTCCCAACTACCAGACCGAGTTTCCTCGGTTGTTTGCCATGCTTCTTGTTCCGAATTTTGACAGGACGATTCTGGAGCGACTAATTCAACAGATGGAGCAGGTTGAAAAGGGGAAGACAACCCAGCATCAGGCGTCTGTCTCAGTTGGAACTGTCCTCGTGGATACTTATGTGAAGGGTAAAGTCCAGAATAAGTAGAATTTGATCCAAAATTAGAAGAAAGTAATTCTTGTGATAATTTTTCTAGAAGAAATTCAATTGTATTTTCTTTATACCACTTATTTATTTCAATGTGATGCACCTGGCACCAGTCAAGGCTATGGAGGATGTTTTCTTTGATTTCTCCTCTAAGTATTTCCGGTGTCTTATTTTCAATTACATGCAGTGTTCTCTTAATTGCTATAATTTGAAGTTCAGATAAAATCTGAGAAAAATCCGTAATCTTCTTCTGAAAATCTTGAAATTCATTTTCATGTTGAATTTCTGGATTTAAGAATCCAATGATTGATCCTGTCTTATTAACTGCCTTTTCTAGCAGTGCAAGAATTGCTGTATCCTTACCCAAATATCCCTTGCAGACTAAATATCTTTCTGAATTTGCTGCTCTACTTGTCTTTGGCTTAATAATTGTCCATTCGCGGAATTGTCTCGTTGTTAAATACATAAGTTCAATTGTTGGTTGCAAAACAGTATCAAATAACTTTACAATTAGAATACCTCCTTTCTTAAGAACTGATAATCCTAACAGAATTTCTGATACAAGAAGTTGAATAACATTTTCTTCTTGATTATCAAAATCATTTGTGAAATCAAAACCTCCATCGGCCGTATACAAATCCGCACCTTCTTTATCACCCTTCTCTGCAAAGAGCTTCCTAAAAACTTCGTGATTCTTGCAGTTATATAAATTACCTGTTTCATCTTCACCATACGTGATTTCAACTTGCGGATTATCATGCAAGAATGCTTGCGATTTTTTCCATCCGGGAATATTCTTGTCAGTAGATCTCAGTGTCATTGCCAGACTATACTTCAGATTTCTTCCTGTATTCTTAGCAATATCAACACACGCTTCTATAAATCCACCCGGTCCTTCCGCTGAATGCGCTGTTGTAAACTCTGCTGGAATATCATTAATAAAATCTAGACTCTGCCAAATCTCTATCATTTTATAATAAGAGCGGCTTAAAGGAATTTTACGGGCAACACTATATTGCATTCGCTTGGCCAAAGATAAAAAGACAAATTCATACGGATTTGTGATTTTTTTATATTCATCCCAAATGCTTTGATGATCCATATCATCAATGCGGCTTTTGAGACGATGAAGTGTCATTAAAACTGGAGTTAGTGCACTTGTAAATCGTATTTTTGATTTTTCATTTACAAGTCGGATGCTTGTTGATAAAAAATGAGTTTGTGGACCACCGGGGATCCATGTTTTATCAGCCATACTTTAATAACTTCGGGTTTGTTTAGAACCTGCCGGAAAATTTGAACTTAATGTAGCATATATACTAAAATAGAATGTCGTTTATTATTTTCGGTGGAGTCCGATATCAAATGGAACGACATGCTGTTTTCTGTAAGAAATGTTGTGAAACAATTGAAAGTAAATCAGTCCATGATTACAAGATGTGCTCTTGTAATTCTGTGGGTGTAGATGGAGGTTCTCTAGCAGGAAATCATATTCTAGGTAACCTATCTCATATGGAACCTAGAAGTTTGTATAGTGCATTTATTGGAAATAAGAAAATTTGGCTTCCTGATTGTGTTGTTCAACAAAAGTTTAGGGAAAGAGCTACACAAAATCTCGAATCTTGAATTTATTTATTCCTGCCGGTTCCATGAGAAGTGGTCTTGCTAGAACTTCGCATCCTGTATACATTTTTGAAGGGCATGTTTCATCGTGCTGACATTTCTTGATTATCGGTGCAGGAAGAGGAAATGTGAAATTTGCAATCGTGCTTCTTAATGCATAATGACGAGTCTCGTAACTGTGCAGCCAATATTCCAGCTCCATCATAACATCTTTTTTTTCATCCTTGTAAAGTCTTTCCTGCAAGGTTTTTGCATTTCTTAAGAATTTCATCTTATGACCTACCCATACTCTTGCATTATGACTTGCTGTTGCCATATGATTTCTTAAAAGAACAGTCTTGTGTTTCCTGCAGGAAAGACAACTCGTATTCCATTCTGGAATATCATACGGATCTATTATTTGCAGCGACTGCATTCCTACTTTCCTACTTTAAAAGGTCCATATTTCTTAAATATAATCTTACCATCGCTCCAGCAGGTCCGCCCATTATGGCACTTAATCCTTTCTGTGGGGACCACAGTGATAGGGCATTCTTTTCACGGACATCTTTCTTGAGCTCCATTGTGCGCGGATCCATAAAGATATCATGCACTGTTTTTTGCGCCTTATCGAAATCTTTTCTTGAAACCTCGGCAGTAAAAATCATGTATTGAAAATGCATATTTGGTTCGGGGTAATTTGAGTGACTTGATGTATATGCTAGATCACGGTGCAGAGTCAGGTTCTTAAGACTTGTTGGATGAATCTTTCCTTCTTCTTCTGCTTCTCTTTGCATTGTATACTTCAAGATTTCATGCAGAAAAGGTTCATGCTCTCTAGTCTTTATTAAACGCTGTGCTGCCAACTTTTCCTTCTCCTCTACTTGACCCTTAATAGGTTCCCAGTTATTCTTGTCATTTGGTCCGCCAATCGGCTTACCCCAACGGTGGACAATTACAAAACATTTCGGTTTTCCTTCCCCCTTAATTGTTAAAAATACACAACACCGGAGAAAGACTTTTGACTTTGATTCCGGCATCTCAACATAGACATAATCTTTATCATATTTGTCAAAGTGATACATACCCAACTTTGCACCGGGCATAAATATATTCCAGAAAGTATGACTTCCATCAGGTGTTTTCATCTTTTCATTGGCTGTCATGGCTCTACTCATTCACAAGAGTTATTTCCATCTCTTCGTATTCTACATCCGTCTCCTTCTGCTGAGGAATCTGTGCCTCAATCCGGAGTCGGGGCCCTGAACAAGGTCCATCCTTATCTTCCGCTGTTCTTGCATCATATAATGCTCTTTCTTCATCTTCTTCATTAAACTCCTCTTCTCTTTCAGCCTTTGAAGGACCTGCACCCGATTCACCAATAAACTTCTTAAGGGAATCTTCATCTAGCAGAATACTTGAGTAAGATGTTCCACCACGAATAGTCTGACCCGTCATGATATTTGCTGAGACTCCCGTGATCGGATCTAATTCACCGAAGAGGGCGGCCCTCAACATAATATCCTCCGTCTGCTCAAAGGAAGCCTTTGCCAAAGGTCCAATGTTATTCTTGTTAATGCCATATCTGTCTACAGTCATGAGCCGGCCTTTCGAGCAGATCACATCACAGAGTAGACCAAAGTGGCGGTAATTTACGTTATTATCTTCGAACAAGGAACTCATTTCCTTTAGTAGCACAGCACGTGTTGCCTCAACTCCTAGATTTGCATAGATATCGTGAATATTGTTGCTATACAGCTTATAAGGGTCAATATCGGGGTGGCACATGACATCTAAGAAGTTTGTGCCATCCGTGTCTAGAACAAACTGATCAACTGCCTCATATTTGTCATTCTTAAATTCAACATAATCCTTGATCACACTGAACGTGACTGAGCGGAGACCTGTGATACCGCGAACAAGAGAATTACTTAGCAAATTGTTTTGTAGCTTCTTCAGCATAATGAGATCATCCATTGGATCCTGTTCTCCTTCCAAGCGAATACGGATTACTAGCTCATCCGCATTGTAATCTGTGTATGCTGTTTCGATTGTCGGGAAACGGCGACCCATAACATACACAATATCTTCCATCGTAATATTCTTGGTAAACATCTTATCGCGATCTAGCTCAAGACGCAAGATCCAAGGACTTCTCTTAATTACACCAGCTGCTTCAGAAGATGCAACTGCATCCGCTGATCCTTGTTCAACTGACTGATCCGGCAGACCTTCATACGCCAAGAAGAATGAAAGCCATTCTTGATCATTCGGAATCACTGTAGATGAATCGCGGGGATCAAAGTAAATACGAGCAACAGTCACTAGATCCATTAAGAGTGTGAATTCTAATTCTTGGGCAACACGACGCGCCTCATCTTTTGACTTGCGAATTTCCGGTCTCAAGTGGATTGTAAGCGAAGACGCCTTCGGATTTCTTGTTGCTTTGAGAAGTTCCTTCAGACGAGGAATACCACGAGTAACGGCCGATTTTGCAGCTACACCCGCCAAGTGAAAAGTGTTAAGCGTCATCTGCGTGGAGGGTTCTCCGATAGACTGGGCTGCAATAATACCAACCATTTCACCCGGCAAGCACCATGCAGACCAGTTGCGATTAATAATCTGCGTAGCCAAGATTTCTAGAGCTGCTCTTGTATAGCCCCGGCGCTGAAGAGTCTGCGGATTCATGTGATATCTTAGCAGAGCCAACCAAATCTTATTTGTAGGCATTGTTCTTTCTGCGATTTTTGCAATTGTCTGCAGAACAAGCGAACCGGGCACTTTGTTCGGCTCATCCTGATTGAGATTAAATTGTAGAGCAATATTCTTTATTGTGCGGTCAAGATGCACCGGACCCGCAACCGTCTGCTTATCCATCTTAATCAACTTGCTTCCGAGCACGCCTTCAACCAGCATTCTGCGATCAGCTTTTACGGCCTCGACAAATGCCTGTCCCTCTTCGCCTGCATCTGGCACGGAAAACTGCTCCTCAATGTCTTGATCTGACAAGCCACCCAAGTTCAATGCTTGATACTCAATCTTCGTTGAATTTGTTCCATCTTCACCGTAATTGAACTGGATAATCGTGCCCGCTGCATCACGAACAGTCTTATCGTGCTGGGTCATCAAATCTTCCATGGCTTTCACTAGCTGACGCTGCAAATATCCAGTATCAGCGGTCTTAACTGCAGTATCAATCAGACCTTCACGTCCCGACATCGCGTGAAAGAATGTCTCTGAAGGAGTTAGTCCCTTGATGAAAGATGATTCGATAAAACCACGAGCAGCTGCACCATCATCATAGCGCTTGAAATGGGGAAGTGTGCGATCCTGCAAACCATACGGAATACGCTTACCTTCTACGTTCTGCTGACCTAGAACGGCAATCATCTGCGCTACATTTGTGTTCGAACCCTTTGAACCCGCCTTAATCATGTTTGTCATGCGATTGTTATCTGCCAATGAATTACGACCCAGCTTACCTGCATTGTTTACAACCTGATTCAATTCTCCGAAAATAACACGTTCAAACTCTTCCTGATTGGTGCGACCGCTCGTGTTATCAAAGAGACCCAAATGAACCTGCTGGATAATGTTCTCAATTTTCGCCTTCAGTTCATTCATGAGCTTGTCAATTTCTGAGCGGGTGTTTGCATCTGCAATCAAATCACTGAGACCCACTGAGAAACCCGAGTTAACTAGGTGAAGAGCTACAATTCTCTGCAGGGAATCCAAGAATTCAACCGTCTTCTGAGGACCATAATCATTGTAAATAAGGTGAATCAGTTGGCTAGAAAAGACTGATTTGTCAAAGACACCCTGATTTACAATACCATTCTTGATACGAACAAAGTTATCTGACTTGGGATTTGACTTATCACGCTCCTCATCATACTGGCCGTTTGGCATATCCAAGTTTAGCGGTGGTAGAAGAACAGAGACAATCTGCTGTCCAAGCCAAATTTCACCATTTTCAGCCGATGAAGGAGGTGGCAGAATACCTGTCCAATTGGGCGTAAGGGTTAACATATTCATGACTTCACGCATGGTCAGTGTAACTGAACGGCGCATAAATCGGTTGACACCTACTAGTGTATCCTGCACTACGGATACAATTGGCTTAGAATCACGCGGTGATACAATCTGCAAGGGAACAGCCGCAATCTCCCTCAGTTCCATCGCCGCCTCTTCGCTCTGTGGTGCGTGCAAGTTCATTTCGTCACCATCGAAATCTGCATTGTAAGGTGCTGTTACTGAAACGTTAAGACGGAATGTGTTATAGGGCAGCACGCGAACTTGGTGACCCATCATGCTCATTCTGTGAAGAGATGGCTGGCGGTTGAAAAGCACGTAATCGCCATCCATCAAGTGACGATTCACAATATCACCTTCGTAAAGTTGGAGATCCTTGCCCGTCACGTGCTTCAAAGAAATCATGCGGTTATCTGCTACACGAACAATAGTCTTTGCTCCCGGATAGACATCCGGGCCATTTTGAATCAGTCGATAAAGCTTGTTAATATTATATTGGGTGACACGTTCAGGATAGGATAGATTCTGTGCAATTTTGATCGGCACACCGATTTCCTTAATGGAGATATTCGGATCGGGCGTGATAACTGTGCGTGCTGAATGTTCAACACGCTTTCCTTGCAGATTATTGCGAATACGACCTTCCTTTGAACCGAGACGCTGCTGCACTGACTTTAGAGGGCGACCAGAACGCTGGGCTGATGGAGCTACCCCCGGAATTTCATTGTTGATGAATGTTGCAATGTGATACTGAAGAACATTGGTCCACTCATCAATTACCTTCTTCTTAACATTCTTCACAATCTTATCTGCTAGAAGCGTGTTAGTCTTGATGATATCAACCAACTTCTGTGTTAGATCATCTTCTGATCGCTGGTTGTTATCCTGCAAGACAGAAGGACGAACCTGCGGCGGCGGAATGCTCAAAACAGTGCACATCATCCAGTCTGGACGGCACCAATAACGACTGAATCCCATGAAATCCACGTTTTCATCTGAAATGCGCTTTAAAAGACGATGAACATATTCTGGCTCCAAGAACTTTCTGAGGGAAATCAGAGTTGCAGTCTTCTTGCCCTCCTTATCAGTTAAGTTGCCTGTCTCCGTGGCACCTTCAGGTATCTCTGATCCTGCAGGAATTTCCATATCCTTCCATTCAGCGAAAATCTTGCAGATATCATCTTCAGTATAATTACGGGGCTGACGGGCACCACAACCATCCTCGGATCCTTCGCCGCAACGACTGATCTTTTGGCACTGAATGAGAACCTGCTTCCAGCGTGCTTCCCCCTTCAATTTCAGGAGATTTGCATGCTTCCCCTTATCAATGAGAAGCTTGCCGCATTTCAAGCAGCAGCAGCGAAGCACCTTTAAAATCATCTTGAAGAACTGGATGTAGTAGACTGGGCGTGCAAGTTTATAGTATCCCCAGTGGCCTTGGCACTTGTGGTTGTTCTGAAAGCAGCTGCGGCAATTCTTGCCATTCTCCAAGACACCCATGCGGGGATCAAAGAGGCCGCCGATTTTACCTTCCTGAGTATTATGATTCGTAATTTCTACAACTGATCGGCGAATAATCTCATCGGGACTAAAGATACCGAATTGAATACCGACAATTGTCTCTGTTTCAGAAGTGCTCGGAAGAAACGGCATCTATCTGACCTATGCTTGGTTTTTTTAAACTGTGGATAGGGTCAATTTTATCCTTTATTCTTAAATAAATTCTTTTAAGTAAGTAAATATGGTTAACTCTAGACCTAGACGTCATTCAATACTCCCTAAAACGCACACAACTGTGCGCGGACCTGGAGGTGAAACTCGTTATGCTTCTCAATCTGCAAGCAATTCTACTTCACTTGAAAATAATGCTGGAGTTGAACGGAAAATTGAGGAGCTTAGAAAGTATATTTCTGAATTAGAATCACTTATTAGGAGTCATGAAACGATACCAGAATCAGGAGGAGTAGTATTCACGTGGAGGAAAACACTTGAACAAGCAAGAAACCAGCTTGCTGAATTAGAAGGAGGACAAAATGGGCTTTGCAAAAGAATTTGGAATGGTGCCAAGTATATCCTCACATGTGGTTCTCATAGAGCACAAAGAACCCGTAAAGCACGTAAAGGAAAAAGTAGAAAGCAGAGGCAGAGTAGAAAGCACCATTAAAAATTTGAAATGCCCACGGATCTAATAGTCTTATAAAACGACTACGAATGGTTGCATTTGATTTCTTTTTAGGAAGTATGTCTACTTTCTGGTTTATTACAGTATGGATCATGTTTGCTCATAGAAATAATAGAGAACTTTTAGCTGATCTATATTCTATATGGCTCTATCTAGCATGGATTATAATAATTCGCTTCGGACTACATATATTTTCTTAGCACAGTAAAAAAGCAATAAAAATTGAGTTCTTATTGTGCATTTAAAATTGCCAATGTCTCTTGAAATTATCATTGGTCCTATGTTTGCAGGCAAATCATCTGCCCTTCTATCTAGGATCCGTAGGAGCAGAGCAATCGGAAAGAATGTAATGGTCATTACATCTTCACTGGATAATCGTTATTCGGTGAAGTCAGTAACAAGTCATGATAAAGATTCTGTTGCCGCTCTAGCAGTTGATTCGCTTGTTCCCTGTCTAAAGATGCCCGAGTTTCTTGCAGTTGATCTAATTATGGTGGAAGAGGCCCAGTTCTTTTCAGATCTACGGTGGTTTGTGGAGGAAGCCCTAGCTCTTAATAAAAACCTTGTTCTCTGTGGTCTTGATGGTGATACGGAGGCGCGGCCATTCGGTCAAATTCTAGACTGCATCCCTCTAGCAGATTGTGTTACTAAGATGACTGCTCTATGTGAAGTGTGTGCAGATGGAACACCGGCAATCTTTACTGGAAGAAGGGTCGCTAATTCTAAGAGTGAAATTATTTCTGTTGGCGCTGCTGAAACATATATTCCTTTGTGCCGGCGGCACCGTTAAACCATCAATCCTGGTAGAGCCATCATTACAATGACTACACCTGAAACTATCCAATAATATTTCAAAACATCTTCTTGCCGAACTTCAGGATTTGCTTTATGAGCTAGATATGCAAATGCAAATCCTAATCCAATAATAATTATTAAGGAAATTGGGACTAGAACATAAAATAATAATTTATCATCACTACTCAAATATCCACCCCTCTGTTTCATTTACTTTTTAAACATATTTTAAATCTACTGTAAATCACTTAAGTCTTTCTTAAGAATATATCTTAAAATGAATCATTCGCCCTCTTTATCTACTGTGAATGAAGATCGGAAGAAAAGCATTGAAAGGGACGGATTCTACGAGGAGACTGCAACAAGTAGCGATGTTTCTAGCAAATATCCTTTGACTGAAGTTTTATGGGCTGGATCAACTCATGTCTGTGAAGAAGTTGTTATTGCAGAGTCCAAGGAATATGGACGAATGCTTTTTACAGATGGAGAGCTGCAGAGCACATCCTACGACGAACCTATTTATCACGAGCATCTAGTGCATCCAGCAATCATGGCCTATAAAAAGATCTATGGTGATAAGCCATTGAATGTGCTTGTTCTAGGTGGAGGAGAAGGTGCTACTTGCCGTGAGCTTCTGCGCTATTCTCGATCATCTGTGAAAAATATAGTTTGGAATGATTTTGATAAACAGCTCGTTGATCTCTGTAAAACGCATATGAATTTTTGTGCAGGATGGGAAGAACAAGTATATACGAATCCAGAACGATGCGTTCGCGTATATCTTGATGCACTAACCTTGCTTCGGGATGAGACATTACCTCCATTCGATATTATTATCTCAGACTTACCAGATCCCGTTCTAGGAGAAAAAGATGGTCTATACGGAAATGAGTTTTGGCGACTCATTTTTGCTCGAACTGCGCTAAAATGTGTAGTTGTAACTCATTGTGGCCCTGTCTCTCCCGGAGCGGCCTCTTCCGGCGGAGGTATGACTCTACATAATTACGTTACGCAGGGCATGATGGATGCCGGATTTGTTACACCGGTGCAGGGTAAGGTTGCAATTCCTTCTTACCAAAGTGAATGGTCATATGCTCTTTGCACGAAAGATACTGAAATTGGATACTTGATGCTTGAAGGGCAGACTTTTCCTGAAGGACTCAAAGTTCTTGATAAGACGGCACTGCAGTCCTTCTTCTTAGTTCCATCATATTACAGAACTTTATAAGTGTAGTTGAAAATTTTATAATTTTCGGTTTTTAAAATACCTTGTTGACCCTCGATAGGGAGGCATGGATGCCAAAATACTTGATACAACGCGGATACTGGCTTTTGATTTTGATTTGTGTGTTTGTGATGGCACTGGATTGTTTGATTTATTCACGCAACTCCTTGACATTTATCAGTTTATTCAACTGAATAAGAACACAAGTCAAAATCAAAAAGCCTTAGATCCTAATTTAATTGCAGCCGTTGAAAATGCGTATCAATCTTTAGCATTTGATGTCGCAGCTGCAATTAAAAAGGGTGAACTTTGGTTAACCCGACCTGGTATACCACATACTTTTGATGTTGCACAAAGAATGAGACAAAAAGGATTCTTAGACTATATAATGTTTTATTCAAATAATTCCTGCCCCGAATTTCTTTCCTTTGTTGAAGCGGTAATTCGTCTTTCAAATCTGAATCTCTTTTCAACTAAGAAACCCGTAGTGTCCCTCATCTTTACTGCGGAAACGAGCAGTAGAATGAAGGTTGAACGAGCGCCTCAAGGTATGCCAAATGCACGCGAAAAAACTAGAAATGGTATTATTCAATGCTTAGAAGATCTTGATTTACCCGTTTCAAAGTCACCCGATATTTTATTTTTTGATGATATGCTTCATAAGGGATTAGGTCTTTCCTTAAAGCAAGTTGAACCCTATTATACATTGTCTACGGCAGACCAGATTCATAAAGTATTTTTTGATTCAATGGAGAAATCGGGATTATATAAGAATGGAGCTTTAAAGACTGAATGGCAGAACTTGGGAATTAAGAATTCATTAATGAAACATACTGCAGCTGATTTTAAAGACTGGTTGTATACGCAGAAACTTCCAACAGAATTTAATTCAGATCAGTTTGCGAAAGAGAAAATAATTTCCGATAAGATGGCGACCGAAATATACGAATTCTGCGGAGTTCAAGCAGTCAATAAAAACAAAAGTAGAAAAAGACGGGGGAAATATAAGCAATAATTAGGATGAGCGACTTGATGGCCAATGCTTCGCCGCCAAAGAATGATTCACCACCTAAACCAGCGGATGGTGAAAAGAAACCCGCTGCACCTGAGCCCCCGAAGGTTAAGAAGTTTTTGAACGGCTGGACACCCGAACTTGACGATTTAATGGCCGAATGGGCGGACAAGGCCGCATGTTACCGCTGGATGCACGAACGCACTGAGAAATTATTTAGCAGCCGTAATAGTTGGATCACAATCCCTGTTATTATTTTAAGCACACTAACAGGAACAGCTAACTTTGGCCTAAATTCTATTTTTGGTGACAATGCTCAAAATGCGCATTATGCGACACTGGCAATTGGTGGTGTTTCTATTATTGCCGGAATTATTACAACTCTTGGAAATTTTTTGAGATATGCACAAGGCTCTGAGGCTCATCGTGTTTCCAGCATATCATGGGGTAAATTTAATCGTCTCATCACTGTTGAACTCCGAATTAATCCTAATGAACGCATGGACTCTATGTCATTCCTAAAAATCTGCCGTATTGAATTGGATCGTCTCATTGAACAGTCTCCGCCTATCCCGGACTCGGTTATTGCATCGTTCCGCAATGAATTCGGTTCCTCCTTGGAAGTCAAGAAGCCTGATATTGCAGCGGCGATTGAGCACACGAAGGCCTTTAAGGATACAGGTGCTCGTCTTAAGAAGATGGCTGCCGAGGCTGCAATCATGGTGCAGCAGAAGAAAGGTGTTCTCCGTCAGCTTGTGGTTTCGGATATTGATGTTCGTATCAAAGAAGAAAATGACCGTATGAAGGCTGAACTCAAACCTATGCTTGAAGCAATTGCTAAAAAAGCGGCAGCAGATACAATTCGATCAATGAATTATGGCAAGGGATCGCGTGAACCTTCTCCTGAGCCTCCGGCAGGAGGTAGAGGAACTCTTTCAAACACAATTCATGCAAGAAAGGCGGCAGAAATTAAGAATGAATTAACACGGATGGCTTCTAGTGGAGTTGTATCTATGATGAAGAGCCAGTTCAAAATTGGAGCTGAATTGCCTATATCATTCACTGCACCTCAACCGAGTATTATTGGACAAGTGAAGGAAGAAGAGGAGGAAGAATCAAATACCGCGGCACCTGAAAGTATATCACTTCAGATTTCTGATGTGTCTGGTTCTTCTACGACTGTTACACATGATGTGTCTGGCCAAGATATAAATACACAATTACCAAAAGATGATAAGGACTCAATTGTAAGTCTATAATACGAAAATTTGATTTATCTTTATTCTTTAAATTAAAAGTAAAATGTTAAAGTCTGACTCTTCCATTTCACTTTCTTCAATTGTTTCAGAACCTGTTCCAAAATGCATTATTTGTCTTGAAGAGGAGGGCTCTTTATCCGAGCCCGTTCTTAGACCCTTGAACAGAAAATTTGCCAATGCTCTTTTGGATATCATAAGAAATGCTTAGCTTAATGGCATGGGCAACATTCTGCATTATGTCCAATGTGTAGAAATGTAAGTAAATTCATTACATTTAATGGAACCTTTGAACTAAAATTTACATTTTATCAAAAAATACTTCTTGGAATTTCTTTTCTTTCGGCAATTGGACTTGCAGTCGCTTTAATCATACAAATTGCAAAGTAGTTAAATATAAGTAAAAAGAAACTTTGTTTCTTTTAATGTGTGGCTGCTCAAAGGACAAAATAAAAGGCATTGAAACAACTCAATGGGGTCCACATTTTTGGAACATTCTTCACTTCTTCTCTTTAAAAGCTGGCACATCTCCTCCTGCAGTCCATGCAGAAGAGTTACGAATTTGGACACGAATTTTTCAATTAACAGGAAAAGCAATTCCGTGCGAAGAATGCCGGAAACACTATCATGAATGGTTCGAGGCGCATCCTGTTATTTTTAAGGGAATGCCTTACGCATCTGTTGCATCTTTTGTTCAGAATTGGTGGTTTGCCTTACATAATAATATAAATATCTTGAATGATAAGCCTGTATTTGATTTTGCAGACCTGCAGACCACATATGGAAGTGTTGATGTTCTTTTTGAGTTGGCAACAATTACCAATTATATTAATAAGGCTGCTGCTGCTAGTCAAGTCAAAATTTCTGATTACAAAGCTTGGAAATCAGAAATTTTAGTTCTTAAATCGCGGTATTATTGATTCTGTATGATTACGTCTTGGCTGTTACATCTACGCAGAGAAGCTGCTGATTATCCGGCGTCAACCATTCAATGCGCGTAACAATCTTGCCATTCACGCCTGTAGGAAATACAGATGTCGTTGTATTGGTGTAAGGGCCTTCCGTTAAGGGGCATGCCACATTTGAGCATAAGTCTTCAACTGTAGGTGTAAAAGGAATTCCATTAAAAGAAAAGGAATACTTAGCTGTGCCGGCATCCACATAGCATCCTGCAGGAATAACAAGATTTAATGTAATAGATGAGTCATCGCCAGGGACTACAGGATCGGGGAGAAGACTACCACTTGTGAACTTGAAGAGTGACTTTCCCGCAGAACAATCTTTAACTGAATTCTGCACAGCTTCTGCACCATTTGTCAAATTATAGAGGAAAATTGCTCCAATTAGTGCTGCAAGAAACCCCATTATTTACTTATGGCGGCGATTCTTTAACTTCCGTGTTGTCCTTAATACAATTTTTGGCGGTTTTTGCGTATTACTGTATTTTATAGTTAGAGCATGTAATGCCATTTCTTGCGCTCTTTTACTGCCTCTTGATGCGCTTATTTCTTTTAATTTTTTTTGGCGCTGTGCTTCTCTTTTTGCTTTTGTTTGTTTCTTATTTCTTATTACGTTTGGATCAAATGCTCGCATTGCCTCTTTTTGTTGTTTATTATTAGGATTTCCATTGGTTAGCAGTTTTTTGAGTTCAAAATTACCGTAATTAACTTCAGTAGCATTGCTATAGTTTGTATTAGCAGCCGCTGCTCTTTGTGCTGCTCTTTCTGCTTCTATTTGTTCTGCTCTTTCTGCTGCTCTTTGTGCATTTGGAATTCTTATAGATAATGCAAACATCACTCTATTTTAGGCTGGCCATTTTTGACTTCTTGTTTCTTCTCTTTCTCTTTCTCTTTTTCCTTCTCTTTTTCTCCCGTCAAAGAGCCAACAACCAAACGCGTAACTCCCGTTAAAATCATGGTGCCATACGATGTTTCTGTTAGCTGCATTGTATTAAGAATTATATGACACCAGGGTGAAGCAGTTGTAAAAAACCCACTTAATACTCCTTGAAATCCAGATGGAACGCAGATGTTTCCGTAGAATTGCGTTGAAACATAGTGAACACCATAAACGAGCACTAATGATAGACCCGTCTTCTTCAGTTCATCCATTCTTTCTAAAATAACTGCTGCTTTTAAAGGGATGTCTGAGGATGCCAAAGAATGCCCATGGTGCAAACGTTGGGCCTTAAAAGACGCAGCTTGTAATTATATTTTCGCTTGCGGTCTTGAAACTAAGGGAAAATTTAATGTTGGAGGGGGATGCGGTCGACCTTGGTGCTGGCAATGTGGTAAAAAGTTTTGTGGTCTGTATTATGATCCGACCACAGGCCAGAAAGTTGGGTCCAAAGATTCACATGATGGAGAATGCTGTAGGGCGGAGCCCGGATTCAAGCAGGAAGAGTTCTGTCCTGGTGGACATAATTCACATTGTGGTAACCGATGGTAACTAGGCAAACCATTTTCTAGCTGCTGGAGATTCAGTCTTCGCTTTTCTAGCAAGATCAGAATTTGTTGTTCTATATGTCTTTCCTTTTAATAAAAATGAATGCACACGCGCATAGCCCCACTGCTGCTCAGTAGCTCCGGGCCTATGCCCCGTTCTCCAGGCTGCCATCCCCCTGTTATACACCTTCTTGAGTATCGCTAAGGGAACACCTGTTGCTTCAGCTTTCTGCTTGAGGGACAGAGCTTTAGGAAACTTTGCTTTGAAGCGTTGCGTGTAAGACGAAGGCTTTGATTTGACTGCTTGATCTGTTTTAAACCCAGTGTATGCGTTTGGATTAGTCCATGACATGGAACCAAAATGTCGCATTTCCTTCAGTTTCTTTTTCTTCTGGGTTTTACTAAGACCTGCAAAGTATCTTGCAGGTTGATACATCCCTACTTTTAGATCACAGAACATTTGAAAGCGGCTCTAGTATATTTCCCAAGACGTGATGACTGCCACTTTTGCATTCTTGCCTGCTACAGACCAAGTATCCCAGCCATGAATATGTAGACATTCACCTGAAAGAATCTCACCAAACTGCAGTGCTGTTTTTTCAGGTGAGCAACTGTAGACAATCCATGGTCCATTCTGCTCGCAATAGGGAAACTCCTTCATAATATCGAGCGACCAATGCTTTTTGGCTTGGATTAGTGATCCTGACTCTGTATACGTAAACTTACGTATACCAGTATATTCATAATATGTGATATATCCAAGAACATAGTCATTAGGATGAGCAATTAGTTCCAGATTAAGTGGCTTATCAAGAGATAAAGCTCTTGAATATGGTAAAATTGTATATCCAATGTCTTTATCTCTGCAAAGAAGAGTAGCCATCTTTATAATAATGAATACAATAGATGTTTTAAGTAGCATCTATGATATTAATCTAATTACAATATCCCTAATAGTTAGCGTAATTTATATATGAATTGTTGGGGCTTGGGTGACCTTCATTTGACCCATTTTCTTTGTAATTGATGCAATTGTATTTTTCTCAGGCTTCTTTGAAGAAATCAAAGGCTTTTCTTTTGCAGAAGGATTTGCCGCTTCGGCTGCCTTTCTTTTCTGCCAGTAGGAAGCCCAATCCATTCCTTGCCGCTTAGCTTTGGGATTCTTCATATACTCTTGAATTGCTGGATCCTTCATTGTGCTTGTTAGAGATGGTGGTTGCTTCATAAAAGTCCAAGTTCCATCTTGGAACAGGAAGCCAGATGGAAATAGGTTAATTGTATCATATAGAGCACCTGTGTTTGGATCCCAAAGGTATTTCAATCCATTTACTTCCTTCCAGTTCCAATCCATTTCAGTCATTTTCATACAATACTATGAAAATTGATGTTTTCAATTTTTATTGGCACCACTCCATCTTAAACAGAGTCTTTTTCCAAATAGTGTTTCTGTCCATTCTGTGCATTTGTATCCTTGGCTGATCATAAATGCGGCAAAAAGCGGTCTAAATCCTCCAACTACTAAAAGAAAAATTATAAAATACTAAACTATCCAATCCTTAATCATTCTATAGTATAGATATAAAAAATTGAATATTTTATACACTTATTTTGGGTAGGGACACAATGCCTCTAGCACACACTTGTCCGCATTGTGATGTCTTCTTGCATGATCTTCTAGAAAATGCTTTACCACACGATTATCCTGAAAAGCAATCTATACGGGAACAGTCTAGAAAGAGATTAGTTCCACTTCTTGCAAAATCAATTAAGAAACTAGTAGCTGATTATCCCGTTAGTGAAATGCAAAAGATTTGGAATTCTATTATGTTTGAGGCACGAATCTCTGGAAAAATAAATTACCGTGTTGTTTCTGATATGCTAAAAGATACTTTAGCAGAAAAACATCTTGCATGGTCTTCTGAGTTAGAATATTTGGAAAGTATTGCTGTAGATGATGGTCTAATTCGGATGAAAGGATTAACTGAAGGAAGAATGATGGTTCTTGCAGAAGAATGGATTGCTTATTGCGTTTACTTAGTTTGGACTAATATGCCTTCATATCATTATAAACACAATTTTCCGAATGATCAAGAGGCACCAGAAGTTTTCCAATTTCGGTTGAGTTCTAAAATATACGATGGCGATTTGTATGACTAATTATTGATTACTAGGAAGCCAAACATATACTCAAAAATATCTGAAGATTATATAGGAATGTCTGTAACAGCAACAGAACCAACACTATCTTTTTTGAGGGAAGTTTCTCCAATCATTGCAAAAATGAAAGGAGAATCTACCTTCACTCCTGCATTATTTAGTGGTGACAAGGCAAAATTTAAAATTTTTAAAGGACTTTTCTTTCCAAAAGAGGGGGATCCTATTATAATCAAGTCGCATTTTCAGCATAAAATTCGTCCAGATGTAGGAAAAGTAGCGGTTGATGCTATGTTAGATGATCTTCGTATAACAAAGGTGGATCAAAAACGCGTATATCAGCGTGAAAAGAATGCAATAAATGCTGAGGAAAAAGCTGCAAGAGGACCTTCAAAAGCACAAAAGGGTTCTCGTGCAGGACAAAGATTTGTGAATAATGTAAATAATTTAGGCGAACCTTTACCAACGGGTCATTGGCGTTGGGATAAAGAAACTAAAGCTGAAGAAGAGGAAAGAAAAGCATACGAAGCATATAAAGAAAGACTAAGACAAGCACAGGCAGAAAGAGACTATAGTTTTAATGTAGAAGCGCCTCGTGCATGGAAAGAACGATTCCCGCATGAGCCTTATCCCGGTCATGGATCTTCTTATTGGTGGTGGGAACCTACCCAGCATGCATGGTTTGAATTTACTAAAACGCACAATTACAGAAGTAGATATCCCGGAGAAGGAAGTGGTGGAGGTGGAGGTGGAGGTGGAGG
>Ga0118677_10000191_pt1 | contig 127307 bp, 136 predicted proteins | sample AliMusrvi5mmetaG_FD_86154 | JGI IMG/M metagenome (GOLD analysis project Ga0118677, IMG submission 86154) | reverse complement strand
TTGCTGTTGAAACGGGAACTCGATATACTGAGGAAGAAAGTGTTTGAAATCCAAAAGACCGGCGTCGGGAACCGAAAGATTCTCTCTCCGTTCGGTGACAGTTAATTACTATCTATTGCGAGATGCTTGCCGTCGTGCTGTAAATGACGTATCATTCAACGACTCATCAAACAGACCTATGGAAACGAATGACGAACACATTATACGGAAATCTGTCCAACAGATATCGGCTGGGAAGCGTCTCGACGCCTTTTTAGCCGGATATACGCGCCTTGACGGACTTTCCCGCCGTGATACGCGCATCGGTATCGAGGCGGGTCTCGTCACCGTGAACGGAGAAACGGAGACAAATCCGGCGAAGCGACTCAAATGCGGTGACGAGATTGTCTCATCAATCATGCCGACGCCTTTGCCGACCCTCTATCCAAATGACAACCTTTCTTTCGATGTCGTATTCGAGAATGATGATCTATTAGCCATCTCAAAGCCGGCCGGGGTGCAGATGCATCCTGCCGGGAATGACACCACGGAAACAGTCGCGAATTGGATCGCATCGGCCCGTCCCGAGATGTCGTCGGTCGGTGGTGACAGGCTTCGTCCCGGTATCGTTCACCGACTAGATCGGAACACGAGTGGAATCGTAGTACTCGCAAAAACGGATGAATCATATGAAATCCTGCAAGAATTGTTCCGTGAACGGAAAACCGAGAAAACGTATCTCGCGCTCGTCGTAGGACACGTAGCGGATTTATCAGGCACGATCGACTATCCACTTGCGCAACGGACCGGGACGCTGCAACGACAGGCGATTAAGGATTTAGACTCATTTGAAGGTGAGACAAAAGAAGCATTCACGTCGTATCGCCTTAAGGAGCGATATGACGGGTGTGATTTATTGGAGATATTTCCGAAGACTGGAAGGACGCACCAGATTCGTATCCATCTTGCAGCCATTGGCCATCCGGTACTTGGTGACAATCTCTATGGAGGACGCCGAATGAGGAAAGCTGGCATGCCAGAACGACAGCTCCTGCACGCTTCCCGCCTCTCTTTTCCCTTTAAAGGACAGCAGATGTTGTTCGAGTCCCCACTTCCGTCGGACTTCACTGATTTTCTTGCGGGTATTGACGTCGTCGAAAAACCGGGTTATCCTGGGGAAGCTTCGAATCGGCAGGGCGAGGCCTGATTCTTTTTTTATTTCATACCGAACTTCCCGGGCGGAAACCGCTAGGAAAAGGTAAAAACCTTATGCACAAGGATCTCATAGCATTCAACATGGCGAGAAGGACGAAGGATATCCCCGAACTTCATTCCGGAGACGTGGTTAAGATCCATCGGAAGATCGTCGAAGGTGGCAAGGAACGTACTCAGGTCTTCCAAGGAATGGTCATCGCCATGCGTGGCGGGCAAAGCTCATCTCAGACAGTCACCGTCCGGAAGGTCTCATTCGGAATTGGTGTCGAGATAGTCGTTCCCATCCATTCCCCGAATATCGAGAAGATCGAGGTCGTGAAGAGTACTCGATCGCGCCGTGCCAAGCTCTATTACGTACGCGACAAGTCCGCGAAGCTTCTCCGACGCAAGCTCAAAGAGGTCGGACTCAAGGTCGGAAAGGGGCGAAAGCCGGAAGATGAGTTGGTAGCTGAGATTGCCGAAGCCGAAGTCATCGAAGTCCAGGAGACTGTTGAGTCGGATGCAGTGGAAGCTGTGGTAGAGGAAAAGGTCATTGAGAAAGCTGGGAAGTAATACTTCCCCTTTTGCCCAGGTGGCGGAATGGTATACGCGCTAGCTTGAGGTGCTAGTTCCCGCAAGGGATTGGAGGTTCGAGTCCTCTCTTGGGCACAATGAAGGAAAGAACAGGTACTCCTGTTCTTTTTTTTAAAAACGATTTGATGTTTCTTGTGAATCTCGTATACTTGATAGAAGACCGATAGAAACGGCGATCGGTTGAAGGCACGCTTAGCTCAGTTGGTTAGAGCATCTCGTTTACACCGAGGGGGTCGGGGGTTCGAATCCCTCAGCGTGCACGGAGAAGAATACGACGGTGATATTGTTGGGTTCGCCCCGCATTCGCGGGGCGTCCGGCGTATGCCGGACGAGTCCTCCATTGCCCACAGCGTACGATAGAGACGAGACCGCGCCGCTTGAGCGTCCATGAAAAGCGTGTATAATGGACAAGTGATCGCCTGGGTAGCTCAGTGGTAGAGCAGAGGACTGAAAATCCTCGTGTCGACAGTTCGATTCTGTCCCCAGGCACAGGACAACGGTGGATAAATGGTGTATAATGCCGTTTGAAGCCATAATCCGGCCGGGACTGTAGCTCAGCGGTTAGAGCAGGCGGCTCATAACCGCTTGGTCGCTGGTTCGAATCCAGCCAGTCCCACAGACGGTGAAGGTATGTTCTCAGTCTCAAAGAGAGCGAAAGCGGGCTTGTCATGATCGCTCGCGAGCGACGTGACTTGCCACGCCGAAACAGAGCAGAATGGTGGGCTTGCTACGCTCTAGCACAGCGAAAGCGGGCTTGCCACGTCGAAGCGCGTAGCGCGGAGGCGGGCGTCGCCACGCTGTAACATAGTGAAGGCGGGTATCGTATAGCGGCTATTACGCGTCCTTGCCAAGGACGAAATACGGGTTCGACTCCCGTTACCCGCTCAAAAGGATCAAAAAACTCCCCAGCCGGGGAGTTTTTGATTCTCTGAGGGTAACGGGAGGAGAAGGGCGCGAGTCGGAAGCGAACGATTTCGCTTCCTGTGTGTAGCGCTCTGACCTCGCGTAAGCGTCAATATTTCGGTTGATGGAGTGCGCCAATATGAGTACGTTGACTTCGCTTGTGCTCGGTGCCGCACTGGGCAATCGGAAGAAATCCGATGATGGACAAGTTGAACAAACCAGGATAGAGTGAGGCAATGTGGCAGATATACAGCTTGGCGGCTCTGTTGTTCGGGGCGACCGAAGAGACGATAGACAAGGCGACGATGGTCGGTAGCAACGCTATCGACCTGTTGAGTGCGGCGTGGATTCGGAACTCGATCTCGTTTCTAATCAGTTTCACGGTTGTCACCGTCGCAGTCGGTGCTTTTCCGACTATGACGCTCTCGGTACCTTTCGTGTTGCTTGGAATCCTGAACGGTATCGGCGCGATAACGTATACGATTTTACTGAAAAACGTTGAGATCACGGCTTCCAGTATCCTGGAAAGCTTCATCCCGCTGGTATTCTTACCGATCGACCTCTTTATATTCGGCGCGGAGCTTTTACCGAGGCAAATCACAGGTATTTTCGTGCTCATTCTCGGCGGCTGTATCTTCTTCTATCGGAAGCGGGTAAATGCCGCCCTTACGAAAAGACAGGTAGTCACCCTTGTTTCGATTTTCTTTTTCGACGCCTTGCTGATCGGCTTTGAAAGCTACCTTTTCAAGGATTATTTCGAGAATCTTCATCTTTCGGAGATGGATTTCCTGGTAAACATGTGGGGAGTGACGTTCCTGTTTCTGTCGTGCCTGATGCTGGTACGAAGTGTCTATACCAGGACGGTTCCCTCGATGGCCGTGCATAAGAGCTACGTGTTCGGCTCGCTGTTCTCCAAAAGCCTCGATTACGGCTATTCGTTTTTCTTCCTGAGAGCGCTTACCGTGGCCTCAGCCTCGCAGGTCACATCCATGAAGGTATTCTATCCAATCGTTCTCCTTGGTATTGTCTTCGGAACTCAGAGAAAACTTGGTGTGGATCTTGAGGAATATCTCGACCGGAAATCACTCATCCCGAAGGTACTCGGTATCGCAATCATCTGTTTTGGGGCGTATCTGGCAAGGTAATATTTGATTTTTTAATGTGTCGAAATTTGTTTTTGACCAAATTCTGATTATTGCTCGATATAGCAATATATTCGGCATGAATATATCAGAATGAAAATATTTCGTATACTGAATTTTAGTGGTAAATAATTCACAGTATGTATAAAGAACCATTTTTGACCGGAAAACGCGAAACTGACCCGTTCGATGTCGAGCGTATCTTTCAGGCGGTGGAAAAGACCTACGAGGAGGACGGTTTGGATCCGGAAACGCTTCGTCTGTTCATGCTGCATAACCGTCAGGTGCTTGATTTTGTCAGACAGATCGGTGCCGGCGAGAAGTTTGATGAACGTGAACAGGAAATCTCCGAACTGGCCGCGGCGCTGCATGATTTCATGAAAGGCCGGGTGCCATTCGAGGAGCATGGTGACGCCGGCGGTCTCGAAGCTGAAAAAATACTTCAGGCGATGGGCAGATCATCGGAATTGGCTCGCAGTGTGCGATTGGCAATCGAGCGCCATATGGGAAATAGCGGATTCGTCGGCGAGCGGGCCAAAGCGAAGTACGGGGAGGATTTCCGATATCCGGAACCGGCGACCCGGGTGGGCGAATGCGTGTATGAGGCGGATATGCTGACGATCCTTACAGATGGCGGCGTGGAAAAGCTGTTGCACCTTCGGTCGACCGTTCCCGAGTTGATGCGCGAAGATGAAGTATATGCCGAACAACATCAAGTAACGCCGGAAGATGCCCGATTTTCTTCGGTAAAGGGAAGTGTCTTGAATTCTCTCGCGGTCATGAAACTGGAATCATCCATACATATCGCAAAAGCTCTCGTTTCGAAACTGAACGAACGGTATCCGAAGCTGAATCTATAAGGATAGACATATATGAATATTCATCTGGATATACGACCATTCCAAGAAACGCTGAATTCAGGGTATTGCGGCCCAGCTTCCTTGAAGATGGTATTTTCCTATTTCGGAATGGATGTTTCGGAGGAAGAGCTCGCTCAGCGGACTGAAGCGACGAGGGATCTCGGAACGACCGCGGAGAAAATGAAAGCTGCCGCCGAGAAATACGGTTTACAAGCGGAAATCCAAAACGGATGTGAGTTACAAGACATAACAGCGTGGCTTGAGAAGGATGCTCCGGTCATCGTCGACTGGTTTACGAGAGGTCGGGATGACTATGCGGAGGATATCAGTTCCGCCGACGGGCATTATTCGGTAGTGAACGGCATCGATGATATACATATCTATCTACAGGATCCGGAAATCGGCAAGGAGCGGAAAATGAGGAAGGATATTTTTGAGAGGGTGTGGTTTGATTTCGAGGGAGATCGAATACGACCGAATGAACTGATAGTGAGACAGATTATCGCTATCCACAGATAATCGTGCTTTCAAATCAGTGAAACATGTTAAACATGAGGCCCGAAGCGTTAGCTACGGGCCTTTTGTGGTCTGAATTTGTTCTTCCAATCCCCTCTCGATTCATGAAGGAGGAAGTGCTTCCGAAATCGCGTGTCATGAAGACGGTGAATATCAGCTCGTAGCGATGCTTTAATAACCGCGCCGCGACCGATGATCCTGAGTTTTTTTGCTCGGAAAGTAACAATCATCGTAGTCTCCGTTTGAAAGTGCGTAAAGAGGAACAATTTCCATTCTCATAGTAAGACAATTATGAGGATTTGATTATTGACACGTTATAACATACATGCTATAGTCTTTAGTTGCGTCCCGAATGGTATCGGGACAATACCCAAGGTGAGGGCTTGGATAAGCAATATATGCACACTATGAGTGGTAAACGTTGGGCATTCGTCCTGTCAGTTTTGATTGTTTGGACGAATGCCGCTCACGCCGAAGCACAGGAATCTAGAGAGAATAACGGGACGATGAAACAAGACGTTTTTGCCGCAAATATCTTGGGCATAGGCATAAAACCATTTGCGACAGTCGGTCAGGATCTATCAGCTCCAGCCTCAATCCCGGAACCGGCGCTCTCTCCGGAGGATCAAATTCTGGAACGATGGAAGGAAAAGCAGCTTGAACAGTGGAGTTTTCTTCCGAAAGGAAAATTTGAGATCAACGCATCAGCCTATACCGCATCCGCCGACGAGTGTGGCAATTCTGACGGCATTACTGCCTCAGGATTACAAGTTGAAGCAAATCGTACGATTGCCTGTCCGCCAAGCTATCCGTTTGGTGTCAGGCTTGCTATCGACGGCCTCGGGACCTTCCGTTGTGAGGATCGCGGTGGCGCCATCAAAGGCAATCATTTTGATATCTATATGAGGACGAAAAGTGATGCGTTCGCGTTCGGCCGTCGTACACTGATCGCGGAAGTAATTCTAGACTAATTTGTATAAAAAAATACCCCAAGCCGGGGTATTTTTTGTATCTCTCTTAGAAGTATTTTCTTTGACGATCGGGAGTCCTTTCAGCCGTGACCATGTATCTCCAATTCTGCAATTGCCAGAAAATATCCCTGATACGGAGGTGGTGAGAATGCCGTACGCGAAACTTAGGGTCGTGGATGATTTCATAACCGGTACTCACGAAATGCCATGCCCAATCAGCATCTTCGCCACCGAGCCCGCCGTTGAACGATTCATTGAAAGGGTATTCCTGCCACAGCCGTTTTCTGAGTATCGCATTCGTTGTGCCAAGAAGACTGATTCCGAGAGGCTTTCGCTTTGGATTTAGGAAAAGGCGAGGAAGACTGTCGATGCGGTATCGTAAATTGCCGATACTATAGCCGGCGAGGTCATAGATAAGCTTGTCGGCGATGGTTCCATCCTCGTGTGAGAGTGGTAACGCGAAAATCCCAGCGACACGATCATTGGAAAAATTGTCAATGCCGTTTTGAAGGAATTTTTCCGATGCAGGGATAGAATGTCCATTCGTGAAGACCAGGTATTCCCCCTTTGCTGCGTTTGCTCCGAGATTGCACGAGTATGGATGTGAGAACCGGCCACCTGGAACGGTTATGATTCGACACCCGTAATAGTTGGCGATTTCCAACGTGCGATCGGATGAGTGATCGTCGACTACCACGATCTCAAAATCCCTGAAGGTTTGGCGGGCATACGCAGAAAGGACGCTTGCCAGATACGCTTCCTCGTTTTTGGTCCGTATGATAACCGAAACGAGAGGAACATCATTACGTAGACTCATGGCTGTGTTATTCGAGGATATCGCGTAAGCACCCTTCTATCACCCGTAGAGAGTAGTTTTGATGGAAACGGTTGCGGTTGGATGAGAGTGATTTATTGGTGATTCTTTAAAAATATCACCAATACGGAACACTGACGAAGGCGGTTATCGCCGCTTCTCAGTCCTTTAAGGGAGTCGTTTTTTTGTGTTACAGGAGAGAATCGAACCGCATAGCTTTTGGGTTAAGAGATTGCACGTACTGGCGTCCTGAATATCTCCCACAAAAGCCGTTTCCGGTCCGGTTTCATTATACCAAGACAATATGGATCTGAAAATTACCTACTCCCCCGCGATTTTCCACAGGATGTCGAAGTATTTTTGAAAGTTTTCCACGACGAGGTCGTTTTTGATCTGTATGATGAGCAGTGGATCGGAATAGATGATGAGCGTGACATTGTCGTGCCAGACCTGAATGCCGACGGGACTTTCAAATTCGTCGGGTAGGAATCGATGCTTCCGCTGCGATTCTGTCGGCTGGTCGGCATAGTGCGTCTCTACAAGTCTGAGTGTATTCTCTTTTTCCCGCTGAAAGAAGATGAGATGGTGATTGATTCCTTTTCCGATTCGGAGCTTCTCGTATTTTTTCAGACAATGCGCTTTCTCCATGACAGTGGCCCAGTCCCAGCCGGTCGCGCCGATGACCGGGACGATCGAGTTTTTCGGTTGTGCGCTCATATTCTCCATGTGGACGGCCTGGAATCCTTCAACTCCTTCAAACACTCGTACTTCCTGCCGATGCTCCGAGCGTTGCTTGAGTGATAGGAGGTCCGGCAGAATCTCGCTTGCGAGCGCCTCTTTCACCTTGATTTCTTTCAAGATCACGGACGGCGATGCAGCGGTCCAGTTCTTGCGGTTCGATTTCACCGTTTCGCTGACCAAATGCCGCGCTTTCAGTTTCGCAAGCGTATCATAGACGATCTGCCGATGCAGGCCGGTACGCTTCACGATCGGTCCGGCCGTGCACTGACCCTCTTCCAAGACGGCAAGGAACACTTTCGCTTCCTCTGCACTGAATCCGAGCTTTTCAAGTTGAGCATGCATATATATTCACGTCGATTTTTATCTATAACTCAAGACAGATATCCGGATAGCCTTTGCCAAAGCGAATATTACTGTCGTCGTTTCCGTACACAGTCTATCAAAGCGTATTAATGTCGTCAAAATCTGTTGACAAAGACTTGATTCGGATGTATGATGACGTGATTCATAAAGGGAGAATATGTTACATCTTCTTTCTGAATCAGTTCATCAACAATTCAAATCAGGAGACTGTAATGGAAAACGAACTGCAGAAATACCTCGATGCGCTCGAGGCAGGAGACTCTGCTCTCCTCGAAGAACTCGCGATCAAGGCGGGGTATGTGAAAAAGGACGATAGGCTGTTGCAATTTCATCTGGCTAGGATTCAGATGGAAACAGACTACGCAATAATCAATAGTAAGGTGGAAAAGGACGTCGACATATCCAACGAAGAATGGGATATATTTTGCGAATCGAGAAAACAGTTTCTAGAAACGCTTGGAAGGGACGTTGAGCTTGATGTAGTCGATTGTGCGTTATTGCGACCGAGTCTAGCTATAAATATCGAAATGAAAGAACGCTGGCGCTCTCGCGTGGAAATGCTTCTTCTGATGGTGCGTGTGCACCTGAGTCAAGTTTGTGACTTTTGGACAATTGGTGACTTTATACGGTTTCGGCCAGGGCCCGCCCCCTTTAAGCGCTCCTTCGTTTCATTCATATTTTCCAATGTGGATAATTCCCAAGATAGTCGCTTTCTTAGAAACTTCGCTCTCGACGTGTACGATAAGAATTGCTCATTGTGGATGAATCTATTACGGGTGGGTTCGAGTGTAAAATTCGTTAGAATAGCTGATGACGTGGAGGCCAACGGCCCTTACGAACACACACGTTTTCGACGGGAGCTTGCAAACGCAACTCTGGTCTCTAAAAAGTGTGAAAATCTCGTTTGTGGACGGAAGGCAGTCGAATATCTCTATGACCTCAGCCAAGGTCGAGATTCCGATCTATTTCCTCTTTCAAAGGGTGGGTATGAAAATCTTATTGAGGAACATCAAAGGAACCTTGAGACATGGAAAGCGAAAAATAGGCACTCTCACGACCCTGAGTATGTAAGACGGGCTTTGAGAAGGCTGAAAAGATGGATAAAACAGAAGCATGGCAGATTTGCAATTTCGAATTGGAAGAATCTTAATAAGGCTGACTTATCCGAACTTCATGAATGCATCGCTTTACAAACTACAGACGAAGATGAACGGAAACTAACAAGACTGATTAGACGTTTCCAATTTGCCTACCCGGAAAAGTGAAACGGCAACAAAAACAACTGAGAACACTCGGCTGCCAAAACATTACAAAAAACAGGAGTTGAAATGACACGAAATGACGAACTGCAGAAATACCTCGATGCGCTTGAAGCCGGCGACTCTGCGCTCCTCGAAGAGCTCGCGATCAAGGCGGGGTATACGGAAAGATATGACGGTGCGGTCAGCTATAAAAATGACAGAGAACAGCTGGAAAATGAGACACTTCGATTCGGAGATATACTTGATACCGCGTCGGAGGAAGAGATGTACAAATTCGAGCACTTGGTTAAACGGTTCTTCAAGCGATATGTCGAAAAACTCGGCGGTATTCTTTGGATGGACTCTGATCAGAAATTACTATTTCGTTCGAATTCAGAGAACGCTTCAGAAGACGGTGTTCATTTGCTAGCGATAGCACTTCTTAAGGCTGCGGCTGAGGCGTTGCAAAGAACAATCGATATTGGAAACTATGATGACTGTAATTTTGTAAGAGTTCGGCAGGGCCCATCTCCCGTTAATCGTTCGTTTGTTGCATTCATCGATGTGACATTAAATACAAAGAAGGTGAAGCATAGCCGTCAGTGGTTGATTTGTGATGTTTACGATAATGATCCGCTTTTGGAGGGAAAGCTGGACCATGGCGTAAAGACATCGCATCGGAATCAATTATATAAAAGTAAAATAAGCCGAGAAAAGCTGAAAGAGGAAGGAAGAGGTGCTCTTTTACATGAGATTCTCGACGGAGAGCGCACACGTTGGAAAACGGAGAACCTCATATATGGGCAGGAGGTAATTGAGTATTTACACGTTCACAGCCAGGAGCGGGACTCAGATCATTTTCCGCTTTCTATGAAGGCTTATAAGCAGTTAATCGCCCGAAGACAAAAATTCGCCAAAAATACGGAAATGTTCTACACGAATCTGTATTCAAAGTACGATTTTGAGTCCGTGAGACGAATGGGAAAGGAAATAGTTGGCGGGAAAATGCAACTTAGTGCATTATTGGAATTTATACGTGCTAAGATGAAGAACTCTGAAACAGATAAGGCGATAGTGCGTAGCCTTCTTGATGACGTATTGTACCTGGAGAAAATTGTTTCGGAAAACAATGATCTTATTGGGAGGTATCATTCCGCATATCCGGATATTTAGAACAAATCAAAAGGTAGCTGAGAACTCTCGGCTGCCTTTTTTCATGCTTGATAGTGACTTGTTTAGGGTGCCGCAGGCGGGAGTCGAACCCGCATAGCTTTTGGGCTGGGAGATTTTAAGTCTCCTGTGTCTACCAGTTCCACCACCGCGGCGATGAGCTATGCAAAAAATATAACTGAGGTCCGAGGCGGAATTGAACCGCCGTGAAGGGTTTTGCAGACCCGTGCCTAACCACTCGGCCATCGGACCAATTGTCACTTACAGTTCACGAAATACGTTCCTTGAGCACAAGATATGCGTGGTGCAAGTAAACATAAGGTACCAGAATCACTCAGGAGCGTCAACGAAAACGGCAGAAGCCAGGCAATTTATGAGTTATCCCCTTCTTGTCCACCGCTTTGTATCACATCAAGCACCTTCGGTATGCGAAGGAAATCCTGTTTCAAAGTTTCCCGCATGCCTCCGTTATAAAGAGCCGCGGCGGGATGGTACAACGTATAGAATGTCTGGCTGCGTCCGGCTGGAAATTCCCGTCGATATGCTTTCCCATGAGCTTCCGAGATAAGCTTGTCCGGAAAAAAATGATTCATGGAGTGTCTCCCGAGCGTGATGATGAGTAATGGATTGATGATACCGATCTGTTCATGTAGCCATTCCTCGCAATCAAGGATTTCTTTCGGTAGTGGGTCGCGGTTGTCCGGAGGGCGATATTTTACGATATTCGTGATAAAGATGTCGTCGCGTTTCAGCGAAATCGAGGTCAGCATCTCGTCGAGAAACTTCCCCGCCGCCCCGACGAACGGCACACCCTGAAGGTCCTCACTTTTTCCAGGCGCCTCACCGATAAGCATGATCTCCGCATCGGCGTTTCCATCTCCGGGCACAGCTCGGTTCGCTGTTTCTTTGAGCGGGCAGATGCAGGACAGGGCCATTCGCTCATTGAGGTCGAAAAGCAGCTTGGATTTAATGCCTCTCACGGTTTCGTTCATATCGGTTCAGTCTGTCGATTACCGTACTTCCCAGCCATCTGAAACCTCGACGATTTTCCCAGGGATTTCAAATCCACTCGCATATTTGTGCCCGCCTCCACCGAGAGACTGCGCGATTTTTGATACGTCGATACCTTTATGGGGTTCCGTCCGAAGGCTTCCTCGTACGGCATCCGGCGTAATCTGATAGAAGAGCAGAGAAAACTTCGCATCTGGAACGTTATTTAAGAGCGCCGACGCTATATAGAGGTCTTCCGTCGAAGGATTCCCCAGCTCTTCTATGTCTTCTTTGGTGATTGCTGAGTAGATCATCCCGCTTATCGGGTTGATTTTTGCTCTCGACAGCGCCCGGCCCCAGAGTCTGAGTGTGGAAATCTTGTTATTGGAAAAAACACTCGTGGTAATCTTCGGCAATTGCGCTCCGCTTCGTATGAGTGCCGCCGCCGCCGAAAACGTATCCGGCGTCGTCGAAGAATGTTGAAGATTCCCCGTATCGCCAAGGATACCTAGTAAAAGAGCAGTCGCGATTTTTTGGCTTATCCGGATGCCCTCGTTGTGAAGGAACCAAAAAACGATTTCAGAAGCTGAAGAAAAACCGATGTCGACGATGACAATATCTCCACGAGGGTCCTCTGTCGGATGATGGTCTATGAGTACGATAACCTTACTTTCGTCGATACATTCCCTGATCTTGTCGAATCCCCTATTGATACTATCGGAAGCAATTATGACATCGTATGAATCGATTTTTATGAGATTTGGATTGACAAAAGAAGCCTCTGGAAAGAGTTTTTTTGCAAAATCGGGGAAAAGATCGTCGCAGGCAATATCTGCATGTTTTCCGAGAGAGCGAATATATTCTTGGAGAGCAATATTTGCACCGACTGTGTCGGAGTCCGGTCTTGAATGGGCGAAGAGGAGAATCTTTTCTGCGTTTCTCAAAACATAACCGAGATTTCGAAATTCCTTGCTATAGTCGAGCATAACCTGTGTACAACTCAGAAAAAAGCTTTATCTAAGCTCTATTAGGAGTTTTTCTATGATATCCGCATTTTCTCCGGTCGGATCACAATGAAATGAGATAACCGGAAGGGGTTTCATGTGGAGCTTTCTATGGAGGGCCTTTTGGATTGCTCCTTTTTCATGCTCCAAAGTCTTAAGAGCATAGACCGACTCTGTCTCAGGAAAAACACTTACTAAAATCCTCGAATGACGAAGGTCTGCACTCGTATCTACTTTTGTTATGGTTACGAGCGTACCAACCTTGAAACTAACTTCGCGAAGGAAGATATTTCCCAAATGTTCCCGTATCAGGCCATTTATTTGTAGAATCCGATGAGACATATGTTTGAAACGATGAATCTTCCCATACTGAAGGAAGACCGAGAATTTGTCAAAGGGAAAGACGTCCGCTTTATAGTGTGCCCCGACTAGGAATCGAACCTAGATCTCATCCTTAGGACGGATTCGCTCTATCCATTGAGCTATTGGGGCGGCGTTTATGATGTGAACACGATAGCCGTAGGATTCTCTTCGGAAGGCTACTCAAAGTAGATTCGTGTGGACCTGAGGAGACTCGAACTCCTGACCTCCTCCATGCCATGGAGGCGCTCTACCAACTAAGCTACAGGCCCATTATTACTATGAGCATGATAGAGGTAAAACAAAGGTTCGTCAAACATCTATTTTTTGGTACCTTTTCTATAAAAGATTTATTATAAAACGTATTCTTGATTATGTCAATAACTTTCTATATTATTTCACGTGAAACAAAATTCTATCATTTTTATGTCGCATTTGAGTAATTCGATTTTCTAATAATGAACCAAAAATAGGATCTAAGATGTATTTTATAATTAATACTAAGTAACTTATGAAGAAGACTTTTCATTTTTTAAGATCGCTATATTTTTTTATTTGATATTTCACGTGAAACAATCTTATATTACGTGAATGATAATGTTCAAAACGGAATATTTCCCATTTATGGGAAATATGATTGATTGTTTCACATAAAACATATGAAAGGACAATTTACTTTACTAGCAAAAAAACCCTTATTATATTTTTTTAATCAAATTGTTACATGAGGAATGCCTGCTCTAGTATTTCGTATAAGTTATTTTAGATGTGATTTAAAATTGTTTCACGTGAAAAGATTGAATAACTTGTAGAAAACAGTTTGGCTTTCAAGTTTTTCTGAATCGGGATGATCTTCGAACCAAGTGTCGACCACAAACAAAAGAAGTTGACTTATTTTATATTATATGTTATAGTACTTTATGAATTAACTTTGAAAGATGGATGGGCAATGAAGGCAAAAAAAGACGTCAGTCGTTGCTTATGAAGTCATTTTAGATTCATGTTGTGGCTATTGATAAAAAATGATATAATGAAAAAAAATCATACTATGCATTTTTGTGTGAGTAAGCATGTTCGCAAGGGGGTAAAGACGGATTTCTTTATGCTGTTCACCCTCCTTTTTTTTGGAGTGGTGTTTTTTGTGTCAGCGGCGGATCAGATGGGCGGATACAATATTACAGAAGACTCGGATCATGACGGATTGACGAATGCGGAAGAGAAGATCTATGGAACGGATCCAAACAATCCCGATACGGATGGAGACGGTTACTCCGATGGTGTCGAAGTCCGTTCAGGATACGACCCCTTGAAGAAAGCTCCCGGTGACAAGATAGTCAACCAATCAGTTGTTTCGCCTGCGGGAACGGCCGCGACAGGGAGGGGCGGTGATAATATCACGGAACAAACGTCACAACAGATCGCTGCCGTCGTGAAGAATGCGAGCACGGGATCAGACGGAACAGCCGCAGTTTCTTTGAGTGATCTCGATTCTCTTTCCCAACAGATTACGGGGAATGATTCGACGGGAATCGTCTTGCCGGAAATAGATAAGAGTACGATTCTGGTCAAGGATCAGTCATATGGGAATCTTTCGAAGGCAAAAAAACAAGAACATATTAGACAGGATGTTATAGAATACCTGACGACAATCGGATATATTTTTGCGAACAATTCTCCCAAACAGTTCAAGACGCAGGATGAATTGACCAGTATGGCTCAGAGCTATGTGAGCGATGCCATCACGTCAATGTCGATGGGGAACTATTCCCAACTCCAAAACCTGACCGCGAACGGGGATAAGATGCTGAAAGAGATCCAGGCCGTGGAAGTTCCGCAACAGATGATGGATATCCACGTGAAAGCGTTGCAGCTGGCGACATACGCGTCCACTTTGAAAAACGAGGTCGCGACTTCGTCACAGGACGATCCGATAGGAACCATGAAATCATTGTCGAAATCCCAGGGATTGTTGAATGTCATGATCTCGTTCGTTTCGGAAGTGCAGACGCAGTTGTCGAAATATCAGATCGATCAGATTCCTATTGATCTCTAGACAGGAAATGTCATGAAGCGTCCTATGAAAAACAGGGTGGTTGGAGGAGTCCGAACCGTGATGATGATGGCTGTTTTCCTGTTTTCTCTCGTAGCGGTCCCTCCTGCCCGTGCTGATGTCTGGGGAGCTGCTATCGGTGCGGCGATTTTGTCGCAGACGTTGACGAAAATCCAGGATCAGATAAACGGCGTTCTTCTCGTGACGTTGAAATCGACAGCGATCACTCTTATGAACACCAGGGTTGCAAGCCTGGTTGGCGGATCTTCGGTGGGGACATCGCAGGTTATCACAAACTGGCAGGATTATCTCTATTCTCAGCCGGAAACGAATGTCTCTTCGGCGATGGACAATTTCTATTCGACTACTTTGAGAAGCCGATCAGCTGCGTCGGGATATGTATCGGCGTCTGGGCAGTCGAGCTATGAGACTTATCTTGAAACGCGTACGAGAAAGCAACTCTCGACGACGTCTTCGTCCACGGCGGCGACCTCCACTTTGAGTGAAGTGAGTTCCGACCCCGAGTCATCGCTTGGCAACGGGGATATGCGGGTGTTTTCGGCGATGTATGAGTCCGGCAGCGATCCGTTCGGGTATACGCTCCAGGCAAAAGGGTATCAGCTGGCCGTACGGGAACAGGAACAGAAAGCCGCTCAGATACAAGCGGCATCCTCAGCTGGTTATAAAGGGGTCAAGGATAACAATGGGAACGTTATCCTGCCGGGAGCGACCATCGGGCAGATGGTTGCCAACGCACAAGATATCGGGAACAAGGTGATTGCTGCGGCAAATAATCCTGCGGAGCTTGTGGGAGGTGTCATTTCTTCGCTTACGAACAAGTTGGTGACGAATCTTGTCCAACAGGGCGTGGGGAGTATCCAATCCTCTATTCAGCGTCAAATAACAAGTGTCGATAATCAGATCATGGGACAGATCACTACCGTGAACAGTGCTCTTGGGACCGGCGCGAAGTATACTTCGGAAGTGAAGCAACAGACGACGACAAATCTGAATGCGGCCAGTTCAGGAGCTGCTATTCCCATCCTGAAATAATAGAGGAAGGTCCAGATAATCAAAAAGACGACTTTGAGTCGTCTTTTTGATGTCGTGAGAAAAGCATCTATATCACCGAGAAGAACGGATGTCGATTGAATCTCTGTTTTTGGTAGCTTCGGAAATTCGTGGGCGACACAAGATTCGAACTTGTGACCTCCACAATGTCAATGTGGCGCTCTAACCAACTGAGCTAGCCGCCCACGAATTCCCGAAAATGCCGCACTTCTTCTTTTGCGATAGCTGAAACCATGGAATGGACACATGATTCAGGCACACCAAGCAATCCCTCAGAAAATCTTATCCGATTTCCGGTACTTCCCTTTGTATCACCTTTTCTTCTTCTTGTGAAGCCCCGAGTTTCTTGAGCGGCTCCTTCCTGGTGTTCATATGAAGAAAGAAAGAAAGCCAGACCGCCTTACTGATAAGAAGAAACACCGTTTGAAGGAAGAGTGAGATGACGATAGATATCGTTGCCAGCATTCCGATCGACTCAAGAGGGAGAAAAGAAAAGGCGTAGCGGATCGACTGTGCGATTAGAAAAAAGCAGAGAGAAAAAGAAATATACATGAACCCGAAGCGGATACTCTCGCGATAGGAATCAAGGAAGAAGGCATATCCGAGTCTGACGGACGATCGGATATCGGTTCGGGAGAGGAGGATATAAAAAGGAGCGTATAATTTTGTGAAAGTGAATATGATGAGAATCGGAATGTAAATAAGAAAGCCAAAGAGGAAGAGTAATTGTGAAAGGGAATCCGAACGTTCCGATATGAAAAGACTAGGAGAAAGAAGAAGAAAAAATGTAAGAATGATTGCAAAAAAATAGGTCGCCTCGATGCCGATTGACCGTAAAAAGACCGAGAAAGATCGCCTTACCGCGACCCGGAATGTTTCCCCTGAGAGAGAAAGTATCAGCGCTCCCGTTACAAAAACGGAGCAGAGGAGTGAAAGTAAGAATGCTAAAACGATAAGCGGATGGGAAGAAACGAGGGTATTGAAATCATCGACGTGCGTCGATGACGGGGAATATCCCTGAAAAAGTACCGGAATCGCTGTGCCGGCAAGAGTCGCAATCGTTGCAAAAAAGAGCGCCGATGTATTCGTCGGAATCCGTTTTATGGCATCGAGATAGTATCCGGCATAGATGCCGAAGCGGTCTTCTGGCGGTTCGTTATGAATCATTCCAGACATATCGTGACAATCATGGCTCTCTAGCCTTTCCCTAAAACTCATACCTCGAGATTCGTAACGAGGACGATTATCTTATTCGTTCACCCTCGTCTCGGTCGAACCCTTTTCGACATCAACTGATTTCTCACGTCTTTTTTCCGATCGTTCCCTCGGTAAGAGCGGTTTTCCGGCGACGATGGCATCGAACTCGTCTTTCTCAAGGGTTTCCCATTCGAGGAGTGCGTCCGCAAGGGATTTGAGCAGTGATTTCTTCTCGGTAAGTATCGTGGTCGAGCGGAAAAGCGCATCCTCGACGAATTTTGCTACCTCCGTGTCGATCATCTTCGCCGTCTCGTCCGAATAGTTCCGCTCCTCGTGAAGATCCTTTCCAAGGAAGACAAGCTCTTCCTTGTGTCCGAAAGTACGTGCGCCAAGGCGGCTCATGCCATACCGTGTGACCATGCTGCGGGCCAGGGCCGTTGCTCGTTCGAGATCGTTTGAGGGACCTGTGGTCGTATCGTTGAATGTCAGCCGCTCTGCCGAGTATCCGCCGAGCAGGACCGAGAGCTCGTCCTGAAAATAGGCTGAAGAGTGGATGCTTTTATCCTCAGTCGGAACGGAGAGCGTGTACCCTCCCGCACTCCCGCGAGAAATGATGGAGATCTTCTGAACAGGATTGGCGTTCGGGAGACTGGCCGCCACAAGCGCATGACCGGCTTCGTGATAGGCGATGATCTCCTTCTCTTTCTGGTTGATGACGCGGCTTCGCCGTTCCGGTCCAAGGATGACCTTTTCAATCGACTCAGCGAGTTCATCCATCCCGATCGATTTTCTCGAACGGCGGGTCGCAAGAATTGCCGCCTCATTGACGAGGTTGGCGAGGTCTGCTCCGGAGAATCCGGGAGTCCGTTCGGCGAGTCGACGGACGTTCACTTCCTTCGTAAGGGGCTTGCCTTTGAGATGAATCTCGAGAATAGCCTCCCGGTCGTTTATATCGGGGAGATCCATCGTAACGCGCCGGTCGAATCGACCGGGACGGAGCAATGCCGGGTCGAGAACATCCGGTCGGTTCGTCGCGGCGATGACGATGACATTCGTTTCCGTCTCGAAGCCGTCCATTTCGACCAATATCTGGTTCAGGGTCTGTTCGCGTTCGTCGTGTCCGCCGCCGAGTCCCGCTCCCCGGTGACGGCCGACCGCATCGATCTCATCGATGAAAACGATCGCCGGAGCACTCTTCTTTGCCTGTTTGAAGAGGTCTCGGACACGACTTGCGCCGACACCGACGAACATCTCGACGAACTCGGAACCGGAAATATTGAAGAAGGGGACGCCCGCTTCTCCCGCAACCGCCTTGGCAATAAGCGTCTTGCCGGTTCCCGGGGAGCCTAATAACAGCACTCCTTTCGGAATCTTGGCTCCCATGGCGAGGAATTTTTTTGGATGCTTGAGGAATTCGACAATCTCACTCAACTCCTCTTTCGCTTCCTTGGACCCAGCGACATCGGCGAACGTAACGCGCCTATTCTTGTTCTTAGGATCGAGAATCCGGGCCCGAGAAAGGCCGAAGTTCATCGCCTGTGAATTACCACGTTGAGCCTGTTTCATCATGAACCAGACAAATCCGCCGACGAGGAGAAATGGGAGGAGAAACGGGAGGATGGTCGTGAACCAGAATGACGTGTCGGACTCTTTCTTTATGTTTATGGAGACCGCATCGAGTTTCCCCGTGTCGACGCCGTAGTTTTTCAGGGTCTCGGTAAGGGAAGTCTCTGCTTCTTTTTGGGTATTTTCCTTCTTTCCGTCCGAGAGAATGACGGAGAGATCATTCGTGGAGACATCGATGGTTTTCACCTGTCCGTCATTGATCTGTGAAACGAGTGAGGAGAGTGTTATGTCTTCCGGCTTCGGAGCACTTTCCTGGGAAAGGATAAGGATGCCGGAAATGACGAAGAAGATAATGACGATCGTGACGATATTTTTCATGAGTTTGTCCATAAGAGCGAGCTATAGTGTTAGGGGTCCTTCTAGGGCCGTATCATGGCTATTCTATCACCTCTTACCTCGATTTTCAACCGTAGAGATTCGTATGTCCTCACCTTTCCTTTTGTGCTTCGGATAAGGCGTTCCGCTTCTCTGACGAATGATTCGTTGGGAAATTTTTTGGTTCTCGTAACGATGATATACAATCGACGCAATTCATGCGCTCGCATTGAATCCGGAAGGAGAAGATATGTCTTTCTGGAAAATGAGATGCCGTCCTTATGAATCTGAATCGAAAGAGCTTCGGAAAGGTTTTCCGAGGGTGATGATAGGTCATGAAATACCCGTGCCGTCCTGGCAAGCGTGGTTCTGATGCCCGGTCGGTACTCTCGTTCGAGGAGGGGCATAAGCTCGTGACGGATCCTGTTTCGCAGAATGGAGGTGTCGGCGTTGGTCGAGTCTTCTTGGAAAGGAATTTTTTCAGTCGAGAGGAAGTCAAGGATGTCCTGTTTCGGAACGGAAAGGAATGGACGAATAAGTGATCCATTTCTCGGTTTCATCGCCACAAGCCCGACGGGACCTGTTCCGCGAAGGAGTCTGATGAGTACCGTCTCTGCCTGATCGTCTTCCGTATGGGCGATCGCGATCGTGTCGAAATGTTCCCGCTTCCGAATCGTTTCAAAAAAACGGTAGCGGATATCGCGCAGTGACTCCTCATTCTTTCCCGTCGCATTTTTCGGATGAAACGTGAAAAAAGGGATGCTAAAACGTTCACAATAGTTACGAACAAGCGCTTCGTCAGCATCCGCCTCAGTTCCCCGGATACGATAGTTCACATGGACTACACCGAGTCGGAGATCGAGTTTTACGCGTAGGGAAAGAAATACGTGAAGCAAAGCGGTACTGTCTGATCCTCCGGAGACGGCGACTAGAACCGCAGTTCCTCTTTCCAGGAGACCGTTTTCGACGTCATTATTACGGACTCGTTTGATAAATGCCCGGCCGGATGATGATGCTGGGAAGAATGAAGGAGTCTCTTCATGAGAGTCCTGCATGTTCTTTGATGATGATTTCCGCTTGATTGACGGCTTTTTCGAGCTCGCCGTCACGGTTTTCGATGATGTAGTCATAGATATCTGTATGATTCATCCATTCCACGGTATATGCCGCCCGCTCCCGTATCTGCTCCTCTGAGAGATCTCCTCGTTTGAGCAGGCGATCATGGATACTTTCGAGCGGGGCCGATATGAGCATCGCTATGATTCCCGGGAACAGGCGTTTTGCTGACAGCACACCTTTCCATTCGATCTTCCAGATACCGATGCTGTCGGAAGTCGAGACGCGGCCGAGTTCTTCGTGAGTGACGCCGTAGAAATTCCCATTGTATTCCTCGGCCCATTCCGCGAACGAATCGGAAGCGACCATCGTATTAAATGTGTCGCTGGAAATGAAATAATACGATTTTCCTGGGATTTCTCCCTGCCGAGGCTTTCTGGTCGTCGTCGTGATTACTCTTTCAAGAGGCAGTCTTTTGGAAAGGGCATCGATAATGGAATCTTCTCCTGCACCGGATGGTCCGGAAATGATAAAGAGGCTTCGTTCATTCATAACGTTTCTGTTGTTGTTGATAAGAAAAGCCCCGCGCACGGCGGGACTTTCGAAGGGCTACTTCTCTTCCTTCTCTTCGGAAGCCTTCTTTTTCTTCCCTCCGTCCTTGATGGAGAGGAGCCCCATGCGGTGAGCCTTCGGTTCGATGGAGAGGATCTTCCAGTCGTAGGTCTCACCGACTTGGAAGATGTCTTCCATCTTCTTTCCAGGGTAGACATCGTGGAATTCCGAGACATGTGCGAGCCCGTGGATGTCCTTGTCCAAGTAGACGAACGCTCCGAAATGGTTGATTTTGTCGACTTTTCCGGAAACGGTCTGATTCACCTCATATCGTTCGGACACTTTTGACCATGGGTCGTCTTTGAGCGCTTTCATGGAAAGTGAGATGCGCGTATCCTCAATCCCGATGATCTTCGCCTTGACCCGGTCGCCGGTCTTTATGATCTCGCGTGGATCGTCGATAAGTTGCCAGGCAAGTTCGGAAATATGGACGAGTCCTTCGAGCTTTTGACTCGCTTTCTTTCCGTCCTTATCGATCGGGGCGTCGAATTTGACGAAGGCACCGAAGTCTACCACGCCGGAAACCTCGCCCTCGATCTCATCGCCGGCCCTGAGACGGTTGATAAGTTCTCGATCGCGCTCGCTTTGGGCTGCCTTTTCGCTGACGATAAGCTTCTCGTTTTCGCGGTCGATATCGAGGATGCGGACATTGATCGTTACTCCCATGAGCGCCTTGAGAAGCTCGAGGATCTTGTTCTTGTCGCCGTCTTCGACGCGTGGATAGTGTTCGTTGGCGAGTTGAGAAACTGGGAGAAAGCCCATGATACCGTTGAGTTCGACCATGAGACCGCCCTTGTTCGCATCGAGTACCTTGGTATCGACAACGATCTTGTTCTCGAGCTTTCCCTGGAGGTCTTCCCATGACTTCTCATAGGAAGCTTCGCGGATGGAGATTTCGATGTCGCCGTCCTCGTTCTCGAAGCTGGTCAATGTCGCGCTTACTTCTTCCCCGACGTGGAGTTTGGCATTGCCACCGAGACCGCTCTTCATTTCCTTTCCCAAGACGACGCCGGTACCGAGCGGACCGAGGTCGACCAACGCATTATTGGATGCGACACTGATGACGGTGCCGATAACGACATCGCCGACTGCGGGAATATGCAGGGAGTCTTCCGTCAAAAGGGTCGAAAGATCCTTCTCTGAAGCTATTTTTGTCATATTTGTCAGGTTGTGGGACAAGGCGCATGGTCCCATTTATCGATTAAGGCGCCCCTTCGAAAATTCCGCGGGTCTGCCCGGGAAACGTACGAGAAAGAATACATCATTTCTTTTTTTTTGGCAAGCCGACGCTCTTTTCCAAGTTTGTTGGCCACTTGGCAAGTGGCTTATTTCCATGCTAGACTGTCTTGTGACCGGAAGGTTTTTTCTTTTTTGACCGACCGCCATGAATATACAGTATTACGGGGATTATTGCTTCAAAATAACGACGAAGCCCGGTGGTCGTGCGACCGAGGATGTCGTTATTTGGACCGATCTCCCGGAAAAAAATACCGGCATACGTTCCCCATTCGGGCACGCGGATATCGTCATGCTCTCGCATGCCGACCCCTCCGATGAAATACTCTCGGGTCTCAAGGATGATCCGGTTATCGTGCACACTCCGGGTGAATATGCCGCAGACGGCGTCGGCATTCTCGGGTTTCCGAGTTTCCGTGATACTGAAGGCGGAATAAACCGTGGACAGAATACGATATACGTATTCGATTCCGAAGAGATACGCATCGCGTTTCTCGGGGCTATCGGGCATGAGCTCGACAGTGCGACGGTCGGGAAGATCGGTGATATCGATATCCTCTTCGTGCCGATCGGTGGCAACGATACCGCTTCGGTGAAAAAAGTCGATGAGCTGATCCATGCCATCGAGCCGAAGATCGCTATCCCGATGCACTATCGGATGGCCGGGGTAACGATCGATGCGGCCTCGCAGGAGGAATTCATCCATGAGACGAGCTGCAAGGTCGGAGAAGAGCTTCCGAAACTCAATTTCAAGAAGAAGGATCTCGACGGAAAAAATATGGAAATCGTCTTTCTTCAGAAGTCATAAGCCTATGCCGTCGTTTCTGGAGCGGAAGATTGAAGAAGTGCGGAGACAGCCGGAACACGTGAGACTCAGATACGTGTGGGGATTGGTGGCGTTCATTATGTTGCTCCTCTTTTCTTTCTGGGTGGTGACGCTGCGTGACAGCTTCCGTGTCCCGTCTCAAGACGAGATCCGTCCGATACGGGATGCCATCCCACCGGCCACCGCCGATTTGCAAAAGAATGGTCAATCGATCAAACAGATGGTCGACGGAGCACAATCCCTTTCCCAGGAAGGTCTGGCCGGATCGGTTCCGGTGAGCGGACAGTAAACAGACGCCCTTCTATTTAAGCGATTATACCGTATGGCTCAGGAGCAAAACGATATCGATATACACGGTCGCATCGAGGAACGACAGATTACCGACGAGGTGAGGCAGTCGTATCTTGACTATGCGATGAGTGTCATCGTCTCGCGTGCGTTGCCGGATGTTCGCGACGGAATGAAGCCGGTACATCGCCGGATTCTCTATTCGATGTGGTCGACGGGTCTGCGTTCGACGGCGAAGTTTCGCAAGTCGGCGACGGTTGTCGGAGAGGTGCTTGGAAAATGGCATCCGCACGGCGATACGGCCGTCTACGACACCATGGTCCGCATGGCTCAGGATTTTTCACTCCGGTACCCGCTCGTGTGGGGCCAGGGAAACTTCGGTTCGATGGACGGCGACAGTCCGGCAGCGTACCGCTATACCGAGGCGAAACTCGCTCCGATCGCCGAAGAGATGCTTCTCGATATCGAGAAGGATACGGTTGATTTCGTCCCGAACTTCGACGGCGTCCACATGGAACCGACGGTACTTCCGGCGAAACTCCCGCAGCTCCTCTTGAACGGAACGGTCGGCATCGCGGTCGGTATGGCGACGAACATCCCACCACACAATCTCGAGGAACTCTCCGACGGCATTTGCCACCTCATCGACCATCCGGAGGCGACTATCGATGATCTCATGCAGTTCATCAAGGGGCCCGATTTCCCGACCGGCGGCTTCGCATACGGTTCATCGGATATCCGTGAGGCATACGCGACCGGTCGTGGAAAGATCGCGACGCGTGCAAAGGCCGAGATCGTCGAAACGAAAGCTGGAATGTTCCAGATCGTCGTCACCGAGATGACGTATCAGACGAACAAGGCTACGCTGATCGAGAAGCTTGCCGATCTCGTGAAGGAGGGACGAATCCTCGGCATCCGTGACCTGCGTGACGAAAGTGACAAGGACGGCGTCCGTGTCGTCGTCGAGCTCAAGAAGGACGCCTATCCGCAGAAAGTCCTGAACCAACTCTATACGTTGACCGATCTGCAGAAAAATTTCAACGTGAACATGCTGGCGCTTGTGGACGGTATCGATCCGCAGATTCTTTCTCTCAAGTCGATTCTTGAGCACTACATCACGCATCGACAGACGGTCGTGAAGCGTCGTGCCGAGTATGAGCTCGCGAAGGCGAAGGATCGGGCGCATATCCTCGAAGGCCTCAAGAAGGCACTTGACCATATCGACGAGATCATCGCGACCATCAAGAAATCCAAGACCAAGGAAGAAGCGTTCCAGAACCTCATGAAGAACTTCCGCCTTTCCGACCGGCAGACGACCGCGATTCTCGAAATGCGCCTGCAGACGCTTTCCGGACTCGAGCGCCAGAAGATCGAGGACGAGCTCGATGAGAAGATGAAGCTTATCGCCACGCTTGAGGATCTGCTTTCGAGCCGTGAGAAGATGCTCGGGGTGGTGAAGACCGAACTTTCGGAACTACGCGAGAAGTACGGGGACGCACGCAAGACGAGGATCGTCCGAAACGGGATCGGCGAGTTCAAACAGGAAGACCTGATCCCGAACGAGGACGCGATCATCACGCTTTCCGAGGACGGGTACATCAAGCGCATGAATCCGGATGCCTATCGCGTGCAGAAGCGCGGTGGCAAGGGCGTCATCGGTGCGGTGACCAAGGAAGAGGATAAGATCGCTCTCGTGCTTTCGCTTGAGACGCATGCCGATCTCTTGTTCTTCACGAATACCGGCAAGGTGTTTCAGCTCAAGGCATACGAGATCCCCGAATCGTCGCGGACGGCGAAGGGAGCGGCGATCGTGAATTTCATACAGATCAGCCCGGAAGAGAAAATTACCGAGCTCGTCGCACGCAAACAAGGTGATGATACGAAGTTCCTCTTTATGGCGACACGGAGCGGTACGGTCAAGAAGACCAAGATCGAAGAATTCGAGAACGTGCGCCGATCGGGACTCATCGCGATCAACCTCGAGAAGGGCGACCTTTTGAGTTGGGTCCGACCGACCGACGGCGAGGACGACATCATCCTGACGACTCAGGACGGCCAAGCGATCCGCTTCAAAGAATCCGATGTGCGAGCCATGGGTCGTTCGGCAGCGGGAGTGCGCGGTATTCGCCTCGGTGAAGGCGATGAGGTGGTGGCGATGGATGTCGTCAACAAGGGGGAGAAGGGTCTCGAACTCCTCATCCTGTCACAGAACGGCCTCGGCAAGCGGTCCGATTTGAAGCACTACAAAGTTCAAAAGCGAGGTGGATCCGGTATCAAGACTATGCGGGTCACCGACAAGACGGGCAAACTCGTCGGCGCGGCGATCACTTCGATGGCCAATATCGAGGACGACCTCATTCTCACCTCGGAGAAGGGGACCATCATCCGCATCCCGTTCAAGTCCGTACCGCTTCTCTCACGCGTGACTCAGGGCGTCCGGGTCATGAAGCCGCAAGCGGGCGATAAGGTCGGCGCGTTCACGATGCTGTAAGCTCAACTTACAACTAACAACGGACAACCGGAAACGGGGAATCGTTGAGACAAAGAAAGCCCGCCGAAAGGCGGGTTTTTTCGTGTATACCTCGTTGACGGGTGAGTGTAACAAGGAAATTGTCAATGGGAAATAGAAATGTCCCCTTAGTATCTCTCTCAAATCTCACCACGATAATAAGCCGAAAAATACGGTTTGTCGTCTGAAATCCGTACATTTCGGCTGCCCCGACCGTCTCGCCAAGTGATCGTCGCGGGCGGACAAACCCTTCAAACCTCCTCGGGTTAGTTAGTAGCCCTCGACTATTTTCAGTGTTTTTCACCCAGAGGGTGACCAACCTCTGGTTGGCGCTCAAACGAAATGTACGGATTTCAGTTCGACATGAGATTTGAGAAAGATACTTAGCGGGAAATAGAAATGTCCGCTTTCCAGGGTAGGATGTAGGGGTGATTCACCCGTATAATCCAATCTTCATGGACGCGCATATCATCATGTCAAAATGAAGCGAGATACGCCGAAGTTCTTCAAAAAGTCATTAACAAGTCAATCTCCCAGAAGGAAGCGTCGGTGACGCTTTCCATCACCGCCCGCCACCTCAGACGGTTGGAGAAACGGTTCCGAAAAAGTGGATTGCCCGGATTGGTCCATCTGAACCGTGGCAAGAGAAGCAATCGGAAGATTCCCGAGAAACGGAAAGCGACTATCCTCACACTCCTTCACAGCACCTATACTGATTTCGGTCCGACCTTCGCTTCTGAGAAGCTGAAGGAAGACCACGATCTCGACTATGACCCGAAGACGATCCGGTCCATTATGATCGAAGCGGTTTTATGTTCATCAAAAGACCTTTCCATTTCAGATGGAATGTTTATACTGAAGGGGTGATATCTGAAAAAGAAGCAAATATGAGTGAAATGATCTCGACGTTCATGGAGGCGGATAGGAAACTTGGAAGCGGACTGTTTGTGTTGCCTTCGGACGAGCGGCAACTGAAATACGGTAGTCTGAAAAGGATTATCGACAGGGTCAAGCCGGAACAGCTTGAAATTCTTAATGAATATATGAATGCGCTGGACGCATTTTTCACATATATGAGTGCGGCTGACGTGACCGATGAAGAACGCACAAAAGCAGTTCTCTTGAAGACGACCCTTTTTGCCGAAGCGGAACACTATGCGGATTGTCTTATTATATTCCGGGAGGACATAAGCAAAGAGACCCCGGATTTGGAAGGAGATCGGCTTGAACAGTGGAAATCGGAACAGGCAAAATGCCATGATACAGTGCTGAAGACGTGCGAAGAGATAGCGGATAGTGCTGAGAAAAGACCTGATTTTCCTCAAGAGAAGAAAGATCTTCTTCGAGAACTCGGAGTGATGGACAGGGAGGACACGAGTGTCGATTTTAACAAATTTCTTCTCTTTTTAGCCCATTCCGATGTTATTCACGAGGAAGTCCCGACGTAGGGCTTGCGGTCTTTTCGGAAGCATGGTATCGTTTACCATGTTAATTCATAGGGTGAAGCGTACAGTGGTGCGGGTGGAGGCGCGAATGCGCTTCGTGGCGGTTTCGCTACGGCACGACGGTATGGCTTACGTACGAGTATGGCGCTTACGCATGCGCAGAAGGAGAAGGTGACCAAAGAGGTCAAACGTCATGGGACGGATACCGGTTCGCCGGAATATCAGATCGCGATGTTCACTGAGAAGATCAAGCGGCTGACCGCTCATCTCAAGAAGAACAAGCAGGATTTCCATTCCCGCCGAGGGCTTCTCAAGATGGTCGCAAAGCGGAAGAAACTCTTCGCATATCTCGAGAAGACGGACGAGAAATCGGCGAAGGGACTCAAGAAGACGCTCGGTTTGTAGCGTGTGTGACCGCCCTTCGGGTGGTCCTTCTTTTTTTAACGGCACGGGCGTATAGTGGGGACAGAACCTACTTTTCGTTTTCATTCCAATCGCACTTTCCTGAATATGTCAGGGTGATGGAGAATATCGGTAAGCAGATTCCTGCGTCACGTGGTCCACTCGACGCAGTCGTTCGCGAACGATGTGTCTCGCGAATTCGGTCGGGATGGCAGAAGGTGATTGGAATTTGGATATTGATATTTGAATACGTATATGGCAAAACTATTGGAACAGCGAGTCGGCGTGCTTGTGGATGTTTCGAATCTGTACCACAGCGCGCGAGTCGTTTACAAGAAGAAAGTCAATTTCAAAAATGTCCTTTCCGAAGCGGTCGGTGATCGCAAGCTTATCCGCGCCATCGCATACGGGATTACGACGGCCGAGGCGACTGAGGAAAAATTCTTCGAGACGATCGGGACGTATGGATATGATGTGAAGACGAAAGAGTTGCAAATCTTTCCGGACGGGGCCAAGAAGGGTGACTGGGATGTCGGCATCACGGTCGATGCGATCAAGATGGCGCCGAAGCTCGACGTGATCATCCTTGCCTCCGGTGACGGGGATTATATCCCGCTCGTGGAATACCTTCAGGGGACCTTCGGGTGCCGGGTTGAGGTGGTAGGATTTTCCGAATCGGCGAGCTCGAAGCTTGTCGAGACCGCGGACGAATTTCTGAATCTTTCATTAGACCGGAAGAAATTTCTGCTCGGAGGGAGGTAGTCGTTAAACCCTTTCTAATATAGGCAAACCGCCATGTGGCGGTTTTTTGCTTGACACGTATATCTCCTCGGATTATTGCTGTCGGGTTGAAGTGATCGCTTTCATCGGGGCGGCAAACCAAGAATTGAAAAGTCGGGCGGATGGCTTTTTTAATCTCGCTATCGGGCAGTATCGTATTTCATCGGAACATTGATTATCAGAGCATTATCCGTGAAGTCTGTTCAAAAAAGAAAACGCGCCCCATCGAATGGTGGGCGCATTTTTATTTTAGGTATTGACAATCAGTGAAAGAAATGATATCATACCAAGTCAAAATAAAGGAGTCAGCTCTTTAATAAAACAGGATATCACATGATAAAGATGATTCAATCGTTGATCGCTTCTCGCGACTACAAGCGAGTATTGGCTGAACTGAAGCCCCAACTCTCTCAATTACGAAAAGATATTGATCTCGTTACGTCTCTTCAGTCGCTCGATGGAATCGTGAAATATTTCATCGTTCTTGCGCCTTGGAGCGAAGAGAAAATAAACAGCGTCCTCATACGGGCGCATGACTCTGCCCTTCTTGCAGCTCAGCCTGACATCCAAGTACAAACTTTGAAACAATTGCTGAGCATCTTCGATGACGCAAAAGGTACAGACTACGGAATGAATCGGACGAGACGCGATGAATCCGTCTCTGCTCACAGTATTTATCTCGGGGGAATCAACGGTCTCTTCACAAAGACTGTATTTTTCTGGAAAAATCGGCAATGCGACAAAAAAGGAGGCTGGGGGAAAGGGAGTCCCGCAATGGAAATGATGAATGCCTATGATATCGTATCCCTGCAGGCTCAAGAGTACGTCAATCGAAACGTTTTGCAGCTGAAAAAGGCGCTCGACACCCTTTGTCATGAGGCGTAGCCATGAACCCGTCAAGTAGCTTTAATGCGAAAGACGGGTATTTTTTAACTAAACAGAAGCGTGCGATTATTGACTTTTCCTCGTATTATCCGTACAGTAGGGAGGAAGGTAATCATTGATATCGCTTCCGGGAGCGCGCGATTCGCTCAAATCTCAAAAACGAGGAAAGAAACGGCTTCTTCTCTTATTTTTGCGCTTTGAGCCCATGCGTTTTACGGTGGCCCAAAGCTATGCAGAATGCAAAAAGCTGGTCGCTCGATCTGGGCGGTCGCGAGTTGCGCATTTCGACCGGACTCCTGGCTGGTCAGGCGAACGGCGCCGTGACGGTCGCTTACGGTGAGACGGTTGTATTGGGGACGGCGGTCATGTCCAAACACGCCGGGCAGTCGCGCGGGTATTTCCCGCTGATGGTGGATTACGAAGAGCGGTATTATGCCGCGGGAAAAATCAAGGGATCGCGCTTTATCAAGCGCGAAGGGCGCCCGTCGGATACGGCGGTGCTTTCTGGCCGTGCCGTGGATCGGACAGTCCGACCGCTGTTCGACGGTCGTATGCGGAGCGAAATACAGGTTATCACGACCGTGCTCTCGTTCGACGGGGAGAATGATCCGGATCTCGTGGCTATCATCGCCGCATCTGCCGCGCTTGCGATCTCGGATATCCCGTGGAACGGACCGGTTGGTGCGGTGCGTGTTGGTCGGATCGCCGGGGGTGACTTCATCTTGAACCCGACGACCGAGGAACGGGAGAATGAGACGAATACGCTCGATTTGATGATTTCCGGCACCAAGGACAAGATCAATATGATCGAGGCCGGAGCCAACGAGATTTCCGAGGCTGAAATGGCAAAAGCCTTCGAATTCGGATTCGCAAACATCCAGAAGATCGCTTTGTTCATCGAAAGCATCTGCTCGGAGATCGGCAGACCGAAGTCGGAAGCGATTATCCTTGCCGGACCGGAAGGATTCGACGAAACGTTGAAGGCGTTCTTGCGTGAGGCCGGATTGGCCGAAGCGCTCTTTTCGCTCGTGAAGAAAGAAGAGAAGGAGGCGGCTTTCTCGGACATCGAAAAGAAGATGAAGGCGTTTGTTTCAGAAAAGTATCCCGAGACGGCCGCAGGTCTTGGTGAAGTCGCCTCCTTGGTTATGGATGAACTGTCCGACGAAATCCTGCATGAGAAGATCCTGAAGGAAAATATGCGTCCTGACGGACGCAAACTCGACGAGATCCGCCCGATCACGTCGCAAGTCGGTGTGCTCCCTCGCACGCACGGGACCGGACTTTTCACTCGTGGTGAGACGCAGGCTCTGACCGTGACGACTCTCGGAGCTCCTGGCGACCAGATGATCGTCGACACCATGGAAGTCGATATGAAGAAGCGCTACATGCACTTTTACAATTTCCCGCCGTATTCGGTGGGCGAAGTGAAACCGATGCGCGGTCCGGGTCGGCGCGAGATCGGGCACGGTGCACTCGCTGAGAAGGCGCTTTTGCCGGTACTCCCGCCGTACGAGGAGTTCCCGTACACGATGCTCCTCGTTTCCGAAGTGCTCGCCTCCAACGGTTCCTCGTCTATGGCATCAACATGCGGATCCACGCTCTCTCTGATGGACGCCGGTGTGCCGATCCGCAAGCCGGTCGCGGGTATCGCGATGGGTATTATCGAAGGAAACGGTGAATACCGTGTCCTCTCAGATATCCAGGGACTCGAGGATCATTTCGGTGATATGGACTTCAAAGTCGCCGGTACCGCCGACGGTATCACGGCGATGCAGATGGATGTTAAAATCGATGGCCTTTCTCCGGAAACACTTGCCGTAGCTCTGGTACAGGCGCGTGAAAGCCGTCTGTTCATCCTCGGGAAGATGCTCGAGACGATCGCGGAGCCGAGAAAGGAAATGTCAAAGCATGCACCGCGTATCATCACGCTCCATATCAATCCGGACAAGATCCGCGATGTCATCGGTCCCGGTGGAAAGGTGATCAACAAGATTATCGACGAGACTGGCGTCTCAATCGATATCGAGGATGACGGATCGATATTTATCACTTCGACCGATGCGACGGGGGCCAAGGCGGCTATCGAATGGATCGAAAACCTGACTCGCGAGGTGAAGGCTGGCGAACTGTTCCAGGGTCGTATTACCAGGCTGATGAACTTCGGCGCGTTTGCCGAGGTGTTGCCGAACCAGGAAGGACTCATCCATATCTCGGAACTCGCGGATTATCGCGTGGAGAAGGTGGAGGACGTCGTCAAGGTCGGTGATGTCATCCCGGTCATCGTCAAGGAAATCGACAGTCAGGGTCGTATCAACCTTTCACACAAGGCAGCGGTACATCGGCTCGAGACCGAAGGGCAGCCGACGGAGGAATAGTACTTTCTATGACGGATGAAACGAAGTGGCCGGACTAAGGCCACTTTTTTTCATGGCTGATTGTGGTATACTGATTGCATCGGGAAACATATACAGCGAGCACGTATGGGAAATCTCAATTCGATTTTCAAGAAGAAGCATGAAGAGCGGGTTCCGGCAGAAGAACTCCAGGACGTCCGTGTCATGCAAGACGATATCGATGAACTCACCGGAAAACCGTCCGCTCGAAAGGCGACTCAGAAACCGATGGAGTCATCTGACAAAGCGTTGGTAGGGAATCCTTTCCTCGGAGGGGATGAAGGGGCGGCGAAGGATGCAGAACCTCTCAAAACTCCACGTATCGTGCCGAATGATGTTCCAGCGCCGGCGATTCCGAAGTCCACATCGAAGAAGGTACCAATGACAACGGCAAACCGTCTTATCGTCGCAGTCGTGTCCGTTTTGTTTCTGGCAGTCGTGTCCGTCGGGTCGTACCTCTTTTTCTTTGGGAACGCGAATCAGCCGGCTCAAGACGTCACTCAAACGACCCCGACGCTTCCTGATGTCGCAACAAATCCGACAAATCTTCCTGACGTGACATCCGTTCCGAATGACACAGGGCAGGTTTTTTCGGTGACGAACCCAAACTATTTCCAGATAGACATTGAGTCTTTGTCTTCGAATCCTGCTGGTATCGTGACAATTCTTGGAGATACGGATTCGAAAATTCGAACGATGGCGCCGACGGTTCCCGTAAAATTCCTCGTGCGTGATATCAACAACAACCCCGTTGCCTTTTCGAGATTCGCGTATCTGCTCGGGCTGAAACTACCTGCGGACATGCTGTCCGATATCAACGAGAACTTTTCCCTGTATTTCAGTCTCGATACGGGCGTCGTCAAGAGGGCAATCGTTCTCGACGTGAAGGATTCCGGCGCACTCAAACCGATAGTGGCAAAAAATGAGCCATCGCTCCCTTCGATGTTCGGCCAACTTCTGTATGCCAAGGGCCAGACGGTTCCTGTCTCGGCGACATTTCATGATGGTGTCTTTGGTTCACTCGCGACACGATATACGAATATCGATCTCGCATCGAAACTGTCTTTCGACAATGGCTTCTCTGGCACACAGTGGATCATCGGGACGAGTATGGATTCGTTTCACTCCGTACTCGGACAGATCGTACGTGAACAATCTCAAAATGGGAGTAAATAATCTCGTTCAGAATCAGTTCTCATGAGAACTGATTCACACGCATCAGGATTCGTCATTAGAAAAATAAAACGATCGTTTCATCCCTTGATAGGGCGAATATAAAGTGTATCGTTTTATTTTTGAAACAGTATTCTCGAAATATTTCGTCATGATGCGAGTGAAGACGAATGCCTTATAGAAGGGAAAGAAGAAAGATGATTGACCCGACCCGAAAAAATTGCTATAATGTATCTGTAAGTTCGTTGAAAACGGAAAAGGGGAACGGAGAAAGAAGTTTCAGCCACGAACTCCTCGTGATCGTGACTAAGACCTCTTTCACTGTTCAAGCGTGAAGGTAAACTCGACCTTCGCCGCCTCGGATCTGACCCGGGGACCAAAACAAACATAAACACCGCCGAAAAATAATATAATCGGCACGTTTATACAAAAACAAAAAGAGAAAAATTGTTCTTTCAATAAAAGGCTATACGCCAGAGAACGGTGAAAAGAAGTCGTGCAAAGTCAGACAAGCGACAAAAATGGTATGTATGTTCACAAACTACATGCGGCAGAAAATGACTACGAGACATCTACCTCACCCGAGATGTGTAATAGTCTCGCCACATGTTGGGACATGCAGTCGGGCGCTCTTCCCAGTCTAATATTATTTTATTGCGACCTCGGGCCTGAGCGCCCGGCACCAACAATCCTTCGATGGCGATCGATAGGATGCCGGGCGGTAACGGGATACATGATGCCTTGATAGGGCGTTTTTTTATTGCTTGAACGCCATATTTTGCCTATACTGAAGGAAAGAGAATCATCGTTATCCCGGTATATTTTTACGGTTCGTGATATGATCCGGTTTACTCGTCGATTTCATCTGAAAAACGAAGTGGGGAACCGCGGTGAGGACGAGGCGGTTGTATTTCTGCGATCGATCGGATATCGGATACTCGATCGAAACTATCGTAATGATCGAGGACGGGCGCTCGGCGAAATCGATATCGTCGCACGTGACGGTGAGGAACTCGTATTCGTCGAGGTAAAGGCACGGACTGCCAAGGCGGGTATGCCCGAGCCGTTGCCGGAAGAGGGTATCACCCGCACGAAACTGAGTCGCCTGGCGCGGATCGCCCAAGGATATCTTCGCGAGAAGCATCTCGAGTCAGTATCGTATCGGTTCGACGCGATCCTGATCATCTATCGTGCGACGGCCAAAAAAGCGGAAATCCGCCATTTCAAAAGCATATTCCTGTAATGCGTCTTGCGGTTTAGCGCTCTCGACAGCCTTTACTTCCGATACCCTTCGTCGTACAATACGAGTAGGTCCATATAATCTCAAATCGTATGACACTGAGCAACGAATCCCGTGAAGGATTGAAAATATCCCTCCTTGCTGAGAAGAGTCGGTTGGAAAACGAACTTTCCCGTTTTGCGGATAAGACAGATATCCCAGGAGAATACCAGGCTCGGTTCGAGGAAATCGGTACTGATCGGGATGACAATGCGACCGAAGTCGAACAGTATGCGGACAATCTCGCATTGGAGGAGAATCTCGAAGGACAGCTGACCGAAGTTTCCGGAGCACTTGCCCGTCTGGATGATGGCACCTACGGAACCTGTGTTACTTGCGGGGCTGATATCGAGCAAGGACGTCTTCACGCATATCCTTCCGCGAAGGAGTGTATGGTCTGTCTGAAAAAGGAGGGATGATGAACTTCTTTCGGAATACAGATGGTACATGGGGCCGCGACATTCTTTTGATCGCGGCTTTGTTTTTGGGTGATATGTCGGTGAGGGTTGGCTTTGCAGATCGTGTCGGCGCAATCTGCAATCCAAGCGGTCCGTGGGGAGTGGAGATAGCCGGTCATTTTTTGACCGTATCGTCTGTCGTTCTCGTGATCGTAATCATCGTTTTATTGAACCGTGCGCATACCGAGTTTATGCGCATCGGTCTCCTCCTGATACTAGCCGGAGGCATCGGCAATATCTTTGATAGGATGTTGTTCGGGTGTGTCCGTGACTATGTGGTCGTGCCGTGGTTTCCGGCATTGAATCCGGCCGATGTGATGTTGACTTTTGGTAGTCTGGCGGTGGTATATGCTATCGTGAGAGAGAAAGTATGAATATCGTGTGATATAGTGGAAGGATAGTGACATAATCGTTATGCCTGCACGAATCTTTTCGGTGGCGACGGTTGGGCTCGACGGGGTACTTATCGAAGCGGAAGTGGATGTCCTCAATCAGGGACTGCATGTATTTACTTTGGTCGGATTGCCGGATACGTCGATAAAGGAAAGTCGTGAGCGGGTCAGTTCCGCCATCAAGAACAGCGGGTTCAAACCGCCACATCAGAACGGTCGTATTACCGTTAATCTCGCGCCGGCAGACCTGCCGAAGCAGGGTCCGGTGTACGATCTCCCCATCGCTCTTGGGTATCTGAAGGCGACAGGTCAACTCGATTTCGATCCGACGGGAAAGCTCTTTCTTGGCGAACTGGCACTCGATGGGGCGGTACGACGCGTAAACGGCGTTATCTCTGCGGCCATACTCGCACGCGATGCCGGACTTCCGGAAGTCTATGTCCCGGAGGAGAACGCTTCGGAGGCAGCTCTTATTCCGGGTATTACGGTCTATCCGGTGAAAAATCTATTCTCACTCGTCGCACATCTCCTTGGACGGGAGGCAATCGGCGCATTCGTCCCGAATCCGTTTTCAAGTGACCCGGTCGATCCACACGGAATCGATATGTTCGAAGTCCGAGGGCAGGAACATGCGAAACGGGCGCTCGAAATCGCCGCGTCCGGCGGCCACAATACGATCCTCGTCGGTCCGCCGGGATCGGGAAAAACCCTGCTTGCGCGCGCGTTGCCGTCCATCTTGCCGGTGCTGTCGCTCCCGGAGAGTCTCGAGGTAACGAAAATCTTTTCTGTTGCCGGGAAGCTGTCGTCCGAAAAAGCACTGGTCAGGAGTCGTCCGTTCCGGTCTCCACATCACAGCGCTTCCGCTGTCGCATTGGTCGGAGGAGGAAGCATACCGAAGCCGGGTGAGGTGAGTCTGGCACATCGGGGCGTGTTGTTTCTCGACGAGTTCGCCGAATTCCCGAAATCGGTCTTGGAAAATCTTCGTCAGCCACTCGAGGATGGATTTGTTTCTGTCTCACGAATCAAAGGAACGAGCGTTTTTCCAGCGCGGTTCACGCTGGTTGCAGCGATGAACCCGTGTCCGTGCGGATATGCGGGTGATCCGGAGCGGATGTGTTCGTGCTCGCCGTTCCACGTCATTCGCTATCGGGAGAAGATATCCGGCCCTATCCTTGATCGGATCGACCTTCAGGTCACGGTCCCGCGACAGAAGATCGAAAAACTTGAGGATACCAATCGTGGCGAATCAAGTGTGGATATCCAAGCGAGGGTGGAGTTGGCTCGTGCAATACAGACACGTCGATTTGAAGGTTGTGGAATACGCACCAACAGTGAGATGGGGCCCGAGATGATCCGGGAATACTGCGTGCTGGATGCAGAATCGAAGGCGGTGCTTCGTAAGGCTGTTTCGGAGTTGAAACTTTCAGCGAGGAGCTACCATCGGATCCTCAAGGTTGCCCGAACCATTGCTGACCTTTCTGGATCTGACCAGATCGCGATGGGACATGTCGCGGAAGCATTGCAGTTCCGGTTTCGGAGCGAGTAATGCCATTTTTGTCGATTATAAAGCAATATATCAGGAAAGAAGAGTCATTAGGATACGACACACCCTCTTTTTTTGTGGTATACTTCAGGATTCCTACTCGGAATGAAATTCAATACGCATGAGGATACGATGGGGGAAAGCGCTTTTTTTGATGGTTCTTGTGGGGGCTATTATTGGCCTTGGACTTGTTTTTTTTCGGAAAGAATCACGAATATATGATGCGTCGCGGTCGAAGTCGGTGACGGTGACGGTAGATGGCTTGCCAATGCCGTTTCAAAATTCGAACGCAGTTTCAGTTGGTGAACTGCTCGATACGGCCGGACTGGATATTTCCGCCGATGACGAGGTATTCCCGAGTCGGGATGTACCGCTTTCCGCGGGGATGAATGTCTCGGTCTTCCGAATGAAGTCCGTTTTAGTTACGGCGGACGGTGGGACACGGACGATCCAAACGACAGCACGAACGGTGGAAGGAGTCTTTGTCGAAGCCGGAATAACCGTCAAGGATGACGATTTAGTGACACCAGACCTCCCAGAGCTCCTCCCGCGTTCCAGTAAGGTTACGGTGATACGTGTCGAGATTCGTGAGGAATCGGCGGATAAGTCCATCGCATTTACGACGAAAACGACGGAGGACGACACTATGAGTTGGAGGAAGAAGATCACGCGACAAAAAGGTGAGAATGGTGTCCGCACCTATCACTATCGTGTCAGCTATCATGATGGAAAGGAAGTGGCGCGAAAGCTTCTCGGGAGTGAGGTGACAAAGGACCCGATCCCAGAAGTGATTGTACAGGGAACGTTCGTCAAAGTGGGGAAGGCGGTCCAGGGGATGGGTACCTGGTATTCCTATACTGGAAAGCTTGCCGCTGCGAGTCTCTCACTTCCTCTTGGCAGTTACGCTCGGGTGACGAACTCGGATAACGGAAAATCGGTCATCGTCGTCATAAACGACCGAGGTCCGTATGGAAAGGGCCGTATTATCGACCTTGATCGAGTCGCGTTCGAACAAATCGCTTCCATTGGTGCTGGTGTAATCGGCGTGAAGGTGGAACCGGTATTGAATTAGTGAAAAACGAAAAAAGAGAGGCTCCTTTTAGAAAAAAAATTTCGATCTCGTTCTTTGAAGGTTTGAAATACTGTATACTACGGACATGGAACACGTGAAAGCAAAAAAATCGTTGGGACAGAATTTTCTCCATGATGAGACCATCATCGAGAGGATTTTGGAAATCGCCAGCCTCAAAATGAAGGACAAAGTCCTTGAAATCGGTCCGGGGACCGGTACATTGACCGCACATCTTTTGAAACATGCCGGTCAGGTCATCGCCGTAGAGCTTGACCATTTTCTCATTGCCCGTCTTGAAGAGACGTTTCGGGATTTCCAAAATCTCACACTTCTGGAAGGAAGCGTCCTGACGATCGATCTGGAGACCCGCTTGCGTGAAGCGGGCTTCGAGGACGGGGAATACAAGGTGGTGGCCAATATCCCGTACTACATCACCGCACCCATTATCCGCTTGCTCTTATCGCTCCCGATGCGCCCGGAGCGAATCGTGCTCATGGTGCAAGAGGAAGTGGCCGACCGTCTGTCTGCATCACCCGGAGGGATGAGTCTGTTGTCTCTTATGGCACAACACTCCGCAACGGTGACCAAGGAGCTGTTTGTGCCACGATCCGCATTTGAGCCGGAGCCGAAAGTGGATAGTGCCGTGATCCGACTCATTCCGCATCGTGTATTTTCGGAAAAAAGCGACCAGGAACTCTTTAAGGTGGCTAAGGCTGGCTTTATCGCACGACGCAAGACACTCGCGAACAATCTCTCATCAAGCTTCCGTATCCCTCGCAAGGAAATCGAGGCGATGTTGATCGATCAAGGCCTGGATTCCCGTATCCGCGCGCAGGAACTTTCCGTCGAGGACTGGATCGCGCTTGCCGGACGGATAGAAAAACGTGAAATCGTTTCCTAAGTACCTCTCTCAAATCTCATGTCGTGCTGCAAATTCGAAAATTTCGTTTGAGCGCCAACCAGAGGTTGGTCACCCTCTGGGTGAAAAACCATGAAAAATGAGAGAAGGCTACTGTCGTAACCTGACGAGTTTTGAATGGTTTGTATGTGCGTTGAGATTTGAGATAGATACTAAGATGAACCGAAACGAATCAAGGCATTTATTTCAGCAGTATGATCGCAATGAGGATGCCGTAGAGGAAGGCAAAAAACATGTTCCAAGTCGGAAGCATGCGAAATGATCCCCAGCGACTTCCCGTGCGTCCGTCACGTCGGACAGAGAGGAATGCGAGGCTTCCGAAGAGAAGGGAAGGGACGATTAAGCCTACTTCGTGCAAGATGACCGGACTCGCGATGTAGCAGGAAAACAAAGCGATGCCGATCATAGTCCGAGCCACCTCTTCTCCAAAGATGACGGGAATGGTGAGGACTCCATCTTTTCGATCGCCTTCGATATCTTTGAAGTCCTTCAATGGAAGTGTTATCGCATAGCAGACGAAAAGAAATGCGAGCAGAGGGAAAGGAATTGGTGTGATTGTCGAAACGGGAGAAAGTACGGTATATCCCGCGAGCAATACCGATATACCAGCACCCGCCGAGAGTAGGGTTGCGATGATAGGGATGCGTTTCAGTCGCAGTGGTGGCATGGAATAGATCCAGGCGAGCGCCTGATAGGCGAGGAGAAACAGCGTCGCTTTGGTGTTTACGATTGCTGACAGCAGGATCGATGTCGTGAAGAATAGCAGTCCGATCTGCCGGTAGAGGGATTCGGAAACCGTTTGTTTTGGAAGCGGACGGGCCGGATTTGTCAAAGCGTCGATACGTCGGTCGGCCAGGTCATTGCCGATGACCGAGGCGAGCCAGGCGCTCTCGACTGCGGTAATCATGACAATGACGGAAAGGACCTCGAACAAGCTGAAGTCCGGATCGGCACCGGCGTACATTATAGCGAAGCCACCACCGAGAAAGAGAAGTCCTCCGTGCCAGAAGATTTGCGGCCAACGCACGTTTCGGAGGAGGGCGAAAAAGATTTTTCGTGACGAACGGTAGAGAAATATCCCGACGGAAAAAACGGATAAGAGGGCATAGACGAGACTCATCCGGTATCCGAGCGACATGCGTAGGTCGCCGATATCGGCCCCGAAGAATTTTTTCGGGGAGAGCATGAATCCCGCGATATCCGCGGCTGTCACGCCAAAGAGTCCTTTGTGTGATGAAAGTGCAGCGATGGCGATGTATGAAGGAAAGGTGCCGAGGACGAAGAAGACGATATAAGAGAGGAATGCTATACCTACCGCTCTTAATGGTTTACGCAAACGGAAAAACGAGTAGAAGCCGAGGCCGACACTCGCGATGGCGACTTCGATGCGGACGCCGTAGGTGATACCCATGCTCGGGGAACCGCCGAAGAAGTGGAAAAAATCCGAAAGAAGTTCCCGGAGGCCGTCGAACTGATAGAAACTCCAGAAGGCCTGGTCGCCGAAGATGACTTTGTCGATGACGGGTGGCGTCCAGATGATCAGGAATCCGACGAGGAGGAGATTCGTCGCACGTTGCCAGGAAGTGGCGCCGGCGAGTCGGATGACCGGGAGAAAAAAAAGGAAGGAGAGAAGAAAAAAAAGGAAGGTGTGTGAGAACTCGTAGACGACGTAGGAAAGAGATCCTGATAAAAATAGGACCGTGCCGTTTTCGATCAGGAGTCGGACGACGATAATCGCAAAAAATGCGATCGCGAATCCGCCAAGCGTGAGCGGGGTGGTCTCGATCGCTTCGACGGCTTCAAAAAGGATTTTTTTTGCTTTCCGGAATGCTGATCGGAGGGGTATTCTCTTTTTTTTCATATAATACCGGTTCAATTTACACCGGTTCCATTATAGCCCTTTTTCCGATATTTGGAGAAGGATGCCTTATTCGAGGCCCAGCACGTAATTTCCGGGCTCGTTACTGAGAAAAGAGTCCTTCATTTCGCCTTATAAATACGGCCTTTGTCGTTTGCGTCCCACCTCTCATTCCGATATACTGAAGGCGTAAGTCGTTAAATCTCGAACCATATGATCATCATCATTCTCATCGTTCTCCTTGCACTGGCCTTGTGGGGGGTACTCACCTACAACCGCCTTATCACGCTTCGAAACCGGACCGACGAATCCTGGAGCGATATCGACGTGCAGCTCAAACGCCGGTATGACCTTATCCCGAACCTCGTGAATACGGTGAAGGGCTATGCCGCGCACGAGAGCGGTGTCTTCGAGAAAGTGACCGAAGCGCGGACCCGTGCGATGTCGGCCGGAACCCCGGATGCCCGGGTTGAGGCGGAGAATGCGCTCTCGGGGACGCTCAAAAGCCTGTTTGCCGTCGCAGAGAACTATCCTGACCTCAAGGCAAACCAGGGTTTCCTCGAACTCCAGAAAGAGTTGTCCGATACGGAAAACAAAATCCAATCGGCCCGCCGGTTCTTCAATGCGAATGTCCGTGATTTCAATACCCAGATAGAGTCATTCCCGACCAATCTCGCCGCGCCGGCGCTTGGTTTCACGAAGCGTGACTTCTTCGAACTCGAGGAAGAAGCCGCCAAGAAACCGGTCGAAGTGTCGTTCTAAATGTACTCCCGGACCACTCTTGGACACGAAGGAGGGAGGTGATACCTACCCTCCTCTCCGCTTTGTCACTGTTTCAACTGTATGCCGTCCATCTATACCAGTTATGACCGCAATGTCCGTCTGACCTGGGTCTACCTCACGTCTTTTCTTGTGATCGTGATCGGGGTTGGTTATGTATTTGCAACCGCGCTCCGGTCACCCGGTATCCTGCCGTTCGCGGTGTTGTTTGCAGTACTCATGAGCTTCGGTTCGTACTGGTGGAGCGATACCATCGTCTTGTCGATGAGCGACGCCCGGCAGATCGATTTCGAGGATGACAAGGAATTGTTCCGTATCGTGGAGAATCTGTCCATTACCGCGGGACTGCCGATGCCACGGATCTATGTCATCGACGATACGGCCATGAATGCCTTCGCGACCGGACGCGATCCGGAACACGGGGTTATCTGCTTCACGACCGGATTGCTCGCGCGTCTCGAAAAGCCCGAAATCGAGGGCGTTGCGGCGCATGAGCTGTCTCATATAGGCAATCGCGATACGCTTATCTCGACGGTTGTGGTAGTCCTTGTCGGATTCATCGCCCTTTTGGCCGATTGGTTTCGGAATTCGCTCTGGTTCGGACGGAATCGCGATGACAACAACGGTGGCGGACAGCTTCAGTTCATATTTTTCATTCTTGCGATCGTGCTTTCGATACTCGCCCCAATCGCCGCCTCTCTTATACAGCTTGCCATCTCGCGCAAACGGGAATTCGTCGCCGACGCGTCCGGCGCACTCCTGACCCGCTATCCCGAAGGACTCGCTTCCGCACTCCGCAAGATCTCAGCCGACACGGAACCGCTCGAGGCCGCAAATCGTGCCACCGCACACCTCTATATCGCCAATCCGTTCAAGGACGGCAAAGGTGCGAAGCTCTTTATGACCCATCCGCCGGTAGAGGAACGCATCGCGGCGCTCATAGGAACTGACAACCAACAACTAACGACTGACAATAAATGATTTTGAATCTTCAAACAACACCGTTGTTCGTTGTGAGTTGTAAGTCAGTATTATGCCCAGTTACCAGGACTTTCTGAAAATAGCGCGAGAGAGACAGGAGAAAAGGAAAGCCTCGACCGGGGGAGTGGTTTTTACACGTCATGCCGAATACAAGATGAAGCAGTATGGGCTATCGGTACAGCGGGTAAAAACGGTGATGCGGAACCCGAAACGACGTGAGGAGGGTATCGCCAAGGATACGATAGCGGTGATGCAACCGGTCTCGACGAGACGCAAAGACGACAAGGAGACGTGGAGTCAGGAGATCTGGGTGATGTTTGTCCAAGTAAAAAATAAAAAGTCCGTAAAGTCGAAAGTCGAAAGTCAAAATATCGAGAACGGGTCCAGCGGAGGAGTCAGAGTCATCAGTGCCTGGAGGTATCCCGGGGTGAGTCCGGCCGGAAATCCAATACCGGCCGAGATTTTGCGTGAAATCGAGGATGGGAGTATCTTTGAGATAGAAGGAATAATCGGCTAATATCACGAATATGACAGACGAAACGAAGATGGAACCGGTGGAAGCACCAAAGACGGAGGCTCCAAAAGAGGAAGCTCCGAAAACCGAAGAGAAGAAACAATTTGTGTCGTCGGATGCCAAAGGACTCCTCACACAGCTTGAAGCGGTACTCGACGAGTACCTGGTGAAGAAGGCGCCGTTTACGATTCCGAATGACGGGAAGGAACTGATCGTCAAAATTTCTCCGTATATCACGCTTATCTTCGCGGTCATGGGTCTCCCGCTCCTTTTTGCCGCGCTCGGTCTGACGGCGCTTCTGTCCCCATTCGCTTTTCTTGGTTCTCATTACGGTATCACCGACTTCTTGGTTACCATCCTTGCGCTCGTCTCGCTCGTGCTCGAGCTCGTCGCCGTTCCGGGATTGTTTGCGCGATCCAAGAAGGGATGGACATTCGTCTTCTATGCGACAATCGTTGGTCTTTTGGGAAGACTCATATCCTTTGATATCGTTGGTGGGATTATCAGTGCGGTCATCGGCTGGTATTTCCTCTTCCAAGTCAAGGAGAAATACGTGAACTAATTCAATAGACCGGTTCGGAAGACGCTCGACATCCGTCGGGCGTTTTTCAATTTGGCATCCAAAGGCTATACTGGTAGAGACGAGGCATGCCTCGTCTCTACGGACTATCATCTATCGTATGAAAAACACCAAGATTGTGACGACTATCGGTCCGGCTTCCGAATCAAAAGATGTTCTTCGGGCGCTTGCCAACGCCGGAATGAACGTCGTCCGCCTTAATTTTTCCCATGGAAAACACGATTGGCATCGTGAAATCATCAACCGCGTCCGGGAAGTCTCTTTGGAACTCGGACAGCCGATCGGTATCCTGGCCGACTTGCAAGGACCGCGTATCCGTATCGGCAATGATACTGAATTACGAATAACGGAAGGGCAATCGGTCCGGGTGAGCGATATCTCGCGCAAGGATACGCTTTCCGCTTCCGACACGCCGACTATTCTTCTCGATATCGCCAGCATATCCGACGCGCTCGAGCCAGGGCACCTGCTACTGATTGAGGATGGGACGATCCGACTGTCCGTCACCGGTCGGGAACAAGATTTTGCGCTCGCGACCGCATTGACCGATGGCCTCATCAAGCCTCGAAAAGGTATAAATTTGCCGGATTCAAAGCTTGATCTTCCCATCCTTTGCGATAAGGATCGCAAGGACCTCTCATTCGTACTCAAGGAAGGTGTGGATTTCGTCGGGCTTTCCTTCGTCGGTTCCGCTACCGATATCGAAAGCGCCCGCGAGGCGATGCGAGCCGAATTGCCGGAAGGCATGCGGTTGCCAGAGATTGTCTCCAAGATCGAACGCAAGGAGGCGATCAGGAATATCGACGAGATCATCAAGGCCACGGACGCGATCATGGTGGCACGTGGCGATCTCGGTATCGAGATGCCGGAATCCGAGGTGACGCTTCTGCAAAAGGACATCATTCGCAGGAGTCTGATGTCGGTCAAACCGGTCATCGTGGCGACCCAGATGATGAAGAGCATGACGGAACAACCCATCCCCACGCGTGCCGAGGTGAGCGACGTCACGAATGCGGTCGTCGATCACGCGGATGCGGTGATGCTTTCGGAAGAGTCCGCCATGGGCAAGTATCCCGTCGAGACCGTCGCGATGATGCGCGAGATCATCACCAAGACCGAGGAATCGCCGTTCGACGACGTGTACGGCACACTGGATCTCAACATCCATTCCGAATATGCGACGCTCATCCGGAGCGTGTACGAACTCGCAAAAAGCTTCGAGGCCAAGGCGATTCTCCTCCTTTCCGTCAGTGGATTCACGGCGAGACTCGCTTCGCACTTCCGTCCGGATACGGGTATCCTTGCGGCGACGAACGACCGTCGGACCTATGATCGCCTTGCACTCGCTTGGGGTGTCCGACCGTACCTGTTTGAGGGAGACCAGAAGCTGGATACCTTCGTCGACCGAATGGTCGATCAGGCCAAGGAGGATGGGAGTCTGTCTGTCGGTGACCAGACTGTTGTCTTCCTCGGACGGGTGCCGGGAGAGCGCGACATGATGCGCCTTGTCGGAATCCGGGAAATACGGTAGGCTTGATTCTTGGGGAGGGGAAGCTTCCTAAGCTGCATAAGCTTTCCGGAAAGAAGGGTAAAATGGGTCAAAAAGGGTTGAAAAGGGAGAAATGGGATTCCAAGCAAAAGGGAAAGGACTCCCGTTTTCTGTTAACTGTTCATTATCAGTTGTTAGTTGTCAGTTAATATACGGAGAGGTGGCCGAGTGGTTGAAGGCGCGCGCTTGGAAAGCGCGTTAGGGGCAACTCTACGCAGGTTCGAATCCTGTCCTCTCCGCAGTAAGAAATACGAGGCCCCAGAACGGGGTCTCGTATTTTTCGGTATGGGCGAGGATGGGATTCGAAGCTCGGTCCTTCCCGCTCTTCTTCTTGACGCTTTCCCTCGAACTGCTATCATCTGAGGTCACAACCTCCTTTAACAATCCAAACATAATACCCATGACAAAGCAGGAGCTCTATACGATGGCCATCAGACAGTTTCGGGAATACCGGGCGGCCCTGGTGGCGGATTTCTATGAAGAAAAAGAGGCGAAGATAAGGCTAGACGAGGCCAAGAAAGCCATTCTTCGTACCGTGCAAAAAACGAACAGATTCAGTCAGTATTCTTTCTCCGATCTTTCTTGGCGAGCATACCAGATCGTCGGCAAACAGGAAGAAGGCGAGGCAGAATTTATCTTGGCGCTCAATCGGTATCTTGAGCGGTGTGCCGAATCGCTTCGTGAAGAAGTGATCAAGACCATAAATGCTAGAGAGGCTACGTGGAATGCCGGGACGGAAATGAGGAAATTTTTAAGCCTTTCCGAAGAATACAGGAAGCTCTTTGAGATGAATATTTTCTCAAGAGAGAGTGTCAAATCCGAATTGAAAGCGATTGAAAAGAGACTCATCGAAATTTACATTCATCCAAAAATGTCAGAGATAGGGCATTTACGGTGTATCGTATTGGAAGCAATCGCAAAGCCGACCAGCAATGAGGAATCGACAAACGGAGTGGATGCCGCTCTTGCGAGGGAAGCGTTCTCTTTGTTAAAAAAGATTCACAAAGCATATGTGAAGAAGCTGAAGGAACGATCAAAAAACCGCGGTAGACATTAGATGTCTATCGCGGTTTATTATTTGTTGCCATTGTTCACTTATGATGTTTTTTGCACGGTCTCATGGGTTGTCAATGTGCGCCCGAGCACTTGTCATCTGTTCGATGAGCAGATTACCTTTCAGTAAGACGCTTTCGTAGGTCAGCCATCCGCCACGCAGCGTGAAGACATTTCTGCCTTCGCCATGCTTCGCGACAATCCGTTGAATCCGTTTCTTGTCGGGATTTGCACGATACACGTCGACAGCGATGCGTATTCGCCCGCTCGCGGTCCTCGTTGAGCATATCTACATCGTCCGGATGATGAGGGAACTGTTTGATGTTTTGTGGAAAGCCTCGGATGCTGATTAAGTATATCGATACATATGTCTTTTCCTCCACACCTTGATTATTTAAAAGCAGTAGATATTACTTGGTACAATCCTTGCTGGGGTTACAGTGGTTTTTGGAAACGAATTACAGAGTTCCAGCAAGAGCGAAAAATTGATTTTCAAACAGCGTGGACGCATCGTGATATGAAGCGAAACAAAGAATTGTATGTCGCTGCGCTTACAGCTCTTGCAATGATGCAAGATACTGGGACAAAATGGTGGTTTACAAAAACGAAACAAGACCCACCAGACGCCCTTATAGGGACAGTACAAAATGATTTTGAGAGTGGGGGGAATTTAATGAGCGTGCGAGAATTGGAGATAGTTGAGCACTTTTGCGGATCGTTAGTTGATACGGTTGTAAACAAATTGAATAGGAAGCATAAAAGATACGAGCCGAATACAGCGCTTGTTTGTCTATTGTCCCCAAACGTTATTGAAAAGTTGGCACTGGTTCCCGATTAGGTGGCTGAGATTCCCTCTCTGGTGCTAAGATAAGCACAAAATCGACGTTTTATTTATTATAAAGTAAAAATGCTCAATCCGCAGTCACAAATCCCCCTCGCTCCCCCTTCCCGAAAGGGGGAGACATATCTTTCTTCGCTTGTACTGTAATCGATATCTCCCTTTCGAAAAGGGAGTACCGAGTCTTCGAGGCACGTCGTTCGCGAACGACTGTGTCGAGGGGAGGGATTTGTGCTTGATCGGTCGAAGTCAACATATCATTTTTAAGAATATGTCGAGTAAAATATCTTTAAGAAAACAACCCAATCGGGTACCAGTGCCCATTTTGTGGGTATTCGGGTATGTCCTCGGTATCGTTTTGTTCGCTCTCGTGCCGAAAGAACAGATCGGATTCTACATCACGCCCTTTGGTATAGCCTTTACGCTCTGGGTGCTGTGGAAGAAGATCAAGCGGGAAGAACTCATGTGCTATTTCGGGCTTGGTTTCATTTGGACAATCATGGCGGTCGTTTTGGACTATATCTTCAACGTGAAGCTTTTTCATCTGGCTGATTACTATAAACCGGACGTGTATCTGTATTATGTCCTGACCCTTATTCTGCCGGTCGCTTTCGGTTGGTATCGGTTCAAGGCGAAGAAGGCGTAAATAATAATTATCAATGATTATGGAAAAGTATTGCCATGCGTGCGGGATGCCGCTTGAGAAAAAGGAGGATTTCGCCGGAAATAACGAACAGTCGGATTTCTGCGTCCATTGTGCCGACGAGAATGGAAACGTGCATACGTGCGAGGAGATTTTCGAGGGTGGCGTGCAGTTTTTCATGGGTGCCGCCGGTGCGGACCGGGCGCTCGCCGAACGCGTGACGCGCAAGAACATGAAGAAGTTACCATATTGGCAGGGGAATGAAAACGCGGTGCTTCAAGGCGACGAGGCGACTGATGTCGAATTCGCCGAAGCGATGGGGAAAACTGTGAAAAATTTCTTTTTGGTCATGAAATCCTTCAAGCTCGTCGTGTTCGCGCCGATCACGCATGCGGACGCGGTGCGGGAAGCGATGGGGCAAGCCGGGGCGGGTAAGATTGGGAACTATACGCATTGCTCGTTTAGTTCGCGCGGGACGGGACGATTCCTGCCTGGAGAAGGCGCGAACCCGACTATCGGCGAAGTCGGAAAGCCTGAGGAAGTCGAGGAAGAGCGAATCGAGGTTCTCTGCGACGAGGAGTCGATTGATGCGGTCATATCCGCGATGAAAGCAGCTCATCCCTACGAGGAAGTCGCCTACGATGTTTATTTGTTGGGGGCGAGATGAGATGTGATAAGAAAACGAAGAAAGAAAATATGAAAACGATGAAATTTCGGAAGTATTTGAGCGAAATGATCCTCCGTGGAGAGAAAACGACGACATGGCGGTTGTTTGATGACAAGGATATCACCAAAGGAGATCGTGTCACCTTCATGGTAAAGGAAACCCTGGATCCGTTCGCGACGGCCATTTTGACCGATGTCCGCGAGACGACACTCGGTGAACTGACAGAAGAGGACTGGGCGGGGCATGAGCGATTCGAAACGGAACAGGAGATGTACGACACGTACATGCGGTATTATGACCGACCGGTGGATGCCGGAACGGCGGTCAAAATCATCCGATTTGAAATCGAGTCGATTCACCAGGATCTTACTTATAGTATCGATTGAGGCGGATGAATCTCACTGACCGGTCATTTCGTACCAATAGTGTACTCTTCTCGAAAGATGACTACTTTATGAACACACTACTTACTCCGGAAGAAGATCGGGTTATCGTGAAAAAGGGCACTGAGGCGCCTTTTTCGGGGAAATATTACGACCATCACGAGTCCGGGACGTACCGATGTCGTAGGTGCGGCGCAGCGCTGTATCGTTCGGGCGACAAGTTCGATTCTGGCTGTGGCTGGCCGAGCTTTGACAACGAGATAGACGGAGCGGTGACACGGATTCCGGATGTGGACGGTCGGCGGACGGAGATCGTCTGTACCGCATGCGGAGCGCATCTCGGGCATGTTTTCATCGGTGAAGGAATGACGCTGAAGAACGAACGGCATTGCGTCAATTCGATCTCTCTTACATTTGAAGGGAAGACAAAGGATGCCGATATGGTTATTAAATAGGCAGTGGTACCGGACAGGATTGGTTTCATTTTTTTGTTTATAACGGACGCAGATTGAAGCCCATCTCGTTTCATATTTTGCATCCATACAAATCCCTCCCCTCGACACAGTCGTTCGCGAACGACGTGCCTCGAAGACTCGGTACTCCCTTTACGAAAGGGAGAAGTCGTCTAATGAACAAATTTTTGCTTGTGTATGTTTCCCTTCGACGGAGTGGAATCACATTATCCATATCAGGGATGGTGAGTGAATTTCGAACTATTCGGACTTATAATGTAGAAGAATATTTCGAAGAGTTACACGATTATTTTTCGTTTGCATTGTAAATCACATATTATGAACGATGAAGGAATGGAAAAGGCGTATTTCGCGGGAGGATGTTTTTGGGGTGTCGAATTCTGGCTACGCAGGTTTGATGGCGTGATGTCTGTGCGTTCGGGGTATATGGGCGGGACAGATGAGAATCCGACGTATGAAGCGGTGAGCACCGGGATGACTGGGTATGCGGAGACGGTCGAAGTCGTTTTCGATCCAAAGCGGGTATCGTATCGCGATCTCGCGAAGCGGTTCTTCGAGATCCATGATCCGACCGAACTGAATCGGCAGGGGCCGGATGTGGGCACACAGTACCGTTCGGCAGTCTTCTTTACGGATGAGGGGCAGAAACGCGTTGTGGATGAACTGATCGGGGCGCTTCGCGAGAAAAGATACGCTGTCGTGACCGAAGTTATTCCTGCCGAACCGTTTTATCCCGCAGAAGACTATCATCAGAATTACTATGGCAAGACAGGGCACACACCGTACTGCCATGTCCCGACAAAAAGGTTCTAACCGGACTGCCCGGCTTAGAGCCTATCCGTTAGGGTCTCCGTCACGAGCCGTATGAGCTTCGAGCGGAAAGGCAGGTAACCCGCGGAGCCCTATCTGTAGATAAGGCGACAAGGGGTACACGCGTTTACGCCGAAGATCATAGGCGCAGTAGGTATGTTCCTAACGGATAGGCTCTTAATGAGGTCGATTTCCCTTTGAAGCATGAAATATGGTACGGTTTCGTTATGAAACGCAGAACGATCATTGTCGTGTCAGTGAGTCTGTTTATTGTCGCGGCGATGTGCGTCTTTGTTTCAATGAACATGACGAGCATCATTTCTTTGAACGGGAATCCGGCTTCTCAGGCGGCCACGCCGATTCCAGAATCGGTTGCCACCTCGGTGTCGCCCGCCCCGCCGCCGTCAAATGAAAACGATCCAATCACTGCAGACGCTTTCGTCGCGCCTCTCGCTCGTGCGGATGAACGCACGACGAAGAAACCGTTCGGCATATATATCACCAAGGCGAACTCGCCGGTCCAGCCGGAGCGGTTCTCGGGGTATCATACCGGCACAGACTTCGAGACCTTCCTGGAAGAAGCCAGTGTGGATGTATCCGTGTCGGCTATCTGTTCCGGCAAACTATTGTCCAAGCGCACGGCGAGTGGATATGGTGGCATCGTCGTGCAGTCATGCGTATATGACGGACAGCCGGTGACGGTCATCTATGGACATCTCCGTCTTTCAAGCGTACAGCCAGGCGTCGGTGAAACACTTCAGCCAGGTGATTATATCGGGTATCTCGGTACGGGATATTCCACCGAGACGGACGGCGAGCGGAAACACCTGCACCTCGGTATCCACAAGGGGAGCGTGCTGAATATACTCGGATACGTCCAATCGAAGGAGGGACTGTCTGGCTGGATCGATGCCTGTCCGTTGGTTTGCAAAAGCGGAAACTGACGAGCGTTTTTATGACGAATATTTCCATGTCACCCTATACTCAACAGTGTCATATTTTTATAAAAACCTAATGTGTTGTTTCTTGCGGCCGAAGGAGTCCAATTCCCTCTAGGAAGTTGGACTCCTGAACGTAACAGTAATCCAGTTCATTTCGTACTATGGAACAAAAACTCATACTTTTCGATTTCGATGGGACGATTGCCGATGTTTTTCCGGTGTTCGTCAGTTTCGCCAAGGAAGAAGGCTTCCATCCCGCTCCCGGTGAAGTCGACGAGCTTCGGAACCTTTCGATGCGCGAAGTCGTGGCTCGGCTGCAGATCCCAACGTGGAAAATTCCTTTTTTTGCGTGGAAGTTCCACCGGTATTTTGAAAAGGTATCTGGAGACGTACGGCTGATTGATGGGATGGCGACGGCCATCCAAAATCTTCACGGGAACGGGTTTACGCTCGGTATCGCCACTTCAAATAGCGCTTCGAACGTAAAAAAGATCCTGAATAGGGAGAATCTTTCCGGTTGTTTCGATATCATACGGTCCGAGAGGAACGTGTTTGGTAAGGCTCGTACATTGATAGACATCGTCCGACGTTTCGACGTCGAACCGGAGACGGTATGGTATGTGGGAGACGAGGTTCGTGACGTCGAAGCGGCGCGCAAAGCTGGTCTGAAATCGGTTTCAGTGGTCTGGGCTTCAATTCGGAGCGCATACTTCGTTCATCGAATCCAGATCGTATCGTAACAATACCGGAAGAGCTTACGAAACTGTTCAATGAAAAAATCGGATGAAAAGAAAAGACCCGCCGAAGCGGGTCTTTTTTCCGACGACTACGATTAGTAGCGCGGGCGATCGTCGCGACGCGGGCGATCCTCGAGCGGGCGAGCCTCGTTGACCACGAGTTCGCGTCCGTCCAGTTCCTTCCCGTTCCACGTGTCGATAGCCTTGTCGGCATCGGCATCCTCAACCTCGACAAAACCGAAACCGCGGGAGCGGCCCGTCATTTTGTCCATGATGACTGCAACAGAGACGACAGTCGCGACCTGCTCGAAAGCAGCGCGGAGACTGGCATCGGTCGTGTTGTAGGAAAGATTGCCGATATAGAGCTTCTTTGCCATATCTTCGATAGAATCCTGAGATTTATACGCGTAAGACGACCTTCTTCTGGCGCGCCTCAGGTCATCAGGCCTTAACGCGCTCCCTTACGGGAAAAACCATAAAGAAAACTTACAGAGTCATTATAGCGTAAAGACGGGAAAAAAGCAAGCCCCACAGTTGCAATCGGAGAAAATCGGCTTGTAGAGGCTCGTAAGGACGATTCTTCAGGTCAGGACAGGCTTTCTCTCAAATACCATGCGTGTGGTACCAAAATGAAAGATGTCAGACCTATAATTTTCATCGAGACATATGGTATGTTGTGTTCGTAATCGTGAGAATCGTCATAATGTCTAACCATTGTGACGATAACGAATGAAAAGATGCTTCAAAAATCAATGCTGTGCGCTTGACAGATCCGAAGATGCAACCCGTCTCCATAGAGCGTCACTCTTGGAAGAATATTGACGAGAGGACTTGCAATGTCCACTTCAACGACACTGTTTTGAATCTGGCTGGGAAAAAATGAGACTCAGTAAGATGTTTATTCATAGAAAGGAATTAGATGCGATTATGAGGAAAACTCTTTTTCTGGTTTTCCGATTTGTGATATACTAAAATATATTGAAATGTATGTGGACAGTGAGTAACCGGATTGCGGAAGTATGACAAAATCAAAAGATGAGCTGTTCGGGAGAATGATCGTATCGATAACCATACTCGTGACCGTTTCCGCGGTCGCGTATTTCGGATATATCGGCTATCTGATGAGGGAGTCACTCTCTTCCAATCGTACGTCCATAAAGACCCTAGAAAAGGATCCTGTTCCAGCGTCTGTTACGAGCGCTCTCACACCGACGGATACACCAGCGCCGGCAGACACATCGTTTCAAAAAGAGACACTGCCACTTCTCGTGCTCAATGGTGGTGCCCCGAAAGGTTCGGCCGCTGTTCTGGTCACCTTGTTGAAGGCGGATGGGTTCGCAAAAGCCACAGCAGGAAGTTCGACGGCAAATTATTCCGGACTCATCGTCTATCGTTCCGATGGCAACGATGTTGCGGCAGAAGCTGTACGAAAAACGCTGGAGACGAAATATCCGTCCGTGTCTGTCCAGCCAGCCGATCCGAAAAGACCAGAGACATCGAAGACTCCGGTCGTCGTTATTTTTGGAAAATAAGTATCTCTCTCTCAAATCTCATGTCGAGTTGAAATTTGGAAATTCTGTTGGAACGCCAACCGGAGATTGATCACCTTCTGGGTAAAAAACACTGAAAGTCGAGGACGAGTATCCGAAGGAGATGATGATTCCGCTGTCGTACCCCGACGAGACTTGAAGGGTTTTCCCGTCCGCGACGATCGCTTAGCGAGACGGTCGGGGTAGCCGAAATTGCCGGAAAGCGGATTTTCTTGCTTATTATCGCGGTGAGATTTGAGAGAGATACTAAAGAACTTGGGAAACCTTGCGCTGATTTCTGTTGTTCATCGGATATGTTCTTTGACGAGAAAAGCTGAAGGATTTCAATTTTCTGCTCACATCTTGCTTCCGTGGCAGTTTCACGGTATGGTAAAGCCTGCTGAAATCAATCCGAATGGAACGATGACAGATATATCGAATGTTTCCACTTATGGATTCGATCGTTCCCGAAATCAAGTCGAAGCTCAATATCGTGGACGTGGTCGGATCGTACCTCCGGCTCACGAAGGCTGGCGCCTACTGGAAGGCCTGCTGCCCGTTCCACAATGAGAAAACGCCGTCGTTCACCGTAAACGAGGAACGGCAGGCTTTTCATTGCTTCGGTTGCGGGAAAGGAGGCGACATCTTCTCCTTTATCGAGGAAATCGAGGGCATCGAGTTCCGCGAGGCGCTCAAGCTTCTGGCTGAACGGGCCGGTATCGAGGTTCCGGCCTATCGGAAATCGTCCGTGTTCGAACAAGACGGTGTCGAGTTACCGGACCGCACGAAGGAGATCCTCGAACTTTCCACTAAATTTTTCGAGAAACAGCTGTGGGAAGGGGAGGGCGCCAAGTCGGCACTCCCATATCTTCGGAAACGCGGTCTTTCCGATGAGAGTATCCATACTTTTCGGATCGGATATTCTCTTCCGGGATGGAGACATATGCACGATTTTCTTGTTTCTCGCGGATATCGCCCAGAGGAATTGGAGCGAGCCGGACTCGTGATTGCCAAGGAGGGACGGTCGGATCACTATGACCGCTTCCGTGACCGGATCATGTTTCCTATTTCGGACGTCGTCGGGCGGATCATCGGCTATTCCGCACGCGTCGCGCCGGGTAGTGATGAGACCCAGGCGAAATATATCAATACTCCCGAGACCCCGGTCTATCACAAGGGGCGCGTTCTCTATGGCCTGTATCAGGCGAAACAGGCGATCAAGAACGAGGGTGTCTCGGTATTGGTCGAGGGACAGATGGACGTCATCGCATGTCATCAAGCCGGTATTGTGAATGTGATTGCCGCTTCCGGTACCGCTCTTACCGGCGAGCAACTCGATATCCTGAAGCGATACGGGCGCGAAATACGACTTTTCTTCGATATGGACGGAGCCGGTCAGACCGCAGCGTGGAAGAGTGCCCTTCTTGCTCTCGGAAAGGAACTGTCCGTTTCCGTCGTACTCCTTCCGGAAGGCAAGGATGCGGCTGACGCCGCACTCGAAGATGCCGAGGCGCTCCGTGGCGCAGTCATCGCGGCCGTACCGGTGGCCAAATATTTTCTTGATAAGGCTGTCTCGTCGAACGATGTGTCGATGCCGGACGGAAAACGGACGGTGGCCGAGGGGTATGCCCCGCTTTTGGTCGCGATGACGAACCGTATTGACCGGGATTATTGGAGACGGGAGCTCGCCGATGCGATTGGCGTCGAGGAACGGTCCCTTCTAAGTTCTTTGCAGGCTGCCGAAACCGAAGCTCGGGCGAACAGCTCGGAAACGGTGAATAGCCCGACAGTTTCTTCCGGAAACCGTATGTTCCGGACGCGAACGGATATTCTACGCGACCGGATTCTCGGATTATTACTTCTCGATCCAAACCTACGCTCCGATGAACGACTCAAAGAATCCGTCGGGGAAACGCTTTCGAAGGATCCACTCTATTCGATTATCCATGATTCTTCGGTGAGCGACCCATTTTCGATGACGGACGATGAGGAGACGAAACGGCGGGTGGCCGGACTCCTGTTCGATACCGAAGGACTGTTTGCTGGTGATACGAAGGAGGAAGATACCGCTTCGCGGAAGGAATCGGTTTTTTCTGAAATGATTATCCAACTCAAGGAAGAATCCAAGAAGGAAGAATTGCAAGGCATCGTAAAGGCGGTGGGTGTGGCGCGTGCAGCGGGCGATCGCGCTTTGGAGAAGGAGCTTCTCGGACGATTCACCGAGCTTTCGAAGGAGAATTGACTTTTTGCCTGAATAAAGCTAAATTGTCAATGTTGCCGCCGAAGTGCGGCCGTTCCTGTTCACTATGATTTTTCATTGAGCATTGTAACAAACTTCTATGAGCAGCAAGAAAAAACCGGCTCCGAAGAAGACTAAGCCGAAGCCGATCATAAAAAAATCGGCGAAGAAGAAACCGCTTTCGAAAAAGCCGGTGAAGAAAGTCATTGCCAAAAAGTCAGTGAAAAGCGTTCCGGCACGGAAAGCTTTGACAAAGAAACCCGTCACAAAAAAGCCGTCCGTGAAAAAAGTAACCGCAAAGAAAACCGTTTTGAAAAAAAATACCCCGAAAAAGTCAGTTCCCAAGAAAGCGACGCCGAAGCCTTCGGTGAAAAAAACCACGGCAAAGTCTGTCTCTCCGAAGAAAACAAAACCGTCTCCAAAGGCGGTGAAACCGACACCGAAGAAACCGGCGGAGAAATCAGTCGTCTCGAAGTCTAAGGCAGAGGTGAAACAGGAAGAGAAAGTAGAGGCTTTTGATGAGATCGTGAATCGTGGGAAGCAGCGTGGATTCGTCACCGAAGATGAGATCATCCATATCCTTCCGGATGTGGAGACGGATCTGGACGCGTTGGAGCGCCTCTATGGGAAGCTCGAAGAAGCCGGTGTGCGCGTGGTGACTTCCGATGAGATGCTCAAGGTGGAGACCGAGCAGATCGCCGAGTCGTTCGAGAGCGGGAAGGAAAAATCGGCGAAGAAAAAATCACAGGAACGTCCGCAACCGGTCGATGGCGAGGATGATACGTCCGACCTGGTGCAGATGTACCTTCGAGAAATCGGACGCGTATCGCTTCTGACCGGGGAAGAAGAGGTCAAATATGCCAAGCAGATCGAGAAGGGCGATATGTCGGCCAAACAGAAATTGACGGAAGCGAATCTCAGGCTCGTGGTCTCGATTGCCAAGAAATACGTCGGCCGGTCACACAACCTGTCGCTCCTCGATCTTATCCAGGAGGGAAATATGGGACTCTTCCGCGCGGTGGAGAAGTTCGACTATCGCAAAGGCTACAAGTTCTCGACGTATGCCACCTGGTGGATTCGGCAGGCTATCACGCGCGCCCTGGCCGACCAGAGCCGTACCATCCGCATCCCGGTGCACATGGTGGAGACCATCAACAAATACCTGCAGGTGACCCGTCGATTGGTCCAGGACCTCGGTCGTGAACCGCTCCCGGAAGAAATCGCCGCGGAAATGGGCATGGAAGTCGACAAGGTCCGTCACATCCAGAAGATTTCACAGGAAACGGTCTCGCTTGAGACGTCGATCGGCGACAGTGACGACGATTCGGTACTCGGTGACTTCATCGAGGATACCGAGACCGTCATGCCGAACCAGTCCGCTGCTCGTAAACTGCTCAAGGAACATATCGCGGATATCTTGAGCGAACTTACTCCTCGCGAACAGAAGATTCTCCGTATCCGGTTCGGACTCGAGGATGGCGTGACCCATACGCTCGAGGAAGTCGGGCAGGAGTTCGGTGTTACCCGCGAGCGCATCCGGCAGATCGAGGCCAAGGCGCTTGAGAAGATCCGCGAGCACGACAATGTGAAGAAACTGAGGCATTATTAGGAAGTTGGAAGACCTGAAAGGATCGCAAGAATCCGCCCAAGAGGGCGGATTCTTGCCAAAACGGTCGGGTCTGGGTATACTGTCTCTGTTTCAAGGTAGCTTGAAAATATATTCCGGTGTAGCTCAGCGGTAGAGCAGGGGACTGTGGAAACGTGCATGGTATACTGAAATACGTATGCCAGACAAAAGAACCTATGCTGACCGTCCAGAATATTTGAAACGCGCCGTCGCGAAACGCCGTAAGGCGATGCGAATGCGGGCTATCGAATATAAGGGCGGAAAATGTTCCCGTTGCGGTTATGACCGCTGTCTCGGTGCACTCGAATTCCATCATGCCGATGGAAGGAAAGATTTTGGTATTTCTCAGGACGGACTGACGCGGAGTTGGTCCAGGATTGAGAAGGAAATCGAAAAATGCATCCTGATATGCGCGAATTGCCACAGGGAGGAACACGAGAAATTGCGCAGCCTCTTGGAGAAATCCGGGAGTGATGAATGAGGTGAATTGTCCCGATAAAAAGGGATCCCGACGACTTTGAATGTTCAAGGATGTCGGTGACTGGAAGCCTACGGTCGGTTCAGCCCGACTATGGTAATCAGCAGCCAATCCTTCGGATATATGAAAGAAAGTTTTTTCATACGTCGGAAGGCCGGTTCAGAGACTATCCCGCAAGGGAGTAGGTCCCGCAAGGGGCCGAAGCGCCTCACTCCTAATGCATTCGTGCGATGGAGATGATATAGTCCATGCGTCTTGGAAACAAGAGGAGCACATGTAATCCCTTGGTCGCAGGTTCGAATCCTGCCGCCGGAGCAGAGTAGGATGAGAGGATGCGAAAGCGTCCTCTTTTCCTTTTGTAGGGCTACTTTCTGCGAGTTCGAAAATCAAATTAAGCTTGGGTACCCATTCAGCGAGAAATTCAAAGCCAAAAGTGTAGTTTGGGCTTATTCTATCGGCATTTAGAGTCAGGTTCGAAAATACATGACTCAAGAGCAAGCGCTTCTGATCTTCTGTGGCTTTCGGGCTCTTGTAGATAGTCTCCGCATGAGCGGCAAGGGTGTGGATGGCATATCCGGCTTCGTAGTATGCCGTACGGCCTTTGCTAAGCTTTCCGAGGGCTTCGATAGCTTCATCCTTCTCCTTCGTTGATTCTCTAATCATCTTTTCGCAGAGTGTCGCGGGCATTTCCCCATCCAGCTTATCCCGGTATGCGTTCTCGATCCTTTGGTCGGCTGTCCTGATAATACGGCTGAATTCTTCCCGCTTGGCGGTGTTGTATCCGATTTCTTCCTCGTGGCTTTCTCTGATGGCTTTTTCGAGCCATTCAAGAACACGGGTATTTTTCAGGGCGACCTTGTCGAAATAGCGAAAGAGCTGTTCTTCGACGGCTTCCTGGCGTACATACTTGTTTTGAGTACACTCCCGGTAGTGATTGCAATGGCCGTACCAGTGGCCTTTCTGTATTTCCCACGCAATAACGCCTCCGCATTCCTCACATTTCACTTTAGCCTTGAAAACGGGGAGATGCTTCTTGTATTGCGGATTATCGTTTGTGCGATTGAGCCTTGTTTGCACAACGTCGAACAACTCCTTGGAGATCATGGGCTCGTGCATGCCTTGGGTCACATCGCCCTTCCATTGATTCTTGCCGATATAGAAAGGGTCCTTCAACTGCACATGCAACCGGCTTTTGCCGACTTTCTTCCCGTTCTTCCGGAGCCCTTCTTTGTGCATCTTGTCCACGAGAGCATTCAGGGAATAGTTCCCTGTGGCATAGAGTTCGAACATCCTCCTTACCAGTGGGGCGATTTCTTCGTCGATGATATGCGTCTTGTGTCCCTTTTCGCCTATGGTCTTATATCCGAGCGGTGGTTTGGTCGGGAGCCATCCTTGGGCAAGCTTCTCTTTTTGCCCCTTCCGGACTTCTTCGGAGAGGTTATTCGTATAAAACCGGGCAATTGCTACCTTCATGTCCCATACGAGATTTTCATGCGCTCGCGTGTTCTTATTGACCACAAATGACTCCTTTACGAAATGCACCTGTCTATCGGAATTCTCATTGATCCAGTCGCTCACACTCGCTGCATCTTTGAGGTTTCGGGTGAGACGGTCGATTTTTTCGCAAAGGATGATTGGGATGTGGTGTTTTTCTGCATATTGAATCATCTCGTTGAAGGTCTTCCGGATCTGCCTTCCGCTCGCTGATTCAGATACCCGGAAAATCTTGGCTACAGTAAAGCCGTTTTTCTCGGCATACTCTTTGAGAAGCTTTTCTTGTGCATCCAAGGAATAGCCAGTATCTTCCTGCTCTTTCGACGATACACGGGCGTAGATGATGGATTTTATACTCATAAGATTGGGAAACTAAAAGGGCAACCATGTTGCTTGTAGACGCTCCGCGAGGATTGTCGACATGGTTACCCATCTAGTCCGGCAATATAAAACTCGCGAATATATTGTGTCTACAAGCACTGTCACTATAACACATTTTCGACCATTCCCTTATAGCGGTGCTTCCGGTAGTCCAGCCGTAGGCACCTCCGACAGCCCAGAACACCGCTTACAGGGTGTTTGTAGAGCACACCGGCCCGACTAAGGCATATCGGGCAGGAAAACCAGTATCTTGTTCCATCATAGCCCGTTTTTGAGCGATTGAGCAGGATGTCATAGCCCTCCGCTTGAATGCTTGATTGGAGGAGAGTCCGGCGTACCTCGTCCCTCGTTTTTCTGATAAAGTCCGAAAGCCTTATTTGCTGGCACTGATCCGTGAGAAATTTCTTTCCGAAATCATTTGGCTTCATTAGTTTGTTCCGAATGGTTATTGAGCTGTTGATTCTGAGCGATGAAGGCATTGTTTGCCTTGACGCTTATGTTGAAGCCTGGTTGTTTGATGGCTTTCAGTGTTTCCAATGCAGAAAGAGTGTGTCGGTGAGCGCGATCGGATTCGCGGGAATAGAAGTTGAGAAACGCCGCTCTTTCATGACTTAGCCATTCGGGTTCGTTCCGTTCCTCCATCTTTTTGGAGTAGGAGAGCATTCGAATATGCGAATTTACGATCTGCTGCACAAGCATTTTTTCGGATGCCGTCTCGCACGAATATTCCTGTTCGAGCTCGTCCCGGAGTTGTAAAGCAAAGCCTCTGTATCGTTTAGGAATGCTTTCTACCAAGGCGTGCCCGGATTCAAGACTGCTTGCGAGAGATACTTTATCCAGTTTATCAGAAACCTCATCTGTGGGGATAAGGTTATTTGTAGCGAACATTTCAGGGATGTCTTTTTCTGAGAGTTCTTTCAAGAGTGTTTCTTGTTTAACGGTGGCCATCGTGCGCTGAATGGCGATTTGTTTCGTTTCCTCTGGTAGTAATGGTTTTAAGAGAGCTATACTTCCCGGTGATTTCGATTGCTTTTTTGGCATACGAGTGTACTTGTGAACATGGTGAACGTTATCTTTTACGCATATATCAGCTAATGGCTTATCAAAAAGGTGTTTCTGTCGGGAAAATATCTTCCTTTCGTTCGGTCTCAATGTTCACATCGTTCACATCTTCACCGGCACGCCGTATCCCGTAGCGGTTTCGTAATATTTCGATCTTCTCTCGGTTGGTTTCGGATAGAGCATACCCGTCCCGCGTTTTCTCCGTTTTCAAGTCAAGCATCTTTCGGACAAGATACCCCATTTTTTTGGCAGTCACCTGCTCGGCATATTCGAGGTCACGATTATAGAGTTCAGAAATCTGCTTGACGGTCGGCTTTGTATAGTCCTTGTCCAAGAGTTCACAGATTGCTTCGAGTATCTGATACTGTCGGCCAAGCGTCCGATCGGTCTTTATGTTCTCGTTGTATTGCTTGATCTGTTGCTGTATCTCGGAAATAAGACCTTCGTCGTCAATGATGCTCATCAAGGGGACGGCGATTTGATTCAATCGTGGTTCAATGCTTCGGTCTTCGAGTTCTGGTTTAATTTTGCTCTTTCCCTTGTTACGAAACCGGAACATGAGCAGTTGATTGCGAATTTCCAATGCCTCATCCCAAAAGCCATCAGGCAAGTTGTAGGGTACATCCTTTCGGGGGGAATTAAGATTCATATCTTCCGTGATCATCCGGCTTTCCAAGGCCGTATCCTTGTATAGATGGCGGGTCGCGATAATCTTCGGGCCGAAAACGTCGTATGCTTTCACGTCAAAGCTCTTCTTGTTGTTACCTTCGCTACGGAGAACAGGCACGCCCTTCATGAAGCCACTATTGAGTATCTTGATCATCTCCGCCGTGGTATCGGAAATCCTGAAATCAGCCTCGTCAAAGACAAGGGTTCCTCGGAAGTCGTTCAGGATGCGGAATATAGGGGAAACCGTCGTCGCTCCACTGGCGAATATGGGACGATAGCAAAGGACACCAATCACTTGGAGCATCCGTGATTTTCCCGTTCCGTAGTCGCCTAAACCGCGCAGGTAGGGGAGTTCATTGAAGTCGTCGTGTATCCAACTGAAAAGGGCATAATAGCTCGCAATTCGTTCGAAGAAAGGTGATATGGATAGATAGCGATGGATGAAGGCTTGTATGGCGGTAATGAGCTCAGTTTGCGTTCCGTATTCCTTTGGCGTGGAGGGGAACATAATAACCTTGTTTTTCAAAAGGTCTTTTGTCGCTGGATGGGGCTTGAGGGTGATTCCTTCGTAGTCAAAGGTCTTTCGTGTGCTTGTAACGCCGTCTTTGTAGATGGAAAGAGCGGTCGTCCGTTCGTGGCGGTCATAAAGCATTTCGATGATGGTCCCGTCATGCAGGATCTCGGATGCGATTAGCCGGGATTTTTCCTCCTTTTCCTGTTCCGCCTGCGCCTTGATAGCTTCGAAAGTCTGGTCTATCTGATTATTCATACTCATTTTCATTTATGGTTATTATTGGAGCATCCGTACCGCTTCTTTGAAGGAAACGCCGTAGAGATGCATGGTGAGCTTGATGATGTCGCCGTGTTCTTGGCACCCGAAGCAGTGGAACGTGTTTGTTTCGGGGTAGATGTAGAAGCTGGCGTGTTTTTCCTCGTGAAATGGGCAAAGGGCGGAGAATTTGTTACCACATGCCTGAAGGAGGATTCTATACTTCGCGATTTCGAAAATCGGGTACCGCCGCGCGTTTTCTATCGCTTCCTGGTCGTTTGTTCTCATGGCGATTATCGGGTTTAGCAGAGAGAGAGTTCGTTTGAGTCGGGCGATATGCCGATGGCACTTTTCAAGATCCGGCATGAGAAGGGTCTTGATCATGAGCTCTTGGAACCACTTGGAGAAATCGTCAATCCCGAGGCCATAGAGCTTATAGAGAGACTCTTTTATGGCTTTGGCTCGTATCCGTTGCTCTTTCTCCCACTCTTTCAGCTTCGCTCGTAGCATTTCCGGAGGTGGAGAAAATATCTCGATAAGCTCCTTGTGTGTGTAGTGGGGGAGAGACTGTTTCCATTTCCGTTCTTCCTCGTCGGCGAAGATACCGAATTCCTCAGCATCTCTTTCAGTTTGGTTGTTCATTTTCATGCTTATTTTGTTGATGATATATCTGTGCCAGTATGTTGAAATAGCCCACCAGATCGTCGGCTATGGCCGAAGTGTGCTGGAAGTCTACTTCCTGCCCATAGTCCTCCCTGATGATGGTCTGGAGCTCTAAAATGAGTCCTTTCGACACTGCCATAACTAGAAATTATCCTGGTACAATTTTTCCTTGAGCGTCCGGATTGCTGTAATGAGTTTACGCGCGTCTATGAGCGTTGTTTGATCATTTTCTTTACCGAAACTGAAAGCATGAAGGAGATCCTCACGGTTGGGAGAATCTACAAATACAAAGGTCGCCCGCTTTGGGTTGGAAATCTTGTCTATGTTCACAAGCTCCATCCCTTTTGAAAAAAGAAAGGCTGCTTGGTAAAAGCTCTGCAGGCGATAATAGCGATCAATATTATGCATAAAAAAACCACAATCGTTATGATTGTAGTTTATGGAATTGAATCCTAAATGGGTAAGAAATATCTGTATTACACTTCCTTTCTCTTCTTGTTCTCTATACTGATTATCTTACCAATACCGCCCTCGTCGATATTACCTCGAATTTCTTTCGGCAATAGTCTAAATATTTCTTTGTATGGCATATGTCGATTCTCATAAATAATGTCGTTTCTTGTTGTAATCGATTGTTTCTTGGTCTTAACTTTTCCGATTTTAACATCTTTGCGTTTATATCTTTTCTGAAGAGGGGCAATGAATTCAGAATACATCTTATCGACGTAATCCAAGATGTCTCGTTTGCTCGCATAAGGGCTAATCCTTACAGAAAGTGGAAAATTTTTATTAAAGTTGTCTCCCATCCATTTGCCGTATGGTTCTTTGTAAATATCCATTTCGTTGGTAACTTGGCACGTGCCAAGGTCATCAAGCTCTCCAAATCTTTCTATCTGATTGTATAGTATGAACTGTTCGATAGAATCAGCCCATAGAAAGGTTAGTTTGAAATCACTGCATATTTTGCATGATAGTTTAAATAGTCTGTGACTTTCGCTTCCCGTTTTTTCATAAAAAGATCTATCATCTGTCGAATAGCCGGTTGGTGGAATTCCGCATTTAACTCGCGCTTCTTTGCATAGGGCAATAAATCTATCCGTTTTTGAAATCTCTAGATAATAATTCCACACCTTTTCGTGTGCCTGTGTTGATGGTACGTTATTATAATCAAACATATTTATTCTCATAATATATCTATATTTTACCTTATATTAGCCAAAAGGGCAACTAGTGCTCTTGTATTATTCCAAGGCAGTGCTATGTTCAAAGTGTCTCACTATTAGTGCGCAGCGGCATCGTCATGGTCCTAAATCGTGTTTTTGCATATATGCTAAAGGGAACGAAGTGGAATGTGTTTGTTCCGGCAGTCTTTTTGGCTGTTTTTCTTGCCTCGTATCAGATTTCCGAAGCAAGAAGCGGGTGCTGTTCTCACCATGGAGGAGTATGCGGGTGTGGCTGCTGTGATGGATCTGGCTTGTCGGCGACGTGCGCCCCATATTATCCAGAGTGTAATTCAAGCCCAGAACCTGCACCTGTGGCTCCGAAGGTCGTCGTGCCAGCAAAGCCTATAGCGTCTCCGGGAGTCGCTTCTTCCCCGGCTCCCACTGCTAAAACGACACCTTCTGAAGCGAAGAACGTAGTGAATGGTATAGCAAACACTGCTGCTGCGAGCCAAGCGGGTGACGACAGTTCTTTCGGAGGCGGAATTGCTCTTGGAGCTATTGGAGCGGGTGCGCTTGCATGGATTATCAGCGCAAACAAAAAGAAATGAAATCAAACATAGTTATGGTAGGATTAGTATTATCAGCATTACTGCTTTCTGGCTGTTCGAGCTCAAGCACACCTTCCGTAAAGAAAAGTAGTACTGGTATCTGCCATGAAAAAGGGACGAATTTCTATAACAACACAAAAAACTTTACCTCGTATGGTTCTTTACAGGAGTGTCTAAGCAGCGGAGGCAGACTACCAAAAAAATAACTTTAACTAAAATATTATGAGGAATATTATATCAGCGATTCTGTTCATAGCGGTCTTGTTTGCATTTGTACAGCCTGCCGATGCCTATGTTAGCGTAAAGGGTTACTATAGAAGCAATGGAACCTATGTTCAACCACATGTAAGAAGCAATCCAAATGGATTGAAATATGATAATTATGGATACAGACCCAGCCAAGGTCTTTATAATAAGTCATATTCTGGTGGAAGCAGTTACTGGAAAACTGATAACTTTGAAAGAAAGGGAGCGGATTTTACGAAATGAACAGAAAGTAAATAATTGTTACAAACGGTTATAAAAAGTACTTAATAAAGATAGCTAAAAGTTATGGTTATAAAATTCACAAAGCATCAGCATTATTTAGGGGCATTTTTAGTGACAATATTATCTTTAGCGCCAATTCTAAATATCGCGCAACGTATTGGTGGCCTTGGCTTAAGATTCATTACTAGCGCAGTATTGGGTTTTTTGTGGATTTCAATTTTAGTAATGTGGTTAGTTTTTGCGTTTAGTAAAAAGAGGAAACCTACGGAGTAATACGTATAGATTTTATTATTAAGTTTTTCAATTGGAGTCTTGGGTGCCGTTTCACTCTCGAAGAGTAGGAGGCATGAGAAAAATTTTCTACTGAATTAACTGAATCAAAGCAGTCGTTTGAGACAAAAGTACTTTAGAATCAGGAAAAGCTCTTTCCCATTCAAATGTTCGGAAGCTGTTCCGCCAAGCGAGCAGAAACGAAAAAGAATCCCGTATTGGGGTTCTTTTTCGTTTCTATTCTTGGGTGGGGCAGGATTCGAACGGGGAAGGGGTCGGGAAACGGGAGTTTCCCGTTCGGGGTGACAGCGAAGCGCCAGAGGGCGGAAGCCCTATGGAGCGCATCCGCCATAGGCGGAGCGCAGTGAGTGTTCCTGCCGCCGGAGCAAAATGAAAACCACTCGTCTGGGTGGTTTTTGTTTTTTCGAAGGCGACGGAAGCCAATGATTTGGCTTCCGTCAGGATGAGAACGCCGGAGCAATTATTTTGTAGGAATAATGCGCTTGTCATGTCGCTCACGAACGACGTGATGAAAGGTGCCCAGCCCGAGGCACGCGACGGCGCACCGAGAGGTGAGGGAGAATCCTACCGCCGGAGCAAGAAAAGAAAGCCGTCCCGAAAGGGGTGGTTTTCGTATTCTTGCGTAGGCGGAGGAGAAATCCCTGTCGTTTAAGTTTGAGCGCGGGTTTTCGGAGGCGAGATATTCTTGACAGGACAGTACATACGTGTAATTCTGTCGTTTCATTAACATCTTCAATCCCGCAGAGGCTTGTAGCTGAACCGCTGTCAGTCCATACGATATATCCGAAGAAATTCCATAACCCTGAACAAAGGAGATACTAATGACTCTAAACAAACAAGACTCGTTATTGGCAATAGCCACTCTTTCGAGCCGTGAGGAAATCGGAGATATTGGTTTTTAAAAATATTCAACCGGAGGTGATGATGCTTATTTATCTGAGTTATGAAATCCTGTGTTCGATGTGGAGGCAGAGCTATTCGAATCCTGAAGCGCTGACGGCGGATTCCATTCTTGAACTTACCATCTATCGGGGCTATGACCTCGATGTGTTGCTTCGGTTTCTTGATCGAAATGGGTACCCGGGGATTTTAAGGGCGGTGGTCGAGAATATCCTTGAATCCGATATCCGCACACTGCTTCCTGAGAAGGTTCGACTAGACCCGGAATTCCCCGTGATAATCGCAGATCCCCATTCGTATTTTGGGACGGATGACGAGGACGAACTGAGGAAACTGATTGCGGAAAGATATATCGAGGATGTCAATATGCATAGTCCTGACTCTGAGAAGAGAGCGATGATAGCACATGTCGAGTATTCACTCGGAGATCTGGTTACGGCTCTCAATTCATCGGGTTTTGCCTTAAACGAGTCAGGCTGCGAGAATTTCGGACAGGAATTATGCAGCAAGAGCGGGAAAGGAGCGCAGGCCCTCTTTGATTCTTCAAGAGTAATCGTGCAAAGATCGATCGAAACGGCGCGCGAAATGAAGCGGTCGGTATGACTGAAGTACATTCTACGGGAAAGAACCCATCGGTAGCAGATCTGCTCCGATGGGTATTTTATTAAACTATCCGTTTTTTTTGACAAGGCGTTTTGAATCGCTTGAGAGGACTAAGGCTGTTGACAACGGCTGATTCAGGCGTTAGGATAACGCCACTGTTATTTTGCAACTGAAAACCAAAAAACGGAGGCATACATGAACTCATTCATTATCAGGCCACTTGGTCGTATTGCCGCAGTACGGGACGTCCCTTTCTCTCTTTTGGCTACCCGATTATCTATTCCGCTTACCCATCCGTGGAATCGCATGCAATTGTCATCGGAACAACGTGCACTATTACGGGATACGTTTGAATCCGCCGTTCATTTTTCCGCGAATGCCTATGCGCTGAAAGGAAATCATCCGATCCGTTCCCATATATGGTTTCTTGGCGGATGGCGGGAGTATATCGTCTTGAAGGCATGTACTCCTTGGTATGTCGGCTGGATCGTTCCCGACGGAGACGGTGGCGAGATCTGTGAAGTTTCACGGATTCCGATCGATGGAAAGGTAAGGATGCTTCTTGGCCCGGACGAAGCAATATTTTTTGCCATCGAGGTGAAAACCGGGATACAGATCCATCTGGACATGGTCGGTTTCGGTCGTATTGGAAAAGGCGATAAATATCGCGATGTCATGTTACTCTGACCCGTAAACCTATCGAGAGGAAACTCCTCGATAGGTTTTATTTTTGCGAGTAGTCCAGTTTGCGTTTTCAGCATATCGAAAAACCTTTTTAGACCTCCTTCTCGATATCTTCGGGAGGGAGTTTGTTGAAGTGAATTCTTGGAAAGGCCTGTTATACTAAGTTACACTTAAATCTGAAATGAATAATTCATGTATACTAATGTAGTCGATCATTCCAGTAATGGTTTTCCATTTCTAAGGAATTACTTTCCTCTGTCTCCGCGAGGCCTCCGAAGCGGTCCAGGCCTCCGGATTGTCACCCCAGCATACGCGGGGCAGGCTGCCCGAGGACGAGCTCGCAAAGACAGACGTATTTGATACAGGTTGGGTGACATTAATTGTTATCTATAACGTGATATGGTTTCAGTTTCTAAAGTGAAGTAGTATATATATTTTTCTATTCTGATGGTGGATAAGAAGTATTCAGCGTATAATGACTTCGAAATCCATATATATTTCTATGAACATCGTACATACGAAAGAACTTCTGGAAGTGGGTGTATCCCATAACCCGGACATTAAGAAAAAAGTATTTATCGGGAAAGAGGAGATTCCGAACCTGATGATGTTTGGGGAAGCTACCTTCAAGCCTGGTCAGTCCGTCGATACGCATTCACACGATACGATGTACGAGGTTTTCCATATACAATCTGGAACAGCGGTATTTGTCGTGAATGACAATAGGGTAGAAGTGAATGCCGGGGATTGCATTACGATAGAGCCGGGGGAGAAACATCGCCAAATGAATGAATCCGATCAGGATGTCACGTGGCTCTATTTCGGAATTGCAACCAAAGAGTAATCGGCGTCTTGAAAGTCGAGGGCGGGTACGAAATCCCTTCGCCGCTTTAACCTGGCCAACACAGTTTCTATCCCGATTGAATCAAACGCAAGTTTAACCAAAAACCAGGCCATCGACATGGACCCGGGTTTTTGATTGAGAAAAAAGGCTTCACAAAGCGACGTTTGCGACATCTTCGGGAGTGTGACTCCTAAAATCTATCGCTGATTTTGTGCGGTATATGTATGTTGAATGACTATTTCTCGTTTTCAATCGCCATTTTCAGGAAGAAGATAGTTTCACTTTTCAATTTCGCTCGCGCCCAGTCTTTTTGTGGTTCGCTCAGGAGCTCCCCAAGCCCGTCGAGTATATGTCGGTCGTTCATGCGCTCAAGCATATCGACACCGTTCAGCAAGGCTTCTTTGAAGGGGAGTTTCGAACGTTGCTCCACGATTTCGCGGTTGATCTCCCAACCCTGTTTGAAGAAGAAATACACGTCGAACACGTCGCGGCTCGTCTTGCCGATCCGTTCGTACATGGCCATGAGTTTGTGCGCGAACATGTCCGGTTCGGTCATGACCAGCATGGATATGCCAAGGAAGGTCTTCATTACGTAATTCGATCCGAACTGCCGTCGGTTGATCTCGATTTTGATGTTCTGCGCCCCCTTCTCGTATGAGATGACGGTAAGCAGATTGAAACGTTTGATGTGGGAGTCGATGATAGTGCCATACTTTTTGGCGATGTCTTGGATTTTCCCGAAGACGAGTTCTTCTTTGGAGTCGTCCAAAAGGTCGAGGTCGATATCGACCGAGTACCGGTCGAGTCCGTAGAAAAGCATCGCTGCCGTGCCTCCCTTGAATCCGAGATACGGCGCGATGGTCGTATCGGTATAGATATCCTTGAGGATTTGCAGCAGGGTACTTTTATGTTTGGCGTAGTTCGCGGGCATATTATTTTGTGTTAATAAAGCTCCGATGATACTTCTTCACCTGCTTTTCTAATCTTTTGTTTCCGTACACGGGCAGAATTTCGAAAACCTTGTCCCAATCCAGAGCATTGAGGTTATCGAAGTGGTATTCCTTGGTAACGTAGAGCCTGTCCAGGAATGCCCGCTCTTTCGTGGCCCAGGCGACGTCGTTTATATGGTTGATACCCGTAGTATCGCTCAAGACGGAACGCTTCATGCGGACAGAGGTGATTTTCTGTTCCCCGGCTTCTATCTCCCGGTTCAGATACGATGCGACGAAGATGTTTCCGTAGTACTGAAAATTGACTCCTTCCCGGGTCAAAACGGTCTCAAAGCTGATATACGAAGGGGTATAGATCCGTGTTGCCAGTTCGTACCGGTCATACTTTTCATCCTTGGCATACAACCCGTGGCGGACTCTTATCAGTTTTCCCACAGCTACGTACTTCTTCAGACGGTTGGTAATGGTTGTGCTTTCCGATTCTCCCCACAACAAAGCAACGTCTTGTATAGAAAAGACGGTTTTCGGAGATCGCAGGAGTATTTCTAAGAAATTTCCCTTTGATGGCTTAGTGTTCATATATGTACTGATATAGTACTTTAAGTATCTTTCTAGTAACAATAATAGCATATTTCAAGATGATATGCAAGCAGTTGATATTGGAGCTTCACGAATTTCATCATCTATCTGCCGGATGAGGGAGGGAAGGTAGACATCGGCCCCTTCGAGAATATCAACACGATCGGTATTCGGAAAGTCGAGGGCGGGAACGAGATCCCGTCGCCGCTTTAACCTGGCCAACACAGTTTCTATCCCGATTGAATCAAACGCAAGTTTAACCAAAAACCAAGCCATCGACATGGACCCGGGTTTTTGATTGAGAAAAAAGGCTTCACAGAGCGACACTTTCCGACATCTTCGGGAGGGAATATGATGATATGAACCAAAAATATGAACATGACGATTTTTCTGTTCCAATGAGCGGGTTTTAGAACGTGGCTATGAAATAAATCTCCCAGGACAGCCGTCTGTATATCCGGATAAGAAAGGCTCTACTATGAATATATGAAAAAGGTGAATATCGTCCAGAATATCCTCATCGGAGCGGGAGTGTTCCTGCTCGTTTTCTTGCCGACTTTGTCGATCTTTGTCGATATCGGATACGGGGCGAAGGGAATGCTGTTTATTGTTTCCTTCACTGCTGCAGTTCTCCTCATGATCATCCGGCCAGTGGCCGACATTTTCGATGAGCAACGGTGGTTGAAAAAATACATCGCTTTACGAAAAGGTCTTGGCATCTTGTCCGCGTCTATCATTGTCGGATTCATGATCCAGTCGATCATCGCTCCGGATTCCGTCTACCTGGCGTCGCTTCTGATGGCCCGATATTATTCCCTCACAAACTACGCTTTACTTGCGCATATCGGGGACCTCTCCGGACTCATCTTGCTTCTCACGTCGAATCGGTGGTCTCAGCGGATACTGAAAGGGAATTGGAAACGTGTCCAGAAACTTGCCTACCCGTATTTTTATGCCGGCGGTCTTTATGAAGCTTTGTATCTCAACAGTGCATTCGCGATTTTCGCGATGTTTGTCGTGACCGGACTGGTTTTGTTCGCATGGACGGTGAAGCGACTGTCCCGGCTGAAAGAAAACCAACTTGCTTTCGAATGAAGTATCGTCGGTAACGCGCGGCTTCGGTTGACAGGCTGTCGTAAGAAGGAGTCCGACTCCTGATGCCAAATAAACTGAATCACTGTTACATGAGATTTGAGAGAGATATTCAGAACTTGTCTGCTACCGGATTCTCTTGATGTGAGAAAGAGGCTTAGCCTCTTCTTTTCATATTGAACCGATACTCTACCGACGTTGAAACTGCGGTAATAATGGGTGGTCTTTGGTTCACTCCAGTGGTGCGACGCAGCGAAAACCGACATCGTTGATATCCTTGCGATTCGGCGGGGGACTCAAGTGTATGGTGAAGGCCCCATCGTCGGCACCGTGCTTCCAGTTGCCACCACGGATGAAACCGTAGCGGGTCGTATCCGTATCGGGGCCGACACTGCTGTAGTGATAGATCCGACCGACCCCGTTAGTGGCGTTCCAGGCCGGGTTTGAGGGTCGGAACGCATCATAGCCCATAGAGGATCCTTGGCCATCGTCCGTGATGACGCTTGGGAGCGAACCGGGAGCGAAGTCGCTTTTCAGCCAGCCGATATCCTTCTTTCCATTTGTCTCCGATCGCGGTTCATCCTTGCGTGCGACCGTGCCACCGACCCATTCCCAGACATTGCCCGCCAGGTCCCAGATGGTCTCGCCGTTTGAGAGCGCAAGCGTCCGTTTTTGGGCGCCTTTGCCACCGCACTCATTGGAGCCGTCGGTCGTCGTCCCATAGCAGGGCTGATCATCGGCTCCCGCGACAAGGGCGCTGTCGAAGGTAGCGCCTCCGGCAGTAGCTTCATTGTTGCTATCATAGTGACCGTTGGCCAACACTTTTCCGACTGTTCCCGGGGTGCACCCGCAATGCGTCCCATCCTTGTCGCACCAATTGGATTCGACTTGTTCGACATTCCGTGCGATGGTCATCCATTCGTCGTTCGTGATGGAATGCCAGCCTTGGTTCGCACAATACTTCTCGGCATTGTCAGCGGTCCCGTCCGACTGCGGGATATAGGCGATAGGGTATCCCGAAGGGACCGACACGACGCGTCGTTCATTCGTACAGGCGCATCCGGGCCCGTTGTTGCGGTAGGTGCCGAAAAAGTGACCGCTTTTCTCGCCGTCGCACGCATCACCGTGGACTGGTCGGATACCCGTCGAGGGATCTGAGGCAAGCGCACACTTGGCCTCATACTTCATCACACAGAAATCGTCGGTCTTGTAGAGCGGGTTTCCGGGAACACGAACGAATCCGTCGGGACACTTTTTTTCCGTTTCCGGCGGTTTCACTACGGGAATATCCCGTACGACGGGGATTTCCGACATTGCCGGCCGTGGGGCCGGTTTTGTCGCGGGGGCATTTCGAAAACAAAGAATAAGAACAAAAACCGCGCCGAGGATGATGAGGATGGAGTGTTTGGTCATGGTGTCATATTTCTGATGATTTCATTGTACCCTTATCGATATATCCGTGCCAATGCCTCGGAAAACCGTCGATACTGAAGCGGTACCCGTGCTATAATGAGGGGATAATCAATGATTTCAATCGTATGCCGGGATATAAGGAACCGAATAAACCGAAAATCGAGTCGGGCGCGGAGAGGAAGCAAACGAGCCGATTTCGGGAACTGGTCGGGGATACCGTACTTCGAAACGGGATATTGAAGACCTACGAGAACATGGAAAATACCGACGCACTATTGAGTGCGGTAGACGCGATTGAGCGAGGACAAGTCGATGTGTATATGAAATATGCGATGGGTCGTATCGACAGTAGCGAGTTCGACAGTATGGAACGTCGTGAAAATGAGCGGGCGAAAGTGGTAGAGGCTATGCAGATCCTCGTCGCCCTCCATGATGAGCTGGAAGATTCCGAACACAAGCCCGACGAGGCGTTCATCCATGATATGATTGCCCGGTTGGAAGTGCTGTCGTAGAACGGTCTCCTTTGAAACGAGCCTGTCGAACTCCGTGAGAGCCTTGTTCAAGTCGTATTTTACGCTGGACAAAGATACTGATACGTGCTATCGTGTACGGTCGGATTTAAGTGGTACTTTTTACAACCTATAAAGTCGGAGGAAGTATGATTGTTCGTCAGGGAACGAAAAAGGAAACCGTGATTCCAAAAACGCTCATGTGCGATGACATAGTCTGTCAGGGCGCGGGACATTTTCTGATGCATGCCAGACAAGGCTTGAAAGAACATGCCGGTCGGACGAATCGATTCGTCGTTGTCTGCACCCAGATATATGGGGAGTGGTATGATATCGCCGAGACGTTCATGGCGATGAATGCGACCAAGCATCGGCTCAAGGGTAGAGCCCGGAAGAGACTGTTATGGGGAGTGGCAGATCATTCTCTTTGCGAACATATCGCAAAACGAGTCGATGAATTTGTCGGTGAATGGAAGGAAGAGTTGTCGAATGAACAAATACTCTACGCCGTCAACCTTATCGGTGCCCTGATCACTGAACCCTCGGACGACTTTTTGAAATGTATCATTTTGGAAAACGGTGGCTGTACCGTCTTCGGGGCACCGCTTCAGTTCGTAATGGAAGGTACGCTCGTGACCTGAATCGTGCCAAGGGACGAGAGTATGAATGTAAACAGCGTGATTGAAAAGTCACGCCGTTTTTTTATTTGTAAAGGTCAGGTGATATAATGATACCTCGCTATTGAATGTATCGAGAGGAACCTGAAGTATGAAGGTAAAAAACGAAATCCCGTTCTATTCTCAGTATTGGGATCTGGATAGGTGGGCGGAAATGGGCTTCAAGGACCGAAAGGAGGCCGAATACTGGCAGGAATCCAGCTGCGGTATTTTGTGTCTCCAGATGGTACTTGAGGGCCTCGGACTGGTTCAAAACATACCGATTATAAATCTGATCCGAACAGGTGCGGAAATTGGCGCCTATACGCATGAGAAGGGCTGGTCGCATAAAGGGCTCGTTCGCCTGGCCGATCGCTTCGGTGTGAAAGCGATTTCGAAAGAAAAACTTTCAACGGATGCTCTGAAGGGATTTTTGGATACGGGACGGTTGCCGATCGTTTCCATCAAGTGGGCTTTTCGGGATACGAAGAGCCTTCGGGAACGGTTGTTCTTTTGGAAGCGATACGGAGGCCATCTGGCACTGCTTATCGGGTATGATGAGACGGGATTCATCGTGCATCACACCTCGATCCGAAAGGAATACAACTGGGAAGCCAGACAAATTCCATTCGCAGACTTCGAACGTGGCTTCACCGGTCGGGCGGTGATGATAAGTCGTTAATTCGCCTACTATTTCTTTACTCGCTCTGAATTTGCCTTGTTTCCCGATGCGTGTTATATCAGTTCAAGCTGTTTAACAGGTCGAATAACGAACCAGGAGGGGAAAATGACATTAGAAAACAGGAGTGCGTTCGCAGATATCGCCAAAAACCGGAATCCGGCAGAGGTATTGCCGAAGAAAGCCGTCGATCCGATTATCGAGGTCTATTTTCAGATCAATCACCTGAAGCAACTGTATCGGAGAGGATGGCTGCGTGATAACCGTGTCTCCGAAGCACAGTGCGAAAGTGTCGCAGATCACTGTTTCGGGATGATGATCCTGGCCATTCTGATCATCGATCGTTTTGCCATCAGAGTCGATCTTCTAAAGGTCGCACGTATGATTGTATTGCACGAACTCGGTGAGATATATGGCGGGGATATTACGCCTCTGGACGACATATCCGATGAGGAGAAATACCGTATCGAGTATGAATCCGTGAAACGAGTATTCGAAACCTATCCCGGCGGCGAGCGGTATGTCGAAGAATGGGAAGAATTCGAGGCGAAACAGACCAAGGAAGCGAAGTTTGTCGCACAGCTCGATAAGTTGGAGATGACGTTTCAGGGAGCCGTGTATCAGTTGCAGCACGGATCGGATTTTTCAGCATTCTTTGAAAGTGCCGGTCGCGCGATCAGAAGCGACAAACTTGCCGGCCTGTTCAATGAAATCAGTGACCTTGTTAAGCAGGCAACAACAGTAGTACTTACAACGTAGAATAAAAGCAGGGAAGCGCATCGATGTGATCGTTTCGTTTCTGTAAATCATGCCAAAACCGTTAAAGAGGAGGATACCATGACAAAAGAGAATACTGCTGTTCCACCACTGCGACTCAATTCGGGCGACTTTTGGGACGATATTGAGAAGCTCGAAAAGAATGGGGAAATTCCAGCCGAGCTGGGTACGATGCTGAAGTCGTTGATAGCGACGTTTTTCGCAAGAGCGGTAACTCCTGAGGCAAAGCCTCATCTTGTCGATCTCGCGAAGCAGTATCTTTCCGGAGGAATCGAATTTACCGATCGCAGTACCGCATACGATATCGTGGTATTTATCCCGGAGAACGGGGAAAATTTGCGTGCGTTCTTCTATTTTGCACAACAGGTTTCGGGCGGTAGATTCCACTACCTGGACGAGGCATAATTTCGCGCCACATGACACAGCCGATCATTCGTGATCGGCTTTTTTGCATATTTTTCCGGTTCCTTGACAAAGGATTTGAAACGATGGATATTCTAAGGTTAGCAGAATTAGCTTAACTTTTTCGTATGGAAAAGCGAAATCGTTCGAAGGAAGTTGTTGAGGAATTATTACGAAAAGCGGGCGTGGAGATAAACCGGGGAAACCCGTGGGATATCCGGGTCAAAGATGAACGACTGTACGGTCGAGTCTTGGCACAGGGGAGCTTGGGGCTTGGGGAAGCCTATATGGACGGTTGGTGGGACGCGGAACGGCTGGACCAGTTCATCGAACGGGTCTTGTCTGCAGGATTGGCCGAAGAAGTTCGGAAGGATCTGAAGACCGCAGCGAAAATAGCCGCTGCAGCATTGCTTAATCGGCAGACGAAGCGCCGGGCGTTTATCGTCGGGGAGGAACACTATGACCTTGGAAACGACCTCTATGAGGCGATGCTCGATAGGCGTCTGGTCTATACCTGCGCATATTGGAAGCATGCCACGAATTTGGACGAGGCTCAGGAAGCGAAACTCGATTTGGTCTGCAAGAAGCTCAAGCTCGCCCCGGGAATGCGGGTGCTCGATATCGGATGCGGATGGGGGAGTTTCGCCAAGTATGCCGCTGAAACGTACGGGGTCTCGGTCGTGGGCATCACCGTGTCCAAGGAACAGGCGGTATTGGCGCAAGAGAACTGCAAGGGTCTGCCGGTCGAGATCAGATTGCAGGATTATCGTGATGTGAAAGAACAATTCGATGCCATCGTGTCGCTCGGCATGTTCGAGCACGTGGGACACCGGAACTATCGTGAATATTTCCGCGTGGCGAGCGAATGCCTCCATGAAAAAGGACTCTTCCTGCTTCATACGATCGGTGACATTCATTCAAGCGTACATGGCGAACCATGGACAGAAAAATATATCTTCCCGAACGGGATGTTGCCATCGATCGGTCAGATCGGTCGGGCGATCGAAGGATATTTCGTCATGGAGGACCTGCATAATTTCGGGGCGGACTATGACAAGACGCTTATGGCCTGGTATGCCAATTTCGAACGGCAGTGGCCGGAGTTGAAAGAACGGTACGATGAGCGGTTCTTCCGGATGTGGAAGTACTACCTGCTCTCGTTTGCCGGATCGTTCCGGGCTCGGAACGTCCAGCTCTGGCAGATCGTCCTCTCAAAGAAGGGTGTTCCCGGAGGATACGAATCGATACGATAGTGAAGGCAGAGAACCCGGTGCTTGCCGGGTTTTCCATTTGATATCTGACCAAGTCCGATGGTATAGTTTCAGTGAAGATGAAACATAAGAATTATGACTATGGAAAATGCGCATGTCCCGCATCCACGCATAGAAGAACGAAAAAAATCCGGCCCACACCTCACGACGGACGAGCATGTCGGGTTCAACGGCCGGTTAGCCGTAATCATTACAAACATGGTGAGTACGATGTGGTGCGCGTATATTTTTGCCGCCATCGCACTTATCAGTCTGCCTGCCGCGATACAGGGCGGGACAGCGGCACTTATCTCGTGGATCGCACAGACCTTCCTACAGCTCGTCTTACTCTCGGTCATCATGGTGGGTCAGAAGGTCGCAGCCGCCGCATCCGACAAGCAGGCCCTGCAGACCTTTACGGATACCGAGGCATTACTAAAGCTTCAAGACGACATTCGTCGCCTGATCGAGATCAATAACCGCCAGACAGAGGAGATCCATTCCTCTGTCGTGAAGAAAGACTGACATCGTTTTGAACCGAAAAAGAAATAAAAGGAATATCGGCACTGGTACCCGATTGGGTTGTTTTCTTAAAGATATTTTACTCGACATATTCTTAAAAATGATATGTTGACTTCGACCGATCAAGCACAAATCCCTCCCCTCGAAGACTCGGTACTCCCTTTTCGAAAGGGAGATATCGATTACAGTACAAGCGAAGAAAGATATGTCTCCCCCTTTCGGGAAGGGGGAGCGAGGGGGATTTGTGACTGCGGATTGAGCATTTTTACTTTATAATAAATAAAACGTCGATTTTGTGCTTATCTTAGCACCAGAGAGGGAATCTCAGCCACCTAATCGGGAACCAGTGCCGGAATATCAATATGGGGAAAATAAAAATAACATACGGGGGATGGTATCAGCGGACGACGCTCCATCTGAGTGAGATCTATGATTTTCTCGAATTCGGAACGTCCAATTTGGCTTTGGAAAAAGGGAAACTGAGGCGGTTGCACAAGAAGCTGGATCTTGCGGAAGTCACTCGCGAGTCCAACTATCTGGAATACGTGAGTGCACGGACGAACAGCGGTATCGTAATCCGTTACTATGAGGACGGTCTCTATATCCTGGAGCGTGAAGCGTCCGATGTCGAGGCATCGCGGAAGACTTTGGAGACGTATTTCACCGACGTGTTCAATCCGGCTATCGGATATCTGTTCTCTCTCGGTGCGCCGACGCCGAAAGTGTTGGCAAACATGAAGACGCAGCATGCGACCGTCGTGACCGTGATCGGAGAAAAGAGCGAATCGGAAGCGCTACTGGAGAAGGTGGACCATATCTATTCGAAGATCGAATCCGGCGAGTTCTCGGTCTACAAGGCGCCACTGTATATGTTCGTCGTGGTTCCGGAATCGGCGAAGGATGGCGCGGGAGAGCTCGTGGAGAACCTGATTTTTTTCCGGGAGTTCAAGGATCAGTTGGAAAAGTACCTGCAGATCCATCGGACATTGTGGGAAGAAATTTCCCAGATCAAGGAGAAGAACGAAATCAGGGGAAACGAGGTCGAGGAGATACGTGGAAAATTGGACGGGTATCAGACGGCGATCAGTCTCATCAATAATCGGATCAATCAGATGGGCTCCTATGTCCGGACGAGGGCATCGGTGAGTAAGCACACGAACACTGAGCAGCACCTGACCGATCTCTTCCAGTACAAATTCGAAACATTGACCGACACGCTCGACTATATCAAGGAGATCTGGAAGATGACCGGAGATTATCTCAATTCCTCGATCCAGAACCTCGTGGAGATCAAGGGGCAGAGCGCGGCACGAGGCATCCAGTCACTCCAACTCATTACGAGTATCGGTGTCATCTCAGGTATCGTGGGATACCTTTCGAAGAGCGAATTGCCACAAATCACCGGTCTGGGAGCGCTGTATTTCATCATCATCATCATCGCAGTCACCTGGCTGTTGAACACCCTCATCTCCCGTTTTTACAAAGGGAAGAGATATCGCCTGAAGTTCAGCCAGCGCAAGGAGGACTTGTAGGCAGCTAGGCGATGGAAAAAGACGCATCCGAATGGGTGTGTTTTTTTCGTGAAAAAACGCTGACCCTGTACGGATGGTCGAAAGAGGAATATACTCTGAAGACCTCTTATAGGCCGGTGTTTCGGGCAAATGGCGGCACCTTCGATACACGCATCGGTGCGGAATCGTCCGTCGATCACCACATAGTCGTATGGGTCACGGGCACTTTGACCACAGTCGGTCTCGGATGATTATACGGCGTCTCATTTTTGAGGTCGCGTACGGGTTCGTGATCCTTATTGTGGCCGGCTTGATCGGATTCTTTGCGGTATATGCTTTTGGCACTCCGGACGTTTCCACCTTGTCGAGCCTCCCTTTGGCACAGACGTCGTATCTCTATGATCGTTCCGGGACACACGTCCTCTATGCGCTCCACGGCGAGGAAAATCGAATTGTGGTATCCCATGATGGTATTCCCGATGTCATGCGTCAGGCGACCGTCGCATCGGAGGATGGTAATTTTTACGAGCATCACGGAGTCGATTTCGGTGGGATGATACGGGCACTTTTTGAAGATATTCAGGCAGGGAAAATCGTTCAGGGAGGGTCGACCATCACACAACAACTGGCCCGGAATGTGTTCTACAATCGAGACCGTACGTTCAAACGGAAACTGCTCGAGACCGTGATGGCGATAAAGATCGAACAGGCGTTCTCAAAAGACGAGATACTCGATATGTATCTCAATCGCGTGCCGTACGGTACGAACGCCTACGGGGTGGAAATGGCGGCCCAGACCTATTTCGGAAAACCGGCGATAGATCTCTCGGTGGACGAATCAGCATTTCTCGCATCACTCACGAAGGCCCCAAGTCTCTATTCCCCGTATGTGGCGACGCATTCGGATATGACGAGCCAGAAGAACACGGTCGTGCGACTGATGTATCAACTGGATTTCATATCGCGTGATCAGGAACAGCAGGCACTGGTTGCGGATATCGCATCGAAAGTCGTCCCTCAAGCGGATCAGATCCAAGCGCCTCATTTCGTTTTCTATGTTCTTGACCAGTTGAACCGCCAATACGGCCGGGAGATACTGGATCGAGGCGGATGGAAGATCTATACGACGCTCGATTGGGATCTGCAACAGACAGCTGAGCGCGTCGTCTCCGAGGGAGCGAAGAAGAATGTCTTGTTCGGAGCGTCCAATGCGGCCCTGACGGCGATCGATCCCAGGACGGGTGAGATCAGGGCGATGGTAGGGAGCAAGGATTTTTTCGATACGTCGATTGACGGTGAGGTGAACGTGACGGTCCGTCCGAGACAACCGGGAAGTTCGTTCAAACCGATCGCATACGCGACGGCATTCGAGAAGGGATTCCAGCCGGAGACGATTCTCACGGACAAACCGATCGACTTCGGTCCTGATGGTACGGGCAAGGACTATATCCCGCAAAATTATGACGGACAGTATCATGGGACGATGCCGATGCGGTCCGCTTTGGCGGAGTCTCTCAATATTCCGGCGGTACAGACCTTGTATCTGGCCGGTATCGGTCCGACCGTGGATATGGCACACCGACTCGGAATCACGACGCTCAATGACCTGAACCGATACGGTCTGGCTTTGGTACTCGGTGGTGGGGAGGTAAAACTGCTCGATATGGTTTCCTCCTTCGGTGTGTTTGCTCGTGAGGGTGAACGAATCCAGGCACGCGGTATCACTCGAATATTTGATCAGTCGGGAAAAAAGATCGGTCCGGACGATCCCGCTCCGGCCAAAAACGTACTCGACCCAGAAGTTGCACGGAAAATAAACTCAATCCTTTCGGATAATATGGCTCGTACACCAATCTTCGGGTCGAGAAGCCCGCTCACCCTCCCGGATCGGCCGGTGGCGGCAAAAACGGGAACGACCCAGGATTTTCGTGACGCATGGACAATCGGCTATACGCCCTCTCTCGTTGTAGGCGTCTGGGTCGGGAACAATGACAATCATCCGATGAAAGGCGGTGCCGACGGCGTATTCGTAGCCGCTCCGATTTGGCACGACTTTATGGTGGCCGCTACGAAGGGGACTCCGGTCGAAAATTTTGCGGCATATACGCCGGTAACATCGGACAAGTTGCTTCTTACGGGTACGAGGGAGGACAGCCCGGCTCTCTATTTTGATATCAACAGCGGCAAAAAGCTGTCCGAGAAAAAGGCTTCGAAAAAGGATCCTTCGCAGGTCCGTGTTTCCATGGCGGACGCGGAGCACAGTATATTGTATTATGTGAACAAGAACGATCCGCTCGGTCCAACCCCGCCCGATCTCTCCGATCCGATGCTCGCCCGGTGGGAGTCCGTTCCGGAGAGCGGAAACCCGTAAGAGAGACGCTAGGTTGAACGTATGAAAAAAATATCATTCAATGCGCTCGCCATTACTTCTATTGCCGTTTTTTCGGTAATTTTTGTGAGCATGTCGTATTTAAGGATGAATAAGGCTTCATCCGAAGCAAGAACAGATACTACGAGTGTCTTGTCTTATGCCACTGAAAACAAGACGGCTAATTTAGCCGTCACAACAAATAAACAGGAACAGCCGAAGCCGGCATTGTCCATCTCCGGATGGATACCGTACTGGGCGAAGGATGCGGGGGCCGCTTCTCTTACGGGAAAGATGAATTTGTTTTCCGAAATCAATCCTTTCGCATACGCAGTCAATGCAGACGGTACACTGGTCGATACCATGAAAATCGACGTGGCTCCGTGGTCGGGCCTGTTTGCGGAAGCGAACAGGGAAAACGTGCGCATCGTCCCGACGATACTGTGGGGCGACGCTTCCGCAATGCATCGGACTTTTTCCGATTCAACACTTCTCGATCGTCACGTGGCAGTAATCATTTCAATGCTCGACCGCCACGGATTTCCCGGCGTGGATATCGATTACGAGGGCAAGGATATCGCCGATCGGGACGGATTCTCATCGTTTCTCACGAAATTGCACGAACAATTGTCGGCTGACAAGGGAAAGACGCTGAGCTGTACGGTCGAAGCCAGGACACAGGAAGATCCACCGGAGGGATTTACCGGCATACGGGCGATGAGCTATGCGAACGACTATGCTGTGCTGAATCGGGTTTGTGATAGCGTGCGTGTCATGGCATACGATCAGGTGTTTCAGATACATCGTGCCAATACGTTCACGTCATCCGACCCGGAACCGACGGCACCGAACGCGGACGATCGATGGGTGGAGGAAGTCATGCGATATGCGCTGCGTTATATCTCACCGGAGAAGCTGATACTCGGGGTGTCGACCTATGGTTGGGAATTCCGTGTCGAAAAGGTATCCGAAGGGTACCGCTACACGCGGGTGAAAAGTATCAGCTATCCCGATGCGATGACAGAGGCTCGCTTAGCCGATGTCACACCGACGCGTACCGATGGTGGAGAACTTTCTTTTACCTATCAGGCTACCGACGGCGAACATGTCGTGACGTTCGATGATACCGAATCGGTCCGCAGAAAAGCTGATATTGTGAAGAAACTGGATTTCGAAGGCATAAGTATATTCAAAATTGATGGCCAGACGGATCAGAAGTTCTTCGAAATGTTGGGGCATACGAAGTAAAGGCAAAAAGGATTTTGAGAGGTTGATATCCGTGGTCTGATATCCGTGGTCTTGCCAAAAATAACCGTTCATGGTAGGATAGGGAGACGCATTGGCAGCCACAACAGCCTCGTCGAACTTTTTTGGGCATCGCCGCAGAAAGTGCGTATAACCGATCATATTCAACAATATGGAACAGGGAAGAATCTCCAAAATCGTGTCCGACCGCGGATTCGGGTTCATCACTCGTGATGGACAGGAGAAAGACCTTTTCTTTCACTCGAAGGAACTCGAAGGAGTCATTTTCGAAGACCTGAAAGAAGGGGATACCGTCAAATTCGAGGTGAGCGAGAGCCCGAAGGGGCCGAACGCCACTCGTGTTTCGAGGGTCTAAATATCGAAGGCGATCGAAAAGCCTCCCAGTAATGGGAGGCTTTTTCGTACGCAGTTTCAAAGAATTTACTTCGTATCGAAATGAGTTTTCTGAATGAATACCGAAATAATTTGAACCATTGTCGTCTCATCTCCTCAAGATTCCCGCCTCCGCGGGAATGACATGACAGACTGTACGCCATTAATCTCGTCAGTTCGGCATACGGAAGGGAGTTCGATGGGGGAGGGGACTTTTACGGAGCCTGTTCCAGGGAGACGATATGGGAGGCTAAGAACTCGTATGCGCCAGATGCTTCGTTCGAATCGGGGGTGATGCCCGGAAACCGGTTTACTTCGAGCAAATACGGGAGGCCACTGTCCTTGTCTATGATGATATCGGTGCGGGACCAGGTGAGGCCAAGAAGTCCGCTTGCCGTTATCGCTATCGACTTGATACGCTCGGGTATGTCGTCGACGTTGGCGAAATGTTCTTTCGCACCGTTGCAGGTATTGTTTCGGAACTCACCTTCGGAAGGATAACTTTTCTCACCGGACACGACGATTCCGTTCACGACCATGATGCCCCAGTCATATTCGTTTCGTATGAATCGCTGAAAGAGGAATTCCTTGTGTTTCGGCAGATCGGCGATCGTTGATGCGAGCTCGGATTCGGAGGCGACATACGCGGAAAATTTTCCCTGAGCTCCCTTGACGTCTTTGACGATCAACGGATACCCACAAACCTTCCTGATAAGCGGCATTTCTTTCTCAATATTGCGACGACTGACAAAGACCGTATCCGGAATCGGAAGACCATGGAGAGAAAATGCCATCGTGTCGGTTATCTTTGAAGGGCTTTGTTCAACGGAGGAGTGAGGAGTGCCGGTCGATTCAAAATAGAGCCTGAGTGCATAGGCAAGGTCACGCTGGCTCCAGCTTGATGTCAGCCAGACGAAAGAGAAATTCTTCGTGTCGGCGCCTTTATGAAAGACTTCGGTGGAACCCGCGTGAAAGACGAATGAGATGTCTCGGTACGTCCCGGCCGTAAAATCAATCGGAAACGGAAATTGTCCTACGATATCGCGTGTCCCGCTGAGAGCCGGAAGACTGAGAAGGCTGAATATTTTTGACATATTACGGGAATGATTGAGAATAATCCTTTCCCGAGCTATTCTTCCGCTTGTCAATAAGCGTGGTAATATAGCGCATTTCCATGCACAACAAGAGAATTTATAAATTATATAACGATTATATAGATTTGTAAAGGCCTCGCTCTTTATGAATGCAAAAACATCCACACTCCTTCAGAAAGGCAAAGAGGACACGTTTGCGATGAAGATCGCAATCATCAATACAAAAACGCTGTTCCCATGGCGACTTCATCATATTGATTCGGTATAAGCGTCGTTGTCATTCCCGCGAAAACGGGAATTCCTGGTGTTTTTTATCTTATCGGGAATATAATGAAGGAAAGATGAAAAATGTGGATATACTCAGTCACGTTAGAAACTGAAACCATATCAAATACGTCTGTCTTTGCGAGCCCATCCTCGGGTAGCCTGTGTTACGTTCAGGAGTTCGCCCCGGCATTCGCGGGGCGAACTCCTCTAGTAGCGATACAAAATGAAGATATTTCGATATGAGCAATGGAAAACGAGTACTGGAATGAGTGATGAATCGAGTATGAATGAATTATTCATTTCAGATTTACGTGTAACTGAGTATAAATGTCGAATTTCCTCGTTGATTTAAGCTGAATAGATATGAAACTTTTTCTTGTCAGGCATGGTGAGACCGACGTGAATCGCGTTTTGGGACACGGAGTATCCGATCCGGTCATGCATAGTGACCCGGTACTGTTTGAACCTGGGCAGGATACCGATATCGCACTCAATGTGTATGGTCGCGCACAGGCGACAGTGGCGGGAGAAATACTCCCTGATGACATCGACGCGATCTTTTCGTCGCCCCTGTTGCGCGTGAAGGAGACTGCCGAGATTATCGCCGCGATAAAAGGGATGGATGCTTCCAGTATTTCGATCCGTAACGAGTTGCGTGAATATCATCAGGGAACGCTGGAAGGATTGTCTACGGAACAGAAAAAGATTGCCGTCGGGGGACAAACATGGGGATCAGGACTGCTTTGTACGTATGATTATACTCCGTGGGGAGGGGACTCATGGGAGACGATTTACGCGCGATTGAGTTCGTTTATCGACGAATTGAAGAAGACCGATATCAAGGGGAATGTCTTGTGTGTCACGAGTGCGGGTGTCATCCGTATGGCGTATAAATTGATGCTCTGGGATAAGGCTCCGGGAATAACGAAACATATCGTGATTCATAACGGTTCCGTCCACGAATTCGTTCTCTAGAGTAACTCGCATGCGATGAGAAACGCGAGGCGGCAAGGTGTGGCGGTTCCTGTTCAGGCATCGAGAACGATGATGACCTATTCGCCAAACATGGAGTCGCGTGGTAGTATCGGGGCATGAAGGACGGGCATCCCGGATATCGGGAGTGACCGACCTAGTTATCGGAGGCAACGGCGCGACGATCACGCTTTCGCTTCCCGTAAACGTATGCGAAAGACACTTATCAGAGGTGCGGACAAGGAACAGGAGGCACAGGAGCACTTCCACGTCACCCGACCACCCCGGCTTGAGGGCAAGGCCAAGAACGCGATGATGAATCCGGTCCGGAAGCCGAAGGCTGTGAGTGATCGCTTGCCGGAACGTTCCGATCGAAAGGTATCGGAAAAGTAGATTCGATCGCGGTATATCGCGATCGAATAAAAAACAGGCTTCCAGTCGGGGGCCTGTTTTTTCTTTTGGCGTCTGGAAGCCCTCACCCCAACCCTCTCCCAGAGGGAGAGGTGGCATACCGAATTGAATAATTCAGTCTTGACATACCCCTAGGGGGGTATTATGATGGGTATATTCAGGAATGAATTGATAACGCGAACACAGTATGACTCGGACCAAAGAGAAACTCATGCGACGGCTCAAGATCATCGAAGGGCAGGTACGTGGACTGCAGGAAATGCTCGAGAAGAATGCCTACTGCATCGATATCATCACACAGTCGTCGGCAGTGAAGCAGGGGCTGACCGCGGTCGAGGATATCCTTATGGAGGGGCACCTTGGCAGTTGTGTCATCCATCAGATCAAGAACGGCCAGGAATCCAAGGCGAAGGAAGAGATACTCAAGGTGTATCAGCTGAAACGGAAATAGGATAATAGTCCATAAAGTCTATAAAGTCATAAAGTCGAAAGTCATAATGTCAATGTCGGCGATAATCAATAAGAAGAAAGTCATACAGTCGGATGTCACGGGCGAACGGGTGGTAGTGATCGTGCCAATACATGGAAATTTACGTTATGTATGAAACGAAAACGTACGGAATAAAAGGGATGCACTGTGCCTCGTGCGCGGCGATCATCGAAAAGACACTCCGGAAAACGGATGGTGTCGTGTCGGCGGAAGTGAATTATGGGACGGAAGCGGTCAAAGTGACATTCGATGCCGACACTGTCGGAGAAGAGAGCCTTGCGTACTCGATACAGCCACTCGGTTATTCGCTCGTCATACCTGTGAAGGGAACGGATCAGGACACACGCCGGTCGAAGGAAGAGAAACTTTCCGAACTGCTTGCGATGCGGAACAAGGTCCTGTCAATGATACCGCTTGCGATCATCGCGCTTTTTGTCATGGGGTGGGATATGTTCGGGTCGTTTGGTGTCATCTCTGAAATGTCGATATTCTGGAAGGAATTCTTCCATCATCTTTTGCCGGTCATGGCGACATACGCGCTTTTTGTCGTCGGTCGGCCGTACCTTGCGGGCATAGGCCGTTTCCTCCGGCACGGTCGGGCGGATATGGACACACTCATAGGCATCGGGACCTTGTCGGCGTATCTTTACAGTTTTTTCGTGGGGGCATTCGAAGAATCACTCAAGCCGTTTTTGAATGTGGATGCCACCTATTTCGACGTGACCATCATCGTCATCGCGTTCATCGGTCTCGGGAAATATCTCGAGGCCCGATCGAAACTTCGCACGGGGGATGCGATCGAAAAGCTGCTCGGACTGCAGGCCAAGACCGCTCTCGTCGTCCGTGATGGCAAGGAGATCGAAATGTCGATCGATCAGGTCGTGAGGGGGGATTTCATCATCGTGAAACCCGGGTCGCGTATTCCGGTGGACGGAATCGTGACTGAAGGATCGTCGTTTGTCGATGAGAGTATGGTGACGGGAGAGCCGATGCCGATACGGAAAAGCATAGGGGATACGGTCGTCGCCGGCACGGTCAATACGACGGGAGCCTTCACTTTCAAAGCGACGAAAATCGGTGCGGAGACGCTTCTCTCGGGTATTATTCGCATGGTGGAGGATGCGCAGGGGAGCAAAGCTCCTATTCAGGCGCTCGCGGACACAATATCGGGGATTTTCGTACCGGTCGTCCTCGTTATCGCATTTCTATCATTGGCGGTCTGGCTCATTGTCGGGACACCATTCCTTGGGTTTTCACAGGCATTGTCGTACGGACTCTCGTCTTTTGTCGGGGTCCTCATTATCGCGTGTCCGTGTGCTCTCGGTTTGGCGACGCCGACCGCTATCATCGTCGGGGTCGGTAAAGGAGCCAAAGAAGGGATTCTTATCAAGGATGCGGCGACACTCGAACAACTCCACAAGGCAACGGTCATGGTCGTCGACAAGACTGGGACGATTACGGAAGGGAAACCCAAACTCGTTTCGGTACTCAACCATTCAGATAGAAACGATGATGAATTGATTGCGATTCTCGCATCGCTTGAGAGTCGATCGGAGCATCCGATCGCTCATGCGATCGTGACAGGCGCGACCGAAAAGGATATCATTTTCGGCTCTGTCGAGGATTTTTCTGCGATCGAAGGGAAGGGGATTTGTGGTCGTATCGACGGCACTATCTATCATGCTGGCAATGCTCGACTCTTTGACGATCTCGGACTGAAATGCGATAGCACGTCGATGGTGAAAGCGACCGGTGAAGGCAAAACACCGATCATACTCGGGAATGATACTTCGGTCCTTGGAATATTTATGGTGGAAGATGCGGTCAAGAAAGCGGCAAAACAGGCTGTGTCGCGCCTGCACGCACTTGGCATGAAGGTCGTTATGCTCACCGGGGACGATGCGGATACGGCACGATACGTTGCTACCCAAGTGGGGATAGACGAAGTTGTCGCCGGTGTCTTGCCGGAGGGAAAACTAAAAAAAATCAAGGAACTTCAGGCTGGAGGCTCGATTGTCGCGATGACAGGTGACGGTATCAACGATGCACCCGCGCTCGCGGCCGCCGATGTCGGTATCGCCATGGGGACCGGTACAGATGTAGCCATCGAATCGGCCGGCATCACTCTCCTGCACGGCGATATATCCAAGCTCGTGAAGGCGGTGCATCTTTCGAAACTTACGATGAACGGCATACGACAGAACCTGTTCTGGGCCTTCGCCTACAATGTCGTCGGTATTCCGATTGCTGCAGGACTTCTGTATCCGTTCTTCGGCATAGTGTTGAATCCGGTGTTCGGCGGACTCGCGATGGCCTTCTCGAGCGTGTCGGTTGTCGGGAATTCGCTCCGGCTCAGGACGAAACGTCTCTGATTGCCGACTCACAACCGACAACTGACAACCGACAACGAAAACAACATGGAGAGGGTACGACCAAGATACAACACTATGAAAACATACACGTTTCATGCGGCCGGCATGCACTGCAAGGCCTGTACGATGCTTATCGAGAGCGAACTTCGCGATGTCGAGGGGGTCGATTCGGTGAAGGCGTCACTCACGGATGCCAGAGTGCAGGTAATCGGGGAGTTCGGCGATCGTGAGGAAGATCGCATCGCGCATGACCTGAGTGAGACACTCAAGGCGCATGGCTATACGCTGTCGACCGAGAAAGGAATACATGTGCCGAAATGGTCCGAATTCATATTTGCCGCACCGATAGCACTCGTCTTGATCGGGGTATTCTTCGGGCTCCAGCGTCTCGGAGTGGTGAATCTGGTTACATCGTCGGACGTGGGGTTCGGATCGGCATTCCTGATCGGGATCGTCGCGTCGCTCTCTTCGTGCATGGCGATGGTCGGAGGGCTCGTACTCTCATTGTCAGCGAACTTCGCGAAGGAAGGTGAGATATTTCGGCCACAGGCACTATTCCATGTCGGACGATTGGCGTCGTTTTTTCTCTTCGGAGGACTCATTGGAGCACTCGGGTCCGTCTTCCAGATCGGGGGAACAGGGACGACCATTCTCGGTTTCCTGGTTGCGATCGTGCTTCTCATTCTCGGTATCAATCTCCTGGACGTATTTCCATGGGCGAGGAAACTCCAGCCATCCATGCCTGACTTTATCAGCAAGCGTATGCATGGAGTGAAAGAACTCAATCATACGCTCACGCCGCTCTTGGCCGGAATCGTCACGTTCTTCCTTCCGTGCGGGTTCACGCAGTCGATGCAACTCTATGCGCTTTCGACGGGAAGTTTTTCCCAAGGCGCATTGACGATGATCGCATTCGCACTCGGTACCCTTCCGGTTCTCGCCCTACTCAGTTTCAGTTCGATCGGCATTGGAAAGGGTGCACGGTCGGGGATATTTTTCAAGGCTGCCGGACTCCTGGTCATTTTCTTCGGCATATTCAATCTCTTGAACGGTCTGGCGAGTCTGGGAATCATCACTCCTGTTTTTAATTTCTAATTCACTCTGATGTCATTGCGAGACAGAGTCCTCAAGGGCGTGGCAATCCAGGAATTCAGATTCTTCTTGTAGTCTGAATCGCCGCGGATTCCAAAGCCGAAATCCTCGCGAAGACAGAAATACCTGTCTGGTAAAAAACCAATTGCAATCATATGAAAAAGAACATAACAACCGTCATTACCGTTATCATATTGGGTATCGCCGCACTTGGAGCGGGGATGTATCTCGGTGTCATAACGAATAAGGCTCCCGTATCTCCTCCGACAAAAGCGGTCGTCAAAAGCGATGCAGTCAATACGGATGGAAAGCAGGTAATCGAGATCGCGGTCAAGGGAGGATACACACCCAAAGCGATCACGGCCAAGGCCGGTGTGCCGACCGTTATCCGCTTCGTCACTGACAATACGTTCGACTGTTCATCGTCACTCTCCATCCCGGCGATCAATTATCGCAAGAACCTCCCGCGTACGGGCACGACGGATGTCGACGTCCCCGCACAGACCGCCGGAACCAAACTCCAGGGCTCGTGTTCGATGGGTATGTACAGTTTCACCGTGGACTTCGAATGATTGACAAAATGAGAAGTACGGTGAAGGAGATCATGAAAAGGAGTTCGACTCCCTCTAGGGAGTCGAACTCCTTACGGATAATCAATATGTGTTGACAGTTTTTTGTTGTTGATATATACTTGAGTAGTCAAATACTAATCAAACATATATGGAAACGCTATCCACGTCGGTACGGTTTTTCATGGAAATGGCGAAGGTGCAGGCAAAGGTGAGTAGGCGCTTCGACAACGGTCTCGGAGGACTCGGTTTTACTGAGTTCATCATGCTGTCACATTTGTCCGAAGCGGGGAGCCCAGGTATTCGTCGCATCGATTTGGCCGAGAAGGTCGGATTGACGGCGTCCGGCATCACTCGATTGTTGCTGCCGATGGAGAAGATCGGTCTCGTGAAGAAGGAGATCAACAAGGACGACGCGCGGAGCAGTCTGGTCATGATCGCCCCGGGCGGCAAGCGGAAGCTCGAAGAGGGGTTGGAGCGTGCGGAACTGTTAGCTGACGAGATCATACCATCTGGGAAGAAGGGAAAGATACGAGAGCTCTCTTCCTTTTTGACCGAGACAGGGAAGAGAATATAAGCCATACGGAGTAACGAAGTAATACCATTTCCAAATAATTCACTGCCTATAATGCCAAATAAACTGAATCCCTGTTACGTTCAGGAGTTACGTTCAGGAGTTCGACTCCCTATAGGGAGTCGAACTCCTCTAGCACTCCTCTAGCACTCCTCTGGTAGCGATATACAACAAATTACGTTAATTCGGTATAAGACTGTCTTCCTGCTCGCATCGCTATGCGAAGCGTTGCTGACCAGGATTTATGGCACAGAACTGGACCGCCGCGGATTTCCGAAGACGAAAATCTTCGCGGAGACGGAGGAAATGGGTTTTTTAGAAATGGTATAATCAATCGCATTTGGTATGACACGTCCTGTAAAAGAGATACCTAGAACTATGAGAAAAATCGCGATGATACTCATCATCAGCTTTGTCCTGAACCTAGCGTGGGAGATGTCCCAGGCTTTCCTGTTCGCGCCGCATTTCTCGAGCGTTACGGATTTCATCTTCATACACAGCATTGCTGCATTCACTGATGTCGCGCTCACGCTCCTTATCCTCTCCCCGGAACTTTTCCTTTTCAATCGGATTTTCCGGAAAGGGGATGAATGGAAACGGATCGTTCTGACTGCCTCGTTCGGTTTCCTCATCGCGGTCGGTATCGAACGATACGCTCTATCGACAGGTATGTGGGCATACGGTCCTTACATGCCGATCATCCCGCTTTTTGGCGTCGGACTGACACCGGTATTGCAGTTGATGGTCCTTCCAGTTTTTATTGATTCATCGGTGCGGAAACTACAGTAGTGTTTTCACTGATAGTTCACTGATAAAAGGCGTTTCATAAGAGGCGTTTCAGTTGACATTATATCTCGTGACTGATACTTTGTTCTTGAAAGTGAAGCATTTTAACATAGTATTCATCATCTTGATAACAAATCGGAGGATACATGGCTCAATTCAGAATCAATGACGTACCGCCAGGACAAGCGCCGGAATGGGTGAGAAAAGCATGGGTCGACTTAGTGTTGCCAATGAGGGATGTGCCACCGGCCAGCGTTAGACAGGCAGGTATATTTGGGGGAAAGTCAGAAAATCTCGGAGGATTTGCTGTTTCTGGGCAAATAGCTTTAAGCCTTCTAAAAGAGCATAATTCGGCAGCCGCTGAATGGTGGTCTACGTATGCCCCTCATGTGCTATTCGGTGATTTGGTTTTCATCCGGGATGTATGCGAGATTGTAGACTAAAAATCGGACATATCAACGCAAACTCCGGTCATTCATAGGATGACTGGAGTTTTCATTTAATTGAATGGCTATTGGTCCATTTGCAAAACGCCAGTAAATATCGTAATATTTAACGGTAGTGACGGGTTCGGCGCCTTGGTTGCAGGTCGATGCGATAGGGGAGACCGTAAGGATCCGCACGAAATAATACATGATAGCAGAAAATTCGTTCTCTGTCCGCCGTCGGCGGATGCGGAATGGAAACAACGTTATGGCAAAGCTTACGAAGTCACAGCTGTTGACGACGCTCTCGGAGAAGACGGGTTTGACGAAGAAGGATGTCGGTGGTGCACTCGATGCACTCGCGGCGCTCGCGTACAAGGAAGTCAAGAAGAACGGGGAGTTCGTGGTCCCGGGATTCGGAAAGATGGTGAAGGCCAAGCGTAAGGCACGCATGGGTGTGAATCCGGCGACCGGAGCCAAGATCAAGATCGCGGCCAAGACCGTGGTCAAGTTCCGCCTCGCCAAGGCTGCCAAGGACGCCGTCCTCTAGGCATCAAGACGATTCTGACAGTGCTAAACCCCGCCCCGTACCGCATGGTACAGGGCGGGGTTTATATCATGAAATAGCAGTAATAACAGTAGCCTCAAATAATGCTACAGTGTTGCAATAATAATACTGGTGGTATACCATGCCGGTATGGAAACCGACGAACTCGAGGGGATTATTAAGAAGAGGAATGGGAGGATGACCAGAATCCGGAAGGCGATGCTGGATATTTTCAGTGCGGCCAAAGTCCCATTGACGGCCTCGGTTGTGACGGAATCACTTTCGAAACGTCACATTACAGCTGATCGGACGACTATCTATCGCGAATTACGCTTCCTAGAGGAAACAGGCGTCATTCGCGAGGTGCGGCTTGTCGGTCGGGGTCGCTCGTTCGAACTCTCCGGCGGACATCAGCATCACCTCGTCTGCCTCGGCTGTCATGACGTGAAATCCGTCTCGTTCGAAGGTCATCTCGATAGTGAGGAAGAACGGTTGCTTCGGGATGAACGGTTCCGGGTTTCGGATCATTCGATGGAGTTTTACGGATTGTGTGACAAGTGCTCGACGTGATCAGTAAACAATACGAGTGAGCAGAGATTCCCCCTCTCCCACTGGGAGAGGGCAAGGGTGAGGGTCGGGTTGTTCGGCAATTATCGATTTTTCTGGTATGTACGATATCTTTCTTGACGCGCTTATCGACAGTGCAAAAACGATCCCGCTCCTGTTCCTCGTGTATGTCGGGATCGAACTTGCGGAAGATGCGTTCACCAAGACGGTAGTGGAAAAGATCAAACGGGCCGGTTCGACCGGTCCGATTTTTGGCGCGCTTGCGGGCATCCTGCCACAGTGCGGATTTTCCGTGTTTGCGACGGCCTTGTATGTGCAGCGGCTTCTGACCATAGGAACCCTGATGGCCGTGTATCTGGCGACGTCGGACGAAGCCATTCCGGTCATCCTGTCTCATCCTGATAGGACCGGACTCATCATTCCGTTGATCGCGACCAAGGTCGTTGTCGCGATCGTATTCGGCTATGTACTCGATCTTCTTTATCGGAAAGACCGGGCACGGACACTTGTGCATGTCGAAGCCTATGAACACGGACACGACGATCCGGGACATGCCCATTGCGACGTCCTGACGGAAGGAGCCTGTTGTGGCCATCATGTCGAGACGTCGGGAGCGGGATTTTCCGTGAAAAGGATATTTCTTCACCCGTTGAGTCATGCATTGAAGATCTATCTGTTTATCTTCGTGACCACACTTGCTATCGATCTCGCCTTTTTCGAACTTGGTGACGCCACCTTAGCCCGTATATTTCTCAGTGGCGGGATATTTCAGCCGTTTTTGGCGGCCTTATTCGGACTCATTCCGAACTGCGCGGTTTCGGTCGGTCTGACCGAACTGTATCTGAAAGGGGTTCTTACGTACGGCTCGCTGATCGCAGGTCTCTCTGCGAGCGGAGGCTTGGGTATTCTGGTCCTCTTCAAGGAAGAACGGAACAAATCCGAAGCGGTCAGGGTCGTCTCCATACTCTTCGTCGCAAGCGTCATCGCCGGACTGTTCGTCCAGTATGTTTTTCCATACTGACGATTCAGCACGTTTCCTCATTATCTACGGAAGTCATTCGTACGAACAAACACAACCGGCTATGCAATTGCGTAGCCGGTTGTGTTTCTATCGTTACCGAATTTATCCTTTATCCGACTACGGAAGCGAATTCCAATGTGACATGAATATACCCGAGAGCGTGGCGTGGATTTTCGCGCTTTCGATGACAACGCCGGTCATCTCTTCCCAGGAGAGGATGGCGATGTGCCGGGTACCGAAGAGCAGGATGTCGGATTCGATGGTTTTCTCTCCGGAAGCATCAATTTTTGTGCGATGGAAATCCTCACGATCTTTTAGGTGGTATTGTTTCGTCTCCGGCAGGTCGGCAACGATGACATCGGTATAGATACGCTTTTCTTTCCGTTTCGGCCGGTAGTATTCGTCGAACCATGACTCTTCTGTCCGAAATGACCCAGCGGACAGCCAACCTCGTATGGGCGTATCGGCATGAAGGAGCGTTTCTTTATACAAGTCCTTTATCCCCTCTATCCCCTCGAAGTACAAAATCTTCGGTTTTCGGTCGATCAAATTCGATATGGCGAGGAGCGATGGAAGGATGGACTCCGCTGTCCGTTCCGCTTCCTGCGCAAGTTCCTTGAGTCGTCTCGGATCTTCGGCGAGATACAGCGTCTTCTTGCGGTTCTTAGTCGTCTTGATGAGACCTCGTTCACGAAGAGACTCGATGATGCCGTATGATGTGGTCCGCTTGAGCTTCGCTTTCTGCGAGATCCGCTGGACGGAAGCCTCGCCGAGTTCGAGTGCGGCAAGATAGATTTGCGCTTCATTATCTGAGAAGCCGAGTTTTCTTAGTTGTGGAATCATACGCACTTTGTCGTCAAAACCCGACAAAATAATGATAGCAAGAAGAGGAAATAAAATCAACTAGAGAAGCCATAAAATAAACAGTACTCATTCTTCGATGCGAATAAATTAACATATTATACGAATGTGACGACAAATGGAATATGATACCGGCAGTTGTTTAACAGGTACTCTATTCAAGAACGAAACATGTGGAGGTATGTCATGACGACATTCGGTGATCAAAAGGAATTTTGGGGCCATCGTGAAAACCCGAAGCTGGTAGGGGATTTCATCAATCGTCCGGCGGTAATCCGTATGATAGGCGATGTGAAGGGAAAAGGTATCCTTGAAGCCGGATGTGGGAGCGGATATTTCGCGTCATTGCTGGCACAAAAAGGTGGGATCGTGTGGGGTATCGATAAGGATACGAACATTTTGCGCGAGGCGGAACGTTCAAACACTCTCGGCATACGGTATCAACCGGGATGTATTGAACGGTTGCCATACGATGATGACTCCTTCGACGTCGTCACTTTGACAAGCGTACTCATGTACAATGATTCGGAGGTCATGAGGGAAGCGTATGTGCAGGCATGGAAGGGGACGAAGCCCGGCGGGCGGGTCATCGTTTCCGTGCCTCATCCGTACCTGTATCTGCCGGGAAGTATGGCAAGGAGTGAAGATATATCCTGGCTCAAGCTTAATTCGCATGGGACATCAGTGGAAAGAACCGAAGTGTTCACTCAGGAGTATTTCGACATCCATGGAAACAGTTCCGTACTCGATGTCTACGATCATCCGACCGATGACTATGTAAACTTCGGTCTACAGGCCGGGTTGTCACTCCTCCGGATGGAAAGCGTGAAATTTCCGGAAGAACTGACGAAGAGGTCTCCGGGATGGGGAAAGACATGGGGGTATGACGCGTATCTTCTGCTGGAGTTCTCCGCCTAAGAAGAATACTGTCATTTTTTCGACAAACGTAAAAAAAGTCCGAACATCTCGTTCGGACTTTTTCATCGAAATACGTTATTCCGTGCTTTCGAGGGGATCTTTGATTTTCTGATCCGGAGTCGGTTGATCTCCTTTGAATCCCCGGGCGTTGTTTCCCCTCCCTCTTTCCTTCGGTAGTTTTACTGGAAGGATTTCTTCCGCATCAATCCGTCCGTTCGGTTCCTGCACGCCGACGATGCGGACTTCTTTCCCGGTCATGATGGCAGCTGGCAGACGAACGACGGTATCCTCATCCGTGTGGACATCGAGTGAACTCCCGTCCGGACTCTCAATCAGAAATCCGTCAGGAAGGATTTCCGAAACCGTACCCGTGGTAAAGCCGTCTTCGGGGTGTTTCCAAAAATCGTCACGAGAGCTGACGGATCGGTCATACGACGGAATCGCATTCCTGAGAACGATATCCGATCGTTCGCCGATTTGTAAGAGATGCAGTATGAATCCGATCGCGAAGACGATCAGGAACGTCGTCAATATGACGAATGTCGGGCGATGCCGATATCCGTGCCCGGTTTCCCGATATTCGAAGACGGCGAGTGTGACAAATGCCAAAAGCGAGCCGATCCACAGGAAGGGGAGTGCCCGGAAGACCGCCGGTGAGAAGAGGTGTTTCGGGGCGAATCCGAATATGCCCTCGTCTATGGAAAGAAGGGATGATATGACGATGGAAAGAGAAACCGCAGCGAACAATCCGGCGAGCGCGATGCCGGTCCACAAGAGCGTCCTTCGGAAGATGAACTTCCACGAGGCCTCCGGGTGGATGCCTTCGTCCTTGATCTTCCCGAGTATTTTTTCGGCGAGCGTATCTGGTTTCTGATCGTTCATACTCATATAGTTATCGTTCGATTCCTTCTTTCCGCAGATGTTCGTGAAGCAGTTTCTTTCCCCGGCTGATAAGGGTTGCCACGGTGCCTTTCGGAAGGTGAAGGATGTCCATGATTTCCTCGTAGGATTTTTCCTCGAGGAAGCGGAGGATAAGCGCCTCGCGATAGGTTTCCGGCAGGGACCGTACGGCGATATTTATTCGTGCCAGGTCATATTTTCTCGCTGTTTCATCCTCGATATCCGTCGTGGCGCGGAGTATGTGTGAGAGATCATGTTCGTCTATCGAGACCGTGACTCGAATCTTCCGTTTTCGTGCGACGTCTATGGTTTGATTTCTGACGATCCGATACATCCAGCTCGAAAATTTGGAATCGTGATCGAAATCATTGAGATTCCGATAGGCCTTGATGAAGGATTCCTGCAGGATGTCTTCGGCGTCGTCGTGATCGAAGGACGATATCCGATGGATGTACCGCAAGAGAGGCGTCTCGTAGCGTTCCATGAGGACACCGAAGAAATCCGCGTTTTTTTTCGCGAGCTCTATTATCTCGACGTCGGACTGCTCTTGATAGCCGGGTTCATTCATGTGCGTCCTCTGCTTCTCGTTCGGCGTGTCTTGATTTGTGCTTTCTGTGGAATTCATACGATATTCATCCGAAAATGTTTTCAAAACGGCTTTCCAAAGCCTATTTTTTGTTCTCAGAAGTGAAAAGATTCCTCCCTGTCATAGCGTCCGGGATGGGGAGACCCAAGAGGGAAAGGATAGTCGGGGCAATATCAGCCAAGCCTCCATCGCGAACTGATCCGGATGCGGTCACGATGAACGGGACCGGATTCGTGGTATGTGCGGTATGGATCGTTCCGGTTTCCGGGTCGATGTTCAATTCGGCATTCCCATGGTCGGCGGTAACGATGGTGATCCCTCCGAGCCCAGAGGCTTTCTCAACGACCCGCCGGAGTTCCTTGTCGAGGCATTCGACGGCCTCGATGATTTTGGGGACATTTCCGGTATGACCGACCATGTCCGCATTCGCGAAATTGATGAACAGGAAGTCCGTGCCACGATCAAGCGCCTCGATCGCCTTGTCGGTGACTTCATGCGCACGCATTTTTGGTGCCTCGTCGTGCGTGCGGACATCCTTCCGACTTTCGACCAGGATATCTTCCTCGCCGTTTTCGGGGAGTTCGCATCCGCCGTTCAAGAAATAGGTTGAATGGGCATACTTCTCGGTTTCGGCGACATGGACCTGGCAGAGTCCGGCCTTCGCGATTTCACGGCCGAGTGTGGTGTCGGGAAGAACCGGCGGAAAAGCGACGATTGCGGGGAGTGTCTCGTCGTACTGTGTGAGGGTGACGAAACAAAGATTCTTTTCCTGTGCGTGTTCGACGATACGGGCGGAAAGTTGTCGCGATCGGTCAGAACGAAAATTGAAGAACAGGATACCGTCATTTTCCCGTACGGGATAGGTTTCTCCGTCCCCGTCGAGAAAGACGATCGGTTCGAGATGTTCGTCGAGAACCCCTTCGGCATAAAGCGCTGAGAGGATCTCGGAGGGGCGACCCTTCACTCTTCGCTCGGCCTCACCGTGGAAAATGGCCCGTTCCGCTTTCTTGACGCGGTCCCAATTTTTGTCCCGATCCATGGCATAGAATCGTCCTGAGGCGGTAGCGATGAAGCCGATACCGAGGTCGTCGATGATTTCCTCGAGTTCGCGGAGATAAGAGGCTCCGCTTTGTGGGGCGGTATCGCGTCCGTCGGTGAAGGCATGGATGGCGACCTTTGTGATTCCCATGGCCTTGGCAGCCTCAAGGAACGCCGAAAGATGATCCATGTGACTATGGATGCCTCCATCTGAAAGCAACCCCTTCACATGAAGGACGGAATCGTGTTTCAAGACATGCGTGAAGAGGGTTCCGAATGCGGGATTGTGGAGAAATTCATTCCCAGTCGCCGCTTTCGAGATGCGGACGAGGTCGGTATCAATGACAGATCCGGCACCGATAGTCATGTGACCGATCTCACTATTGCCCATTTGTCCGTCCGGCAAGCCGACGCTTCCCTCACTTGCCTGCAACAAGGAATGTGGAAAATTCCGGAGGAGCGAATCGAAAAAAGGCGTATCGGCCGTCGCGATGGCATTGTTTTCCGTCTCTTTTCGATAGCCCCATCCATCGAGGATGATGAGCACAACGGGGCGATTCCCGGATTTGTTCATAGGGAAAATGATGAATGGGATGCACTTCACTGTACTCCTTCTTTGTCTATCGGACAAGAATCGCCGAGGTGACCAAAGTGGAGAAAAGCGTAAAAATCGTTCCCAGTTTCATTTCAGGGTACGGAGTGTCCACGAGATACGATACGAAGGCATCACGAGGCGATACGGCGCTTGCAGGGCAGACGGCTTCGTAGGCTTTGATATCGGCTTCAGTGAGACCGGGGTGGAGGAGGTCTTGCCCGCCCATCATGGCATACATGATGGCACTCTGATCGTCTGGGGCATGCTGTGCGATGCCGAGTGCGTGCCCGAACTCGTGCGCGATGACGAGACGAAGATCATCGACTCCCTTGAATTCGTAAATGGTGATCGATCGTAGTGGCGACTCGTAGAGTCCTTCTATGAACGGTTGCGGTTCACCATATTTCTGGCGATAGGTTTGGATATCGTTTTTGACGCTTGTTGTCTTGGTATTGATCTTTCCTGCCGCCGCGTTCACCTGGTCGACTTCCATAGAAATCCGATCCGTCTCTTTTTTGATTACCGACTGTTCCTTCTCGAGCTCCTTTCGCCTCTTTTCCAGAGAGGCATATTTGTCAGGTGTGGCACCGCCTGCCGCATTTGCCTGACTCACATCGTCGTTGTAGACGGCCAAGGCTTTCTGATACGAGGCTATCCGGTCATTCAGGACTGTCTGGTCGCGTTTGAAGCCAGCCTGAAGGGTATCATAGGTATTTTTGAGAACCGCAGCGTCCTTCTGATATTGGGCGACCGTTTTTTCGAGTCCCTGCGAGTCGTAGAGCATTTTCTGTCGGTCGTCGAATACGGTCGTCACGGCAAACGATGTTTGCGGGTCATAGATGAACATCTTTTTCCCGATTCTTTTTTCCCAGACGTTCCCCGCTTCGATCGCAGTCAAGAGAAAGGTCTTTCTATCGACCGGAAACCGTGAGTCGACATCGCCGAGTCGCCAATGGATCGGTGTATCGCATCCGGGACGACCCTCGGTCAGACGGAACATAAGTGGAGCGACGGACAAAACGGCCTGAATCAAGACAATGCCGATCGCGGAAAAAAATCCGAGACGGAAAATGGTGTTGGAGATGTCGCGTTCCATACCTTCACTCTAAAATATTATGCGCCTTCTTTCAAGGTAAGGCGTGCGACCGTTCGTGATAGTACAGTCACCTTATAATATTTCCAGGAGGTCTTGTGTTTTCCTTCCAGGCATGCTATACTGTACACAGATGAATAGGAAAGCAAAGACCGGGTGAGCCGGTCTTTTTATATGCAATATCCGTTCATACCCCTTCCATAAAGGGAAAAAAGCAAACAAAAAAATATGAAACGAACGGCGTCTATCGTCAAGAAAGACGATAACAAAAAGAAAAAACCAGTCATGGACGAGAGTGTCCTGTATCTTTCGGCGCTTCTGGTTTCCGTCGGCTTCTTCGCCCTTCTGATTTTCTCGGACGCTACGGGAACGGGATATGCCATCGAGACATCGGCATTGGCTACCAAGACGACTCCGCACGTGAAGACCCGGTTCGAGCGGGAAGTCGGAAAGATGGTCGAGGGAAGCCCTATTGAAGCCATGGTACCGTATATTGCGAAACAAGATCCGAAGACAGCTACGTTTCTCGTTTCTATCGCCAAACATGAGTCGAATTGGGGAAAGTATTCTCCGAAGGACTCTGCCGGTCGGACCTGCTACAACTATTGGGGTTTCCGTGGAGGAGGTGACAATGTCACTGAGAGTGGATATTCTTGTTTCGGGAGTCCCAAAGAGGCGGTCGCCGTCGTCGGTTCTCGGCTCGACTATCTCGTGCACGGATTGGCGCTCGATACTCCGCGGGAGCTCATCGTCTGGAAATGCGGGGCTTCGTGTGCGGGACATTCCCCGGTCGACGTGCATCAATGGATAGACAACGTTGGTATCTATTCCCAAAAGGTCGAACGAGTTGCTGGGGTTGATGAAGGCCGATAAAAAGGCGATGAAAAAGGTCTCTTTCAAGAGCCGGTCCGACAGAGGTGTCGGACCGGTTTTTTTGTCGTCATATCATATCCGGACAAAGTCATCCGAAGTACGAAGAACGAATAATGGCTGAGCGAAGCGACACTTGCACGGTTTTTTGCCTTGTGCTATTATTCCCATTGCAACCACAACATATAGTTGAAAAAACAGATAATCAGACAATAAAACCGCGTATGGCTCAAGTGGGAACGACGAAGAAACGAGGGAAAGTGTCCAAGGAAGCGAAGCGACCATCGAGTCCGAAGCGCCTCCCGAAGAAGACGGCTGCCAAAGCCGATTTTCGGAAGGTTGTGAAGCGGGACGGGAGAACTGTTTCGTTCGAGGAAACAAAGATTATCAAGGCCGTGGCCAAGGCTCTCGAGGCGACCGGCGAGGGGAGTGTGACCGAAGCAAAGAAGGTTTCCGCAAAGACAGTGAGTCTCCTGCGGAAGGAATTCAAGAACGGACTCATGCCGTCGGTCGAGGATGTGCAGGATATGGTGGAGCGGGTGCTCATGATCCTCGATTTCGAAGAGACCGCCAAAGCATATATCCTCTATCGTGAAGAGCGTCGCAAACTCCGTGACATCGAGAAGTCTCTTGATGATTCGTCCGATCTGGTGGACAAGTATCTCAAAGAGATGGACTGGAGGGTCAAGGAGAATGCGAACATGGCATATTCTCTCCAGGGTCTCAACAACTATATCGCTTCCATCGTCAGCTCGCGCTATTGGATGAACCGGGTGTATCCGACCGAGATCCGGAAGGCGCACGAGGATGGTGACGTCCATCTGCACGATCTTCAGCAGATTTCCGCCTATTGTTGCGGTTGGGACCTGCACGATCTCATCCGACGGGGATTTACCGGTGTCGCGGGTAAGATCTCCTCGGGCCCGTCGAAGCACTTCAGCGCACTCCTCGGACAGATGGTGAACTTCATCTATACCCTCCAGGGTGAGGTGGCCGGTGCGCAGGCATTTTCGAACTTTGACACGTTGCTCGCGCCCTTCATCCGCTATGACAAGCTGTCGTACAAGCAGGTGAAGCAGGAAATCCAGTCGTTCGTGTTCAATATGAACGTCTCGACGCGCGTCGGTTTCCAGACGCCGTTTTCCAATATCACCCTCGATATCACGCCACCGAAGGCGCTTGCGAGTCAGGCGGTCATCATCGGTGGTGAGCCGAAGAACGATACCTATGGCGATTTCCAGGAGGAAATGAATATGATCAACCGTGCGTTCGCGGAAGTCATGATGGAAGGGGATTCGAGCGGACGCGTGTTCACGTTCCCGATCCCGACCTACAATATCACCAAGGAATTCGACTGGGAGGACGACCGGTTCCGTCCGATTTGGGAGATGACGGCCAAATATGGCATTCCGTACTTCGCGAACTTTGTGAATTCCGATATGGATCCGGAGGACGCACGCTCGATGTGTTGCAGGCTCCGGCTCGATAACCGCGAGCTCCACAAGCGTGGAGGTGGACTCTTTGGGGCGGCTCCCTTGACCGGCTCGGTCGGTGTGGCGACCGTCAATATGCCTCGGATCGGGTATCTCGCGACAAACGAGAAGGAATTTTTCGAGCGACTCGAAAGATACATGGATATCGCCAAGGCGAGTCTCGAAATCAAGCGGAAGCTCGTCGAGCAGATGACCGACCGCGGGCTCTATCCGTACACCAAGTTCTATCTCGCACCGATCAAGGGCCGTCGGGGACAGTATTGGGCGAACCATTTCTCGACCATCGGACTCATCGGCATGAACGAGGCGATCGTGAACCTGCTTGGGACCGATATCACCACGAAGAAGGGACAGGCATTCGCCGAGAAGGTGTTGGAGCGCATGCGTAAGCGCATCATCGGATATCAGAAAGAGACCGGCAACCTTTATAACCTCGAGGCGACGCCGGGAGAAGGGACATCCCATCGTCTGGCCGCCATCGATCGTGAGAAGTACAAGGATATCATCTTTGCCAACGACGATGCAGTCCGCAAACATGGCGCGCAACCGTATTACACCAACTCTTCGCAACTTCCAGTCGGATTTACCGACGACATCTTCGAGGCACTCGAACTGCAGGACAAGCTCCAGACGAAGTATACGGGCGGTACGGTACTGCACGGCTTCCTCGGGGAGCGGATCTGGGACGTGGACGCGACGAAGAACCTGGTCCGGCGCATCGCCGAGAAGTATAAGCTCCCGTATTTCACCCTCACGCCTACCTTCAGTGTCTGCCCGGTGCACGGGTATATCGCCGGAGAACACCATGTCTGTCCGCAGTGCGTGGCGGATGCGGGAGTGAATGAATATGTGATCGCGGAGTGATAATCGACTCACAACTCACAACGGTGGGGCTCAGAACAGACAACAGATAACAAAGGGGGCGGAGGATAAGGATTGTACACCATTAAGTAATAAGTAGGTAACATAAACATATGCAGAAGCACATCTGCCATGACTGCAAGACGGAGATCGGGAAGGGTGGGAAGTTCATGCCGTATGAGGCTGCCGGAGCCTCGTTCGTGAAGTGTGAGTCGTGCCATACGGCCGACCCTATCCTCCGGAATTTCCAGGAGGCCGAGGTCTATTCCCGCATCGTGGGGTATATCCGCCCGATCAAGCAATGGAATAAGGCCAAGCGACAGGAGTTTCAGGATCGCCTGACGTTTGCGTCGACCATGGCCTGCGATTGCTAGGTGTCGGATTGACCGGTTGGTTAAATCTTCCGAAGGCTAAACTTTCTCCGAAGGTTTAGCCTTCGGAAGTCTTTGAGACGAATCACATCGCGTATGCTGCTTGCCGGATTCCAAAAAATGACCCTGATAGACTATCCCGGAAAGATAGCCACGACCGTGTTTACGGTCGGGTGCAATTTCCGTTGCCCATTTTGTCACAATCCCGAACTGGTTTCGCCGACCTCGGAAATCATCGCTTCGTTTGCCGGTCGGGACAAGCAATTTTTCGAGTTCCTTGAAAAAAGGAAGGGAATTCTCGACGGGGTCTGTATTACCGGTGGGGAACCGACGGTCCAAAAAGACATTGTCGCCTTTATTCGTCGTATCAAAAAGATGGGGTTTTCGGTGAAACTTGATTCGAACGGTACCAGACCCGAGGTACTCGAGGAGGTATTTCGGGAAGGCTTGGTCGATTACGTGGCAATGGATATCAAAAACGGGATAGCACGATATTCCGAGACGACTCATGTTGTCGTCAATGAGGAGAATATCAGGAAAAGCATACGGTTGATTATGAAAAGCGGCGTGCCATACGAATTCCGGACGACCGTCGTTCCCGGAATCCATACGGAAGAAGATTTCGAAGATATGGCGAAGCTTATCAAGGGTGCACGCGCATACTATCTGCAGGAGTTTCGCGATGTCACCATCTTGGATCCCGAACTGAGGGCTTTGGCAAAAGGAAAGACGGTCGATCTTGAACGGGCAGCGGAGCGGATGCGGAAAGCGGTGAAGACGGTCGGGATACGCAAGTAGGCTGGGAACTGAGAAACTTACAACTTACAACTTACAACCGAGAAGGGTTAACAGGGAACGGGAATATAGAGACGGGGCATGCTCCGTCTCTACCTCAAGCAAAGAAAAAATCCGCCTTTTCTGGGCGGATTTTTTTGGGAGAGGTGGCTTATAAAAGCCCCATGTTCCCGAAGAGCGTGAGGGTGATTACCGGCATCAGCGCAAGGAGAAATGCAAAGGCCATTTCTTCGGCTTCCTGCGCTCGGCGGCACTGATCGCACGACTTCGACCCCGCGGTCGCGCCGTGGATCTCTCCCGAACCCACCATGGAATTGTTTTCCATAGGTTTGTGTTACGGCTTATTTTCGTAGTTCTTCAAATAAAAACGGATTCCCCGACTGGGGCACCCGTTTTCACTACAAGGACAGTATACACCAAAAAATGCGAAGTGTAAAGCGGAAATGCGAAGAATACGGGAACGGGAGAGAAATCATTGTTCAGTTAACGGGTTAACGTGTTCACGAGTTGGGTACGAAAAGCGGAAAATAGTCGAAAGTCAAAAGGAACGAACAACTAACGACTCATAACTGACAACAGAAAAAGGGAGAGTTGAAAGTCTATCAGGTTGGGAACGATTTTGAATTTTGTCAGCTGAAGGCTGATCACCCTCTGGGTGAAATTTTGAAACGGGAACGGGGTCGGAAACCAAGCACAAAATAGTCGAAAGTCCATAAAGTCCGTAAAGTCGAATAGAATTAATAACAATCTACCGAGAACTGACAACGGAAGTGAGGAAATACTGCGAACTACAATGATTCAACAGAAAACAGTAACCGGCTTGGTATAAATAAAAAAAGCGTGTCACTTTGGACCACGCTTTTTAGAACGGAAAATCTCATCCCTCCCCATACAATCGTTTCACGACTTCCGGATCGGGAAAATTTTCGAGATTAGTGCCGAGGCAAAGGTCTATATGAGCAAGAACGTTTTGGACTCCGGAGAGAGACATTTCGCCGAAGCCTCGTATGCATTTCAGTCCGAATGGATTTTCTTGTATCAGGTCGCCGATGTAGAGAATGTTAGCACGATGCAGGCAGTTTTTTGTGCTACTTGAGAGTTTGAGTTCTTCGATTTTTGTATAGAGCTTTTGCTCGTATGTGGTGTCGTAGACTGCTGAGAGAAATCGAAATAGCTCGGTGGTCGTTACTTTTAGTAGAGCTTCAAATGTCTGCGCCTCTTCACAGAGTCCGGTTACGCGGACTTTTTCCGGGAATTCTCTCTGAAGTCTTGCAGTTTCTTCTACAGACAAGTCTGTAAGTTTTATTTCTATGCGCATGGTCGGCTCCCGTATGGTTTTTGGTGATTGAATGGATGGAATCAAAATGTGAAAGATCCTGAACTGACCATGAAGTATCGCACGGATCGATGGTAAAGTCAATATTTTGAAGTACGTTTACTGGTTTCTTGCTTATTCAAAGCGAAAAAATAGCGTGTCACTTTGGACCACGCTATTTGATTGTTTTCAATGAATCAGGCTGCTTGAACGGATTGGGACATGGCTTCGGCAGGATTCTTCCTGATTATCTGACAGATGACCTCGTGCCATTCCCGTACCCAGTCCAACGCGATCCGCCCGGTTTCGTCCAGGTCGTCCATGACATATTCTCCTTGTAACAAGGAATCGATGGAGAGTGTGATACGAGGGAAGTTCTCGTAATGACTTTTCTTGGTATTCAGTCTGATGAAAGCTTTTTCTACGGTACTTATCTGCCAGCTGATTTACGAGCCTATGGGATCTAGAATGATGATCATTCCGAGTCTCAGATTGACAGTAGCGAGCCTGTCTTTTATTTGCTTTAAGGATTTTATTCCGAATCCAAGGCGAACAAAATCTTCCGGATGATGTCTGACGACTTGACCGACAGTGTATAGTTTAGCTTTTGAAAGTAACTGAAATGCAGTTCCAGTTATTCCGATGTCGATGATATTCATCTGAAGCTTCATTTGAAGCGCCTGTCTTCGTTCCTTGGCAATTCTTTGTTCTTCCTCCTTTCGTGTAGCTTCGATACGACCGATAATCACTGAATCTGGAAATGATTCGAGCTCCATTCCAAAAGTGAGTTCAAATTTCTTTAAACAGACTAAAACCTCATCAAGACAAATTTTCCCGAACCCATGCAATTGAAGCAGATCGTATGGTTGTTTCTTGGCGATATCACCAACATAATCATATTTGTTCTGTCGGAAAGTATTCTGAGTTCGAACCGAGAAGTCGAGATCTTCAATTTTTGTGTACAACTTTTGTTCAAGGTCTGTATGCTCAAAAATGGGTGTAGCGATAATATTCTGAATTGCGAGGAGTTGAAATACCTCATCGACAGTCAAATTAAGTGTCGCCTCAAGCGTTTGGGTTTCCTCGTGTAGTCCGGTTATACGGACCTTTTCTGGAAGACCGTCTCGCAGTCGTGTAATATCTTCGACAGATGCTTCTGTAAGTTTTATTTCTATGCGCATGGTCGGCTCCCGTATGGTTTTTGGTGATTGAATGGATGGAATCAAAATGTGAAAGATCCTGAACTGACCATGAAGTATCGCATATATAGATGATAAAGTCAAGTCATTCGGTAAATATGCTGTTTTTTACCTTATATATAGGAAAAGTTTAATTCAGTTTTTTGAGAGCGTCTTTTTTTGCTAGTGTTCTTTGACATTTTTCTGATTCCGGCGCATAATGGGTACGCGAAGAAAAGGGCGATGGCGCCTTTTTATTTTTCGAACACATTTCACCCATTTTTTCCTATTTCACCCATTTATCCCTTTTCGGAACCAGCTATGCATATACGAAATATCGCCATCATCGCGCACGTCGACCATGGCAAGACGACCCTGACCGACGGTCTCTTGAAACAGACGGGATATGCCCAGGAAGGCTTCTCGATGGATACGAACGCACTCGAGCAGGAGCGGGGTATCACTATCTACGCCAAGAACGCCTCGCTGTATTACAAGGACACCAAGATCAATATCGTAGACACTCCCGGGCATGCCGACTTCGGGAGCGAAGTGGAGCGGGTGCTTCGTTCGATCGACGACGTCGTTCTCGTCGTGGACGCGCAGGAAGGTCCGATGCCGCAGACACGTTTCGTCTTGAAGAAGTCGCTTGAACTCGGCCTCAGACCGATTGTGGTGCTCAATAAGATCGACAAGCCGGCTGCTCGCCCGGAAGTCGTCGCCGAGTTGGTATATGAGCTTTTTTTGGACCTCGGAGCGTCTGACGAACAGCTCGACTTCCCGATTCTCTATGCGATCGCGCGTGAGGGTATCGCCAAACGCTCGCTCGACGAGGCCGGTGTCGACCTTTCCCCGATCCTCGATACGATCCTCGAGCGCGTACCGGAGGCACTCCATGATTCGGAGGCTCCTCTGCGTGCCCAGCCGTTCAATCTTGGCTATGACAACTTCCTCGGACGGATCGCCGTCGCCCGTGTATATGAGGGCAAGGTGAAGACCGGCGATACGATCCTCATTCGCAATGTGAAAGGGAAATCCGAGAGTGGACGCATCGTGAAGATTTTTACGTTCAAGGGACTCGATCGCGAGGAGATTCCCGTGGCGCATGCCGGAGATATCGTGCTTCTGGCCGGACTTCCGAACGTCGAGATCGGTGATACGATTTCCGCGACAGTCGAACAGGAAATCCTGCCGGCGATCGACATCGACGAGCCGACCATTTCGCTCTTTTTCCTCGTCAACGACAGTCCGTTTGCGGGTCGTGAGGGAAAATATGTGACGAATCAGCAGATCCGCGAGCGACTGGAGAAGGAACTCGAGATCAACGTGGGTCTTAAAATCGATTTTTCCGAAACGGACCGGTACAAGGTCTATGGTCGTGGTGAACTCCATATCGCTATTCTTCTCGAGAATATGCGTCGGGAAGGGTACGAGGTACAGGTGTCTCAGCCGCAGGTCATCATCAAGGAGGTGGACGGTGCCAAACAGGAGCCGTTCGAGGAAGTGACCATAGAATGTCCGATGGAATCATCCGGTACCGTCATCGAGAAGCTTGGCCGGCGTAAGGGATTCATGATCGAGATGAAGGAGGGAAGCGGGGGATACCAGCGTCTCCTTTTCGAGGCACCGACACGCGGACTGCTCGGGTATCGAAACGAGTTCATCATCGATACGCGCGGTGAGGGGATTTTTTCGAGCCGGTTTGTCGGTTTCCGCCCGTTCGTCGGCGAGATCGCTCATCGTGATTCCGGTTCGATGATTTCGATGATTGCGGGCAAGACGGCCGCATTCGCACTCGACAATCTGCAGACGCGCGGGACGCTCTATATCGGCCCCGGTGTAGAGGTTTATGAGGGATTGGTCGTCGGCAATACCGCAAAGGGGTCCGATATGGCAGTCAATCCGGTGAAGGGGAAGAACCTGACCAACATGCGCTCGTCCGGCGCAGATGAAGCACTCAAGCTGTCTCCACCGTGGGAGCTCACGATCGAGCGTGGGCTCGAGATCATGTCCGGCGACGAGTACCTCGAGGTGACGCCTACGAACGTGCGTTTGCGCAAACAGGTGCTTAACGAGACCGAGCGGGTCCGCGTGAGCCGGAAGAAGTAGGAAAAATCTACAACGATAACGGGGATGGGATGTGTCTTAGGAAACTAAAAAAGCGGCTTCGGCCGCTTTTTTTGATATTTTGACAGGAAATATATACATAGCTACTAATATTTGCTATCCTTTTTATATGTTTGAAGGTGAAAACGTACTGATACCGAAACAAGAATTGACAGAGCCGGATATCTCAATAAAAAGAGATACCGTCTTTTGTGATGCCTTGAAAAAAGTGATCGGGGCTATCGTAGATGGAAAGAAGCTGATTCCGGGGATTATCACGGCCGAACAGGTGGTGAATTATCTTGCGGAGGAACGGGAACAAACCATTGATGTCGTGAGAATGACGAATAATATCGATCCAGATGTCCTGGAAGATACGGTTGTCGCTATCAATACGGAGGCGATCATGGGAGCGGTCGATGGATGTATCGAAGAATTTTTTCAGATGAATGCTTCTTTGGTGTCGCCGGAAGTTAACGAAATGAAAACGTATCGTGAATTCATCGAGGGGATGATACGTACGACATACGAAATGGGTGAGGATATGGCGTACGGATGGAAGGAGAATTCAAGTCGTGTCGAGCGCTCGGACGTGTCTTTGTATATGGCGGAACTTATTGAGAAGACGGGATATGACACGGAAACGGCAATCGCCTTGAAAAATCTGTTCGGAGTGTTGTTGTTTCAGAGTCTGAATACCAGGAAGTCCTTGGACAATGTGTTTATTCGGTCTGGAAACAGCGTAAAGAGCTTTTCTCCGTCCGAAGAAAAAATGGTGGAAAAGATAGGATACCAATTGGAAAAACTCTCCGAATCGCTGGATATGGAAATCATGACGAAGCGGGCTCTGTCCAAAGTCCCGTATATAAAGGATGTCGCGCTCTCTGGTCCGAAAGACCAGGAGCGTCATCGTGACATTTCTTTTCTTATCGATCCAAGGAAATACGTTGCTATGCAGGGAACGAATCGGAAATACGTACCACCTGAATTTTATGAGCATTTCGAATCATCTCGAAACGATGTGAGTATGCCACCGTCAGTCAGGGGGTACGCGGCCGAATCTATTCCGGAACAAGTCGAGTTCGCGATTGAAAGGAATGCGTCGACCGGTTTTCCGGTGGTTTCGTACGATCGCGATGAACAAAGGTATAGGATTTCCGTTTCAGCACTTTTTGATCTAACCTTGCGGAAAAGCGCGGATGTCACTTTGGGGAATGAGAGAAAAACGTGCTCGTTTTCACAACTCGAGTATGAAAGGCTCCATGATGAAAACCTTCCGGCGTTTGTCGATGTACCGGAAGCGATTATAAATGAGTATCTGAGGTTTCATAGGAGATATGTCCCATCGCAAGGGAGTTATCGCAAGTAAAAAACGGCTAATCGCCGTTTTTTTGTTTCTCGTTTCATTGTTATCGAAGTTTTCGAAACGTTCGTCCTCCTTGTACCGCAACGCTTCGAAGGAGACATTGAGTATCGGAATAATAAAACGCCTTATCCATTGCGGATAAGGCGCATTTTATTTGTTACCGGTTAGCTCAGAACGCAAAAGATCTGCCGGGCGCAGTTCCGCGATGTAGGGACATGGCGGAGACAACCGTATCACGATACCGGTATGCTTCCTCGACCGTTATGGATGTGAAGCATTCGTACCATGATTCGATGCATTCGAATGGAATCGTGAGTGTATCCTTGTGACGGTGAAAACGCCGTTCCCATTCGGATGGCCCGATGGTATTTCCTGCCATTGCGGCAAGACTTTTTGCGTAGTCATAGTCGTGAAAGACTTTCCCTGCTGCCGATCCGTGGTTGAGCCAGAACGTATCCGGCTCGCATTGGTCGAGTTGCTCGCCAAGGGTCGCACGGGTCCACTCAAAGAAAGAAAGCGTCTTTTCGCAGGATTCCCGTGTTTCTCCCGGACAACCGAATATCAGGGAATAATGGAGGTGCACACCGTGTTTCGCAATGTTTTCAACTGCGAGACGGTTTTCTCCGAATCGATTTTCCTTCTTCCCGATCGCGGCCAGCATCTTCTTATCCCCTGAATCCATACCGACATTGAGCAGGAGTCTTCCGTCGGTGAGTGAGAGCCACTCATCGAGTAATTGCGGATGATGCGCGATTCCCCATGATCTGGCATACATGGTCATGCCTTCGGAGAAATGTGTGCCAAGTTTCCCTAATGTCTTGGCTACTGTGCGCATCTCGTATAACGAGTCGGTCGTGCAAAACAGATGGTTGATCCCGAACTGTTCATACGTTTCGATCGTTTTTCGGAGATAGCGTTCGTCAGGCATACGGATGTCGGCAACGTCGGCTATCGTACAGTAGAGACACGCATTTCCTGATCCGGCCTTGGTACAACCCTGAGCGACCAATCCGGTCGCATTTCGTATGTTTTTCGGATTCGCATGTTTGTGTCCGAGTGTTATTCGATAGTTCTCCCAGACGGTCTTCCAATAGGTGTCATCGAATAGGGAGAGTCGCGGGATAATGAATGGGTCGTTCCGCTCGCATGTTTTCCGGGAGCGTTCATCCGACAAGGTCGACGGTTCATTGTTCCGATTCACATAGGTCGATGACACGACGACACCTCGGATTCCTTGTGCTATTCCTGTTTTGAGGAATGTCCGTACCGCCGAGAGATCGTTTGACGTAAACACCGCATCGATCGGACGATCCGGAATACCCATGATTTGGCTGGCCCGGAAGGTCGCCGCATCATTACCTGCTATGACCGTACTTGCGCCGAGTTCCTTTGCGAGTCGAGCAAGTCGGATACCCCGTTCAAGACCGGTTGTCACGAGACTGAGCCCGACGATATCTCCCGGATGTACGAGTGACGGAAGATTGACGTATCCCTGCACAAGCTCGTCGTGCAAGAAGACTTCATAGCCTTCATTTTCCGCGACTGTCCCGATGAAGAGGAGTCCAAGATGTGGCCAACAGCGATATGCCGGTTGTCCGGCCATCCGCTCGTTGAGAGTCTCTTCGACATTGATGAGGACGATACGTCGGGTCGGACGAGCGGTAATCGCACCCGCAAGCAGAAGTCGATCCGGTAGTGGGGTATTCTTTTCCCAGAGATACAAAAGCTTTCTCAGGGAGATCCGAATGACTCTCTTCTCCGGAATGCGCTCCGTTTGCGTGAGAGATCTGCTTGTATTCGAATCATATAAGCGCCACTGCTCGATACTCGGGTTTCGGTTGATCCATTCATGATGGTTGCTGTCGTATGAGATCGCATGAGGATCTCCCCAGAGCAACCATTCTGGTTCACCTGTGTAGGCTGTTTCGACCCTGAATAGGGAAGAAACAAGCAAAATCAGACTGATTACGTGTCTCATCTTTCAACTATTTTAAGGTTCTTCGATGTGTATTTTGTATAATATAAGTATCACAAATAACGAAAAAAGTCAAATATCCTCATGTTTAAGAGAGCATATTTCTTTTATATAAAAAAACGGCTAATCGCCGTTTTTTTGTTTCTCGTTTCATTGTTATCGAAGTTCTCGTCCTACTTGTACCGCAACGCTTCGAGAGCATCGGTCTTGGCGGCCTTGGTTGCCGGGATGATGCCGGTCAGGAAACCGACGAAGGCGCCGAAGAACACGATGGAAGCCAGAAACCAGAGCGGACTGAGGAAGAGGTTCGTGGCTTGGCCACCGAAGTTCGAGGCGATGAGGTTGAAGATCAGGTTCGTGGTCTGCCCGCCGAGTAACCCGAGAATGATGCCCATGAGGCTTCCGAGGAGTCCCATGAGGGTGGACTCCATGACGAACATGAGCGAAATCGAACCCGGTGAGGCGCCGATCGATTTCATGATACCGATTTCCTCGGTCCGCTCGAGGAGGGTGATGGTCATCGTGTTGAACATACCGATCGCGGAGACGATAAGTGCGATGACACCGAAGGACATGAGGAGGAGCTGAATCACCTGGAAGACCTTGTTGGCCTGATCGACCGTATCCGAGATGGACGAGGCCGTGAGTGAGAGCGCCTGTATTGCGGAGCTTACCAGGGGGAGCGATGCGGTGGAATCCGCTTTGACCTTGATCGTGGTTGCCGGCGGGAGCGCCAGACCGTTGAGTGATGCCGGCGTGATATAGAAAAGATTTTCTTCGCTTTCGGCTATGCCGACGATGACGAATCCGCCGTCTGGGGAGTACTGTTTTTCCGGACCTCCGTTCGGTTGTGCGATGAAGAGGGAAATCGTGATGTTCTGTCCGATGAGCGCCGCAGGGTCTTTGCCGAAGGCCTTCGCGATTCCGGATGTGATGACGACTTCCGTGCCGGTTTCGGCGATGACGTTTCCCGACGCCATCTTGATGCCGGCAAGGCCGAAATATTTCGGTGCCGCGACAACCGCTCCGGAATCGAGCGTGATGCCCGTGACGGTCATTTGTCCACGGAGCTGATTGACCGGAGTGACAGATTCAACGTTCGGAATAGCTGCCAACGTGGTGGCGGTTTCGGTGCTGAGCGTAGGTGCGTCTACGTTTTCCGATGTGACATCGAGCGTCGAGAGTGCATCCGACGTGGTGATCTTTTGAAGAAGCGCCTGTTGGAGTCCATATCCGAAGGAGACAAGAAAAACGATGGCGGAGATGCCGACACCCATGCCGAGTATGGTAAGGAAGGTTCGAAGGGCTCGGGCCTTGAACATGCGGAGCGACAGTTTGAGGATATCCAAAAATAACATACTTAGGAATATTTCAACAACATGATAATTTCCACTTCTCGCGACATCTTTTCGGCAGTCTGGCTGTACAGACCGAGACCGCCACTAGACACAGCTTGGTCGATGCGCTTTTTCATTTCAACTCGACTGATCTTGCTGTCGATGCGGAGCGAAAGGATACTTTGGAAACGGAGAAGGTTTGTTTGATCGAGTGTGAGATGGAACAAATTAATAAGATATGCGGAGAGCGTCGAAGAAGCTTCTTGCGGATGACTCTTGATGAGGGCGACTTGCTCCATGATGCCCTCGATCCGGTCCGTGAAGTGCTTTGCTCTGACCCGGTTCCATCCACCACCACCCTTGTCGTATGAGAGGTCGAGCCGTTCCATGAGTTCGTTTACATTGATATTTTTGAACAGCGTTTCCCTGATAAGCGTTTCGGCAATGGAAATCTGTTCCTCATTCATGTCGGAAAGAAGATGACTCAGAAGCTGTTTAGCCTTGTAAGGGACGAGGAGCATGTTCACCTGCTGAGGGAGGAGACTCTTGAAGGAGGCCATCAGGATATTCAACTCCTGGGTCGCCGGATCTGTGTCCTGTGCGATGATTTCTGATCGCGTAACATCAATCGGACGTTTTTCTCGGTTTACTTCCTCCTTGATGATCCGTCCGTCGCGCATGTGGATGATACGGTCGGCATAGGCGAGATGCTCTGGATTGTGCGTGACCAAGATGATAGTCTGCTGGTCTACCTCGTTTAAGTCCTTGAGAATCTGGAGCACGTTGTGAGCCGATTCGCTGTCGAGGTTTCCAACCGGCTCGTCGGCGAGAATGATCTTCGGATTGTTGATAAGGGCCCGGGAGATAGCAACACGCTGTTTTTGTCCGCCGGAAAGTTGACTCGGATATTTCCCGCTTTGCTCGAGAATATTAAAACGACGGAGAGATTGTATCCCCTCTCGTTCTCGGTCGGAGCGTCGTTTCCCACGGAAGGCCTGAGGAAGACAGACATTGTCGAGAACGGTCAGTGATGGTATGAGATAAAAAGCCTGAAAAATAAGGCCGATGCCGGTCTGGTGGAGTTCGAGCATCTCCTTCTTTGTCATTTTCGAAAACGCCTTCCCGTTGATCGTGACGTCGCCATATGTCGGTTTCTGCAGTCCGGCGATGGAATAGAGAAGCGTCGATTTCCCACATCCGGATGGACCGTAGATGATGACATACTCTCGCGGAAAAATCTGGAGGTTGGTTTCCTCGAGTGATCGGGTCTCGTTTGGTTTCCCTTGGTTGTAGATGACCCGGAGCTTATCGATGGAGATGAGCGGTTCCATGGTTTGTAATCGTTTTTGTATTCCCTAAAAATTATAGCACACTTTTTTGTTTTTTCCATTCGGGATACAATAGAGAGCGTCAAGTCAATCGTCGTTTTAGTCGATTCCTTCCGATTCTCATCTTGATCCCCGTATTTCTATGGCCGACCTCTCTTCACTCCTTCGTATATGGCGGGCAAAACGGGCGTCCCAAGAGGGTGTCGAACCGTTTCGTATACTTACCAATGCCGCGCTTGACGGTATCGTGGCACGGAAACCGACGACTCCTGACGAACTCATGGAAGTGAAAGGAATCAAGGATGCGAAGTGCCGACAATATGGCAAGGAAATCCTCGAGATCGTCGGGCGAACCGGATCAACTGTGAGCAATCTTTCTTTCCCCGGGGTGGTGCAGAAGGAGCCTGATGGAACCGACGTGTTCAATGAGCAAGAAGAGACCGAGACGAAGGTCGGTGATGAGACACTTTCCGTGAGCCGTTTTCTCGACGGACTCAATCTCGAATTATCCGGTATGGCGGCGCGGGTCCGTGGTGAGATCTCGTCCGTGGACGAACGTGAGAGGGTGGTCTACTTCTCTCTCAAGGATGCGACGGAAGACGGTATGCTCAACTGTCTCATGTTCCGATGGCAGTACGATGTATCCGGAGTGCGGCTTCGCGAGGGAGATGAGATTATCGTCGAAGGCGTTCCGGAAATCTGGAAGCCGATGGGTAAACTTTCGCTCAAGGTCGGTACGATCGAGGTGGCGGGCGAGGGCGCGCTCAAGAAAGCGTACGACGAATTGTATCGAAAGCTCGAATCAGAAGGCGTTTTTGCTCCTGAACGGAAACGTCCCCTCCCGGAATTTCCCGAGCGTATAGCGCTCATTACATCGGAACAGGGGGCCGCGATCGGCGACTTCCTGACCAATCTTGGGCGACTCGGGGTCAAAGTCGATCTCTATCCCGCAAGCGTGGAGGGAAAGCGGGCCGTATTGGAACTCCTGAGGGCCGTAAAGTATTTCCGATCCAAAGCGGAGCAGTATGATCTCTTGGTCATAGTCCGCGGAGGGGGAAGTATCGAGAGTTTGCAGGCTTTCAACACCGAAGCGCTTGTCCGCGCGGTTGCTGACTGTGAAATCCCGGTAATCGCAGGTATTGGTCATGAGAAGGATGTGACGCTTGTCGCACTCGCAGCCGACATGATGGTGTCCACGCCGACCGCTGTTTCCCGGACTATCCGTGAACCGTGGGACAGAGCTCGTCAGACTCTTGTACAAAGCGAGGGGGTAATCCTTACTTCCTATGAAAACGCACTGTTTGAAGCTTCCGAACGACTCGGGAAAAGTATCTCGACTTTTCTTGGCTTTCTTGAGGGCGTTTCCGAGCGGTTCGAACGTGCTAAAAACGCTCTTCATTCGAAACTGTCGATGCTTGAATATCGCTTGCGCGAATCAGCTTCTTCGATTGACGGATCATCGCGGCGTATAGCCGAAGGATGGAAGGTCGTTATGAGAGGCGTTCACGATAGACTGTTGCGAGCCGAATCCGCGCTCAGGCAGTATGATCCGAACCGCGTCCTGTCGCTCGGGTACGCCATCGTCCGCGCACAAGGAAAAGTGCTTTCGAGGGTGGGCGATGTTTCCGTCGGGGAGGAACTGGATATCCGATTGTCGGATGGAAGCATCACGGCGGAAGTGAAGAGTGCAACCAACAACTGACAACTCACAACAGGAACAGGAAACAGGAACAGATACGGTGAATGAGAAACCCTGCTCACCTCCATAAAGGGAGTAGGATGAAAGCTGGAACACATGAAAAATTTGTATCGTGATTGTAACTGTCAGAACCATATATTGTGTATGATCCATAGAAGGGATTGAAAGCCCTGGACCGCCACGGATTTTCAGAAAAATCCTCGCGGAGACAGACCTCTCCGTCTTTGCGAGCCGCGCTTTGGCGGTGAAGCAATCCAGAGAGAATCAGACAACAGATATTATGAAATAGGATATAATGTATCAATATAACCATCTAACAAAAATCATATGCCACAGGAAAAGAAGCAGTCACTCGGGGATTCGTTGAAGAAACTGGAAGCAATCGTCGCTTGGTTCGAGAATCAGGAAGAAGTCGATGTCGAGGAGGGACTCGCGAAGGTGAAAGAAGGGGCGATCCTCGTGAAGGAAAGCCGGGAAAAGCTCAAGGAAGCCGAGAACGAGTTTGAGATCGTGAAGAAGGAATTGGAGGGGGAGGGGGAATAGCTGTGAAAGCTTCTGAGGCTTCATGAACTTCGCTGAGTTTTGATGCTCGGTCTAAAGGCTGAACCTTCTCCGAAGGTTGAGCCTTTTCTTTAAACCACAATAGTTTCAAGAATACTGCTCGATCTTATGACTCGGTGGGATATTTTTGTGTCTTTGTTGTAGGTTGTGAGTTGTAAGTATCTCGTTTTGAATATGCTATACTGGAGAAAACATGAAAGGATACAAAAGATATGTCACAGTTTTCCAAAGATATCTCCATCGTCATTGGGGGCGCGGCCGGGCAAGGGATACAGACGGTCGAAGCAGCGCTTATGCGGATCCTGAAGGATGCCGGATACGGTGTATTTGCCTGCAAGGAATATATGTCGCGCGTGCGTGGCGGGAGTAATTCCGTCGAGATCAGGCTGTCATCGACCAAGGTCCCGCGAAGGGCATACGTGCGTCGGATCGATTTTTTGTTCGCACTCGACACGGTCGCACTCGAGCATCTGCGATGGAGGATCGGTGAGGGTACGACGGTGTTCGCCGAGAAGTCAGATGCGAATGACGGCAAAGTCGGACGATATATCGATACGCCTCTTCTACGGTTTGCCAATGAGGCCGGTAACAGCCCCTTGTATGCCAATTCTGTCGCGCTTGGCGTGATACTTGGCGTACTTGGTGTTTCTCAGGAAGCGGCGGAAACATTCCTGAAGAAGACCTTTGATCGGAAGGGTGAGGATATTGTTGTGAAAAATATCATAGCCCTGGAGAAAGGATATGACTTCGGACGACATACCGCGTATGCGGAAGGAATTGAGGTTATAGTGTCGCCGGAAGAGGAGAAAAAGGATGATTTACTACTCGACGGAACAACCGCTCTCGGTATCGGCGCTCTGGCCGCCGGGTGCGATTTCATCTCCTCGTACCCGATGTCTCCGGGGACGGGCGTGCTTACGTTTCTCGCTCAGCATGCGAAGAAAACCGGTGTGGTCGTCGATCAGGCGGAAGACGAGATTTCGGCCATCAATGCCGGGCTTGGGGCATCGTACGCCGGTGCGCGCGCCCTGGTGACGACGTCGGGTGGCGGATTCGATCTCATGCAGGAAGGCGTGAGCCTCTCGGGCATGATCGAGACGCCGATCGTCATCCATATCGGCCAGCGACCGGGACCGGCGACCGGGCTTCCGACCCGGACGGAACAGGGAGACCTCAATCTCGCGCTCTATGCGGGACATGGGGAGTTTTCCCGTGCGATATATGCTCCGGGGTCGCCTGCCGAGGCGATCGAAACCATGCAACACGCGTTCGATACCGCCGATGCGTATCAGATTCCGACTTTCGTGCTGTCCGATCAGTATTTCCTCGATGCGATATCACCGCTCGACACGGGTGATGTGCCGCGCATTCCTTTTGCCCGACATGTTACGAAGACCGCGAAGGATTATCGTCGTTATGTACTTACAAAGGACGGGCTTTCGCCACGGGGCGTGCCGGGATATGGCGACGGACTGGTCTGTGTCGACTCGGACGAGCATGACGAGAGCGGGCATATCACCGAGAGCTTCGATGTTCGAAAGGACATGATGGACAAGCGGTCCCGGCGACTCGATACGCTCCGGAACAATGCGATGATGCCGAAGGAATTCGACAATTGCAAGGATGCGGAAACGGCGGTTATCTCCTGGGGCTCGAATCATGGTGTCCTCGAAGAGACACTCGGAAAACTCGGAAGCGTGAGACTTGGTGGACTGCATTTCGCACAGGTCTTCCCGATCAATCCCGAGGTGAAAAAACTACTGAAAGGGAAGAAGATCGTCATCGTCGAGAACAATCATTCCGGTCAGTTTGCCGACTTGCTCGTGCGTGAACTCGGTGTGACGGTCTCGCGACGCATTCTGAAGTCGACCGGTGAGCCGTTCTGTGTCGAGGAACTCGTCGAAGAGCTGAAGCTCGAACTGACAACTGATAACTAATAACCAACTTACAACGAACAACAGACAACTAACAACCGCTAAGACAACTTGCTACCAGTGAAGGATATCGTGGTTCCCTGTTGTCAGTTATGAGTTGTCAGTTGTAAGTAAAAACGTATGCCTCCCTTCGATATGCCACAGGAAACCGATATCGCGTGGTGCCCAGGTTGCGGAAACTTCCCGCTTCTCACGATCCTTAAGAACGCGCTCCGAGAACTCGGTAAGCTGCCGGAAGAGACCGTCATCGCGTCCGGCATCGGTCAGGCGGCCAAGATGCCACAGTATGTCGACGCACATATGTTTAACGGTCTGCACGGCCGTTCGATACCGGCGGCGATGGGTATCAAGCTCGCGAACCGCAATCTGACCGTCATCGCGGAATCTGGAGATGGCGACATCTACGGTGAGGGCGGGAACCATCTGTTGCACGTCGCGCGTCGTAATCCGGATATCACAGTCCTCGTGCATAACAATATGGTGTACGGTCTCACGAAGGGACAGGCGTCGCCGACGTCGGAGGAGGGGATGAAGAATCCGATCCAGCCGGACGGGGTGATCGTCGAGCCGTTCAATCCGATCGCGGTCGCATTGTCGGTCGACGTGCCGTTCGTCGCGCGGGCGAATGTCAGCGATCCCGCTCAGGCCAAGGAAATCATCAAACAGGCGATTTCTTTCAAGGGATTCTCGGTCGTCGACCTGTTCGTGCCGTGCGTTGTCTTCAACAAGACGAACACGTACCAGTGGTTCAAGGAACATACGTACACGATCCCGGAATCGTACGATCCGACCGACCGGGTCGCCGCGTTCCGACTCGCGCTCGAGACCGACCGACTGGCACTTGGTGTCCTCTATCGCAATGATACCCGCGAGCTCTACGAGGACCGTCTGGGCATCACCGACACCCCGCTCTACGAGCGCGAATTCAACGAACAGGCTTTTCAGGAAGTCATAGCCGGGTATCGATAGGTCAGAAAGACTCCTTTGAATATCCGACCAAAGAATATTATAATATCGAATAGTCTTGACTATTCGATATTTTACTATATAATGGTCGTACGTGAAATAGAGGAAAAAAATGGTAATATCGGCTTATAAAAGACATAGAGAGTATGTATCGACGACAAATTGAGCAGATAAAGAAGGATCTGGAGAAGAAGATGGTGTTTTTGGTCGGGCCACGCCAAGTCGGGAAGACATGGCTGGCGAAGCAGGTCAGTAAAGACTATGATCATCCCGTGTATCTCAATTATGACAGTGCGGAAGATCGGAATATTATCAAGCACGAATCATGGCCGGAAAAGACGGACTTGCTCATTTTGGACGAACTGCACAAGATGAAGGGATGGAAGAATTACCTGAAAGGCGTATTTGATACGAGACGATCGGAGTTGAAAATCCTGGTGACGGGAAGTGCACGATTGAATACGTTTCGTCAGTCTGGCGATTCGCTGGTGGGAAGATTTTTCCTGCATCGCTTGCTCCCATTTTCCATTTCTGAAATCAAGGAGTCGAAAACGTATGCTGGGAAAATTGATCGCTTCCTGGAACGCGGTGGATTTCCAGAGCCGTTTTTGGCGGAAACGGTCGAAGATGCCGATCGTTGGAGACAGCAATATTCTGAAGGGTTGATTCGGACCGATGTGCTTGATTTCGAGAAGATTCACAACTATCAGGCGATGCGAATGGTATTGGACCTGCTTCGACAGAAGGTCGGCTCTCCGGTATCATTCGCGTCCATCGCGAACGATGTCCAGATTTCTCCCGTCACGGTAAAAAAATATATAGGAATCTTCGAAAGTCTCTATATCGTTTTCCGGGTGTCTCCGTATTCCAAAAATATCGCCCGGTCGATATTGAAGGAACCGAAGCTGTATTTTTTCGATACGGGACTTGTCATGGGTGATGCGGGGGCAAAATATGAGAATTTCATCGCTATAAGCCTCCTGAAGCATTCACTCGGAAAAACCGATGCGACCGGCAAGGAATATTTGCTCCAATATATCCGCACCAAAGACGGAAGGGAAACCGATTTCGTGATGGTGGAGGATGGTCATATAGCCCGACTGGTCGAGGCGAAAGTGTCCGATGCCACGCTCAGCAAGAATCTTCTCTATTTTACCGATATGCTCGACCGTAAGGGTATACAGGTGGTCAAGGAGTTGAAGCGGGAACAAACGAAAGGGAATATCGAAATCGTCCGTGCGGAGAATTTTCTGAAAGAGCTGTTTTTGTAAGGGGGCCATCCCGGCATCACCGACATTCAGTTCTACCAGGGCGAATTTCCCGAGGCTGCGTTCTAGGAAGTCCTGGCGGGGTATCGGTAGGCTTGATGCGCATATTTCCGAAGGTTCAATCATTGATATTTTAATAAAAAAGCATTGACGATATTCCGTCGATGCTGTTTATTCCTAACAGAGATGAAGTTAGTCCCATCCTTCCTGCTTTTTTAATGCCCGCCTTTCTTCAACAGTAGCCACACTCAACCAACTTGTAAAGTTTTTCCATTTTATATAGGCAACAATGGATAAGCATATGATGACACCGATAAATGCATAAGCCACGGTTGTGATGTTCGGTGATAGTAGTACCATGGCAGAGAGGCCGGTTCCTGCTGTAAGTATTGTCGCGGTTATTTTTAATATTCGACCCTTCTTATTGCTTTTGCTACTTAAGACTGCTGCAATCAATAACAGTGTGAATACCCCGATAATGCCTGAGAATTCTCCGAAAGGCATGGGAAAAAGTTTCGGAATGTTTAAAATTATAGCCGCTAAAGATACGGCTATAATCCCATTGCGAGTTTTTTGTTTCATTTTGGCTCCCTTTTGTTCTGTTGACGAAAATTCGAAATGCGAAAAAAAATACGGAAAGACGGTTGATTTGGTAAAGAATGGACAGGGAATGATAATACATGACCGCACATTTATCAAGCGTCAGGTGCGCCATAAGGTGACAAAATCATTCAAGATGCTATAGTGATCGAATCCGTGAATCGATAACAACTTCCGATATGAACGTGGCAATCATCGGGACGGGATTTCTGGGCGAACAGCTGTATACGGATCTGTTGCCGGTCTGCGAGCGGATCGTCCTGACTCATCATACGCATCAGAAATTTCCCGAATCGAAACGGTTCGATTTTTTCACCGACGATATCGCTGATATCTTCGGGGACGAGAAAATCGACACTGTGTTTCTTCCGACCAGGATAGAGTTCGAGGAGGACGAGGAGAAGCTGACGCAGGCCATGACGCGATTCCTTACGGCATGCAAAGGAAGTCGGATCGTCTATGTCTCAAGCGATGGTATATTCGACGGCATGCATGGGCTATATAGGGAAGGAGATGCCGCGAACCCGACGACGCTCTATGGTAGGAACTTGAAAATATGTGAAGATCTTGTCAGGAATCATGCCGACAATCACTGTATCTTGAGACCTAGCTATCTCTACGGGTTCGTCGGTGGACGCTTGGACAAACGACTCGACGAGATACGGAGCCGCGTTGCCAAGGGCGAGAAGATCGTCCGGTTTACCGACATGTACAAATCACCGTTGAGTTACCAGCAGACTTCCGAGGCGATCGTGAAGTTGGCCCTGTCCGAGTTTGTCGGTACGGCACACGTATGTGGGGAGAGGATGAGCGTCTTTGATTTTTCGAAACAAGGGATGGACGCGCTCGGTCTTCCGACAGAAAAGTTGACCGGCGAACAGATTCCGGATGGGCGGAAAGCCGACTTTCTCGCCGATACCTCTTTGACGAACGATCTGATGGTGACGCTCACGGGCATGCATCCATGGAACATCAAGGAAGGATTGGTAGGGAGCAATGAATCTTTTGCGGATGACGATGAAATATACGGCAAATAATTGCGATTTTGGGCACTGGTTCCCGATTAGGTTGTTTTCTTAAAGATATTTTACTCGACATATTCTTAAAAATGATATGTTGACTTCGACCGATCAAGCACAAATCCCTCCCCTCGAAGACTCGGTACTCCCTTTTCGAAAGGGAGATATCGATTACAGTACAAGCGAAGAAAGATATGTCTCCCCCTTTCGGGAAGGGGGAGCGAGGGGGATTTGTGACTGCGGATTGAGCATTTTTACTTTATAATAAATAAAACGTCGATTTTGTGCTTATCTTAGCACCAGAGAGGGAATCTCAGCCACCTAATCGGGAACCAGTGCCGCGATTTTGAATATGACACGCGTATGAAGTCCAAGCGAAGAAGCGCCAGCATCCTATTCGTGAACGGCAGAAATGACGTCTTACTCGTGTTGAGAGACGATATTCAGAACATTCCGTACCCGAACCGGTGGTGTATCCCGGGCGGGCATGCGGAAGAAAATGAGACGTTTGAGGAATGTATCATCCGTGAGATGCGTGAAGAGATGGAGCTGGACGTACGCGATTTCGAAACGTACTCGATCGTCGAACGCGAAGACGTGGTCGTTACCTTTTTCTGGAAAAAGGTGGATTTTCAGATAGCCGATATGTGTCTACACGAAGGGCAGGAACTGCGATGGTTTTCCGAACAGGACATCGTCGATATGGATGACGACGCGATCGCGTTTCATTTCAAGCCGCTGATTCTTTCATTCATGCGAAGCCAAGCCTGATCTTCGTCTCCTCGGACATGCGGTCCGGGGTCCATGGGGGATCGAAAGTGAGGTCGATCTTCACCTCTTCCACCTCGGGAAGTTCGAGGAGCCGGTCCTCGATATCCTTCTCGATCACGAAAAAAAGCGAGCAACCGATAGTCGTGAGCGTCATGGTCACTGTGGCGACGCCTTTCGGCGAGATTTTCACATCATAAATAAGTCCGAGATCGACGATGGACACGCCGAGTTCTGGGTCGAGTACGGCTTGGAGCTTTTCCATGGCCCGTTCTTTCTTGGTGGTTCGCTTCATAATGCAGTGATGCGTGATTGGTATTCATTTCTATACATTTTCCCTCTCCATCTCCGCCACTTCCACCTGCCCCCCTGGCTGTCTCCGCGAGTCCGCCAGCTGGCGCAGTTTTTGGAAATCTGTGGCGGTCCATGTCTTATCCCTTCATTCTGGATTGCTTCGTTCGAAGACTCACTCGCAAAGACAGAGGGGAGCAGGAAGATAAAATGGAGTAGTCATTCCTTTCGGACCTCTATAGTATAAAAATATCCTCCTTTTGGCAAAGAAAACGAAAACGGACCCCGATGAGGGATCCGTATATTTCGATAGTTCGGATGACTAGTTCACGCTGATCGCGCCGACGGGGCAGCCGGAGACCGCACTGTTGATCACCGTCGAGGCATCGAGATCGGCCGTGTCGAGGATGGTCGACTTCCCTTCGCCGTCGAGGCCGAACGTATTCGAAGCGATGGCAGTGCAGCCTCCGCATCCGATACAGAGTGTCCGATCGACCGCCACCGTCAATCCGTTCTCGAGCGTGACCGGCCCACTCGGATTCGAGGCATCTTTGAACGCCATAGCAATATTCTCAATTATTATTAGAAATAACAGTATTCTTATCTTACTTCATGACCACCTTAAAACGAAATCAGGGATAGTTCCATCTCAAAATTTAGAGCTCCTCAAGCCTTTCTGGAGAAATTACAGTCCCTTCGTGCATTTCAAGCTCTTTGATCTCAAATTCTACAAGGTTAGCTTTTGCTTCGGCAACCTTCCTGAGAAGTTCGTCATGTTTTTTTTCCAAATCTCCCGCCTCTTTTCTTGCGACGTCGAACAATTTATCGCGCTTATTTGCAGCATCGTGGAGAGTTTCCTGGCGTTCAGCATTGCCTTCTACGGTGTTCCGACTGCCGTTTGAGTAATTATGAATCTGCTTTACGCTATCATGTACTTTTTCCACGGCAGCGTCATATTTTTCCCTGGAGTATTTTTTCCCTGGAGTATTTTTTCCCAAAAAATCCCATAATTGTAAATTATTAATACTTATTATTTAATATCCAGCCAGTCAATGATAACATATAGTATATTTCTGACAATCAGGATAAATTTTTGTCATTCTTCGTAAGGGCTAGCTTCAGTGTTTCGAGTGAAAGAAGGGCGCATTTGAGCCGATTCGGGGAGAGTTCAACGCCGAGGAGGGCGAGGATATCGTCCGGAGTGAGAGTCAGGACCGTTTCGATCGGCTTGTCTTTGACCGATTCTGTGAGGAGCGAGGCGGAGGCTTGGGAGATGGCACAGCCCTGCCCGGTGAAGCGGATATCGGCGATGAGTCCGTTTTCCGTGATCACGTCCATGGACAGCGAATCGCCACAGGTAGGATTCTTGGCCTCGCCGTGATGATTGGCATGTGCAAGCTCACCGCAATTGCGCGGATGTTTGGAATGGTTGAGGATGATGGCTTGGTAGAGGGAGGGCATAGGAATAACTTACAACTCACAACGAACAACTGATAACAGGGAACGGAAACAGGATTAACTGATGAAGTGGGAGGTCGAAAGTTGGAGGAATAGTCGAATGTCTATAAAGTCTACAAAGTCAAAAGTCAATTTTGAATTGGGGATGAAAACAAGAAATTAACAATTCAACAAAATAATAATGTGACTATTTAACCATGTATCAATTCAACAATTTAGCCATTTAACAATTCAACAATGGAACAATATCTACGACTTGAAAAGTTTTACCACATTCTTCAATCCCTCGACGAGCGTGTCGATGTCGGTCTTCGTATTATACACCGAGAAGCTGGCCCGGGCGGTGGCGGGGAGGGAAAGGACACGGTGTAGCGGCGCGGCACAGTGTTCGCCGGCACGGATGCAGATATCATGCTCACCGAGGACTTGCGCGATGTCGTGCGGGTGGATACCGTCGAGGGTAAAGGAAACGATTCCGCTTTCGCGCCGATCATTCAAGCCGAGAATATGAATCGAATCACCGAATGTTTTTTCGAGCTTTGACACCGCCTGTGTCGCGCGTCCGGATTCGTAATCATGAATGGCGTCTATGCCGACTTCTTCGACGAAGTCGAGTGCGGCTCCAAGGCCGAAGACGGATGCGATGTCTGGTGTTCCCGCCTCGAATCGGTGCGGGGAATCCTTGTACGCCGTTTCTTCCGCACGAGCATCCTGAACCATGCCTCCTCCGACCTGATAAGGAGGAAGTGTCGACAAGATGGCTTCTTTGCCGTACAGCACACCGACACCGGTCGGACCGAAACACTTGTGCCCGGAGAATGCGAGGAAGTCGCAGTTCAACGTACGGACATCGATATGAGAGTGTCCGGCTGCCTGGGCGGCATCGACGACGGTCATGATGTCGGGATTCATCTCCTTCGCCATGCGGACGAGTTCAGCTACCGGATTCGGAGTCCCGAACACGTTGGATATGGCGGAGAAGGCGAAGACTTTCGTTTTAGAATCGATATATTCCTGTGCTATTTCTCCCTTAATCGAGCCATCGGTTTCGAATGGGACGATGCGAAGTTCAGCTCCGCGCTTTTCCGCGAGTCGTTTCCATGGAAGGAAATTCGAATGATGTTCGAGCGCGGTGACGACGATATTGTCTCCCGGTTCGATCTGGTCTTCGAGCACGTACGCGAGGAGATTGATGGCCTCGGTCGTATTGCGCGTGAAGACGATTTCGTCTCGTTTTGCACCGAGGAATCGCGCCGTCTTTTCGCGTACGGCTTCGAACTGCGCGGTGGTTTCTTCGGCAGTCGCATAGAGTCCGCGACCGACATTGGCCGAGAGCGTCCCATAATACGACGATACCGCGTCGATGACGGATATCGGTGTCAGCGCAGTCGCGGCCGAATCGAGATAGACGAGACCCGGTCGGGCATCGAAGATGGGGAATTGATTTTTGATAGTCTGCATAGAATGGGTAAATAATGGAAACTCCCTCATCCGCCTCGCCTCTCGCGAGAGACGAGGCACCTTCTCCCAAAGGGAGAAGTGGAGATCGATTTTGTTATCAGTTGAATGGTTTCATGTTTTCTGTTGTCAGTTTGTGTATCCTCTCTTTCACATCTTTGAAAAATCCGTCGGCAATGAGTGTGATAGCTTGGCCTGGGGAGATGCCACGGGTCGCGAGGTAGGCGAGCTGTCCTGCGTCGGGGGGAGCGATTGAAGCGGCGTGTGAGCAGGTCACGTCGTCGGTATCGATCTCGAGCTCCGGTTTGGCGGAAGCGTAGGCAGAGGCGTCTGCAGAGAGGAGAAGCGCCCGGCAATCCTGTTTCGCGTTAGATCCGTCGGCGCCTTTTGCGATTTCGACCAGTCCGCGGAAATCAAAGGATGACGATCCGTCGAGTCGGGCACGAACGGTCGCGGAAGAGACTGTATTCGGTGCGAGGTGCTTTTGGATAATACGCGGGGAGAACCGCTCGTTTTCCTTTCCCGTATAGAACGCAAAGATATGTGCCTCAGCTTCTTCTCCGGCCAGCTCGAATACGACCTCGCCACCTCGGTTTTCCATTACGAACACGGCCTGCTCGTTTTCTTCGAGCCGGTACATTATTTCTTTGTCGTTGGTGATATCGATGACTTTCATATGCATTCTTGATGTATCACGCCCACCCCTCACCCTCGAAGACTCAGGAGCTCCCCTCTGTAAGGGGAGCAGGATGCCCCACTTTCTGGTTGTAAGTTGTTCGTTATGTGTTGCCCACTCGTCTTTGCGAGCGGGTCCGCTCACTCCTCGGAGGAGATGTAGCGGATTAGTCTGTCATCCTACCGACCCTTCCATCTCCAGATTGATCAATCGGTTGAGTTCGAGGGAATATTCCATCGGGACCTCCTTTACCACCGGTTCGATAAATCCGTTGACCAGGAGTCCGCCCGCCTCCTGGGACGAGAGTCCGCGTGAGGCGAGGTAGAAGAGCTTTTCTTCGCCGATTTTTTCGACGGTCGCCTCGTGTGCGAGCCGGGCGTCCGAAGCGTGCGACGAGAGCGACGGATACGTGTCTGATCGC
>Ga0118677_10000189_pt1 | contig 127672 bp, 116 predicted proteins | sample AliMusrvi5mmetaG_FD_86154 | JGI IMG/M metagenome (GOLD analysis project Ga0118677, IMG submission 86154) | reverse complement strand
AAATCGGACGATGTCCTCACCGGGTTCCATGCCTCGGATCAAGAGGTGTTCTTCACAGGGGATACCCTCTTTTCGGACAGATTTTACGGCATTTTCCAATTGGTTTCTGGCTTTAATGATCTCTTCTGCACTCTCCTCAGTCCCGCCGATGAGGGAGGTGACAACATAAATTTTACCATCGAAAGCCCTGGCGTGTTTCTTGGCCACATTCAGGGCCTCGTTTGCCGCGTCCGATCCATCGTATCCCACAATAATTTTCATTTTTGATCTCCTGTTAAATAACTACGGCTTTTATGTTAGCATAATTATCGTCCGAATTTAATAGCGGCTGGGATTTTCAGCCGGGAATTTCTACTTTGTTTGGTAGAATATACTAACAATTGGCGCATATCGTATGAAGACCAGCCGAATACCAAAGCTCGAACCCATTACGCTGAGCGAAGCCTGCAATCAGCGCTGCCTTTTCTGCGCGGCTTATCAGGGGATGAAGGCGCATACCGAAGCGGAAATAGCAGCGATAATCGCGCGTTCCGACAAACAGGTGATAATTGGGGGCTGGGAGCCCACCCTGGACCCGCGGCTTGAAACTACTATCCGCCGCGCCAAAGAGGCCGGGATACAAAACATCGCCGTCTTTACGAATGCCGTCCGTCTTTCCGATAAAGAATACGCCGACAGACTTATCGCCGCCGGCGCGACCCTGTTTAATATTAATTTCCCCGCCCATATCCGCAAACTTTCTGATTCAATAACCCGGAGCCCTGGCGCGTTCGAAAAAAGAGTGTCGGCTATAAAGCATCTTCTTGCCAGACGCGACCGGACGGCGGTTTCCCTCTGCTTTGTGGTAAGTTCGGTAAACTACAAGATCCTGCCGGAATATGCCGAGTATGTCGCCGTAAATTTTTCAGGCATAGAGCATGTCGCGCTCAATATGATCTGCGTCAACGGTTGGGCGGGCGTCGCGGTTTCGCTGGTGCCGAAACTGAAAGATATCGAGCCGTATTTGAGAGAGGCGGCCGGCGTTTTTACAAGGCGGCGCGTAAGGTTCGTAATAGACAATGTGCCTTTGTGCCGTATGCGGGGGTTCGAGTACGCTTCGGCCGCCGCGAAATATATCGTTATGGACGGGGTGAAGGCTGTGGCGTCGGACAAGACTTATATGCGGGCTGCATGTTGCGCTGGGTGCACGCTGAGGCGGATCTGTATGGGGTTGCGGAGGGACTACTATAAGCTGAACGGCGACAAGGAATTGCTGCTCTCGACGAAGCTGGCGGGACCTATAAAAGAACAGATCCTGGCCGAGAAGAACCGCAGCTATCCTTCCGACATGTAGATCTCCGAAGATGTAACGCGGGGCTTGCCCAGCACTTTGGCCGCTTCGGAAAAAGTGCTGGGTTCGCGGGTCCTGCCGGGGGACTGGAACGCAAAAACGTAGTCGGCCACACCGTGGCCGCTACTCCGGACCTCGCCCGTCGCGCTTACGCAAGCGACGTGCTCCGGTACGGTTTTGCTTATCCAGCTCCCCCGTCACCCGCTCCAAGATGTCGCGGCCATCCTTAATATTCAATAAACGGCACTTAAAAAAATTAAAATATGTCCCCGCCCTGGTTTATGATACGGCACAATTATCCGCCCGTAGGTCGCAGCCAGGCTTATGCTAACAAGCATAGCGTGAAAGCTGTAAAACAAAAGACCGCCAGTAATTTAGGCGGTCTTTAAAAGGAGCGAACTGACCAGCAACTTTAAGCTTTCGCATCAAAAATCTCGCCACAATGCGAACACTTTTTAGCTTTACTCGGAATACGTTCTGCACACATCGGGCACTCTTTAGATGTTATGAATTGAAACCCGTCTGTTTGTTTACTCGTTAGCGAATGCCCCAAAGATTTTATCGCTTCTTCAACCCCTTTATTTGAGTCCTCAAAAGATTCAAGAAGGACATCATTAAATTGTGAAATATCTATTGTTTCCTTGCGGGAGTAATACTTGCCACCTTCATCTTCAAACATTATTTTAACTGATAGCACAGTCTCTTTATCCTTTGGAATGCCATGTACAACACCAGCATTAAATCTAAGACTACGTCCCGGAGCTAATGCGGATATTCCATTTCTAATTGCTGGAATGGAAGCAATCCCATTGCTGTTATAGATGGAAAGCCATTGGATATCGTGCTCAATAGCAAAACGGATATTACGTGCTGGAGATTGCCCTAAGTTTACAACAATTAACCTTAACATAGAGTCGGGTAGTTCCATATCAATTGTTACAAATGGTTCTTTAGCTTTTCGAACCTCTCTTAGCATTCGACTTGTAAGGATGACGTAAATAGCAGTAAAAGCAGTCGAAACTAAGGTTGTAATAGCAGTAACGGCTCCGAAGTGTTGGTCAAGATAGGCAATCATTGGATACCTACATCTCTATTCAGATAAATCCCCTGAAGATTTTATTGTATTAAAAGGGTCAAAATACGGTTTAGACTTATTGGGTTCAGAAGAATCCACTACCTTCCTATAGTCCCAATTGCAAGACTCAGCTAATGGCTTAATAATATTTTTTAAACCTGTAGTATTAAAGATTGCAGTTCTTGAATTTTCATTATACGGGGTAACTTGGGCCACTAAGTTATTAGCAGTAAGCAAATTCTGTATAAATTTTTCTGGCTCAGGAATAAAAGTTGCTGTATGATCATTTGATGAACTCCACGATTGGGTCACAGCGGTGTTTGTTCCAATTCTAATTAGGACATCTTTTTCATCGTCTCCCAGGTATTCATCCCAAATTATAAAACCATAAATCTGTTTGCTTTGACATCTTAAAATTAAAACGATGGGTTTTGCCCATTTTGATTTCCCATGTTTCGCTACAAGCATTGCCGTTATAGTTTTTGTGTCATCGACAGGATTCTTTTCGATTTTGATATCCCAATTACCCTTGTTCTTAATTATCGGCACACTCACTATAGGCTTATTTACTCCAGTATCCTTTGATAATTTATCATAACATTCTAGTCTCTCTAAGTCTCCACTAAGGCTTGCACATTTTGCAATTTCTTTTTTTAATTCAATTGCATGCGCGGTATTTATTAACAATAGACATGGGAATAAAAAGATATTAATTTTTGTCATTTTGCGCTATCCTCTACAAAAATCCGTGATTCATATTGTATTGGTTTAGGTGTTCTTACGCAAATAAATAAACAGGCCCCTTTGGAGGGGCCTAAATTTTTACTCCGGGACTAGGATTCGAACCTAGACAAAACGGTTCAGAGCCGTTTGTGCTACCGTTACACCATCCCGGAATAAATATCCAACTATTGTATTATATAATTTCTGAAAGAAGTTTATAATCAAAATAAAAGATTTAGGGGGGGATCTGTGCAATATGTCTATTTTATAAAAAGCCAGGGATTCGATTTTGTTTATATCGGATGCACGGGCGATCTGGAAAAGAGGCTGGCAGAACACAACGGCGGGTTGGTGCCGTCAACAAAAAGATACGCGCCATTGACGCTTTGCTATTTCGAAGCTTATCTGGATATTAAGGATGCATTTAAAAGAGAACATAACCGAAACATAGCGGCGGAGCCATAGGGCATATAAAAAATCGCATAACCAATTCGTTGAAAACGGCAATGGCAAAATAATGTTAACCTTGAAGGCCGGGATATTAATTTATAGACTATAGTCCGGCTTAATTATAAGGTTTCATTTTGTAAGGGGCATAGCTCTGCAACTTGAAACCGTATTAGTTATATTTAAAGGTTTCATTCTGTAAGGGGCATAGCCCGGCATCTTGAAACCGTATTAGTTATATTTAAAGGTTTCATTCTGTAAGGGGCATAGCCCCGCACTTTGAAACCTTGTCAGGTACAATTTACAGGTTTCAAAGTGCGGGGCATAGTGAAATGGTTCTCACGCGTGCTTTGGGAGCATGAATTCCAGGTTCGATCCCTGGTGCCCCGATCTAAAATTCCATAAATTCCAATAATTCTTTTATATGCTGAAACAAAAATTATTGTTCGTCCTGGCCCTTGCCCTGGCGCTGTGCGCCCCCGCGCGGTATTCCCGCGCCGCGGATTGGGAGATACAGCAGTCCACTTACTATCTCACCGCAAAGCAGCAGCAGTTCCCTAAATTCCCGCCGCCGCCCGTTGCTGGTTCCAAGACGGATCTGGCGGACCTGGCTACGCTGCACGAATGGCAGACGAAGCGCACTAAAGAGCAGTGCGACCGCGCTATCGTGCAGGCTCACGCCGAGTACGAGACTTTTTTCGGTGATATAGACCCCTTTCCCAAGCCGCTGCCGGCCGCAGTATCCGAGATTTTAAATAAGGTGAAGGCGGAAACTGACGGGATCGTAGGGGGGATAAAGGATAAATATAAGAGGCCGCGCCCTTTTCACCGCGACGCATCACTGGACCCTTGTTTGGGTAAAGTCGGAGGCATGTCGTATCCCAGCGGGCATGCTACAGTTTCCAGGGTTTTTGCTCTTATTCTTTCCGATCTTGATCCTGAACACCGCGCGCAGTTTCTGGCGCGCTCTGATGAGGCGGCGCTCAACCGCGTAATCGGCGGGGTTCATCATCCGACCGATATCGAAGCGGGTAAGAAGCTGGCCGACAAACTTTATAAGCTGTACCAGAAAAGTCCTGCTTTCCGCGCCGATATGAAGACGCTGAAGGGTCTGCTGCTGCGCGTTCCCGTAGGCGCAGCCAAATAAACCCCGCACTTTTTCCGAAGCGGCCAAAGTGCGGGGCAAGCCGCCGGTAAGACGAAATAAAAAACCCTCTTTTGGAGGGTTTTTTAATTTGCGAGCGGAGATGAAGTGCTATCCGTGGATCTTGCCGTCTCTGATCTCTATGGTGCGGTCGGCGGACTTGGCCAGGTCCAGATTGTGCGTTACCATTATCACCGTTATGCCGCCGGAGGTCAGGGAACGCAGTATGTCCTTTATTTCGTCGGCGCGCTTGGAGTCGAGGTTGCCGGTGGGCTCGTCGGCAAGCAGGATCTTGGGGGAGTTTATCAGAGCGCGGGCTATGGCCACACGCTGCATCTCGCCGCCGGAAAGCTCGGAGGGGAGATGTCCGGCGCGGTTCTCGATGCCCAGCTGCTTTAGGATTTCCTGCGGCGTGCGGCAGATCTCGCAGTTGCGGTAAAAAGCTGACGGCAGCATTATGTTCTCCAGCACCGTTAGCGTGGGGATAAGATAGAACTTCTGGAAAATATAGCCGAAGTTCCTGCGGCGTATGCCGGTCAGCTTCTTTTCCGAGAGCTCCTTCTTGCCGCCGAAGATCTCTTCTCCGCCTACGGAGAGCGAGCCTTCGCTGGGGTTGTCCAGGCATCCGAGGATGTTCAGCAGCGTGGTCTTACCGGAGCCGGACGGGCCGATGATGGCCGTCATTTCCCCCTGGCCGGCTTCGAAGCTGATGCCGTCTACGGCGTGGACGTCCTCGGAGCCGCGGTGGTAGATCTTTTTCAGGTTTTTGGCGGAAAGTACGGTGGTCATGATCACTCTCCCTCGCTGCGGATGGCTTCGAGCGGGCGTACGCGCGCCGCGCGCCAGGCCGGGTAAATACCGCTTAACAGTCCGCCTATTACTATCAGTCCAAAGGCCCCGGCGGCAATGTTGAAGTTTACGGCTATCATGTTGCCGTTGGGCGTGTAGGGCAGGAAATGCCTCACCGCCGTCTCGGCCGCGCGCGCGGTGAGCAGCGAAAGTCCTATCCCGCCTAGTCCGCCTAGCGAACAAAGGATGGCGGTTTCCGCCCAGATCATCTTAAAGATATCCAGCGGCATCGCGCCCATGCTCTTCAGGATGCCTATCTCGCCGTAGCGCTCCATGACGGACATCAGGATCGTGTTGATGACGCCGGCCATCGCTATGATCACTGCGATAAAAGCTATGGCGAAAACTATCACCTTCGCGCTGGTCACCAGGTTCATGATGGTGCTCTTCACCTGCGCCATCGAGACGACCTGAACGTCGGGCAGGTCGTAAAGCCGGTTCTCAAAAGCGTCAACGTTCGCTCCTTTTTTTACTTTGATGCCGAGGCCGGTCAGTTTACCCTGTTTCGAGAAGATCTTCTGCACCGCGCTTATGGGAAGGAAGATAGTGCCGTCGTCCTGAGTGCCGGAGCGCTTTAAAATGCCGACGACTTTCAGCTCCGTGTTCAGGCCTGGGATAAGCAGTTTATCGCCTATCTCCCGCTGTTCGAGCTCCGCGGCTTCGTAACCCATGACCGCTTCGTAGGCGTTATTGTCCGTGAACCAGCCGCCCTGCTTGAAGTCCAGATAGCCCTTCATCTTCGGGTAAGTCTGCGCGTCTACGCCCAGGTAAGCCGCGATGGCCCCGTTCTCGCCTTTGTTCGGGTCGAAAACGCCCTGCATCAGCATGCGCGTCACTCCTTCGACTTCCGGGTTGGAGGAAACTGTCTTTACCACGTCTTCCAGCATATAGCGCAGGCCGGTGCCGCCCTTGAGCATGAGCGTAGCCGCTTCATAAGGGCAGCCCTTGGCCGTCAGCAGTACCTGGAAGCCCATATTGTCTATGTCGCGGTTCAGGCCCGTTTCGTAGCCCCGGTTAAAGCCGAGCAGGGTGGCCAGCACCCAGGCGGAAAGGGCAATGCCGGCGGCGGTGAGCGCCGTGCGGGTTTTTTTGCGCAGCAGGTTCTTGTAAGCAACGGAATAAATATTCATACTTTGGTAATTTCCTTTTTGGCTAATTTCACCGCAGAGGCGCAGAGTACGCAGAGAGTAAAAGATGAGAGGGTCGCTGAAAATTATAATCAAAGTTCATAGAAGTCCTCAAGTAAGAAGATTTCTCTGCGATCTCTGCGGCCTGTTAGATACGGATGAATTGTTTCGCTTCGCTCAACCCTGCGGTGAGTACAAAAAGTTAGTCTCGGGGTTTTAATTCTATTTCTCATTCTTAGTGAATATGAATTCGTCCATGAGGATGAGGTTCTTTTTTACCGATCTCATGACATGGGCGAAGTCTTTGTTGGCGGCGGCCGAAGGGCTTTTTAATTTCGAGACGGGGTTTCCTTCCGGGGCCTTGCCGGACACTGGATCGTAATCGGAAAAATCTTTCAGCGAGAGACCGGCAAATTGCGAGCCGAAGCTTTTTGAGCGCAATTCTCCGGCGGCCTTGGAGGTGAGCTTTTGTATGTAAAAAGCTTTAATTTCCCCGTCCAGGCCAAGGGAAAGAAAAACCTGGATGCCGCCGTACTCGCCTTTCTGGTTCACGCCGTGGATATAGCCGATGCGCTCTTTGCCTTTATAGATCTCGTAAAGGGTGTACGGGACGTCGATCGTTTCATAGAGCCCCTTGAACTTATCTCCAAGCCGTTCCTCGACCCTCGCCAGCAGTTTTTCTCCACCCGCGGTTTTAATGGAAAGATACTGGGTCTTGTAGCCGGTGGAGGAGGGGAAAAGGCGCGAAACGTCCCTGTCCGGCTCGTTCAGATCGCAGCCGACGGCCGCGAAGGCCGGGCCGGAAAAAGCCGCTAACAGCAATAAGGAAATAATAGTTTTCATATTTTTAGGTAGTAGTACACCTGGGTCATAAGGCGCTTGTCGGCGCCGAGGTTCTCGTATTCGAACATGGCGCGCAGCGAGAGTTCCGAGGTCGCCGCATACGCCAGCCCGGCGGCCAGGAAATGATCGTGAATATCGTTCGCTTTCGTGAGAACGGTCTGAAGTTCGAGCTTAAGCCGGTTCTCGTCAAGGAAGTTGACGCCGAAACGGCCCAGCGCGGCGTAGGCTCCAGTACCGTTCTTCTGTCCGAAGCGAAGGTCTCCGCGGAGCTCGAATCTGTCCCAGAGATAAGCCATATCCGTGCCCATTACATTATAGCTCGCCGGTTTCCGGTCCGTTATATGGTAGCCGGTGATGTCGGGGATCTTGCCGCCTGAGAAATAGAGGCCGGCGTTATAATTGTCCTTCGCCAGCACGCCTTCGGAAATGCGCGCCGAAGCCAGATAGTTCCCGTTCAGGAAGAGCGGCATTCCGCTGCCCGCGGTAAGGGAGAACGCCGCGTCGCCCCAGTCGAAGTCCTTCGAGGCGCCGGTTCCCCAGTCGCGGTCGAAGCCCGCGCCGTACATCTGCAGTGTCTGCAGCAGCGCGGCGTGCGTATCGAAATAGGATTCGAGCCCCGCGGCTACCCTGTTGTGCCCGGCCCAGACATAGGCATAAGGGGTCCTGACCCGGAAGTAGCCGTTATAAAGCTGGGGCTGCAGGTTTGTGCGGGCGTCCGGGTCCCAGGCCAGGCGGCTCTCTACGGCCAGGGTTCCCCAATCGCCGGAGTCGGACGAGAATTTCTGGACGTAGTCGACGCCGGCCGAGGTCTTCTGCATCGGATCATCCGGCCCGGCGGACTGATAAAGCGTATTTCCGGGGCTGAAAGAGCGGCCGGCCACGGCCTGGGCTTCAAGATATAATAGGCTCGAATCCGCCATTGCGGCTGAGGGGAGAAGAATTAACGCTAGGACCAGCGGCTTAAACATTAAAGCTCACTCTGCCTGCGAAGAGCTCCCTGTCGTAGCGCTTTATCCTTATCACCACTTCCCAGTCCCCGGACATGACCACGTCCACGGGGAGCAGGTAATCGCCTTTTTTATTCAGCTGGAATTTGATAGGGCCGGAGTCGTGTTCGTGCATCGCGGGCATGCCGGACTCGCCGGTTATCTCGTAAGAGGAATCTTTCTTTTTATCCTTGGAAAAGACCTGGACCTTGATGATGGCCGGGCCGAGCTGGGGCTTCTTGTCGAATTTCCAGGTGAACCAGCCTCCGTCGGGCAGTTCGTATTTTTTGCCTTCCGACTTAAGCGCGACCGGTTTAAGGGGTATGACGGCTACTCTTGGCGCTCTGGTCCGCGGAGCCGGCTCTGGTTTCGAGGCTCCCTGGGCGATGACCGGCAGGGCCAGTGCCGCCGATAAAATAAATAAGTTCACGCTTTTCATAGGTCCTCCTGAATAACTATCCGAACGGAGATTATAGCAAACGATGACCCGCCCGGGCCGTTCAGGCGGCGACGTCAGGGTGTCCGGCAGGCGGCGGCTCCGGCGTGGGCGCGAACCACTTCGCGGCCTCCTGCTTCATGTCCTGTGGAAGAAAAGAGGATTCAAGGGCGCATTTGTTGGCATAGGCCAGGTCCGGCAGCGAAAGGCCTATCTTCTCCACGGCCAGGCGGTATTCCTTGTTAAGGTCGGTGTCCAATATCTCAGGATCGTCGGCGCCTATCGAAACGCTCACGCCGGCTTCGATGAATTTTTTCAGCGGGTGGTCTTCAAGCCTTTCCACCGCGCGGGTAAGGTAATTGCTGTACGGGTTGGACTCGATCGTGATGCCGTTCTCCTTTATCAGCTCAAGGGTCTTGCCGGACGGGTCCTCTATGGCTTTCACCCCGTGGCCGATGCGCCTCGGGTCAAGGAGGTTTATGGTGTCGAGGACCTGGGTGAATTTGCCCTCTTCTCCGGAATGCACGGTGAGAGGTACGCCGGCTTCGTGAAGCTTTTTAGCCGAGCCTGCATAAAGGGCGGCCGGGTAGTTTATCTCGTCGTCGGCGAAGTCGAAGCCCGCGATAAGCGCCTTGTTCTTTATCGCGAAATCTACCGTCTTCAGCACGGAATCCATTCCGTATCCCCTGGAGGCTATGATTACCACTCCCGCGAAGATGGGATATTTTTTCTGAAATGCTTTCGCCGCGGAAAGGATGACCTCTAAAGTCTTCTGCCAATCGAGGTCCTTGCCCTTCAGCATGAAGTCCGGGCTGTACCTGAGTTCTAAAAGCCGGATGTTCTCTTTTTTATAAGCGTCCGAAAGTGCCTGCCGCGTTATCTCCTCGATGGCTCCGTAAGAGACGAAGACCGAACGGGCTATCTCGAACATCCCAAGAACTTCCGCGAGAGAGCCCATCTGGCCGCTTAGCCTGGCTATTTTAGCCAGTTCGTCCTCGTAAAATGTTGGAAGCTTGAGGTTGTGTCTGAGCGCCGTCCTTATTATGGTCGGTATGGGCACGCAGCCCTCGAGGTGGCGGTGCAGCTCCGCCTTAGGCATCTCTTTTATCGCGGTTTCCAGATCGGTCATTCGGGTACAGCCTCAGTTTTATGCGCGGCGGGCGGGTCAGTTCACCGCGCGGAAAAAATAAACAGCGGCCAGAATAATGATCGTCAGCCATATTATCCAGGCGGAGGACGAGGGTTCGATCGGGTCCGGCCCCGTGAGTTCTGGAGTCGTTTTGGACAGCTCTTCGGGTCCGGATCGGCCGTCCTCTGGGCCGCGTTCACGGGGCGCGGGCGGCGGCGAGAGTTTGATCAGCCATTTTATAAGTGTGATAAGGCCCGGATCGCCCTGTAATAGAAAATCGTCCTGAGGCGTAATTCTTGAGGCCCCTGGCGCCTCTTTGCCGGAGTTCGCCGCGTCCATCTTTGCTTTCACTATCTCACGGAAAGGTTCCAGAGCCTTCTCACGGTCATAATGTTTTTTTCCGCTTATAGTCGCTTTTCCGGTTCCTTTATATTCCATGGCTTGGGCCTCACGGATAGTTTATCTATAAACCCCGTACGCTGTAAACCCCCGGCACTTTTCCACAAAAAGGCCAAAGTGCGTGGTGAACCGCTTGCTTCCAAAAGGCAGCATGAACCTTTTAGCGGCAAAAGGCAGCAGGAGCCTTTCATAAAAACCGCCTCGCTTTTTGGTATTATATCGTTAAGGAAATAGTGTAACGTTTTCCGACGAGTAAGAAAAAGCCTTTCAGGGAGAGGATCAAGTCATGGCCGAGCTTAAAGGCCGCGTACTGGCCGTCACTACGGAAAAAGCCCTTTTCGACGCTATGGCCCCGTCCATGTCCAGCAGGGGTCTGGAGCTCTCCTGCGTCCCGTCCCTGAACTACGCGGCGGCCCAGCTCGTGTCCGGCGATTTCACCTCCCTGGTGGTGGACTTCGAACGTATCGCCGTCTCCGAGCGCGAATCTTTTCTGGTCCTGCACCGGAAAAATCCCAAGGTCAAATTTTTCATACTGGAGACAAGCGCCAGCAACTCGCCGTTCTCTTCCTCGCCCCTGCGCCGCATAGGCTGGCCTCTGCCGGCCGGTTTCGCGGACCAGATCAGGACCGCTGAACGTCCGGTAGTCATCCTGGCCGATCAGGTCCTGTTCACTACCTCGGCGGTTCAGCGCGCCTTTCTGCAGGCCGGGGTCCAGTCGGTGTCGCTGGAATCCTCCAATGGCCTGCCGGAGTTCGTGCGCCAACAGAAAGAGGTCCGCGCCAAGGCCGTGCAGCCGAAGAAGTCGAAAAGCTTCTGGTCGCGGCTTGGCGGAGAAGCTGAAGCGGGGGCGGAGACCGCGCCGGCGGGCGGCAAAGTAGTCGTGGCGCTGTTCGCCGGGACCCTGCAAGAAGCCGACTCGATGGACTCCGTCATACGCGCAGCCGTGCCGGAAGCCGTCACCTATCTTATATCCGGCACGGATACGGTGCGCTACGCGCTTCAGGCGCTCGCTGACGGGCATTACGTGTCGCTCCCTCGTGAGCAGGCCGGGCGCGTTGCCGCAATTCTGGTCGACAGCAGCGAAGGCGTCGCCGTCCGGCCCAAGGTGAAAGAGCGCATCCTGCTGCTGGATAATTTTAAGCCCACTCTGACGGCCCTGGGCCAGGCCCTGGCCGGCGCGGGCTACGAGGTCACGCCCTTTATGGACGGCGCCGAGGCTCTCAGGATCTGTGAAAAGGGGACGTTCCATCTGGCCGTCATAGGCACGGCTATAGTCTTCGCGCAGCATTCCGGGGCGGAACTCGCCCAAAAGCTGCGCGAGCGGGATCCGGACCTGCGCATTATTTTTATGGTGGACCGCTATCCGCTTCAGGCGGCGCTGCAGGGCGTAAGCCAGGTGGTGGAGCTGGGGCTGGATGACGCGCTCTTGAAGCCCGTGGAGGCCTCGCGGCTGATCTTTTCCGTAGAGAGGGCGCTGGAGCGGCGCTTTCTGTTGCTCGAGAACGCGCGCCTTCTGAAGGAAGTCCAGGAGTTTAACAGGCAGCTCGCCCAGGTCAACGGCTTCCAGACTAAATTTTTCGCCATGGTCGCCCATGACGTCAAGAACCCTCTTACGGCCATTCTCGGCTACGCCGACGCCCTTAGAGCGAAGCTGAAGGGCCTGCCCAACGAACTCAGGTACGCCGGGAACATATATTCCGCCGCGAAGACGCTCAATCTCCTGATCTCGGACCTGGTGGACCTGGCCGCGATAGAATCCGGCAAACTGCGCGTCGAGATCGGCGCTCTGGACCTGCTTTCCGTAGTGAACGACGTGCGCACGCGCATCGAGATCGTGGCCCAGCAGCGCAAGATAAATTTCGCCGTCGAGCTGCCGCCAGTCCTTCCCGCTCTGGCCGGCGACCCCGTCCGCATCGGGCAGGTGATACAAAACCTTTGTACCAACGCCATCCAGTACACCAAAGAAGGTGGGCAGGTGACCATCAAGGTCGAGCTGGCGCCCGACAGAGTGATCGTCGGCGTCGTAGACACCGGCATCGGCATCTCAAAGGAAGACCTGCCCCGTATCTGGGAGCGTTTCTTCCAGACCGCTGAAGCCCAGAAAATGCGCAAGGCGGGCTTCGGCCTGGGTCTTAAGATCGCGCGCGAAATAGTCCAGATGCACGGCGGCGAGATGGGCATAGAGTCCGAGCTCGGCGTCGGTTCCCGCTTCTTCTTCCACATCCCGGTAAAGAAACAATCATGACGCATAAAGATATGAAAATCAGCGCCGGGGAGGACATGTGAAAAACCTGATATTGTCCGCGGCCGTAGTTATGCTGTCGGCCTGCGAAATGCGGCAGGGAGGCATGTACAGAAAATCCGGAGGCGGAAACGTGTTCGGCGATATGGCCAAGTCCGCGCAGGAAACACGGCAGTACGTCGACGAGACCGTGCAGGTCGTTACCGATCCGGCGGGCGCGAGCGTGCAGGTGAACGACGGCTTTGTGGGCTACTCCCCGGTGAAAACCATGGTGCGCAGGTACTGGAACGGCGAGCCCGGCAGCATGGTGCTGGACACGGTCAAGATAGACGTCGCCCCCGCCGCGGACGGCCAGTGCGCGCAGGGCGGAGTTTTTGGGGAAGGTTCGCGAAAACTGCTCGTGCCAGTGCGCTTCAGCATGACCAACTGCCCGGAAGGGGCCCCGGCTTACGAGCCGGTCCGGGCCCGCAAGAAGAAGTCACAAAGCTTTTAAGGATCACGAACGGAGGATTGATAAATGAACGATTTGCTTAAGAACAAAATTGCCGTGGTTACGGGAGCGTCGGAAGGCATAGGCCTCGCCGTGGCGAGACTGTTGAGCGCCGGAGGCGCTAAAGTCGTCCTGGCCGCGCGCTCTGAAGAGAAACTTAAGAAGGCGGAGGCTGAGCTTCCGGGCTCGCTGATGGTGCGCGCCGATCTGCGCGAGCCCGGAGATATAGAAGCTCTGGTCCTTAAGACCATGGAGCGCTTCGGCAGGATAGACATTCTCGTCAATAACGCCGGGCAGGGCATCTACGGACCTTTTGAAAAAATAGACATTTCGGATTATAAGCGGGTCATGGACCTTAATGTCTACGCCGTCATGGACCTCATGCAGAAAGTCATTCCCATAATGCGCAAGCAGGGCGGCGGCAGGATAATAAATATCAGCTCCATGGTGTCGAAGAACTATTACCCGAATTTGTCCGCCTACGCTTCGACAAAATACGCTCTTAACGCGCTTTCGCTAACCGCGCGCAAAGAGCTGGAGAAGGACGGGATCGTGGTCAGCGTGATGCATCCCAAGATGACGGCTACGCGCTTCGGCGTCAACGCGGTGGGCGGGAACCCCTCAGACAGCAGGGCCGACGGCAAACGTATGTCCGGAGTGGACACCGCCGAAGACGTGGCGGAAAAGACCGTGAAACTGATAGAAAGCGGAGAAGCCGAAGCCAATATGTGAGAGGAGACCCATGCTTAAGAATGAAACCGAACTTCGCAAAGAGACCGCTTATCAGTGCGCCCTCGCAATGCTCGCAGCGGCCCGCACGGCTCCGAAAGGCGGGGGAAAAGACAACCTGACCCTCGCGCTCGCCGACGGCGGGACCATCAAGGCGCTTTCCGACAAGATGAAGGAGCTCGCGGTCGCCAACGAAATGCCCTCCGCCGCGCGCGACGCCGAAAACATTCTGGGTTGCGATTATCTTATCCTGCTGGGCACCAGGCTCGCCCCGTACGGCCTTAAAAAATGCGGCTTATGCGGCTTCAAAAATTGTCAGGAAAAAGCCGCGCATCCCGGCTTCGCCTGCATCTTCAATACCGGAGACCTCGGGATCGCCATCGGTTCGGCCGTCTCGGTCGCCGCCGACAGACGCGTCGACACCCGCATCATGTATACCGCCGGCTGCGCCGCGCTGGATCTGGGACTGCTGGGCGCGGACGTAAAGGTCGCCTATGCCATACCCATCTCCATCTCGGGAAAAAGTCCGTTCTTCGACAGGAAACCCGTTCCCGTGCTCGCGGAGTAATGCGAACGCGCATAACTTCTATAAAGGATTTTGAGCTGCTCATAGTTAAATGGCCGTCGCTATTCGCACATGACAACAACGACTGACGTTCCCTCGGCGCCCCGGAAGATAGAGTGGGGGGACGCATGGGGCGGTATGGCCGCGATGCTGGTCGCGCTGCCGTCGGCCATCGCGTTCGGCGTGGCGGTGTACGCGCCGCTCGGCCCCGGTTTTGTCGGCGCGGGCGCGCTGACGGGGGTTTTGGGAACGGTCGCATTAGGACTGCTGGCCCCGGCGCTTGGCGGCGCGCCGCGCCTTATCTCGGCACCCTGCGCGCCCGCAGCGGCCGTTATGGCGGCGCTGTGCGCGGGCCTGCTGGACGGCGGAGCATCGGCTGAGCGCATCGTTGTTTCCCTCGCCCTGGTCGGACTTTTCTCGGGCGTCTTACAGGCGGTTTACGGCGCGCTCGGCGGCGGCCGAATAATAAAATACATTCCTTATCCGGTCGTGACGGGCTACATGAGCGGCGTCGGTCTGCTGATAATCTTTAAACAGCTCGGCCCGTTCCTCGGTCTGGCCAAGGGGACTTCGGCTTTTATAGGTCTGATCTCGCCCGGCGCCTGGCAATGGCCGGCGGTCTTCGTGGCTCTTTGCACTGCCGGGACGATGGCCGCGGCTCCCCGGCTGACAAAACGGATACCGGCGGCCATACTAGGCCTGGCGGCGGGCGTGGCAGCCCACCTGGCGGCGGGGCTTATCAGGCCTCAGTTGTTGTCGCTGGAGGCCAATCCGTTCATTATCGGCGTCATCTCCACCAGTCCGGGCGTGATCCTAAAAGGCGTTGTTTCAAATTTCAGCGCGCTTCGTCTGATGCACCCCCGCGAGATCTACGCGCTCATCGGCCCGGCGCTCACACTGTCGGTGCTGCTTTCGATCGATACGCTCAAAACCTGCGTGGTAACCGATTCCATCGTCCGCGCCCGCCATGATTCCAACCGGGAACTTCTCGGACAGGGCGCGGGCAATATCACTTCCGCGCTGCTCGGAGGCATGCCCGGTGCGGGTACGCTGGGTGCGACCATGGTAAGTCTGGCAAGCGGCGGCAAGACCCGCCGCGCGGGAATGCTCGAAGGCGCGTTCGCACTGGTAACGGTCCTGGCGCTCGGCGGCGCCATCGGCCGCATTCCGCTCGCGGCCCTGGCGGGAATATTGACGGTAGTGGGCGCCCGCATGATAGACCGCTTCAGCGTGCGGCTGGCGCTTCGCAGTTCCACAATACTTGATTTTGCTGTTATCCTTTCCGTGGCCGGCACGGCGCTGGCGGTGGACCTCATCGCGGCCGCCGGCGTGGGCATCGCCCTCTCCATCCTGCTCTATATCCGCGAACAGATGCACAGCAACGTTATCCGGCGCAAAGCCACCGGCGCGGAGCTCTCCTCTACTCAGCAGCGTCTGCCGGTAGAGCGCGCCGCGCTGACCGCGCGGGGCGCCGAAACTCTTGTGGTCGAACTTCAGGGCAGCCTGTTCTTCGGCACTACCGACCAGCTCTTCTCGGAAATTGAAAGCGACTTGCGTTCGTGCCGCCGCCTCATTCTGGACATGCGCCGCGTTACTTCCGTAGACCTGACCGCCGTGCATATGCTGGAACAGGTGGAAGCTATGCTGGCGGAGCGCGGGGGCTCGCTCGTTTTTTCGCATCTGCCGCTCAGCCTGCCGACCGGGCAGGACCTGCAGGCCTATTTTAAGTATCTGAGACTGACGCATCGCGAGGGAGGGGGACTTGTCTTTGAAACGCTTCACGACGCGCTCGAGTGGGCCGAAGATCGCGCTCTGGAGGAGGCCGGGCTGGAACGTCCCGCCTGCGGAGAATTGCTGGACCTTTCGCAGATAGATTTTCTGCGGGAGATAGATCCGGCCTCGCTGGCGGGATTGCGCGCGGTGTTCTCTGAGCGCTGCGTCGAGGCCGGAAAACCGATATTCAGCCGTAAAGGGAAGGGCGGGGAACTTTTTCTGATCCGCCGTGGGCGCGTGCGCATCGTGCTGCCGCTGAAAGAGACTCATCGCCCGCATCATCTTGCCGTTTTCGGGCCGGGCGATTTCTTCGGAGAGGTCGCTTTTTTGGTCCGCGCGCCGCGAACGGCCGACGCCATCGCCTTAAGCGACGCCGACCTATACGTCATAAGCCGGGACGCGTTCGACGAAATATCGCGCAGCAATCCCGCCGTCAGCGCGGCGTTCTATCAGCGCCTCGCAAGCGTGGAAGCGCTGCGTTTGCGTGACACGGACCACGAACTGCGCCGTCTTCAGGACAGTTGAACATAGATGAAAATTTATCACGGCGCTATCATTTCCTGCGATAGTAAAAATAATATTCACAAATATCTTGTGGAAGACAAGGGGCGGATCCTTTATGCCGGAGCCGGGCTTCCGGCGGCGTATCAAGGCGCGCCTATCGAGACCCTCGGCGGCAGAGCGCTGCTCCCCTGCTTCGGGGATACGCATCTGCATTTCGCCTCATATGCCCTTTTTAACGCCGGGCTGGACGTGCGGTCCGCCCGCAGCCTGCCCGAGATATGCGGGCTGATAACGGAATTCGCGCGCGGCAACACCGACAAAATACTTATGGGATTCGGGGCCTCTCCGCACAGCGTCGCGGAATGCAGGCTTATTTCAAAAGCCGACCTCGACAGCGTTTGTCCTGACAAGCCGCTGTTTTTAGTCAAGTATGACGGGCATGCCTGCATCCTTAACAGCGCCATGATCGCCATGCTGCCCGACAGAATTAAAACTCTCAGAGGGTTTCATTATGAGAGCGGCGAGATGAACCAGGAGGCTTTTTTCGCCGTCGCCGATCTTGTCGCCAAAAAGGTATCCCTTCCGCGGACCCTCCGGAACATGCTTTGCGCGGTCGACGAGATGGCGCTGAAAGGGATCGGCCTTATGCATACGGTGTCCGGCGTCGGTTTCCCTTTCGATCTGGACGTCACGCTGGAGACGCTCCTGGGCAGAGGGCTCGACAGCGGCTTTCAGACAAGGCTTTTTTTTCAGACCATGAACGTGGAAAAAGTCAGAAAGCGGAGCCTTCCCAGAGTTGGCGGTTGTTTCGCGACGGCTCTCGACGGCTGCTTCGGCAGCAGAGATGCGGCGCTTCGGCTGCCTTATTCCGATGATGTCAAAAACAGCGGAGTTCTCTTCTACAGCGACAAAGAGGTCGTGAAATTTACAAAACAGGCGAATCGCGAGGGCCTTCAGATAGAGATGCACGCCATAGGCGATGCGGCCTTCGACCAGGCCGTCATGGCGCTGGAGGCCGCCCTTAAAGAGCATCCCAGGGCCGACCACCGGCACGGCATCATTCATGCCAGCCTTCCTTCGGAGGACGGGCTTAAGAAATGCGCCGATCTAGGTATACAGATCCCGCTGCAGCCCGCCTTTCTGGCGTGCGATCTCGAACCCATGGATTATCTTCGCGGCATTCTGGGCGGACGGGCGGATGAACTTTCGCCTTTGCGAAAAATGACCGATATGGGAATCACGCTGAGCGGCGGCTCCGACGCGCCCTGCACTTTGCCCGACCCTATAGCCGGCATACACGCCGCCTGCAATCATTATGTCCCGGGCCAGTCACTCACAATTCCGGAAGCCCTGAAAATGTTCACCTATAATGCTGCCTGGACCACTTTTGACGAGGGCGAGCGAGGCAGCCTTGAAGCCGGTAAGGCTGCCGATATGGTCATCCTCAACAGAAATCCGCTGGAGATGAAGACTGCCGAACTGTTGGACCTGAAGGTAGAGCGGCTGCTCCTGAAAGGCGAGCCGTATAAGAAATGCAATGGGCTTTTGAGCGTTCTGGCAAAAGGCCTCCTCTCCCGCGGCAAAATATAAAATTCAGCATCACACAAAGGCACGAAGAAGAACGGAAAGGAGAGGGGATTAAACACAAAGGACATAAAGTCCGGAACATATAAGGACACAAAGTTTTTCGGGTATGTTCTTCGTGAACTTTCTGTTGATCAACTTTGTGACCTTTGTGGTTAGATCGGTAAAACTTTGTGGCTTCGTGGCTTTGTGTGAGAATATCGGTTTAAAAAAGAATTAATAATTCAAGGGGAAAATCATGGCGAAAAGATATGGGAAGCGGGCGCACGGGACGAAAAATACGCCGATAAAGATCAAGATCAATGGCCAATTGCATGAATTTGAGGTCGGCCGGGACCTGGAACCGGAGACTACCCTTTCCTGTCTGCTCCGCGAGAAGCTCGGCTATACCGGCCTTAAAGTGGCCTGTGACGAGGGCGCCTGCGGCGCCTGCACGGTGCTTATGGACGGAAAAGCGGTACTGTCCTGCATGAAGCTGGCGGTCGAGGCGCACGGGCATGAGATCCTCACCATCGAAGGTTTACCGGAGAGCGATCCGGTCATTCAGGCCTTCGCGAAACAGTGCGAGCCGGGCTACGGCACGGCCCTCCAATGCGGCTTCTGCACGCCCGGTTTTGTGATGACGGCGAAGGCCCTGCTGAATGAAAATCCGAATCCCACGCCGGAAGAGATAAAAGAGGGTCTTTCGGGGAACATCTGCCGCTGCGGCTGCTACTCCGGCATCGCCCGGGCAGTGCAGCACGCCTCGCACTTTTTCCGAAGCGGCCAAAGTGCGGGGCAAGCCTCGCACCCGGCCCACGGAATAGATGGAAAATGCACGGAACACGCTTCGCGCGGGCCCGCGCCTAAAGGAGACAAGCGATGAAACTCCGCAAATCCGAAGAGAGCGTGGTGAAAACGCCATACACGCCGCGCGTGGCGCGCAAATTCATCGGCGCTTACCGGCCCAGGATCGACGCGCTTGAAAAAGCCGCCGGCAAGGTCGAGTTCGTGGACGATATTACTTTGAAAAGCCGCTACCCCGGCATGCTGTACGCCAAGGTCATGCGCAGCCCGTACGCGCATGCGCGCATAAAAAGCATCGACGCAAGCGCGGCCGAGCGCTTGCCCGGAGTTAAAGCCGTCCTCACCTGCAAGGATCCGGAAGTCGCCTCTCTTAAGCCGACCAGCGCCGGCTGGACCGATGGCGTGGATACTGTTTCCTACGAGCGCATGATGTGGCGGCATTTCCGCGACAGACGCGTACTGGGCGATCACGCCTGCTGGGCCACCGACGAGGTGGGGGCTGTGGTGGCGGCCGAGAGCGAGCAGATCGCGGAGGAAGCGCTCAGACTGATAAAAGTGGAGTGGGAGGTGCTGCCCTTCGTGCTGGACCCGATAGAAGCGATGAAACCGGGCGCGCCCGTCATCCATCCCGAGATAGCTCCGCGCAATATCCTGCCCAAAGACGTCGTAGGCGGTTCGGACGTGTTCGTGGACAGAGGGGACGCGGATAAAGGCTTCGCTAAGGCCGATGTCGTGGTAGAGGCGCTTTCGGTTCACCACAATGCGACGCAAGCCTCGCTGGATAATTGGTGCTGCCTGGTGGACTGGAAACGCGACAAGCTCACGGTGCTGTCCAATTCCTACGAAGCGGACCAGTCCAGGATGCATATCAGTCAGATGCTCGGTCTGCCGATAAACAAAGTCCGCGTGATCAGCTCCTATGTCGGCGGGCAGTTCGGCCGCGGAGACACCGGCGATCAGCCGTTCTTTCTTTTTACCGCGCTGCTTTCTAAAAAGACGGGCCGGCCCGTTAAATTCAGGCACAGCCGCCGGGAAAGCTTCCACGACTCGCGCCAGCCTGCCATCTACACCGGCAAGGTCGGCGCCCAAAAAGACGGCACCATCACATCCATGTATTTCAAATCCATCGGTAATTCCGGCGCGTACGCGGACCATACCATGTTCGCCCTGAAGTTCGCTCCTACTGAGATCACCGAGGTGGCGCTCGCCCACATCCCTAACGTGCGGATGGAGTCCTACGGCGTTTACACCAATAAACTGCCCGCCTGCATGATGCGCGGAGTGGGGAACTCGCAGTTTAATCTGATCTTCGGACACGTCGTAGACATGCTGGCCGAAAAGCTCGGTATGGACCCCATAGACCTGGCGCTGAAGAATTTCGGGCATGAGTGGGGAACCTTGCCGGACAAGAGCCTAAGCGCGGTGCTGCGCGAGGGCGCGAAAAGGATAGGCTGGAGCGCGAAACGGCACAAGCCGGGCGCGGGACCGGTCTATGACAGGGTAAAGAAGCGCGGCGTGGGCTTTTCTTTCCATCCCGCCTGGCATGCCGAGTGGCAGGAAGCGCGCCGCGGAGAGATCAGAATTAGAATTACGGTAAATCCGGATTGCAGCGTAGTACTGGACGCTCCGACGGTGGAGACCGGCACGGGCTCCAACACCTGCAACGTGCTGGGCTGCGCCGAAGCGCTGGCCTTTCTGGGCGTCGGCCCCGGCGATATCGTCTGGCCGCATACGGTAGATACCGAAACCAGCTTAAAGGACTGCGTCCAGACCGACAGCGCCGTTTCCTACCTGCAATCCGAGGTCACCGCACGCGCCGCCCGCGAGATTAAAGCGCGGCTGCTGGAGAAGGCGGCGAAGCTTATGAAGGCCGTCCCGGAAGATCTGGATATCGCCGACGGGCGCGTTTTCCGCAAGGCGGCCCCTGGCAAAAACATGACGGTCAGGGATGTTTTCCGGCTTGGGGACATGCTTCCGATAGTGGTGGAGTTGGGCTGTCCGCCCAACGCGGAAAAGACCGGTGTTCCGTATATCGCCAATTTCGCTGAGGTGGAAGTCGATACGAGTACGGGGCGCGTCCAGGTCCTGAAACTTGTCGTCCTCAACGATTGCGGCACCGTGATGTACGCCTCCGGCGCGGAAGCCCAGCAGATAGGCGGCCAGGTGATCGGCGTCGGAGAGGCGCTGACCGAGGAGATCATCTACGACGAGGCCACCGGTGTGCCGCTGAACTTCAACTGGATAGATTACAAGATCCCGACCATGGCGGACATGCCGGAAATAGACCCGGCGCTGCTGGAAGTCTGGCGCGGCGCGGGAGAATACGGCGCCTGCGGCATCGGAGAGGGCACTGTCACCTGCACCCCGCGCGCGGTGCTTAACGCCATCTATAACGCCATCGGCGCGAGGATAGACGATATTCCCGTGAAGCCCGAAAAAGTCCTGAAAGCATTGGGGAAAGCGTAAATTAACAACATCGAAAGACTTGCGGATATTCACCGCAGAGCCGAAGAGGTCGCAGAGAAGAAAAAATGAAAGAACGGCGAAAAGATTCTAAAACGGAGCGGATAAAATTTCTGTCATCCCCGCAATCTGTAGGCGGGGATCCATCAGAAAAAAGTTGGGTGTATCCCTGTCAAAGGATTAGTGGAATTTTGCTTGTGTAAATTTTCTCTGCGTACTCTGCGCCTCTGCGGTGAAATTAAAAAAGGAATTTTTAATTATGACAATAAAAAAATTCGATCATCTGGCGGCTGGAACCCTCAAAGAGGCGGCCGCCGCTCTCTCCCGGGCGAAGGGCAGGGCGATGGCGCTCGCCGGCGGTACGGACGCGCTGGGCGCGCTTAAAGACAAGATCCACAAAGAAAGTCCGGAGCTGGTGGTCGATCTTAAAACTATACCGGGCCTGAACTATATCTCCGAGGACGGGCGCGGGCTGCGCATCGGGGCGCTGACCCCGCTGTCGGCCATTGCGGAGCACGGGACGGTCAAAGGAAAATACAAACTTCTGGCCGAGGCCGCGCGCAGCGTCGCCTCTCCGCAGCTCAGGAATATGGGCACCATAGCCGGTAATCTCTGCCAGGAACCCAGATGCTGGTACTACCGCACGCCCGACGACCAGTTCCATTGCCTTAGAAAAGGCGGAACACATTGCGGAGCGCTGCTTGGCGAGAACCGTTACCACTCGATCTTTGGCGGCGCGCGCGTGTCCGCTCCGGCCTGCACCGAGGCCTGCCCCGGGAACGTGGAGATAGCCGCCTATCTTTCCCTTGTGCGGAACGGTGAGCTTACTGCCGCCGCGGAGATTATCCTTAAAAACAATCCGCTTCCGGCCATGACAGGCCGCGTCTGTCCACATCTCTGCGAAAGTAAATGCAACCGCGGAGAGTTCGACGAAGCGGTCTCTATACGAGCCATGGAGCGGCGCCTTGGAGACCATGTACTCGATAGTTGCGCCGCGCTCATGAAGCCGCCGGCGAAGCGGACGAAGAAAAGCGTAGCTGTGGTCGGGTCGGGTCCGGCCGGGCTGGCCGCGGCCTATTATCTGAGAATGGCGGGACATCAGGTGACAGTGTTCGACAGACTTCCCAAGGCGGGAGGAATGCTCGCTTACGCGATCCCGGCGTACAGGCTTCCCAGGAACCTTGTCCGCGCGCAGATAGCGGCGCTGGAAGAGATGGGGATAATCTTTAAGCTTGGCGTGGAAATAGGCCCCAAAGGGGTCTCGCTTTCCTCGCTGCGAAAAAAGTTCAACGGCGTGTTCCTTGCTACAGGAGCCTGGGTGCAGAAAAATATACCGCTGGAGAAGTCCGAACTGCTCACTTCCGGCATGAACTTTCTGACGGCGGGTGGGTGCAGCACTTTGGCTCTTGCAGAAAAAGTAGGAGGCTTGCCCCGCACTTTGGCCGCTTCGGAAAAAGTGCGGGGGGAGGATGTCGTAGTTATCGGCGGCGGCAATGTCGCGGTGGACGTTGCCGTCACCGCACGGCACGCAGGAGCCCGGAGCGTTACGATGGTCTGTCTGGAGGCCCGTGACGCGATGCCGGCCTTTCCCGCTGAGATCGCGGAGGCCCTGAAAGAAGGCGTGCGCATCCTGCCGGGCTGGGGACCGAATAAGATACTCGAGGCCGGCGGAAAATTGAAAGGCATGGAATTTGTGCGGTGTGTTTCCGTGTTTGACGAGCAGGGCCGCTTTGCTCCGAGCTTTGACGCGGCGCAAAAACGGACAGTAAAAGCCGGCCGGATCATTCTGGCCATAGGTCAGGCAGCCGAACTCGGCTACGCAACGGGGGTTAAGACGCAGAGGGGCCTTATCGTCGCGGACGCGGCGACCCAGGCCACGAATTTGCCCGGGGTATTCGCAGGCGGAGACGCGGTCCTCGGTCCGGCGTCGGTGATCGAAGCGATCGCCGCCGGACGCAGGGCCGCGCGGGCGATTGACGCTTATCTGAACGGCGGACGAAAGAAGACTGACAGTATCGCGAGTTCAGCGGTGAGTCCGCTGCTCGCGCTGAACGCCGACGGCGGCGCGCATTGCGCCCGGACCACACACCCGGAAAGCAAAGGTTTAAGCCCGGAGGCGCTGCTGGCGGAGGCAAAGCGCTGTATCGATTGCAGCTGCGTCGCAGTGAACGCTTCGGACCTTGCTCCGGCACTGGCGGCGCTGGGAGCGAGAATTAAAACGACTAAGCGGACCATAGCGGCTGAAGATTTCTTTACCGCGGGGGTCTTAAGGTCCACGGTGCTGGACCATGACGAGTTGGTGGAGGAGATCCTGATACCGGCGCAGCGGTCGGACAGAGTTCAAAGCTACCACAAGTTCAGGATAAGGAATTCCATAGACTTCCCCATCGCGGGTTTAGCGAGCGTTTACAGCTCCGGAGGGGGAAAGATCAAGGATGCAAGGCTTGTGCTGAGCGCTGTTGCGCCCATCCCGATAAGGCTGAAAGCGGTGGAGGAATTCCTGGAGGGAAAGCGTGCGAATGAAAGGACGGCCGCTGAGGCTGGTGAGCTAGCCGTAAAAGAAGCCCGCCCTCTGTCGAAGAACCGATTCAAGGTCCAGATAGTAAAAGCCCTGCTCCAAAAAGCGCTCTTGAGTTCCTGACGCCGGCGGTTGCGAGTTCGGGATGGCCGCGGCGGCCAGGTCGGGGTCCTGCCAGGCATGGGTCGAATTTAGTCTGCGGCCGGCCCGGCGACTTGCCCCTCACTTTGGAAGATCGTGGCGCTTCGAAGCGTTGCGTCCAAAGTGAGGGGCGAGCGCCGGTTCCTCCTCGACTAAATCCGACCCATGCCTGTCACCCCTCCAATAATACCCGCCGGCAAATTATTCAACTTCCCCAACAATATAAATACATGTCCCCACCCTGTTGATGATACGGCGTAATGACCCGCCCGTCGGTAAACAAATATCCTTAAAATGAAACCGCCGGGGAACCGGCGGTTTTGCGAAACAAGTAAAACAGACAATTGTTGTTTTCCCTATCCTCTTGTTAGGATTTTCCAAATTTTCTCCAAAACGTTGACACCGCCGAAGCAGACTAACGCCCAGTAAGTGCTCGTGATTAGCCAGCTTCCCAAAAGAATCTTATAGTCGCGCGCAGTCATCCGATTAATACTCCCGTGGCGCATCCACACTACTGTGATAAAAGGATCAGAATACCACGATAGAACGATAAGTGCCACCCAATCACCTCGTTTCACAATTTCTGCTAATTTTCGTCTCCAACCAGTAGCCCCCTCAAAATCGCGCACTTGTTTCAATTGCTCAATGCCGAGCCAATCTCGCTTGGACCAGTTATAAAACCATAGCGTCAAGAGGCAAGCTATCAGTGATAGTATAGCCATCACACCACCACCGGTCACTAGTCCTAATTTCCATATCACGAACGGATATAACACATAGTCGAATCCATACACGAACAATACAGTATTCACAGTATGACCTATGGCCAATTCAAAAATGCGGGATCCTCTGTGGGTAGAGCATTCCGCGCTTATGCTTGGTGTTTTGTCACTCATCTGGCTAGCTGAAGAAGTGCATATAGAATTCAAGAGATTGTCTGAACGGAAGAAGTTATAGTTTAGAGAGCTGCTGGGTATTGGTGTTCATCAGCGGGTAAGGTTATCAACCTGTGAGATCCGGAATTTGCGAAGAAAGCCACTTGGGGCATATTTCATTTTGAAGTGGCGAAGACCGGGATGGCCTAGGTCTTCCTGATTGTTGTAATGTGTGCACCCGAGTTTTTGGCCGTGCTCTATCATGTGGTGTAAGAGGTAATCGAATAGGCCAGTGAATTCAAGGTTAGTGATTCCGAAATGGCCTATCAGCCATTCTTTTCTAATTTGTTCATATATTAAAAACCCTACTAAGGAATCATTGATTACAACCCCCAAACAATGCAAATCGAAATGTTGCGCGTTGTGAAGGCAAGCTTCAAATGCTCGGCAGTTATAATCCATCATGACTGTGGCGCTCTTATTTGATTGCCAAGAGGAAATAGTTCTCCGAAGTTGCTCATACGTGCTCTCGTTGCGCAGGTCAAACGTTGCGAAGCGGTGCTGAGGATAACGCCTTTTGAATCGGCTTACATCATTTCTGGCTTTAATAAATGTCGGCCCAATTAACCGAGCAAGCGCATCTGTACTGTAAATGTAATCGAAACCATCCCGTGATTCATCAATACGTAGGGTTTCGTTTTCGCGTCTGATTGCTTGTGTGGAAATTTCTGGTACTCGCCATAAAATCGGCGAACAATTTGTCTGTTGTGCGTATACAATCAGTGTGTTGGCTGTTGTTGCCGCTTGTTCACAGCCAAGAAAAGTGAAGTAAGTGCCGTTAACACCGTGGCCAAAGGCGTCACAGAAACGCAGCACGAGGTTGCCGTTTAACCAGCACCAGTGGGTGGAGTTGTTGATGTTGTAGAAAGTCAGAGTTGAAAAACAGAAGTCGGAGTACGGCTCGAACTGTTCCGTGAAGGCCTCGATAGCGGGCCGGTCGGACATCTCTAGCGGTTTGAAATCAGGGAATAACGGTGTAAGGGCGCCTGGCGCTTGTTTCGCACCCTGAGGGGGGGGGGTATTTGGGGGCAATATCTCTGAAGGCTGCGTCATTTTTGTGCCCTTTATAAGCGAATATCCAAGTATAAAACGTTAAAAAGTAAGTCCCTAATCCCTATCTATAATACAAAAATCCGACGTTATTATGAAATTTTATAAATATGCCTTTATAAATATGCCGATGGTGCCTTTCTGGAACAGGCTGTTTTAGAAATGAAAAAAGGTTTCAGGAATCTCTACAGATGTACGGGTTCGCGGGTCCTGCCGGGGGACTGTAACGCGGGACCAGCGTCGCGTACACCGTACGCGCGCTTCCGTACCTAGGCCCTCGCGCTTACGCAAGTTCGGGCCTCCGGACGGTCCCGCTAACCCAGTTCCCCCGTCACCCGCTCCAAAATGAGCCTGATGTTTTTCTTCAATAAACACCCCATAACACAAAATAAACGTGTTCCCGCCCTGTTCATGATACATTCATATTTACCCGCCCGGTGGTAAACAAATATCCTTATGTTGTTAATATTTTTTTAGATAAGACTGGCTGCGACCGACGGGTGGGTCAATACGCCGTATCATGAACAGGGTGGGGTCATGTATTTAAATTTTGGGGGGTAGAAGTGGTTTGCCGGCGGGTATTATTGGAGGGGAGACAGGCATGGGTCGGATTGGGCCGAGGAGGAACCGGCGCGAAGTCGCCGGGCCGGCCGCAGGACCAATCCGACCCATGCCTGGCAGGACCCCGAACTTGCAACCGCCGGCGTCAGGATCTCAAAGGTTCAAAAGGTTCCAGGAACCTCTACAGATGATGCAATTTTATAAATCTCTCAACGGAACATGTTTGCGAATCCCAAAACTGCAGCCATTGGCTGCAGTTTTATCGCGCGTATGAGGGTAAGCCAAAACTCCAACCACCGGTTGGAGAAACCAGTCGGTCTAAAAATCTGGTAATTATGTCAAAAAACCTGCGACAGTACGTTGTCGGAGTGGTGTGGTAGGATTTAGATGCAGCTTACGCTTTACAGGGAGGGTATATGGGCAAAAGTCTGGTGGGAAACTACGGAATTTTATTGACCGAGATTAAGTCGCGAGTCCGCTCCGCACAATATGCCGCGCTAAAAATCGTAAATAAAGAATTGGTGTCCATGTGCTGGGATATAGGCCGTATGATAACAGACCGGCAGAAAGGCGTCGCTTGGGGGGCGGCTGTCGTGGCGCGTCTTGCTGGAGACCTTCAAAAAGAATTCCCCGGTGTGCAAGGTTTCTCTGTTTCCAACCTATGGAGAATGCGAACATTTTATAACACTTATTCTAAAATTGAAAAACTCGCACCACTGGTGCGAGAAATCGGCTGGAGTCATAATATAATCGTACTTGAAAAATGCTCCGACGTTCTCGAGCGAGAATTCTACATCCGCATGACCCGTAAGTACGGCTGGAGCAAGAACGTGCTGGCCATCAATATAGAGGCGCAGACCTATAAAAAATATCTGCTTAACCAGACCAACTTTGAAAAGACCGTGCCTGAAAAGGTCCGCAATCAGGCCAAATTGGCTGTAAAAGATGAATACACCTTTGATTTTCTCGACCTTGGTGAAGAACATAGCGAAAGGCAACTGGAAAGCGCCCTTATCGCAAAAGTAAACCGCTTCTTAACCGAAATGGGCGGAGTCTTCACTTTCGCTGGCAGTCAGTACCGGGTTGAGGTAGACGGTGAAGAATATTTCATAGACATACTCCTATACCACCGGCATTTAAAATGTTTAGTGGCGGTAGAATTAAAGACCGGAAAGTTCCTGCCTGAATATGTGGGCAAGATGCAGTTTTACCTGGCCGTTCTGGACGATAAGGTCAAAACCAGTGATGAGAACCCGTCTATAGGGATAATTCTTTGCAGGGACAAGAACAGGACGATCGTTGAATATGCGCTGCGTGAATCCAAAAAGCCCATAGGCATAGCCGCATATAAAGTTGTAAGCAGCGTACCCCGCGAGTTGCAAGGGCAACTCCCCACACCAGATCAAGCGGCTCTCCTGCTGGAGGGCCTAGAACAGGTGGATTAGGAAAAAGGTTCAGTAAAAAGGCACCAGTTACCTCTACAGATGTTCGGGTTCGCGGGTCCTGCCGGGGGACTGGAACGCGGGACCAGCGTCGCGTACACCGTACGCGCGCTTCCGTACCTCGGCCCTCGCGCTTACGCAAGCTCGGGCCTCCGGACGGTCCCGCTAACCCAGTTCCCCCGTCAACCGCGCCAAAATGAGCCTGACGTTGTTCTTACTCAATAAACTACCCCTAACTAAAAATAAACGTGTTCCCGCCCTTGTTTATGATACATCCATATTTACCCGCCCGGTGGTAAACAAATATCTTTATGCAGTTAGTGTTCTGCGTTTAACATAAGACTGGCTGCGACCACTGGGAGGGACATTGGGCTGTACCATGAACAGGGTGGGGTAAATGTTAAAAATTTAAGAGTTGTGGAGCTTTTGCCGGCGGGTGTAGGTGGAGGGGAGACAGGCATGGGTCGGATTGGGCCGAGGAGGAACCGGCGCGAAGTCGCCGGGCCGGCCGCAGGACCAATCCGACCCATGCCTGGCAGGCCCCCGAACTAGCAACCGTCGGCGTCAGAAACTCAATGTGCATGGGACCCTGATTGGATGTACGGATAGTGGTAGCTGGAATCAGGGCCAGATGTCGGTCAGTTGCGGCGGGGGGCTTTCAGCTTTTCCAGCACTACGCGCTTGTTCTCTATGGCGGCGGTGAACTCCGGCGCTATCGCAAGCGAACGGTCGTAATCTTTGAGAGCGGCGGCATACTCCCCTTTAAAAAAATGCGCCAGTCCCCGATAAAGGAACAGTTGCGGCGCTCCGGGATACTTCGCTGTCGCCGCTCCGCTGTCCGCTATCACTCTGTCAAATTCCTTCATATCTAATAAAGTCCTGATCCGGCTGATCACCATCGCCGGATCGTCGGGCCTCAATTCCAGACAGCGGTCATAATCCTTCAGCGCGTCAGGATAGCGCCCCGCCTCCCGCTGCGCGCCCGCCCGTAAACAATACGCTAAAGGCTCGGCGGGATACTTCTCCAGTATGTCCTCGGACATTGAAAAAGAATCCTTCCAGACAGCCGCTCTTTCGAAAGAGGCGGCCCACAAAACGACGCAATGCGCGGCCACAAGCCCCGCAAAAATACGCCTCAGAGAAAAAAAACTTAGCAGGTGCCAGGAGTCCAGGCCGGCCAGGCGGGCCGAATAGCGGTTTTGTTTCAGCATTTCGTAAAGCCGCCATACCCAGAAACTGTAAAGAAAACAAAGGCCCGCGGCCGGCACATAGCCGTAGCGGTCCGCCGGCGGGAAGACTAAAAGTGCCGGGAATACGGCTATCAAAAAAAAACCAAGGCAAAACACGGCAGTTTTCAGCGACGCGCTTTTGGTAGGCGAGCGCCAAAAACGCCAGATACCGTAAAGAACCGTGGGCACAGCGAAGAACAATACGAACCAGATAGCTGGATTCACGGGAAAAGCTGGCGGCGGATATAAAGCGGAAAGCTTTACGGGCAGAATAAGCTTATTAATGTAAAAAAGTAGATTTTCCGTTATCAACGCGGCAAAATTTAAAGGTGTTAAAGCCGGCGCGTCGGAAGCAAGAAGAAAACCGGAGGGAGCCCAGGAAAGCAGGAACAGAGAAAATGCCACTAAGAGGTACGGAACTTTTTCGGCCAACTGGATGATCCCAAAGCGGCGTTCGCGGTAAAGGTCCGCCAGCGGCAGTGCTAAAACAAGGACCAGCGCAAAAGGTTTTGAAAGGCCGCCCAGTATAAAACACGTTATAGAGATGATAAAGAATCTGGCCTTTCCCGTGTCGATGTACTTTAAATAACAGCTCAGCGTCCAGAAAGAGAACAATCCCCACAACAGCTCTTTACGCCCCGAGATCCAGGCCACCGGCTCGACATGCACCGGATGGATGCCGAACATCAGCGCTCCCAGAAAAGCCGCCCCCCTGCGCCAGCCGAGCAGGATGAAAAGGTAAAAGACCGACACGCAATTCGCCAGATGGAGCGCCAGATTCGTGATATGATACGGCAACGGCGCGAGGCCGAATATAGAGAATTCGGCTTTATAGGTCAGGGTGACGAGTGGATGGTAATAGCCGGGCGAGAACGCGAGAGCGTCCGCTAATGAACCGCGAAGAGCCGGATTCATCAGCACGTATTGCGGGTCGTCGTAGTTCACAAAGCCGTTGCGCAGGACGGGAAGCAGCGCCGCTAATACGATTAACGTCAGCGCTACCGGCAGCGGTATCGTTTTAATAAAATTAATTATTTTTTTGAGGAACATAAAATTTAGCGCCGACAAGATACAATACCGGCCACGAACTGCATCCGCGCTCAGCAGTCGGAATCGTCTCAACGGCGAACATGCGCAGGGCATAGTAATAATACAAAAAGCTGGAGCAGTATGTTAATCTGAAAACTTTAGTGATTCGTCTCACCGGCGAAAGCCGGTGTCCAGTCTGCTATACGAGGCCTGGGTTCCGGCTTTCGCCGGAATGACGAAAAGAGGAACTCTATTCGGAGTTATGAATCCCTACTTTGACAGCTTCGCTAGACCGCGAATTTTCGGGCAGGCGTTGAAGAGGGCGAATCTTTCAAGAGCCGCCAGTATCGCCGAGCGGTGATGGGATAAATGCCGGGAGGGATGTTCCCAGTGGAAGGCCTCTATGCGCAGCGCGCCAGCAGCGCGGTCGGCTTTAGCGTCGAGGCGGCCCAGGAAATCAGTGCCTCGGAGCAGCGGCAGGCAGAAATAGCCGAATTTGCGTTTCGGCCCGGGCACGTAGCATTCTATCTGATAATCGTAGCCGAACAAGCGCGAGAGCCGCTTGCGCTGGATGACAAGGTTGTCAAAAGGCGAAAGTATATGCACGGCACCGGTGGCGCCCTTATCCGTGACATGGTTAAAATCTTTAAGTCCGTAATAAGCTATGTCAGGTATGCCTTCCACTTTGAATTCCAGAATTTCGCCGGCTTCGCACATTTCCCGCAGGACTTTCAGCAGCCTCGCGTTAGAAAGATGCCGCTGGTAAGAGATCTCACGCGCGGAAGCCAGCCCTTGGGCGCGTAAAGTCATTGTTACCAGGTGCTTCAGGAATTCGTCTTCCGAAGGCATCCTGGTATCCGCCGACGCGGGCAGCACGCGCTCGCGCAGGTCGAAGACCTTCTCGAACCTGTGCCGTTCCCTGACCATCAGCTCGCCGCACCAGAACAGCTGCTCCAGCGCGCTCTTGGCGGGCTTCCACTCGAACCAGCTGCCGCCGCGGTGGCCGGCCGGAGCTTCGAAATCTCTCGCGCGCAGCGGGCCTTCCGCGCGGATGCGGTCGAGCACGTAGCGGCGCACTTTATTGACGCACCTGAACCAATGCCTCCTGCCATTGGCGAAGGCCTCCATGCGCCGCAGCGCGAACCGGAAATCGCGCATCGGCAGGAAAGCCGCCGCGTGACTCCAGTATTCGAAGATCGTGCGGTCCGCGGATTGCAACTCGTGAAGCTGGGAGGGGGAATAGCCGGGTACCCGTGACCAGAGAGTATGGTGATGCGCCCGCTCTACCACAGCGATAGTGTCTATCTGCACATAGCCCAGATGTTCTATGGCCGTCAGGGCGCCGGCTTTGCCTTCGCCGAAACGCGGGCCGCCCAGCAATCCCTGCGCCGAGAGCACGCGCCGCCGCGCGGCCGTTAAAGACAGCCGTTCGCTAGCGGAACTGGTCGGGTTCTTTTTTGCGGGCATATTCTATTATAGCGGGCGGACGCGGTATTTGGACTTGATATTATATCCTTAAAGTTGCAGTTGAATTAAAAAGATCGTCGAGTTGAATGGGATTTTTTTGTTCCGGCCGCTTGATGGCCATAGGCCCTAATACGGCACTGGCCCCGCCCTTTTGGATCGTAGCTATCGTCGATCGGCGTGAGCGTGTGGTCTAATGCTTTTGTTTTGAGGCCAAAAGAGCGGGGCTGGCATAGCCTTGTCTTTCCGGCGGCCTGCCCTTCGCAGCAGCAGCGGAGGAGGTAAGCCGGAATCCAGGCAACCGTCGAAGACTGGACACCGGCTTCCGCCGGTGAGACGAATTAGATGAAGTTCTCAGAGTAGCCGTAAGCGGACATAAAACCGGGGTCTTAATTTTTGACGGTTCAGCGTCAAGATTCAAGACCCCGGTATAGCGTCTGTTGGGCGTCAGTTTCCGAGAGTCGCGACCATCACGGCTTTGATCGTGTGCATGCGGTTCTCGGCCTGATCGAAAGCGATGCAGGCTTTCGATTCGAACACGTCCTCCGTAACTTCGATGCCGTTGTTCAGGCCGAACTGCTCGGAGACCTGCTTGCCCACTTTGGTGTCCGCGTTATGGAAAGCGGGCAGGCAGTGCATGAACTTAACGTCCGGATTGCCGGATTTTTTCAAGACTTCAGGGTTAACCTGGTAGGGCTTCAGCAACTTGATCCTCTCCGCCCACACTTCCTTCGGCTCGCCCATGGAAACCCAAACGTCGGTGTGTATGAAGTCGACGCCTTTAACGGCTTCGGCGATCTTGTCGGTAACGGTGATCCGTGCCCCGGAACCTTTGGCGATATTTTTACACGTCGCTATCAGTTCCGCGTCGGGCTGCAGGCCTTTCGGCGCGCTGATGCGCACGTCCATGCCCAGAAGGCTGCCTATCACCAGCAGGGAGCGGCCCATATTGAACCTGGCGTCTCCGAGATAGGCGTATGAGATCTGTTCCAGAGGCTTAGAGCAGTGCTCGGTCATGGTAAGCACATCGGCCAGCATCTGGGTCGGATGCCATTCGTTAGTCAGGCCGTTCCAGACCGGAACTCCGGCGAACTTCGCCAGTTCCTCAACGATCTCCTGGCCGAAGCCGCGGTATTCGATGCCGTCGTACATCCGGCCCAGAACGCGGGCGGTGTCCTTGACTGTTTCCTTGTGGCCCATCTGGCTGCCGCTCGGCTCGAGGTAAGTCACGTGAGCGCCCTGGTCGTGCGCGGCCACCTCGAAAGCGCAGCGCGTGCGGGTGGAGGTCTTTTCAAATATAAGGGCTATGTTCTTGCCGGTCAGCCGGGGCTGTTCTGCGCCCGCGTATTTCGCGGCTTTAAGGTCTTTGGCAAGTTTCAGAAGGAAAACCAGTTCTTCTTTAGTAAAGTCGAGTTCCTTGAGGAAGTTCCTGTTTCTCAGATTGAATCCCATTTTATTTCTCCTTAATCGAGCGCGAAATATAAAGCATCCGGAGCATCCTTTCCGCCGCCCGCTTTAACGAGGAGCGGCACTCCAATAATCCATATTATACTCTTTTGAAGCGAAAATAGTCTCCCAAATACTCCGATAAATGAGGATTCGAGATCTTCGGGATTAACATTAACAAAAATTCAATATTTTCCAAACATCTGTTTCGTATACTTTAAATAACTTGATGCCGGGGATTTTATATGAACGCTCTAAACGCGGTAAGCGGCGGGGAATTTAAAATTTGGATGACAGTGACCCTCAGTCTTCTGAAGGACGGGAAAATGGGCGCCTCCAAGGCCCGTGCGGACCGCATCAGGACCGCTGTTTTCCATACGCACAGGACCGGTGAATTTTATCAGTCGGCCAGAAGGCCGGGCCACGCCGCTCAATAGCGCACGCCAGGACCGGCAGCCGTAGGAACGGCGGCCGGTATACACCGGCGGTTTGTTTTAACGGGTGGGTAAATCAAGCAATAAATGGGCGGGTCAAATATATTATATTCAGGTAAAGGTTCGCTTATTGATAGGCCGCGCGATCATCATGTTCGTAAGTTTAATAAAGGGGTGACGATGGGTAGCCTTTTCGACCCGGCAGGCCGCCGACGGAACGCGAAAAGGCTACCCGTCGGCAGGACCCCGCTTAGCATCTCGCGATTCTTAAGCCAAAGTACATAGCCTTCCTTTATAAACTAGTTGTAAATTGCTATTTTATAGTTACAAATGAACAGACCATTGCCTAAAGTGAAACTTGCCTACGCCCCCGCCGGCCCCAACGCCTTCCGCCGCATGATCGGCTCCGTAGAGGGCGCCCAGCCCGGCGAAATAGTCGCCGTCTACAATAAGAACGGCCAGCCCTACGGCGTGGGCCTCTTCAATCCCCGCAGCCAGATAGCCCTGCGCATCTTCACCAGGGAAAACCCCGACACCTTCGACCTGACGACTTTCATAAAAAGACAGGTCGCCCGAGCCGTCGAGTTCCGCCATAAAGTGCTTAAACTCGATAAGACCACCAACGCCTGCCGTCTGGTCCACGACTACGGCGACGGCCTTCCCGGCCTCGTCGTGGACATGTACGGCGACAATATCGTACTCGAATTCTATTCTTTCGCGATGTACCGCCTGGCCTCTTTCCTCGAGGCCGCGTTCAGGGAACATTTTCCCAAAGCCGTTTTTCACCATCGCGCCAGTTCCTACACCGAAACGATGGAGGGCTTTACTCTTAAGCCGCAGAAAGGCCCCGGCAATAAGGTCCGCGTCACCGAGAACGACGTGATGTTCGAAGTGGACCTGGCGGGCGGCCATAAGACCGGTTTTTTCTGCGACCAGCGCGATAACAGGCTTTACGCGGCCTCGCTCGCGGAAGGCAGAAGCGTGCTGGACATCTGCTCTTATACCGGCGGCTTCGGCATCTATGCCGCGAAGCTCGGCGGGGCGAAAGATGTCACCTGCGTGGAGCTGGACGCGGAAGCTGTGGAGCTTTCAAAACGCAACGCGAACATCAACGGGGTAAAGATAGACGCCGTCTGTTCGGACGCTTTTCCCTACATGCGCCAGATGTTCCAGAACAGTAAAAAATACGACATGGTCATACTGGACCCCTACAAGCTCGTCGCTTCGCGGGAGGACCGGGAATACGGAATTTTTAAATACAGGGATTTCAACCGCCTAGCGCTGTCGCTGGTGGCCGAGGGAGGGATATTCCTGAGCTGCTCGTGCAGCGGAATGGTCTCGATGGAAGAGTTCTCTTTCCTTGTGCGCACCGCCGCGACCAACGCCGGCCGGCGCGCTTACGTCTTCAAAAAGTCCGGCGCCGGCGCGGACCACCCCGTCGCCGCCGACTACCCCGAAGGCGAATACCTCAAAGCCGTCTGGGCCCGCGTATATTAAGGGTAGGATTAAGGTGTAAGGTGTAAGGATTAATATCTGTTTGATTTTCCAGCTTAATTCTTAGTACTTACCACTTAATCCTTAGTGCTTAATCCTTAATCCTGGCCATTTTATAATATTTCATCACTTCAACTGGTTTAGGCTGTAGGTTTTCTCCTTTGTTCGCGGCCGGGAAAATGCTAAAATATTAAGGCAGTGATCTTCTGATCGGTCCAAACGTCGCTTTCCGGATTTAGAGCAAAGATCCCATATTCTTACTAAACAAGGCGGAATGCCCGCTTTGGATGTTTCATTTATGATAACTATCAGGAACATATACAAATCTTTTTCATCGCAGTCCCTTTTCGAGGACGCTTCGCTCCAGATCAACGAGGGTGAGCGCTTCGCGCTGGTCGGGCCCAACGGCTCCGGCAAGTCCACGCTTTTCAAGATGATGCTCCGCGAGGAGGAGGTGGACGAGGGCGAGATACAGTTCAAGAAGAACGTGGTCGTGGGCTATCTGCCGCAGGAGAACGCCCCCACCACAACGCGCACGGTCGTCGAGGAGACGCTGGACGGCGTTGAGGATTTCGACGGACGCAAGGAAGCCGAGGCCAAGGCCGTGCTGATGGGGCTCGGCTTTAAGGTTTCCGATTTTACAAGGCACGTCAACACGCTGTCTGGCGGCTGGTCTATGCGCGTGGCGATGGCGAGGCTGCTGGTAAAAAAACCGGACCTGCTGCTGCTGGACGAGCCCACCAATCACCTGGACCTGGACGCCCTTCTCTGGCTGCAGGAGTATCTGGCCGCGTATCAGGGCGCCGTTTTCGTCATCTCGCACGACCGCTCTTTTATCAATACCGTCTGCAACGCGATAATTTCCGTGCAGGATAAGACCCTGCGCGCCTATTACGGCGACTACGAACATTTTCTGACGCAGCGCCAGTCCGAGAAGGACAAGCTCCTCTCGCTGTGGAAGCAGCAGCAGGACGATATCGCCGAGATGAAGGACTTTATCTTCCGCAACAGGGCGCGCGTTTCCACGGCATCCAGGGTGCAGAGCATGATCAAGCGCCTGGACAAGCTGGAGCTTATAGAGGTTCCGGAAGATACCAAAACGGTTAAGATGCGCTTTCCGCAGCCTAACCGCACCGGCACGAAGGTCCTGGAACTGAAGAACATAAGCAAGGTCTACAACGTGCCCGGTCACGAGCCGATAAAGGTTTACGAAAATTTCGATTTCGAGCTTTACCGCGGCCAGAAGATGGCTTTTGTGGGTCATAACGGCGCGGGCAAGTCCACGCTGTTGAAAATGCTCGCGGGCGTGATCGAGCCCGATTCCGGCGAGCGGGTGCCCGGCCTGAACGTCAAGACCGGCTATTTTTCGCAGCACCGCGAGGGCATACTTGAGCCGCGCCACACCGTCCTTCAGGAAGCCATGGACAACGACAGGATGAACCCCGAGCTTATGGTGCGGACCGTGCTCGGGACCTTCCTGTTCCCCGGCGATAACGTTTATAAAAAGACGGCGGTCCTCAGCGGCGGAGAGAAAAGCCGGCTGATGCTGGTGAAGCTCCTGATGGACCCGCCTAACGTGATCCTGATGGACGAGCCCACCACGCACCTCGACATCCCCAGCGTCGACGCGCTTATCGCCGCGCTGAAGGAATTCGAGGGCACGCTCTGTTTTATCAGCCATGACTTGTATTTCATAAACGCGCTGGCCGATTCCGTTGTCCATATAGAGAAAGGCAAGACCACCGTCTACCCCGGCAACTACGATTATTTCCGCCACCGCCAGGAGCAGCTTGCCGCCGAGGCGGCCGCCTCCGCCCCGCAGGCCGGCGAGTCCAAGCCCGCCGAAGTCCGCGCCGAGACCGCCGCTTGGGAGGAAAAGAAGCGCCAGGAGGCCGAAGCCCGCAAGCGCTCCCGCCGCGGCGACACGCTCAAAAAGGACATAGCCTATTCCCGGAAGACCATCGAAAACCTGGCCGCAAAAATGTCCTCGCCGGAAATTTATTCGGATTATAAGCAGGTAAAAGAACTGGGCGATAAGATACACGCCCTGGAATCCAAGGTCGCCGCGGCTCTCGAAGAGCTGAAGGCGCTGGAAAGTTAGAGTCGTCATTCCGGCGATCTGTAGGCCGGAATCCACTAAAAATAATTTATGGATTCCCACCCCCAACAGATGGTGTGGCAGGCCGCCAACCGCATGCGGGAATGACAGATAAGGAGTTTTACCATTCATGCAACAAGACAACGCAAAGCGCAGGCACGACCTGCGGAACATCGCCATCATCGCCCACGTCGACCACGGCAAGACCACGCTGCTGGACGCCATGCTCAGGCAGACGGGCGCCTTTAAGGACAAGAGCGGCGAATCCCGCGAGTGCATAATGGACTCCAACGACCTCGAACGCGAGCGCGGCATCACCATTCTTTCAAAGAACACCTCGGTTAAATATCAGGACACGACGATCCATATCGTGGACACGCCCGGCCACGCCGACTTCGGCAGCGAGGTGGAGCGTGTGCTGCGTATGGTGGACGGCGTTCTGCTGCTGGTGGACGCGCTGGACGGCCCCATGCCCCAGACCCGCTTCGTCCTCAAGAAGGCCCTGGCGCTCGGCATAAGGCCTATCGTCGTCATAAATAAAGTGGACCGGCCGAACTGCGACCCGCACGCCGTGCTCGACAAGGTCTTCGCGCTTTTTATGGAACTCGGCGCGAGCGATTATCAGCTCGACTTCCCTACCGTCTACGCCGCAGGCCGCGACGGCTGGGCCTCGAAGGATTATCACGTTAAGACCGATAATCTGGCGTATCTTTTCGAGACCATCATAAAATACGTGCCCGGTCCGCTGGACAAGGACTCGGAACCCCTGCGGATGCTGATAACGATGCTGGACTACAGCTCTTACACCGGCCGCATAGGCATAGGCAGGATCTTTCAGGGAACCGTCTCCACCGGGTCTATAATCTCCCTGGCCTCGCCCATCTCCCAGCCTGTCACGCGCAAGGTCGTGCAGCTTATGGGGTTTAAAGGCATGACCAGAGTGCCCATGCAGACGGCCCGCTCCGGCGATATCGTGGCCATGGCCGGGCTTGAGGGGATAGAAGTAGGCGACACGGTCTCAAGCGCGGAGAACCCCGGCGTTCTGCCGGGCCTTGAAATAGAACTCCCGACGCTATCGATGGAATTTTACGCCAACGACGGGCCTTTTTCCGGCCGGGACGGAAAATTTGTGACTATCACGCAGCTGCGCGAAAGGCTTTACCGCGAGCAGCAGATAAACGTGGGCCTTAAAGTCGAGGATATCCCCGGCCAGGCCGGCTTCAAGGTCTCGGGCCGAGGCGAGCTGCATCTGTCCATACTTATCGAGACCATGCGCAGGGAAGGCTATGAGCTTTGCGTTTCCAAGATGGCCGTCATCACGCACCAGGAGAACGGCGTCACCGTTGAACCCGTAGAATATCTGGTCCTGGACGCTCCCACGGAGTTCCAGGGCGCTTCTATGGAGGCGCTGGGCCGCAGGGGTGCGCAGATGAAGGACATGCAGGTCGGCGACGACGGGCGCGTGCGCTTCGAATATGTCGTTTCCTCCAGGGCGCTTATAGGTTTCAAGTCGGAGTTCATGACCCTGACCAAGGGTTCCGGCCTGATGCACCACAACTTCCACGGCTTTATGCCCGAGGGCGGGTTCCAGGCCCCGAAGCGCAACGGCGTGTTCATCGCCAAGGAGTCCGGCAAGACCGCCGGCTACGCGCTGAACGGACTTCAGGACCACGGCATCATGTTCGTGAGCCCGAATCAGGACGTCTATCTGGGGCAGATCGTGGGAGAGCACTGCCGGGGCAACGACCTCGTGGTGAATCCCTGCAAAGAAAAGAAGCAGACCAATATGCGCTCTTCCACTTCCGACATGGCCATAACGCTGACGCCGGCGCTCAATATGAGCCTGGAGCAGGCCATCGAGTACGTAGAAGAGGACGAGTTCGTGGAAGTCACCCCCAAATCTCTGCGCCTCCGCAAAAAAGTGCTGGACCATTCTCTCCGCAAGAGAGGAGAGAAGGAGTACGTTTAGTGTCGCAAAGTCCGGTTTTATGCCTTCCAATGTGGAAATTAAAGCTAACGCGCGCGATTGGGACCGCCAGGCCGCCGTCGCGCGCGCGCTTGCCGATAAGACCGAAGTACTGATACAGGAAGACACCTTTTTTAATTGCCCGCAAGGCCGGTTGAAGTTGCGCAAGATCGCAGGCGGCGAAAGCTATCTTATCTTCTATCTCCGCTCCGACCTGAAAGGTCCGAAAAGTTCCGTCTATTACCCTTCTACAGTCAAAGACCCCGCCTCCATGAAGGCGCTGCTGGGCGCGGCGTTCGGTTTCGGCCGGACCATAAAAAAGAAAAGGCTGCTTTTCCTGTCTGGCGCGACCCGCATACATTTCGACGAGGTCGAAGGCCTGGGCAGGTTCATCGAGCTTGAAGTCTGCATGAAGGAAGGACAGGACCAGGCTGAAGGCGAGGCGATCGCTAAAGCTTTCATGGAGCGTCTGGGCATAGCCGAAGCCGATCTGCTGGAAACCGCCTACGCCGACATGTTCCCATGAAACACATAAAAATATAATTTCCCGGAGTTGGCGTACCCGCGCTAAACATTCGGCGGGCAAGCGGGAATTAAGAATAAACACAAAGTACACGAAGTTCGGAACAGATAAGTACACCAAGTTTATCTTTTGCAGAAACTTTGTGAACTTAGTTGTTGATAAACTTTGTGACCTTTGTGGTTGATCCGTAGTAGTTTGTTTTGAGCCATATGCGGTCAAAGTTAAAAATTCAGTAATATGTCCGGATTCAAATTATTAGATAAAGAGGAAGGGGGGATGGGCGAGCTTTTATCGGTCGCTTATCCGCTTATCATTTCTACCGCTTCCAACACGGTGATGCAGTTCATCAACCGGGTCTTTCTCTCGCGCTACAGCGCCGACGCCCTCGCCGCCTGCGTGCCCGCCGGCATTCTAAGCTTCACCCTGATCTGTTTTTTCATGGGGACGACTTCCTACACCAACGCTTTTGTTTCCCAATATCACGGCAAGGGCAAGACGGCCAGCGTTTCCGTGGCCGTGTGGCAGGGCGTGTGGCTGGGGCTGATCTCCGGCCTTATTCTGCTGCTCCTGACTCCGGCCGGGCTGTACCTTATAGATTCTTCCGGGCATCCCGCCGCGGTGAAGATACTGGAAAAACAATACTTCACCATCCTGAACGCCGGCGGAATACTGGTCACGGTGAACACCGCTCTGTCCGCCTTCTTCACCGGACGCGGCCGCACCAAAGTTACCATGTCCGCCAATATGGCCGGCAACGCCGTCTGCGTTGTGCTCTCCTGGCTGCTTATCTTCGGTTCCGGCCCCATACCCGAGCTCGGGATCCGCGGCGCGGCCTGGGCGGCGGTTATCGGCCAGGCCTGCGTGATGATCATCTATCTGATCATAATATTTTCCGCGGAGAACCGCCGGGCTTACCGCACCGCCCGCCTGGTCGGTCTGCACAAAGGACTTTTTAAGCGGCTGATAAAGTTCGGCGCGCCCAACGGGGTCGGCTTCTTCCTGGATATAGCGTCATACGGCGTTTTCATCTTTATGGTGGGGAACATGGATAAATATTCCCTCGCCGCCAATAATATCATCGCTTCCATCAATATGATAGCTTTCATGCCGGTCATCGGGCTGGGGATGGCCAACCTGACGCTGGTGGGGCGCTATATAGGTAAAAAGCGGCCGGAGATCTCGATAAAAGTGACACGGAACGCCGTGAAGGCGGCGCTATCGTACGTGCTTGTTATTGGCTGTTTATTCTTCATCTTCCCCGGTTTCTTCGTGAACATTTTTGGCCGCCCGGATTCGGCGGAATTCGCGCCCATCCTGGCCGCTAGCCGCCCGCTGATGAAATTGCTGGCTTTCTTCATTCTTTTCGACGCTATGGGCATCATATTCGCGGACGCGCTGAGAGGGGCGGGTGACACGCGGTTCCAGATGATCGTCGGGAGCGCTCTGGCCTGGCTGGTGTTCGTGCCCGGCATTTACTATCTGGTGAACATCCTGCATTCCGGGCTGATGGCCGTCTGGGCCTGGGCTTTGGTCTACGTTATGCTCCTGGCCGCCGTTTTCGGGCTCAGGTTCAACGCCGGACGCTGGCGGTCCATAAATATACTTAAAGACTGAGACTGCGCAGCAAAATCTAACAGCTCACCGGTCAGCTCCGTGGTTTCTTGTGAGCGGTATCAAAAGGGGCTTGCCCCGCACTTTTTCCAACGGGCCAAAGTGCGGGGCTTGCCTGTTATAAAAAGTTCTTGTATACTGTATTTAAGGTTATCCCCCATATTTGCTTAACGCACTTTATCGGGGGATGACCCCTTTTTTCAACAGAAATCATTAACCTTAAAGTTTCAGTTGAAACCGTAAAATCGTAGAGTTGAGCAGGATTATTTCATTCAGGCCGCTTGATGTAGGGGAAACCGCAATGCGTTTCCACTTGTGGGTAAATCCCATTAGGAAGGGGTCCCGCCATAGGTCCTGATACGGCACTGGCATAGCCTTGTCTTTCCGGCGAAAGCCGGAATCCAGGTCCCGTCAGAATCTGGGCACCGGCTTTCGCCGGTGAGACGAGCCAACTAAAATTTTCAGGTTAATCCCTGAGGTCCCAAATCCTCCTTTATCGGAGGATTTTGGGATAAGTTGTAATAGAACTCTGACTTTTATAAAATATCCTTGCATAAAGCGGCCGGAGGAAAAATGCAGCACAAGATCCTTATTGTCGACGACGAAGAGAACGTCCGATTCGTAATCAAAGAAACTTTTTCGCACGACTACCAGGTGTTCACCGCGGCGGAAGGACATGCGGCCGTCGAAATAATTAAAAAAGAGAAACCCACTCTGGTCTTTCTGGACATGAAGATGCCCGGCATCTCCGGCCTCGATGTTCTGCGCCTGGTGAAGGAGGCCGGACTCAGCCCGGTTATCTGGATGCTTACCGGCGAAGAGGACCTGGATCTGGCGCTTAAAACCCTGAAGATGGGCGCCTCCGGCTACCTGACCAAACCGTTTGAGATAAAGAAGATACGTGAGATCGTACAGAGCACCATAATGGGGAACGACCAGAAGGAACAGCACGATACGCGCGGCGATAAACCCTGGACCGTTAAAAGGAAAACAAATCCAAATACCTAGCCGGACCGGCCCGTCGCCGGTAAACCGCCAGTCCCGGCAGGACTGGTGGTTCTCCGGCACTGCCGGGGAGCCGGCTACATGGCCGAAACGACGTAAAATTATATAATTGCACAAGCCGGTGGGGGGGGCGGATCTGCGCAGATCCAGCTTGAACCGGCGAGCCGGCAAAGTTATAATTGTTTGCGGGGCTTAGAAAGGGGACGATATGCTGAAAAAAACGGATAGCGCAAACGCCCGGGCATCCTGCTCGATCCCGGCGGTTTTTTACGAGCTGGTTTGTAATGCCACAAAAATGGGCCTGTATATTTACAAGCTGGAAGATCCGGGAGATGACCGCAGTCTCCGGCTGATAGCCGTTAATCCCGCCGGAGCGGCCATAGCGGGCCTCACGGCGTACAGAATGCGCGGCCGGGCAATGGCGGATCTTTTCCCCGACATCGTTAAACATGGCCAGCTTAAGCGCTACGCCGATGTCGCGCGGACGGGGAGCGGCTTCAAGGTCGACGAGTTCTTTTACGAACGAAAAGGTCTGCCGGGGGTCTGGTATTCATTTAACGTTTTTCCGCTGACTGACGCCTGTATGGGCGTGATCTTTGAGGAGATAACCCGCAGCAAGCAGACCGAAGACCGCTTGTCGCGCCTCACGCTCCAGCTTGAGAACATTATCCGCACCGTCGGTTCGCCGATCTTCGTCAAAGACCGCGAACACCGCTGGACAATACTCAACGACGCGTTCTGCAAATTAATGGGCCATCCCCGCTCGCTTCTGCTGGGAAAAAGCGATTACGATTTTTTCCCCAGGGAACAGGCCGAAGTTTTCTGGAAAAAGGACGAGTTCGTTTTTAAGACCCGCAAACAAAATACTAACGAGGAACTATTCACCGATTCGTCCGGGAAAGTGCACACTATCGTGACGACCAAACGCGTATTCAGCGACACGGAAGCCAACGATATCCTTGTCGGGGTAATAAATGACGTCACCGAACTTAACAAAGCCCACGAAAACCTTAAGGTCTTCCGGGCCCTTATGGAGCGCTCCAGCGACGCGCTCTATGTGGTCGACCCCAAGGACGGAGCTATCAGGGATGTGAACCATACCGCATGCAAACGTCTGGGCTGCACGCGAAAGGCCCTGTTGGGCATGCGCGTTTCGGACATCCAGGTAAAGATTCAGAACGCCGAAGAGTGGACTGCATTCGCGAATAGGGTGCGGAAGGAAGGCTCCGTGCTTTTTATCGGCGAACATCGGAAGCGCAACGGCACGACCTTCCCCGTCGAAGTGAACGTTACTTTCGTCCAGGCAGGCGGCCGGGGATTCCTGATCGCCGCGGCCAGGGATATTACCGAACGGCGTAAGATGGAAGACGCGGAGCGCGAGCTGAAAACCCTGCGGGGTCTGGTGCCGATGTGCGCCCGCTGCAAGAAGATCCGTAACGATAAAGGATATTGGGAACAGGTGGAAACCTATATAGAGAACAGGTCCGATGCCAAATTCACCCACGGGATCTGCGATAAATGCGTAAAGGACCTATACGGCAAGGAAGACTGGTACAAATCGCTGCCTAAAAGAATGCTGCCTAAAAAATAGGTTGTCCGGAAATAAAAACCCCGCGCCATTAATGACGCGGGGTTTTTTTATCCCTTGCGGGCCTGAACTTAGAACTTGTAGCTTACGCCGATGGACGGCAGCTGGGCGGAAGCTTTATACTTGCCGTTCACTGTCGTGCTATTGAGGTTGTTGCTGATGGTTCTATCCACGAACATCAGGTAAGCATAAGAGACATCGACAGTTATGCTGTTCTTTGTGTATCCTGCTCCGATCGAGACCGCGACTCTGTCGGAATCCGGTATAAGGGTGTCAAAATGCTTCTCGGAGACCGGGTTGAAGTCGTAGAAGGCTCCCGCGCGTAATTTCCACGCTTCGGAGTAATTATATTCCGTGCCGGCCCGTAAGGCCCAGACGCTGCTCCAGTCCTTCTGTTCATTAACTGTATTACTGATAGGATAGCCGCCAGGCGTAACACTATTAAGATACGTAGTCAGAGCCGTTATGGTGTTAGACTTCACAATCAACGCATGATAGGTGGCCCAGTCGGTGTAGTCTGCTGTGGCGCTGACCAGCCACTTTTCATTCGCTTTATAGGCTGCGCCTATCTGGAAGGTATCTGGTAGTGTTATCTTTGTGGTGGCGCTGTTGTTGCCTGAAGCGCCCAAAGCAGCGACTTTAGCCCTCCCGTCGACATTGATCTTTACCGGACTCCTGAAATTGGCGCCGAAGGTTAATTTGTCATTGTGCTTGTAGAAGGCTGCGGCATTGTATCCCCAGCCTGTGCCGTCGCCTGTCAGTTTCATCTCGTTGCTCCCGACCATCCTATCAAGAGTGGCGTCCAGAGAGGCATAATCGACGCCAAGGCCGAAAGAGATCTTATCATTGAGTTTATAGGCGCCGTTCAGGTTGTAATTGTAGGTCTTAATGTCGGAAAGGGTCGCGACATCGGCGGCGTGGCTTACCGTGTTCCAGTTGGTCGAAAGACCGAACGGTGCGTTGAATCCCAAGCCGAGCGCCCACTTGTCATTAAGCTTGTGGGTCGCGTAGAAATAAGGAGGGACGTGCATCACTTTGGCGATCGAATCGGAACCGCCGGCGAACTCATGTTTCATTGTCGGGTAAACCATGACGCTGCCGAGGGACAGGTTTGTTCCCTCAAGGCCGGTCATCGCGGCGGGGTTATACCATACGGCCGAGGCATTGTCGGCTACGGCTACGAACGAGTTTCCCATAGCGTTGGCCTTGGCATCCTGCTCGCCAAGCCTGAAGCCGGCGGCGTTAAGGTTCGAACCTAGCGCCATAATGGCCGCTATTATCAGAACTGTTAAGTTGATCATGTATTCTCCTTAAGTGAATTATCAGTGACGGTAGGTGTCGCGCGAAGCCTGCGGCACAGGCGGCCACTTTTATCGTTCAGTTATAAACGATAGACTTATTTTATGATTATTGGAGCTGATGGGCAATGACAAAAGTCAAAAAGAGGCCGCGTCGCGTCTTTCGTCGCCGTTCATAAGGCAGCGAAAGATCAGGCTCCATAGATAGGCATGCTCTATAAGGTTCAAAGCGCGCGCCCGGTCAGGTATCAGGATACGGTATTATCCCAGAGTTTTATCGTGCCGTCGTTGGAGGCGGACGCTATAAGCCTGTTGTCCGGCGAGACCGCAACCGAGTAGATCTCATCGGTGTGGCCTTCAAAAGAGACGGCGGGCGTTCCAGTGGCCAGGTCCCACTTCTTTACCGCCGAGCCGCCTGTAAGCAGGTATTTGCCGTTGGTCGTGAAGACCGCGCAGTTGATCCAGTCGGTATCCGTCAAAGTCCCTTCCAGTATTATCGCGTCCGGACTTGTTTTCCAAAGCTGCAGCTTTCTCTCCATTCCAAGCGCGGCGGCCAGCCTGGTGCCATCCGGGGAGAACGCCAGCGCCCTGACGCCGTAGATGTAATCGGCATTGTCCATAAGCAGGGCGCCGTCCGGGAAGGAAAAGAATTTAAGCTCCGAACCGCCGGCCGCCAGGACCCTGGAGTCGCGGGAGAGGGTAATGGCTTTAACGTCCCCAAGTTCCGGCTTAATGGTCTTCAGCAGCGATCCGCTTTTCCGGTCCCAGATCTTTATCGTAGTGTCGTCGGAGGCGGAGATGATGAGCGAGCCCTCCGCCGCGGTCAGAACGCAGTTGATGCTGGAATCATGAGCGTTGATCACGCGCTCCAGGCGGCCATCGGAGATGTTCCAGAGCTTTATCGTTTTATCCCAGCTGCCGGAGAATAGCGTGGCGCAGTCCGGAGAGCAGATGACGGAATTTACGTTGCCGTCATGGGCCTCCACGCTCTTTATATTAACGCCGTCCGGCATGGACCAGAGCTTTATAGTATTGTCCTCGCTGCCGGAGGCCAGGAATTTGCCGCACGGCGAGAAAGCCAGGGCCCTGACTCCGTCGGAATGACCCGCAAGCGTCGTTATGAGTTTATCTGTGTTCATTGTCCCGTTCCCCCCGCAATAATATGAGCACCCGACTAATCTATATTATTTTGCCGGTGTCATGCAAAGGAAATATCCCAAATCCGGCAATTCCGCAAACAGCCGCGGAATTGCTGCGTAGGGGATGAAATACAAGGATAAAGTATTCACCATTCATTCCCGAAGTCCCAAAAAATCAGTTTTATCTGATTTTTCAGGAAAGGACTCTTGACAAAATTTGGCCTGTGCCCTATACTTTATTTATACTGATTTTGTCGAAGCGAATGCCCGCATGTCAGACTTTAAATTAAAGGTGATACTATGAAAATTAGAAGAGTCGCTGCCGCAGCTTTACTGCTGATACCCGTGCTATGGTTCGCTTCCGGCCGCAGGCCCGCCCGCGATGCCGCGCCCGATTTCAGGGACGCGCCGCGCGATATGCCGGCTATGGACGGTCTTGGCTCCGAAGCGGGCGCAGTACCTGTCCCGGACCTTCCCGCCCCCCAGGCCAGCGCCGTCGGAGGCGATAATGTTCAGGCCGATAAGTTCTTTAAATATCTGGGAAATATGTACAAAAGTCCGGAGCCGGCTCCCATAGAGACTGGGAATTTTAAGTCGCTCTCGCCGGTTTCGGGCATAGGCCAGATACTCTATTCGCTGAAGCTCGAAAAAATGCTGAACGCTTTCCTCTATTCCGACCTGACGTTCAAGACCGCCAAAGGCTCCACGGTCCATCTGAGCGGGAATAAATCCGCGAACTGTCCCGGCGGCGCCGCGAAATGCGACGACAACGAGAAAGTTTTCATTATCCTTACGGCGGACGAGGGCGGGTCCTACTTCATCAGGGTAATGGACGTTGTGAATTACGGGATCTTCATGAGCGGCTCCAAGACGGTGACGATAGACGGCGAGCAATTCACGACCAAGGTCCATGCCGACGCCAGTTCCCCTGAGAAAAGCATGATAGAGGTTAAAAGCGGAGACAAAAAAGTCATAGAATCAACGCTTCTCAATATGAGTTCCATGGCGGCAAAAAAAGGAGAGGAGGTCAGACTGGGCAGGGCATACAGGCTGCTGTATTCCAGCGAACTTATGGCTGTGGGCAAGAAGGACGCCAAATTCACGGACAAAAAACAGGTGGTCCTGATGCCGTTCCCGGTGGACGCGGACGCCAATTATTATCTGCTCTATACTTCGGAGATTACTTCCGCCGGCGTTGTTTATCCCGAACTGGACCGCAACTTCGGTTTCAAACTGGAGGGCGGCGTGCTGGATATCTTCAGACTTAAATAAACTCTGACGCAGGAACAGCAAACCGTCCCCTCTTTTCCATGAGGAAAGGGGGGACGGTTTTTTTCAACTGTCGGAGCGGCTCCTATCTGTATCTTCAAGGCTACCCAAAAACTCACGTAATTTTTCTGTCATTCCTGCGATTTGTTGGCAGGAATCCAAACAACATTTATGGATTGCCCCACCATACTACCGGCGGGGCAGGCCGCCAACAAATCGCGGCAATGACATCCTGAAAAAGCTCACATCGGAATGATTAAAAATGCTCCGAGGGTATGAGTGTTCCTCTACCTGCATAATCCGCTACGGGTAAAAATTATATAATCATCTTATCGCGCCGGCACTGTCATCGCCGGCTGTCCGGCGGAAAGTTTCTCACCTATAAACCATACTATCCCGCCAAGGAGCAGGTATGTTCAATAAGCTTATTCCTGTTTTCATCCTGATCTTTTTAGGGGCCTGCGGCACTAACGGGCATGAAATCCCGTCCCCGTCGTCCGACGGGACCATAGAGGGTTTCGTCCTTACCTCTCCCGATTTTATCCAGAACGACCTGCTTCCGCGCGATCTTACCTGTGACGGAGGAAATATCTCTCCCGCACTTAAATGGAGCGGCGCCCCCGCCGGCGTTAAAAGCTTTATCCTGACCATGAGGGATCCGGACGCACAGGGCGGCGATTTCCTGCACTGGGCGGTGGTCGATATCCCGGCCTCGGTAAGCGGCGTGGACCGGAGCGCAAAGTTCCCGGCCGCCTCAAGGGAACTTAAGAACGATTTCGACGCTTCCGGCTATGGGGGGCCCTGCCCGCCTGCGGGCACCCACCACTATGTTTTTTCGCTATACGCCGTGAACACCGCGAATTTCAGCGGGACGCCCGTGCAGCTTGATAGTTTTCTCAAGGCTCATGCCCTCGCGAAAGCCGTTCTTACCGGGCGTTATAAAAGGAAATGAGACCCTGACGGGCGGGCGGTCCGCAGCGGGAAAGGAAACACGCACTATGAATATAATGGAAGATATAAAGACCGTATTCACCGAGGACCCCGCCGCGCGCGGCTTCATAGAAGTGCTTACCTGCTACCCCGGCCTTCACGCGGTATGGCTGCATCGTATTTCGCACAGCCTTTGGACCCTGGGCTTTTGCCTGCCCGCGCGCCTTCTCTCACAGGCGGGACGCGCCCTGACCGGCATAGAGATCCACCCCGGAGCTAAGATAGGCCGCCGTTTCTTTATAGACCACGGTATGGGCGTAGTCATAGGCGAGACGACCGAGATAGGCGACGACGTGCTCATGTACCAGGGCGTGGTGCTGGGCGGCACCTCTCTCGAAAAAAAGAAAAGGCATCCGACGGTCGGCAGCGGGGTCGTGATCGGAGCGGGCGCCATCGTACTGGGAGCCATTACCATAGGGGACCACGCGCGCATCGGCGCCGGTTCCGTCGTGCTGAAGGACGTGCCCCGCCACACCACCGTTTTCGGCATTCCCGCCAAAGCCAGCGTCGGCGGGATCGGAGAAACCGCCCAGCTCGACCATAATAAACTTTTCGACGTCTGCGGTGAGGAAATTAAGGTCCTGCGCTCCGAAGTCGAAGAGCTAAAAAAAAGGATAAAGGATTAAGTTGTAAGTACTAAGGATTAAGCCTGAAAAATGTCTGAAAGCATAAATATATCTTAATCCTTACCACTTAATCCTTACTGCTATTATGAAATACGCCAATGATATCACCGAACTTATAGGGAATACTCCTTTGGTCAGGATAAACCGGGTCGCGGGCTCCGGCACGGCAATTGTCCTGGCGAAACTTGAATATTTCAACCCGATGTCCAGCGTCAAGGACCGCATAGCGCTTGCTATGCTGGATGCGGCCAGGCAAAGCGGGCTTATAAAGGAACATAGCCTGATAATCGAGCCGACCAGCGGCAATACCGGCATCGGCCTTGCTTTCGTCTGCGTCGTGCGCGGCTATCGGCTTATGCTGACCATGCCCGAGACGATGAGCGTGGAGAGGCGCAAAATATTAAAGGCGCTGGGCGCGGAGCTGGTCCTTACTCCCGGAGCCGAAGGGATGAAAGGGGCCTTAGCCAAAGCGGACGAGCTTCTGGCGGAGAATCCCGGCGCTTTCATGCCCCAGCAGTTCGAGAATCCGGCCAATCCCGAGGCCCACAGAAGAACCACCGCGGAAGAGATCTGGAAGGATACCGACGGCAAGATAGATTATTTCGTGGCCGGTGTCGGGACCGGCGGGACCATCACCGGAGTCTCGGAAGTTCTGAAGGCGCGCCGCCCGCAAGTCCGTATCATCGCGGTGGAGCCGTTCGCCTCCTCGGTGCTCTCGGGGGAACCGGCCGGACCGCATAAAATACAGGGGATAGGCGCGGGCTTCGTGCCGAGCGTTCTGAAAGAGGAGAATCTCGACGAGATAATCAGGGTCCGCGACGAGGAGGCCGGCCGCATGGCAAGGCGCCTCATGGCCGAAGAAGGCGTCTGCGCAGGCATCTCCGGAGGCGCGGCCATGCACGCCGCGTCTCTTGTGGCCGCCAGGCCGGAAGCCGCCGGTAAGCTCATCGTGGTCCTTCTGCCGGACAGCGGCGAGCGCTACCTCAGCACCTGGCTGTTCGCGGATATCGTTCCATGAAACTCGCCACTTTGTGCTATATAAGAAAGCGCGGCAAGACCCTGATGCTGCACCGCGTTAAAAAACCGGATGATATCCACGAGGGGAAGTGGAACGGTCTGGGCGGAAAGTTCGAGCCCGGAGAATCTCCGGAGGAATGCGTCCGCCGCGAGGTTAAGGAAGAGAGCGGACTTAAAATAGAGTCGCCACTGCTTAAGGGCGTGCTGACCTTTCCGGATTTCGCCAAAGGAGAAGATTGGTACGTTTTCGTGTTCACCGCGTCGAGGTTCTCAGGCGGACTTACGGATTCGGACGAAGGCGAACTGAAGTGGATAAAAAATTCCGATCTCCTGAAACTAAACCTCTGGGAAGGGGACAAGATCTTTTTGAAGAACCTCGATAGAAAACCCTTCTTCTCCGGTAAATTTCATTACAAGAACGGCCGGTTGACGGGATACAGCATGGAGACTCACTGAGATTTTTAGGGATAATTCATGAAGTTCACAACGACAATTATGGGGAAAAATACGAAAGTAAAGATCATGGGGCTGATGTCCGGGACCTCGGCCGACGGGCTTTCGATAGCTTTGTGTTCTATCGGGACGGACGGAGCGTCGCTGAAGGTGCTGGCCTGCGAGACTTACCCCTATGGCGCTGCTCTGCAGGAGCGGATACTCGCTGCCAAAAATATGCGGACGCCGGAACTTTCGGAACTCAATTTTGAGCTGGGGCGCCTCTGGGCGGGGATGGTCAGGCGCTTTTGCGGGGAACATAAAACTTCTTATAAGAATATCGCCGTTATCGGTTCGCACGGCCAAACCGTCTATCATCTCCCGGGCAGGCTGGGCAGCACTTTGCAGATAGGCGAACCTTCCTTCATAGCCGAGGAGACGAAACGGCCGGTTATCTCGGATTTCAGGCCTGCCGATATGGCTGCGGGGGGTGAAGGCGCTCCGCTCATCCCTTTTATGGACGAGTATATGTTCGGTAAAGGTTTATCCCGCACTTTGGCAACAGGATCAATAGACAAAGTGCGGGGCTTGCCCGTCGCCTTGCAGAACATAGGCGGAGTAGGCAACATCGCTTTCGCCGGAATAGGCGTGACAACTTTCGGCTTCGACACCGGCCCCGGAAATTCCCTGATGGATACGGCCGCGGCTTTAGCCAGCGGGGGGAAAATGTCATATGATAAGGACGGGAGTTTAGCCGCGGCCGGCAGGGCGGACCGCGCGATGGTCGAAAGGTTTCTTAAATTGCCGTTCTTCGCGCTTAAGCCGCCTAAATCCCTGGACCGCGACACGTTCTCCGCAGCTTTTCTTAAAAAGTATTTTGGCCGGACGAACTCTGAAAACATAAAGGACACGCTGGCCACGCTCAATTTGTTTACCGCCGCGTCGATCGCGCTGGCGTTCAAAAAATTCGCCCCGGCAGGAACCGGAGAGATCATTGTCAGCGGCGGAGGAGCGCTTAACCCCGTCCTTATGAACAATATTTCCGCGGAGCTGCCAGGAACGAAAGTAAGCAGCATCGCCGCGTACGGCATTCACCCGCTGGCCAAAGAGCCGGCCTGCTTCGCGCTTCTGGCCTGGCTTGCGCTTAATGGCCGCATAAACCATTGTCCGTCGGCCACCGGCGCGCGCGGTACCCGTGTGCTGGGAAAACTTTCCCCAACGGAAATGAAACACGGATATCACGCAAAGAGCGCAAAGCTAAGAAAAGACAAGAGCGCAAAGGTAAATAATTTAAAGTAAGTATTTCTTTGCGTCCTTTGCGTGAACCCCCGCACCGCATTTTTTTAGATGGACCTGTTGGAATTTGTTTATGACGCATCATGATACCGCCGCCCAAAAGTCTCCTTCCAAACTGAACCTTATTCTGAGGGCTTTTAAATACAGGAACTACCGGCTGTTCTTCGGAGGACAGGGAATTTCCCTGATCGGCACATGGATGCAGACCGTGGCGATGAGCTGGCTGGTCTACAGGCTTACCGGCTCGGCCCTTCTGCTGGGCGTGGTGGGATTCTGCGCGCAGATACCGGCTTTTATCCTCTCTCCCGTCGCCGGCGTGGCCGCCGACCGCTACAACCGTCATAAAATACTGCTTATCACCCAGACCCTGGCCATGCTGCAGGCGTTCATCCTCTCATTCCTCGTTATCTCCGGGCGCGTGCAGGTATGGCATATAATGGTCCTCAGCTCTTTTCTGGGCCTCGTCAACTCGTTCGATATCCCGGCCCGGCAGTCTTTCGTGGTCGAGCTCATCGAGAAAAAGGAGGACCTCGGCAACGCCATAGCGCTGAATTCTTCCATGTTCAACGCGGCCAGGCTCCTGGGGCCCTCCATAGCGGGCGTTCTCATCGGCCTGGTCGGAGAGGGCGTGTGTTTCTTTTTGAACGGCGTCAGCTATCTGGCGGTGCTGGCGGCCCTGCTTGCGATGAAGGTCCCGCACCGGAAAAGAGAGGCGTCAGGCGCGCCGGTATTGCGGCGGTTCAAAGAAGGCTTTGACTATACTTTCGGCTTCGCGCCGATAAAGTTCATAATCCTCCTTCTGGCTTTGACCAGCCTGACCGGCATGCCTTACACGGTTCTGATGCCGGTTTTCGTCAAGGAAGTCCTGCACGGCGGGCCAAGGACCCTTGGTTTTCTGATGGCCAGCTCCGGGGTCGGCGCGCTGACGGCCGCCCTGACGCTCGCTTCAAGGCGCAGCGTGTCCGGCCTGGAAAAACGGATACCGGTGGCCGGCTGTATTTTCGGAACGGGTTTGATAGCATTGTCAATGTCGTCAAGCTTCGCGATCTCCGCTGTCTGTATCGCGGTGGCGAGTTTCGGGATGATAACGCAGATGGCCTCCTCCAATACCATTATTCAGACTGTCGTGGAGGACGATAAGCGCGGCAGGGTGATGGCTTTTTACGCCCTGGCTTTCATGGGCATGGCGCCGTTCGGCAGCCTTCTGGCGGGCTGGATAGCCAACCGCGTGGGTGCGCCGCACACGATAATACTGAGCGGAGTTCTGTCCATCTTCGGCGCCATGGCGTTCCTGACCCGGCTCCCGGAATTGCGGGCGCAGATCAGGCCCGTGTATGAACGGCTGGGTATTTCTCCGGGGATAGCCGCCGCGGGCATGGAAGCGGCGTCCGAACTGACCGCCCCGCCCGAAGATTGACCCCGCGGCGCAGTAAATTTGTAAAATAAGATAACCGGTTGATCCCGAAGGAATTTCGGATTATACAGCGCGATTAGCCACAAAAAGGCACATAAAGGACAATGCTATGCCAGTGTCGTATCAAGGCTTATAGTCATCAAACGGCCATAATGGTACTGGGTATAGCCGCAAAGACGGACAAAAGACACAAAGCCGCGAAGAAGAGGCTGAAAGAGATTAACATGGATATACAGGATTAACAGGATTTTATAGTTACCTTTATTATCCTGTCCATCCTGTGAATCCATGTGAATATTTAAAATTTTGTTGTTTCGTGGTTTTATGTGAGAAATGTTTCTGTGACTTTTGCGCCTTATTGTGGCTATTTTTGAAAAGTCCTACGGAAGGCGTTAATTTTAACCAGTAACGAAATACATCCTATGAAAGATCACAAGTCCGGCTTTTCCGAAGACCTTAATCATATCCTTAAAGAGGTTTCCCGAACCCTTTATCTCAGCATAAACATCCTGCCCGAACCGCTGAAGATCTCTATGGCGATGGGTTACCTGGTCGCCCGCACCATGGACACTATAACGGACTGCCCGGCGATTGACGCGGGGTTGAAGCGCGAGATGCTCGGCCTTTTCAGAAGTCTGGAGAACAAGAACAACGCCTGGGCGCTGGAGAACTTGATAAAGCAGGCCGCGCCGGGGGTTCCCGGACAGAAAGAAAAAGAGCTGCTCTTTAAATTCGAGAAGATAGCGGCCCTTTACGCCGCTTTTCCGCCGGCCGGTCTCGCCACTCTTAAGGCATTGGTGGACGGCGTGGCCAAGGGTATGGAAATGGACCTGGACGCTTTTAGCGGGAACGGATTAACCGCGCTGAAGACCGGCGCGGAACTTGAAAAATATTGCGCCCTTATCGGCGGGGAACCGGGGATCTTCTGGTCCCGGCTTTACCGTGAGACCATCCGCCGTGATAATATCAATCTCTCTAAGCTTCCTTCGGAGGACGACGCCGCTTTTATAGGGTCGGCGCTGCAGATGACCAATATCCTGAAGGATCTGTCCGCGGACCTGCGCATCGGCCGCTGCTACCTTCCGCAGACGGACCTGGACGAGGCGGGCCTTAAACCGGAAGACCTGCTCGATCCGGGAAAAATGGAACGTCTGCGCCCCATTGTCTATAAATGGATCGCCTGGGCCATAGGGCATCTAGATCTAAGCGAGAAGTTCCTATCCTCCATTCCCAAGACGGATATGGCGCTGCGGGCAGCTTTTATCTGGCCGGTCTATTGGGCAATGGATACACTGCAGGAGATCTCCAAAGTGAATCTGCTGGACCCTTCGTGCTGCCCCAAGATAAAAAGAAGCCAGATCTACTCCACGATAGCAGCCACTCCTCCGCTGCTCCTCAGCAACACCGCTTTCGCCAGGGGCTACCGCTTCCGAAGGGAAACACTTATCGTACAGATATCCGACAGATAGATTTACAGGGGGGAATATAAAGCTTGTTTTTACGTGCATATCCGTCATGTTAACGCTTTGCGCCTGTTCCGCGCACAAGAGCTCGGTCGTATTGGAGGAAGAGCGGCGCGCGGAACTGGAAATGCAATCCATCCAGGACATGGTCGCTTCCCGTGCCATACCGCCTGTAGAGTTCGAGACCGGCTCCGCGACCCTGCTTCAAAGTTCATACAGCCTCCTTGATCGTATCGCCGAAGTGCTTCTGCGCCATCCCCTACTTAAGCTTATTGTTGAGGGGCATACGGATGATGTCGGAGGCGACGCGCGCAATGAACAGCTTTCCCTGCTGAGGGCCGGCTCCGTTAAGCAGTATCTGGCGGCCAAAGGCATCTACCCGGATTCTATCAAGGTTTATGGCTATGGTCATACCAGGCCCGTTACAAAAGACATTTCAAAAAAAGGGCGGGCTCTGAACAGGAGGGTGGAATTTATCATTACCACACGGGATTGGGAGACGGTGTACTGACCTTTCTTTTACGGGTATAATATAAGTACGGTTATAGGCAGGAGGCATTAATGAAAAAAATAATATTCACGCTAGCCTTGTTCTCGCTGTCGTCGACGGCGTTTTCCAATGATTTTTCGCTCGATACTATCAAAGCCGCCGATATCGGCGTGAAAACCGCACCTGTCGCGGTCCCCGTCCCTGCGGCGCCCGCCAGGGCTGACGCGCCGGACCTGCTCGCAAAATTCCAGCAGGCCGGAAAAGACCTGAATACGATACGCGGCGGTCTGGCCTGGGTGAGCGACGATATGGCCAGGCTGGAGGAGCGCGCTCGGCAGATAATTCAAATGCACGTCTATGACGCGTTTTTCGAGTCTGACCTCAGAAAAATGAGTTCAGACATGTCCAACCGCTTCATCGACATGCAGCGCGCAGCTAAGGAAACGCACGATCTGTTAAGCGGTGCTCAGAAGTCAGCCGAGCTCAACAAGACCGCCAAAGACATGGACTTGGCCGCTCATGATATCCTGCGCGACGCCTGGCCTGCGCTTCAGGACGCCGCTCAGCGTCTCGAGAGCACGGTGGATTCCGGCACGCCGGAAGTTATAGGTTATGACTCTCAGTGGACGGCCGCTGACATCTCACGCAACTGCCGCCAGCTGACCGACCAGGCCCGCCGCACGCTTACCGACACGCAGAAGCTGGTGACCCTGACCCAGCCCTAAGCGGTCATTCCGAAAATGTAATGCCGGCTCGCCCCGCACTTTGGCTCGTTAGAAAAAGTGCGGGGGCTTGTGGGCTTTGTGTTTAGAGCCGCAGGATAGTAAAGTCGGGGTCCTGCCAGGCATGGGTCGGATCGGGCCTGCGGCCGGCCCGGCGACTTCGCCCCGCACTTTGGACGCAAAGCTTAGAAGTGCCACGATCTTCCAAAGTGCGGGGCGAGCGCCGGTTCCTCCTCAGCCCGATCCGACCCATGCCTGTCATCCCTCCAATTTAGCTTTCGCACTTGATATTTCTCTGGCAATTAACCCTGCATTTCCTGAAGTAATATAAATTTATCCCGCCCTTTTTACGGTACATCCGTTTTGACGCATACAGTGTCCGTAGCAAAACATAATAACAGTGTAGTCCACCCGCCCGGTGGTAAACAGATATCCTTAAAATTACAGAGGTCCAGGAAGGTCCGTCCTAGCGAAGCGGTTTCACAGCCAAGGAGAAGTAAGTACTCCATAAGAATATTTGTTTACCAACGGGTGGGTAAATATGGCCTTATCGAAATTAAGGGCGGGAACAATTATGTTTAATTTATGGAAGTGCCGGACTCATTGCCAAAGGACCATCAAGTGCATAAGCTTTGTTGAGGGGTGGCGATGGGCAGCCTTTTTGATCCCGCAGGCCGCCGAGGGAACGCGAAAAGGCTGCCCGTCGACAGGACCCCGATTTTGCTATCCTGCGGTCCTAAGCCCAAAGCTCATAAGCCCCGCACTTTTTCCGTTGGAACGGCGGCCAAAGTGCGGGGTAAACCCGGCATTACCTCTTGGAAGAAAGAATACCCGCGCGTTTATTTTACGCGCGGGTATTTCTTCGCAGTTGCTGTTGTTTAGTTGCCTTTGGTCTGGTACTTGTAGGCGAATTTGGAACGCTTGTGGGGCGGCGTTATCTGATGCTCCGACCACTCGAAGTTCTTACCCGCTATCCTTATCTGGTCTCCGGCCACTACTCCCGCCTTCTTCAGCGCTTTGTCCAAGCCGATAAGCTGGAAGATGCGCCTGAGACGATTGATGGAGTCCGGCTGGTTGAAGTTGGTCATGGCGATGATGGTGGTCAGACTGTCGCTGTTGGCTTCCATCACTCCGTCCTCCGCTTCGCTGATCGTGAAGCCTTCTTTCACAGGTTTGTGAGTGGCTTCCGCGGCCTTATCCAGCTCCGGCTTGAATACTTCCGGCTCCTTTATCTTGGGCAGAAGGGCGATGATATAATCCAGCAGTCCTTTAATCCCGAAGCCGGTGGCGGCTGATATCAGGAAGACCGGGTGCTTTTTGTATTTTTTAACCAAGGCCTCATGGACCTTTTTAGCTTCCGGGAGGTCGGCTTTGCTGACCGCGATGATCCGCTGTTTTTTGCCCAGCTCAGGATGATAGGTTTTCAGTTCTTTTGCTATCACCGCTACTGATTCGACCGGTTTAAAATTTCCGAAGCCGGCGGGGTCCACCAGATGCACCAGCAGTTTGGTCCGCAGCACATGTTTTAAGAACATGTCTCCAAGGCCTTTGCCGGCGTGGGCGCCCTCTATAAGCCCGGGAATGTCGGCCGCGGCAAAGCTCCTGCCTTTATGAGTGACTATCCCCAGATGCGGGCTCAGGGTTGTGAACGGGTAGGCGGCTATCTTGGGCCGGGCCGCCGAGATGGTAGAGATCAATGTCGATTTTCCGGCGTTGGGAAAGCCCACCAATCCCACGTCCGCCAGGACGCTCAGTTCCAGGTCCGCAGTGAACTCCTGGCCGGGTTCTCCGTTTTCCGAGATCTTGGGGGCCGTATTGAACTTGGTCTTGAACGAGGTGTTGCCGCGCCCTCCGCGGCCTCCGCGTGCAGCGAGAAAACGGTCGCCATGGTGTTTTAAGTCGGCCACAACGCGTCCGTCGAACTTGACGAGGGTGCCGCACGGCACGTACAGCAGAATGTCGGCGCCCTTAAGGCCGCTCATATCCTTGCTTTTGCCCGGTCCGCCTTCCGTCGCCCTTATATGCGGGTGATTGGCGATCTCGTGCAGCGTGGTGATATTGGTGGAGGCTTCGAAATAGATGTCGCCGCCTTTGCCGCCGTTCCCGCCGTTAGGCCCGCCGTAAGGGATGAATTTTTCCCTGCGGAAGGAGGCGCAGCCGTCGCCGCCCTTGCCCGCCCGCAGATAGACTCTCGCGGTATCTATGAAGTCCGTGCGTTCCGAATGTCCTTGTTTTTGCATAAGAAGTCCTATTGCCGGTGCTGCTCACAACTTGGTAGTTCACGCAAAGAGCGCTAAGGAATTACGCAAAGACCGCAAAGAATTATAGATATAAATAACAATCGCATTCCGTTGCAATTAATCTTTGCGTGCTTGGCGTTCCGGCTACTTAGCGGCCTTTGCGTGGACCAGTCTCGTTTCTGCCGATTAAATAGTCTTTTTGTTATAATAAAAAACCTCCTAATTGTGATTTAGGAGGTTTTTCAGTCGAGGGCGCGGCTTATTTCTCTGCCTGAGGATAAACGCTCAGCTGCTTCTTATTGCGCTTCGCCCACTCGAATTTCACCACGCCCGTCACTTTTGAGAAGAGCGTGTCGTCGGAGCCGATGCCCACGTTGAGGCCGGGCAGGAATTTAGTGCCGCGCTGTCTTACAAGCACTTCGCCGGCTTTGACGGTCTGGCTGCCGTAGCGTTTGACTCCTAGGCGCTGGCCGTGACTGTCTCTTCCGTTAGTCGATGAACCTTGTGATTTTGTTCCTGCCATAACTTTCAAACCTCTGGATGTTTAATTGGAGGATCAGAAACTATGATAACTGAATTTCTTTTACCTGAAGCTCAGTCAGTTCCTGACGATGGCCCGAGCTTTTCTCGTAGGCCTTTTTGGGACGTTTCCTGAAAACGATAATTTTGTCGCCTCTAAGGTGTCTTACGACCGTGGCCGTTACTTTGGCCGAAGGGGACTTGCCGGGTACCGCGTTCTTTTCTTCCTGCGACGCGGTCCACAAAGCTTTAAAAGTCACTTCCTCGCCCGCCTTGGCCGTGAGCCTTTCAACCTGCAAAATTTCGCCGGGGATGACCCAGTACTGCTTACCGCCTGTTTCGATTATTGCGTACATAGTATGTATATGGTAGCAAAACGAACGGCTTTTTGCAAATACCCTAAGGTCCTATTAAATTCCGGGCCGTTAGCCACTTACGGCTTAACGCGTTTTAACCCATAATATAAACGCAACAGACAGGTGCCTAATGGAGAGATCGCAGCTTATGAAAAAAATCTTTAAAATATCGTTTTTCTGTCTCGCCCCTCTTTTTATTTTTTCCCTTTACGTGTTTTCCGCGGTTGACGCGCGGCTTCTGGCGGTAAAGCCGGCCGTCCGGAAGGACGCCGTTAAGACCATTGAAAAGCCGCAGACCTCATCCGTACCGGCGCTGCGGGTAGTGGAGAATGGCGGCACTCTTTCCGGTCCCGCCGTTCCCGAAATTAAAGCCCTGGCTGGAAAAGCAGACGCCAAGGACTATACCGAATTCGACGATTTTAATAATGTCAGCGACCCGCTTTACAGGGAAGGGTCAAAAGTTCTTTTGAAGCAAGCCGTTGACGAAGACCTCGCGCCCGCGGCCGTTGTTAAAAAGACCTCCCTCAAAAAACCGGAACTCATGAGAGACGCTCCGGCCGATATTCCCGCTACGGCGATACGGCCGGTACCTGTGAAGGCGGGTAATGAAAACAATTCCCCGATACTCCCGGTTAAACATGATCGCCTGATGAAATTGGTCCCGGCGGATCCCGTTAAGACCAAACCTACGCTGTAACAACAAGTGACGAGTCTAGTGAACAGTGGTTTTTACTAACCACTATCCACAAACCACTCGCCACTGCTGTTTGCATGCCGCCCTGAGAATTAATAAAATAGAGCCATAGGTAATCACGGAGGCAACATGCTCAGAGATATCGCCGCTCTATTTATAGACCCCGTTTTGCGCATCTGGACCACTTTCGTAAACTACATCCCGGCCATCGTTGCAGCCCTGCTGTTCATCGTCTTCGGTTTGTTCATCGCCAGAGCGCTGAGCTCCCTGCTCGAGCAGTTCCTCAAAAAAATAAAACTGGATTCATACACCAGCCAGGTCGGCATCAACGAGATCATGGTCCGTTTCGGCTTCGGCCGCTCTCCATCCGCCATCCTGGGTTTCATCGTTTACTGGTCCCTCATTATGGTGTTCTTCGTCACGGCGGCTAATATCCTTAACCTCAATGTTATTTCGGACATACTCGAGCGCTTTATTGTGAGCTTTATTCCCAGGATCGTGGCCGCCATCTTTATAGCTTTCGGCGGCCTTATGTTCGCCAAGTTCATGGCCGACGTGGTTACCAAATCCGCCACGGCCAATAATCTCCGCGGAGGAAAATCTCTTTCCAAGATAGTCAATTTCGTTATTCTGGTGTTCACCGCCATCGCAGCGGTGGAGCAGCTGGGTATCGAGATGAAGATCATACGCTCGAGTCTGAACATCCTGTTCGCCTCGCTGGGCCTGGCTTTCGCCATCGCGGTCGGGCTTGGCGCCAAGGATATCGCGCACGACATCATCAAAGGCATGTTCACCGAGAATAAGGACGAGAAGTAACTGTCCGAAAGTTTATAAGGTATAAACAAAAGGCCCGGAATTAATTCCGGGCCTTTTTTGCTTGAGCTAGCCACTAACCTAGCCGCTTTTGTCAGTCGATATAATCCCTGAGCATCTTGCTGCGGGAGGGATGGCGCAGCTTCCTTATGGCCTTGGCTTCGATCTGACGCACGCGCTCGCGGGTGACCCGGAAGATCTTGCCCACTTCTTCAAGGGTCCTCGGATAGCCCGACTCGATGCCGAAGCGCAGTTTTATGATCTTGGCTTCCCTGTCCGTCAGAGTGTCCAGTATCTTCGTCACTTCCCTGCGCCGGAGCAGGTCCAGCGCAGAGTGCGACGGCGGCAAACCGGCCTTATCCTCGATAAAGTCCTCGAGATGCGAATCCTCGTCCTCGCCTATCGGTGTGGACAGGGAGATGGGGTCCTGCATGATCTTGAGAGCGTTCTTCACCTTGTCCATGGAGAGGTGCAGGTGCTTGGAATATTCTTCTATGGCCGGGTCGCGCCCGAATTCCTGCCGGTACTTTCTGGTGATCTTCATCAGCTTCGAGACCATTTCTTTCATGTGCACTGGAATGCGGATGGTGCGCGCCTGGTCGGCGATGGCTCGGTTTATGGACTGGCGTATCCACCAGGTGGCGTAGGTCGAGAACTTGAAGCCGCGCTTGTATTCGAATTTCTCCACGGCCTTCATAAGACCGAGGCCGCCCTCCTGGATCAGGTCGGAAAGCTCCAGGTTGGAATTAACGTGCTTCTTGGCGATGGAAACGACCAGCCGCAGATTGGCCCTGATGATCTTCAGCTTGTCCTGCATGACCTGGTCTTCGAGGAAGGTTATTTTGTCGTTGAGCGTCATGAAGTCGTCCGGGCTGATCGGCAGCGTCCGGATCAGGTGCTTCTCGCGCTCTTTTATCGCCGCTATGTTCTCGAGCGCGGCTTCGACTTCGGAAGGATTGTAGCCCCATTTGGATTTGAAGGCGCCGGGGGGCATGCGGTTCCTGCGGACCAGTTCGTAGTCGACCTTCAGCTTGTTCAGGTCTCCGTACTGCTTCTGGTATTTTTCGAGCTCGGTGCGGTATTCCTTGATCTTGTGGGCCAGGTTCTTTATCTTGTTGGTCAGGCGCTTTATCTTCTCCTGGTTGAGGTTCAGGTTGATTATGGTCTTGACGATGTCTTTGCGCTTCTTGTCGATGATGGCGGCTATGTTCTTCTTCTGTTCGTTCGGCAGCTTGGGTTTGTTGAAGCGCTCGGTAAGCTTTGTTATCTCTTTTTCGGTCTTCGTGATGAGATGGGCCACGTTCTTCATCTTGCGCTTCATGGCGGAGAGTTCCTGGTTGGATTTGCGTCCGCGGGGCATGAGCTCTTTTGTGGTCATCTCCTCCTGCTCGATAAGATTTTCCCAGTTGCGGATCTCGCGCATGGTGATCGGAGATTCCAGCACCAGCATGCGGAGCTCTTTCTCGCGTTCGCGGGCGTTCCTGGCCAGCGTTACCTCTTCGTCGCGCGTCAGAAGCGGGACTTTGCCCATTTCCGAGAGATACATGCGTATCGAATTAGAAACGTCCGGCGTAGAATCCCACTCTTCGGTATAAGCCTCGCGTTCCGCGGCGGCCACGAGTTTGAATTTTTTGCGGTCCACTACCTCGATGCCGAGGTCTTCCAGCGTACCCATCAGCGTGTCTATTTCTTCGCTGGACATGGAGGCGTTGGTCAATGAGCGGTTTATTTCTTCGAGGGTTATATAACCGTGCTCCTTGCCGAGCTCCACGAGGTCTTTTAAAGCTTTCCTTGCCTGTGCCATATTGTTTTCCTTCCTTGTCGCGCCCCGCGCTTAACACATGCGCCGGGCGGACTACCGCCGGGCTTTATAAGGTGGCGCCCGGTGCCTGTTCTGCTGAATTGTGTCCGTGAACCACGCAAAACTGCGGCTCAGTCCGACCCGCACGGAAATTATCCTGTGCCAAAGCGGTTAGTCCGCGTCCGTTCTGGCCGTTTTTTTCAGGAGGGCCGAGAGTGTACGGAACTCCTCCATCTCCGCGCCGGTAAGTGATTCTATACGGCTCTTAAGTTCTTTGCGTTTACGCTCCAGCGAGAGCTTGCGCAGAGCCCCGGCGGCTTTGGCCGCGTTCTGAGGGGTGTTCATGTCCGGCCCAAGCTCTTCCACAGATAGCTTCAGTATCAGCGCCGAATAATCCGGAAAAAGTTCTACCAGCCTGGAAATAGTTCTGGTCGGTTCGGCTCCCGCCATATCCCTGACCGCTGAAAATATGCTTTTTGAAACGGGGCTTTGGAAATCGTCCGCCGTCAGCTGTTTCGCCTGCGCGATCAGGGACGGGTCCTTTATCAGGAGGTGGATGAAGCCCTGTTCTATGGCCGGTATCTCGGGCAGTTTCGCGGTTTCCGTTTCCCGGCCCCTGTTGTCCTGCGCCCCGGTCTTTGCGTAGACCGATTTTTTCTTCAGCTGGCGCAGGATGGATTCATGCGTCACATCGAAGCGTGTAGAGAGCGTTTTCACCCATTCGCTTTTTAGTATTTCATCGGTCTGCTTTACCACGGTATCCAGCAGCGCTTCTATCAATTTGGCTTTGTCCTGCGAGGGTATGGGTCCTGTGCGGCCGCGCAGCATCGCCGAGATCCTGAATTCCAGAGGGTCCGCGGCTTGCGCGAGCTTGGCGTCGAAGGCCTCGCGTCCGTATTCGTTCAGATATTCGTCCGGGTCCAGGTTCTCGCCGAGGTCCGCTACTTTTACGTACATCCCCGCGTCCATGAAAATATCGGAAGCCCTGACGGAGGCGTTGATGCCGGCGTCGTCCGCGTCGAACATGAGGATGGTATCCTTCGAATATCTTTTTATGAATGCGGCGTGATCGGTCGAAAGCGCGGTGCCCAGCGGAGCGACGGCGAAAGTGACGCCGTGCTGATGGGCGGCGATCACGTCCATGTAGCCTTCCATGATCAGCATGCGTCCTGTTTTGCGGATCTGGGGCAGCGCCTCGTAGATCCCGTAAAGCGTGCGCCGTTTGGAGAAAAGAGGGGTTTCCGGCGAGTTAAGGTATTTAGGCTGCTGGCCGTCCTCCAGCGCCCTGGCCCCGAACGCGGTGATATCCCCGGCGGGGTTGCGTATCGGGAACATCACCCTGTTCCTGAAATAGTCCGAGACGGAACCGCCGGAGCGCGACGAGCCGAGTCCGGCCGTGACGATCAGTTCTTTCGAGAATCCCTGCCGCGTCAGTTCCGAAGTGAGGGACTGCTCGTCCGGCGGGGCGAAGCCGAGGCCGAAATGCTCCACGGTCGCCTTGTTGATCTTCCTGCCGCCCAGATACAGGCGGGCTTTTTCTCCGTTAGAGGAGAACAGCAGTTTCTTGTAAAATTCCGAGGCGGCGGCCATTACTTTTTTCAGGTCCAGGCGCTCGCGCTCCTTGGCGCTCAGCTGGTGATATTCGGTCTCGGTCCACTGGATGCCCGCTTTCTGGGCGAGTTTTTTCATGGCCTCCACGAATGTCAGGCCTTCTATCTTCATGACGAACGTGAACATGTCTCCGCCTTCGCTGCAGCCGAAGCAGTAGAAGAACTGCTTGTCCTGGCTGACGTTGAAGGAGGGGGTCTTTTCGTTGTGGAACGGGCAGGCGGCCTTATAATTGCGGCCGGCCTTGCGCAGTTCCGGGATATAATCCCGCACCACGTCCACAATGTCGAGTTTTTCCCTGATAGTGTCGGAGATGCCGTGAGAATTCATGTTACGTTTATACGAGTAAAATGTCCCCGCGCCGCCTTGCGGGACGCGGGGACAGGGCAAGACGGGACCTTAGTAAGAAGGTCTTCTGTTCTTCCGCATCTTGCGTCTCATTTCCTCGGATTTGAGCTTTCTTTTGAGGCTGGGGGAGAGGTAGTGCTCCCGGCGTTTGATCTCTTTCAGGATGCCGCTCTTTTCGCATTCATGCTTAAAGCGTCTGAGGGCCTCTTCTATGTTCTCTTCGTCTCTGAGTTTGATGAACACCACAAATATCACCACCTTTTAAATAAAGTGTACAGTGACCAGTGGTCAGTGTACAGTAACAAAATTCATCTATCCGTGCCCCGCTGACCGCTGGACACTAACCACTGGTCACTGTAGTTCTCACCCCGGCGGCCAGTTCATTTTGCGGCCGGCGAGCAAATGATAGTGCAGATGGTCCACCGTCTGGCCGGCCTTTCTGCCGTTATTGGCCACGAGCCTGAAAGCTTCGGCCACGCCCAGCTTCTCCGCTATTTCTTTGGCCGCGTACTGAAGTTTTCCCAGTAGAGCCATGTCTTCCGGCGCAACTTCCGAAAGCCGGGTAAGATGCTTTTTGGGGATGATTATAATATGCGTCGGGGCCTGTGGATTTAAGTCCTGGAAGGCCGCCAATTCATCCGTTTCATGCACAAATCTGGCGTTGATCTCGTGCCCGGCTATTTTGCAGAAAATGCATTCCACCATCTGCTATATTCTAATACTTTATAAGACATAGGGCAATGGGCGCTTTTTGGCGGCGGCCTTGGCGGACCCTTATGAGTTCATCGCTTCGCCGGTTCGTCCAAGGGAGTTCGCCCGCTATCAGCGCGGAAAAAGTTAAATTCAGCGCTTTTGCCGGTCCGGTCCGGACGCGTCATTTCTGAGGTAGACGCTCACTTCCGGCATTTTAGCGCTTAGTCTTCTTTCGGCCGGAATGAGACCGTATTTTAAAAGCCGGGCATCTATCCACTTCCGGTACGCCTTATCCCCCAGGCTCATCACGACGGCGTTCTTTCGGCCTTTAACAGCGGCCTGTATAGCTTCCCCGGCGTATAGCTCCGTACCATCGCTCAAGTTCACCGGGAGCAGCGTGACACTGCCGCCGGCCGGATAAACGGAGAGAGGGGCGGCAAGATAAGAGTCTTTGCTCCGGTCCGTCAGCCAGCCGGTCCGCGCGGATTCTATATAGGGACTGACCAGTATCAGAGGCGCTTTCATTTCGCTTGTCTTACGCTCCGCGTAACCCGCCGCGGCCCGCCAATCCTCGTTAAAATGGAAGATGTGCGCCTGGAAGACCACAGCGGCGGCGGTCATGGCCGCGGCTATTATGTTGCGCGCTTTAGCGGGTTTTATCAGGCTCAGCAGGAGGGCGGCGCAGAGGGCGGCCCCGGCCTGCGAGTAGATGAAGTACCTGGTCACCCATATACGCGCGGAGAAAAATTTAGCCGCCGCGAAAAAGGCTGCCGGCGGAAGAAACGCCCAGGTCGCCGAAAGCGCTATCGTGGAAAAAGGTATTTTTTTGAATTCCTCTTTTTGGAATATGAGAAAGCGGCTCATCGCCAGGGCCGCCGCCGCGCCGGCTAGCGCGTGCCTGGGCAGGAGATAAAAAATGAGGTCTTTGATGCCGGGAGCGGGCGCGAACATCAATTCCGCGGCTCTGGCCAGTATAGCGCGCGCCGGTACTATCAGCGGCGTGGAGAGCAGGCCTGCCGCCGCCAGAGACGTGAAAAACTTCAGGCACAAAGCTCTTCTTTCCAGACGCCGGCACGCCCAGTAGAGCAGGTGGACGGGAATTACGGCGGCCGCCAGGATATGCGTGTAAGCGGCCAGCGCCGAAAAAAAGGCGTAAAAGACCATGTCCGACGTTTTGTTGTCGTCGAGAAGTTTTACAAGATAGAGCGTCGATAAAGCGACAAAGGCCGTGGCTGCCGCGTAAGGTCTGGCCTCTGAAGCGTAAATGGCGGAGGCTTCCGAGATCGAGAACGCAAGGGCGGCCAGAACGCCCGTCTGCTCGCCGCACAGCCTTTTCCCCAGCAGATAGACGGCGCGGGCGGCCGCGCACGAGGCGGCGATAGACGGCAGACGCAGCATGAATTCGGTTTTCCAGCCCGAGGCAAGAACGGCTTTGACGAGCAAAAAATAGGCCGTGGACCATTCCTGGAATTCCATGGCTCGGCGCAGGGTTTGCGCCCAGCTTCCGTCTATGATCCAGTATGTTACGGCCTCATCGCGCCAGAGCGGGGAGAACGCCGGCAGCAGCCACAGGACCGGCGCCGCCGTGAAAATAAGCGTCAGCGGAAAATCTTCCCGGGCCATTAAGCGGTTTATTTTATCTTTAATCCCTGGCATGAGTATTTATTCACAGGTTCTATTTCTCGCAAAGAGCGCAAAGTGAAGAGAGAAGCAAGAACGCAAAGATTTATAAAAAATATAATTCAGCGGCAAATCATTATAATTCTTCGCGCTTCCCTGTGTGAATTCATTGCGATCTTTGCGTGATAGCTGCTCCGGGGAGATAGAACAAATTCTAGAATTCGGAAAGGGGGAGCACGGGTTCTTTGAATTTTCGGGGGTTGAATTCCGAAGGCAGAATTGACCGGGGATTTTTTCTTATCCTTACGGCGGCCACGCCCGCTTTTCGCGCCTGGACTATGTCGGCGTCGGAAGCGGCGAAATACAAGATGAACGGCTTATGTTCCAGAAGTTCGTATGTCTGGTTCTCGTCCGCCGCGAAGAAAAAATTGTCGGCGAGAGGCTTCCATCTTTGGACCAGCGAATCGGAGCCGGCCCGTCCCCTGCGGCAGAGGATATCCACTTTAAATCCGAAGACCTTGAAGAACCACGCCGTAAGCCACGGCACGGGTTTGGTGCGCTCGAGCTTGTAGGCGCGGTTGACCGCGTTCCAGTAATCATCGCACCCCGGCGCAGCTTTCTCGTTGCCGGCGCTTTGGAAGGCCGGGGTGGAGAAGACCAGCCCGTCGTCGTATTCAAAACCCACTCTAAGGCCCATAAGAGTGAAAACGCTGAAGAAGACCGCCCAGGTAGCGGCCAGCAAAGAAAATATCTTTAGGCGTAACAGCCATTTTTTCAGGAACTTATCCAGGGTCAGCAGCATTATTGGTCCCTTGTTATCCGGACGAGATCGGGTTTTGGCGTTACCGCCTGGCGGGAAAAACACCAGCCGAGCACATCCCTCAGGAATCGTCTGGAATTAGCGAATTCTGTCGCGCTGGAAAGCAGCGAATAATCCTTTTCGTTCACTATGGAATCCGGGACCGCCAGCCGGTAGATATGGTCCGGCTTAACGGGAGCGCCCTCTATGAGCAGCTGCTCTACGGCTGCGCCGCGCATACGGATCTCCATGCCTGAGACGCTGATATCGCCCAACGCGGTTTCCTCTATGGCCCGCTTCAGGTCCGTTCCACGGATCTTGACGAAGACCACGCTGGTATCGAACGGGAGCACCCTATAGAGATCTCCGGTGGTCACCGGGCCCTTTAAAATGTCGCCGCCCAATATTGAATTATTGATGATCGCCGCGTTGGACCTGGCCCAGCGCTTAATACAGTCGGCCGTAAAATTACCGAGCGGGGAGAAGGAATTCTCGGATTGCCTGATGTCCGCGGCCGTCTTGCCCAGGCGCTTAGAAAAAAGTTTTTTTATGAAGGCGCGTTGTCGGTCGACGACTTCCAGCGCGGTCCTGTCTTCACCGTATTTATCTTTTTCAAGAAGCAGGTTCCCGGCCTCGACCTTGACCAGGCGTCCGGTTCCCGGCTCTACGGAAAGTTCTATTCTTGCGGCGGACTTGAGCCTGGCCGGGGCAGCTACGACCCAGGTCCTGTTCACGCGCACCGGCTGTTTAAGGCCGGGGTCGTCCGTGATGACCAGGTCCAGCTTTGGGAGCTGGCTCAGGAAAGAGGAATAAAAATTCACCGAAGCCTGCTTTTTTGGATTTACTTCGAGGAGCAGTACCGTTATTCGCGCTCCGGCGTCCTTCAGCGCTTTTAGCGAACGCTCTATTTCATAATTCTCTTTTTCCAGCTTGTAGTCCGGCAGATACCGCGGAATATTGACCTTTGCCGGGTCCATAACGGTAATGGCAAGGAACCCGATCGGCACCCCGCCGGCGGTCGCGATCTGCTGGCTCTTTATATAAGACGGTTTTTTATTGTTCCTTAAATAAAGGTTCGAGGCCAGGACGGTGAAGGAGGAGTCCCGCACAAGTTTTTCTAGATCGGCCGGGGGAAGGACCAGGTCTTCCGGCCCCAGCGCCGATACGGCGTAGGGGACGGCGTTCATGCAGGCGGCTGTCGCGCGTCCTTTGGTCAGGTATCCTTCGGGAGTCTCGCCGAACCAGTTCCCTAGGTCCACGGCGAGCTTCGGGTTCTTTTCCTGGTTGTAAACCTTGCGCAATACGGCGTAGCCTCCTAGCAGGCCTTTTTCAGTTTGGAGATCGGAGGCTGGTCTGGCCCAAAGCCAGCCTCCGGAACGCGAGGTCGCGTAGATGGTTATCTTATCTGCTTTAGTGCAGGCCGAGAGCGAAACCAGCATCAGGGCCGCCAGCGCCCGCAAAATAAACCTTCCGGACGGAATATTGGCGCGATGGGTTCGTATTGAAAAGGTCTTCATTGTATACTTTACGGCAAAAGCACATAAGGCAGGTTTGACAAATTAAACACTAAGGCCACAAAGTTTTCAGACAGAAAGTTCACTAAGCTAATTTGAAAGAACAACTTCGTGATCTTTTCGTTTAATACTTTGTGTCCTTAGTGGTTAATTTTATTAGTCCAGTTTTATGAACCTGGGTCCCGCCGGAAGTTTCAGAGGCGAGGTCTCTTTTATATCCTTTATCAGAAAATCTCGGACCGGAAGCATGGTGTCCTTGATCTCTTTTCCCTCGCTGAAGACTTTTCCGCCGGAACCGCCGGCGGTCAGGTAGTTATTGGTGACTACGGTGAATTCCGCATCAGGCGCGACGGTTTTGCCGTCGCGCTCAAGGACGAGGTCCGCGGGTTTTCCTTCCGGAGTGAGCTTGAATTTTACCGTGAGGCCGGACATCTGCATCTTAGCCCTGCCGCCGCGGAGGTTGTCGGTGAGAAGTTTTTTTAGCTGCTCCCCGGTCATTTTAAGGGTCACCATGGTGTTCTCGAAAGGCATGACCTGATAGATGTCGCGCATAGTCAGGACGCCTTTCTTCATGTCGGAGCGGATGCCGGCGGTATTCTGAAAAGCCAGCTCGGTGCCGGCCTGCCGGCGCATCGCGTCGGTCATCCAGTTGCCGATGGGGGAATTTAAACCTTCGGCGTCAAAGCCCAGGTCCGTCTCGCTTTCTCCCAGGGGCTTGGCCATTTCCTTCTCGACTACCGAGCTGAACTTCTTTATGGTTTCGGTGACTTTGGGGTCTTCGCCGGTCGTGTCCGTCCAGAGGGGGATAAGCTGGTCAGTGGCTCCTTTGAACTTGCCGGTGGTGTCGTCGAATTCCAGATCTATCTTGCTGACGTCGGTGAGCCCGTAATAGCTTTCGGCGATAAGGACGCCGCTTTCCTTGTCGTAATAGCCTTTCATGAGTCCCACATGATTGTGTCCGCCTATCACCACGTTCGCGCCCTTGGCCGCTCTCGCTATAGGCAGGGTTCCGTAGGCGGTCTCTTCGTTCGTGAACGTCCAGGTCGAGATGTCCGTTTTCGGGCCGACGCCCGCGCCGAAGCCGAGATGGACCAGGATGATGATGGCGTCGGGATTAAATTTCTTTACTTCCTCGGTCCATTTGGCGGCTTCCTGCGGCTCGTCCCTGAATTCCAGATGGTTTACGTAGAGCGGGAAAGCGGAGGTGGAGGTGTGTTTCCCGGCCAGGCCGATCACGGCTATTTTTTTGCCCGCTGTTTCGATGATGGTGTAGGGTTTAAGGTACGAGGGATGTTCCCCCGTGGCTTTCACGTAGACATTGGCTCCCAGCCAGGGAAAAGAGCAGCTGGATATCATGAGCTTCAGATTGTCTTCGTTGTAGTCGTATTCATGGTTGCCCACGGCCGACGCCGAATAGCCCAGCTGGTTCATCAGCACGGCGCTGGCGATGCCCCTGGTGAGGCTGCCTTCCGGGGTGCCCTGGAAGGTGTCGCCGGAATCGAGCAGTATATGCGGGTTCTTGTCCTTGGCGACCAGGGAAGAAAGGGCGGCGAAACCGCCGATGGTCCTTGTGGAATTCTCTTTGTCCCACCTCGCGGGCCTCGCGGAATACCAGCCGTGCACGTCGCTGGTATGGTAAACGGAGATGGTCAGCGCCGAAAGGTCGGGCCTGGCCGCGAAGGTCAAGAACGCTAGAAGCAAGATAATTTTTTTCATGGGCTCCTTGTTGAAACGGGTCAGGAAGCGTTTAAGGAACGGGCGCCGATCGCCGGATCCTTCTCGCCTGACGCTTACCGCTTATTATATCCTACTAAATTTCAGGCCGCCAAATAAAAACGCGGGAAGGGTTCTCCTTCCCGCGTTCGTTCCCGTGGAAGCGTTCTGTTTAACGCTTGGAGAACTGGAATCTCTTTCTGGCTTTCGGCTGGCCGGGTTTCTTCCTTTCCACCATTCTGGGGTCCCTGGTAAGGAAGCCCGCTTTCTTCATGGAGGAATGGAAACTGTCGCCGAGGCTGGCTATGGCGCGCGCCACGCCGTGGCGTATGGCGCCGGCCTGGCTCGAGAGTCCGCCGCCTACGACCTTTGCGACGCAGTCGAATTTTTGGTCTTTGGCGAGATCGAAGGGGGAAGTGATGACGTATCTCAAGCGGGGGTTGTTGCCGAAATATGCTTCCGGTGTCTTAGTGTTGACGGTCACTTTGCCCGCTCCGTCCTGGATCAGCTGCACCTGGGCGATCGAAGTCTTACGTCTGCCTGTAGCCGTTATGATGTTTTTATCCATAAAAATTATCCTTTATTTAACCGACGCTTTTCTATCGTTCTTTGTTCCGTACTGGTCCTGCTCTCCGACGAACATCTTGAGCCTCTTCATGCGGCCGTGGCGCAGTTTGTTGGAGTCGAGCATGCGTTTAACGGCGAGTTCGAGGATCTTTGTCGGGTCCTTTTCCATCTGTCTCTTATAGGGAATGGTCTTCGCGCCGGCGGCATAGCCGGAGTGGCGGAAGTAAAATTTATCCTCTTCCTTGTTGCCGGTGACTTTCACTTTGGCGACATTTGTCACTACGACGAAGTCTCCGCCGTCCATGGTGGGGGTGTAGGTCCGTTTATGTTTGCCGATAAGCAGGATGGCTATTTTGGAGGCGAGCCTGCCGAGGATCTGTTCAGTGGCGTCGAAATAATGCCATTTTCGGGTGGTGTCCACTTCTTTTATGCCGGGTAAAGTTGTTTTCTGTATCATAGTATGTCTATTGTAACAATTTTTTTCTTTAATGTAAACCTCGCTCACAAATCCACGATAAAGGAGGATTTGTGACCTTAGGGATTAATGCCTGCGCTCATAAAAAATTTTTCACCCGTTCGGTGAAACTCCGGGCTGCGGGTCAGGCCTTGCTTTTCGCGAAGGCCAGGACGTGCCCGTCCGGGTCAAGGCTGTAGGCCGCGATATCGCCCCAGCCCATAACCGTCAGGGGGGACAGTTCCTTCGCGCCGGCATCCAGCGCCCTCTTGTGAAAGGCGGCCGGGTCGTTGACCGTCAAATAAATTTCGGCTCTTGGGAAGCCGCTGGCTAGGGACGGGTCGGGCAGCTTGTTCCCCAACAGGCGCTTTATGCCTTTTTCGGGCATCAGGCCCAGCACGCAGCCGCTGTTCAGCTCGAATTCCGTCATGCCGGGTACGTCGAGCGACGGGCTCTTGGCCAGGGCGGCCGCGTAGAAATCCCGGCTTTGGCCCTGATCGGCGACATAAAGGATGATATTAGCTTTCATTCGTTAATTTCCTTGCGCCGCCGGCGATCTTAGCTCTCTTGTCACGTAAACAGAGCGCGTTCCCTGTCCGCTGAAAAGCCACGGCGCTTGAGGGGCGGTCACGCCTCGTCTTCCACCAAAGGCCGATACTCTTCGAAAGCTCCTTGTGCGCCGTTACCTTTGAGCGGCGTCACGTTCCAGAGCCGCAGCATCAGCGCGGCGCCTATGAGCGAGAACGGCATTATCATGTAGGTCCAGGAGTTCCAGCCGAATTTATCCAGCACCAAGCCCATGAAGAAGCCCGTGAGGCCGGAGGCCAGGTACTGCACCCCGTCCAGCAGCCCCGCCACGGTGGAGGCGGCCTTTGTGCCGCCGAAGTCCATTGAAGCGGTGCCGGAAAGCATCCCGTGCACCCCGAATATCCACATGCAGCAGACACCCACCATGAACGAGGCCACGAGCGGAGAGGCGGTCCTGCCCAGTATATATAAGGAAACGAACTGGCCGATGTAGAAAATGAACGCCACAGGGGGCCGTCTGGATTGGAACCAGCTGTCGGAGAGATAGCCGCACAAGATCCCGCCCGCAATGCCTCCGACGGTGACGCCTGCCGTGGCCATGGTGAACAGGGCGCTGCCGTGCTGTATCTTGTGCACCTCGCTCAGGAAAGGGACGAACCAGAGCATCAGGCCCTGTCTGACGAAGCCCGTGCAGAATTCCGAGAAGGCTAGTGTTATTATGACCGGGTTGGTGAATACCCGCCGGACCAGATGGTCGAGATCGAGCGGCTTGTCCCTGTCGGCGTCATGGGCCGTCGCGTCGCCGGTGTTGAAGTTCTCGAAGCCGGCTTCTTTAGGCGTGTCCTTGACCATGAAGAGGTCCACCGCGAACATTACGGCTATGGCGCCGGAAGGTATGAGGAACACATAGTACCAGGGCAGATAAGCCAGTATCCAGCCGCCGACGGTCATGGCCAGGAAGTAGCCGCCCGAGATCATTATGCCGAAGATCCCGCCGAACATCCCCCGCTCCCTGACATGGAACCACGGGGCGTTGACCTTGACCACCGAGAGGGCGCCGAAAGACTGGAAATACTGGTTGACGGCGTACAGGAGCGACATGCCTATTATCAGTTTGGTCTGCCAGCCGCTCAGGAACAGGAGGCCGATAACGAGGTTCAACAGGGCCGCGCCGGCCGCGCCGATAAGTATGGCTTTTTTGCCGCCTATCCGGTCGGCCAGCGGCCCGTTGAAGGCCACCGAAAGAGCGTACGTCCAGAATCCGGCCGTGGCGATGATGCCGAATTCCGCCTTGTTGAGGTGGAAGGCGTCCATCATCGTCTTGCCGGCGACGTTCAGGTTGTAGCGGCCCATGTAAAATGTTGCGTAGGTAAGGCCCAGAGGGAACCAGTTCAGGAACCGCCGGGACCGGAATTCTTTGGTGTGATTTACAGAATTTTCCATTTTATCTCCAGAGGATTTAATTGACCGGGATCTTATCTTTTCAGACTTACTTCAGCTCTTCGGGATGATGGCGCACCACTTTGGCGTCGACCATGTAGATGATGTCTTCGGCCATGCTGACCGCGTGGTCGCAGACCCTTTCCAGATGCCTGGCGGCCAGCAGCAGCGGCACGGCCCTGTCGGCGGTCGAACCGTCCTTCATCATGTAGTCGTAGATAAGTTCTTTTTCCACACCGCGCTTAAGAGTGTCGGCTTCGGGATCGGAAAGCACCACCTTTTTAGCCAGCTCCGTATCTCTTTTTATGAACGATTCGATGGCTTCGCCTATCATGCGCTTGGCCGTTTCGGCGAGCTTGGGGATATCCACGAGCGGCTTCAGCAGCGGCTTGTCGGAAATATCCAGCGCGCGCTGCGCCACGTCCACGGCCAGATCGCCGATGCGCTCCAGCTCCGCGTTCATCTTGATGGCCGTGGTGATAAAACGCAGGTCCCGGGCCATCGGCTGGTGCAGGACTATCAGGTCCAGGCATTTTTCGTCTATCGCCAGTTCCAGCTTGTCCATCTCCGCGTCGGAATTTATGACTTTTTTGGCCGCGGCTTTATCGCGGTTCTTCAGGGCGTCGACCGAGTTCACGATCGCCTCCTGCGCCAGCGCGCCCATTTTAAGGATGTCGTTCTTCAGCTGCTGAAGCTCTTCGTCGAAATGTCTTTGCATGGTCCCTCCGTCTAACCGAATCTGCCTGTGATGTAATCTTCCGTGCGTCTGTCCCTCGGGGCTTTGAATATACTTTCGGTCCTGCCCATTTCTATAAGGTCCCCCATCAGAAAAAAAGCGGTCTGGTCGGAGACGCGCGCGGCCTGCTGCATATTATGCGTCACGATCACGATAGTATAGTCCTTTTTCAGCGTGAGGATCAGTTCCTCGATCTTGGCGGTAGAAATAGGATCGAGGCTGGCGCACGGCTCATCGAAAAGTATAACTTCCGGAGAGACAGCTAGACACCTGGCGATGCACAGACGCTGCTGCTGCCCGCCGGAAAGCCCCAGGGCGCTGTCCTTCAGCCGGTCTTTTATCTCATCCCAAAGCGCCGCTTTTTTTAGTGAATCTACGACCTTTTCCTCTATCAGATTCCTGTCCCTGACACCGTTGACTTGCAGGCCGTAGGCGACGTTTTCAAAAACGCTTTTAGGGAACGGGTTCGGCTTCTGAAAGACCATCCCCACTCGCTTACGCAGTTCGGCCGCGTCGCAGGCCGGGGAAAGTATATCGAGCCCGTCCAGCAGTATTTCCCCCTCGAGACGGCTGTCCGGCACGAGCTCGTGCATGCGGTTTAGCAGGCGTATAAAAGTGGACTTGCCGCAGCCGGACGGTCCGATGATGGCCGTGACGCGGCGCGGGCTGAAGTCGATGTTTATTCCGTTCAGCGCGCGTTTTGAACCGTAGCAAAAATTCACGTTGCGGGCGCTGATCTTAGGTTCCGCTCCGAAAATATCGCCTTCCCCCATGGAATTCGTATTGAGCTCCACCGGCCCTCTGACAAGCGAGGGATGAAAATTTTCCATCCCCATCTGCTTTTCATAATCCACGTTAATGTCATGCATTGTAAGTTTTCCTTTGCCTGGCCCTTATGAAGATAGCCAGCATCGACACCGACAGCACCAACGCCAGCAGCAGCAGGCTTGACGCGTAGGCTATGCGCGTCTGGATCTCCGGATGCGTGCCCTCGGTCATCAGCGCGTAAATATGATAGGGGAGCGCCATCACCTCTGAGAATACGGAGCGCGGATAACCTTTGAGATAAAAAGCCGCCGCCGTAAAAAGTATCGGCGCCGTCTCTCCGGCCACCCGGCCTACGCTGAGGATCACGCCCGTAAGTATGCCGGGCAGAGCGGCCGGCAGCGCCACCCGGCGTATGGTCTCCCATTGCGATGCGCCGAGCGCCAGCGACGCCTCCCTTACCGACTGCGGCACCGCCGTAAGGGCTTCCTGCGAAGCCGATATAATTACGGGCAGGGCCAGTATGCCGAGCGTGAGAGAACCGGACAGTATCGAAACCCCGAAACCCGCGTATTTGACGAACACCGTCAGACCGAAAAGACCGAAGACTACCGAAGGCACGCCGGCCAGGTTATTGATGCTGATGCGCAGCAGGTTCACTATCCAGCCCTTAGGCGAATATTCAGTGAGATATATCGCACAGGCGACTCCCAGCGGCAGGGCAAAAATTACCGCGCCGAGCGTAAGGTAAAAAGTGCCGACGATAGCGGGCGCCACCCCGCCGGCCGTCATTGAATCGCGCGGGGCCTGGGTCAGAAATTCCCAGCTTATGGAACTTAGCCCGCGGGCCGCGATGAAAAATATTATACCGCCCAGAAACAGGATATTCGCCGCCATACAGGCGAATAAAGCGGAAAAACCTATCTTTTGCATAATATCGCGTTTTGACATTCTAATTTTTCAGATTATCTTGAAAGCCCCAGCTTCAGCCTGAATCTGCGGCTTATCAATTCTGCCGCTATATTGAAGGCGAAAGTTATCAGAAAAAGTATCAGCGCTATGGCGAAAAGCGCGTGGTAATGGTCGCTGCCTACGGGCGCCTCTCCCATTTCCGCCGCTATGGCGGCGGTCATCGGCCGCACCGGGTCGAATACCGAATGCGGGATAACGGCTGAGCCGCCGGCCACCATCAGCACGGTCATGGTTTCGCCGATGGCCCGGCTCATGCCGAGTATTATGGCTGTGGAAATACCCGAACCCGCAGCAGGGATTATCACTTTAGTGAGGGTCTGCCAGCGGTCGGCCCCGACGGCGAAAGACGCTTCGCGGAAAGACCTTGGGACATAGCTCAGCGCGTCTTCAGCGATGCTGGCGACCGTCGGCGTGGCCATCACGCCCAGTATTATGCTGGTAGTGAGAACGCAAAGCCCGATAGGCAGGTCGAAGGTGTTCTGCAGGAAAGGCGCCAGGATGACCATGCCGAAAAAACCGTAGACTATGGACGGCACCGAAGCGAGTATCTCTATCACGGGTTTAAGCACGGCCCGCTGGCGGGGTCCGGCCAGTTCGTGCAGGTAAAGGGCGCTGCCGATCCCTAACGGTACGCAGATGACCAGCGCCCCGGCCGTGACCCACAGAGAGGCGAGTATAAGCGGCAAGATGCCGAATTCCGCCGGTTCTGCGGTGGGATACCAGCTTTCTCCCAGCAGGAACGCCTTAAGGCTGACTTTGGAGAAGATGGGCAGCGCTTCCTTGAAAAGCACCAGTACGATGCCGACAAGGAAAACCAGCGAGGCAAAGGCCAACGCCGTGAACAGATATTTTATTATCCGCTCTTTCTTCTTAGTCATCAGCTATCATCCCTCTCTCCGGTCTCCTTCATGTTTAAAGTATAAGAAAACCACGTGAAGGAGGAATAAAAGGCGTGTAAAATGTAAGTAAAATAACGCCCCCCTCCTTCCCATGTAATTCATGAGTATATGCACTGAAAATAATTACCCTGAAAGTTTCAGTTTAAGTCGCAAATAGTCTGGATGAGCGAGATTTTTTCCGTCTTTCCGGCGGCCTGCCCTTCGCAGCAGCGGCGGAGGAGGGAAGCCGGAATCCAGGCCCCGTCGGAATCTGGACACCGGCTTCCCCCCCCCAGTTTCACGGTGGGGCAGGTCGCCGGTGAGACGAACCAACTGTAGTTTTAAGGTTAAGAGGCACGGATTTATAAAATATAGAGCCAAGCGTCACGAAGATATTATCCATGACGCCTGACTTACGGTGCGTAGGGTCTTTGACGTTTTACTTAAGTCCTACGAAACCTTCCTCGTCAACTATCTTCTGCCCTTCGGGGCTTTTCACGAAGTCGATGAACTTCTTGATCGTGCCTTCGGGTTTGCCGTTGGTATACATGAAAAGCGGCCTGGTTATCGGATACTTGTTTTTCAGCACGGTCTCCTTGGTCGACGGAACGCCGTCCACCGAAATGGCTTTCACCGAGGGACTGACATAACCCAGGCCGACATAACCGATCGCGCCGGGGGTACGGGCCACTATGGAGGCGATGCCCTGGTTGGAGGCCTGCATGATGGCGTCCGGGCGCACCTTTTTCTTGTCCAGCACCATTTCGCTGAAGGCCTCGAACGTGCCGCTGGAACTGTCGCGCGAGATGACCACGATCTTCAGGTCCGGCCCGCCGAACTTCTTCCAGTTGACGGCGTGGCTGGTGTAGATCTCCCTGATCTGCGCGCGGGTGAGGTTCGTCACGGTATTGGAGGGATGCACTATATGCGTTATTCCGTCCATGGCTATCACATGCGCTTTCAGATCGCGCCCGCGCTTGGCGGCTTTCCCGAGTTCGTCCTGCTTTATGGCCCGCGAAGAATCGGCTATATCGCAGGTGCCGTCTATGATAGAGGCTATCCCCACTCCGGAGCCGCCGCCGCGCACGGACAGGTCCGCGTCGGGATTGTTCTTCATGAACACCTCGGCCGCCTTCTGCGCTATCGGCAGAACAGTGGTGGAACCTTCCAGGACCACCTTTTCCGCGAACAGCGGGACGGACATGTTAAGAGCGACTAAGCCTATAAGTATTTTTTTCATTGTTTTTTCCTTTTAGAACTTGAGATTTATATCAGACTGGAAAATGCGCTCGCCTTTCAGCGCGCCGGTTATGGGGCTCGACTCGATAAAGGCCAGATTCAGAGCGAAGTCGCGCAGGAGGCCCAGCGAGAGCTGGAATTTTTGTCCCTCCACGTTGGCGGACCCGCCGTAGAAGTCCGAATCCGGATAAGTGTCCAGCCAGGCGTCGCTTTCAAGCCTGCGCAGAGAATAGCCGGCCTGCCACTGTCCGGCGTCCTCCACCTTTCGCTGTCCTATCTTCACCCCTCCTATCCAGCCTTTATTATTTTTCCCATGGTCGAACGCCTGCACATAATTCCCATAAACGCCGGCATATGAGATGTTGTAGCCGAAGCAGCTCAGGAGCGGCATCGGCACGGGGTTAAGGATATTGGCGTTCACCTCTAATTCGGGACTTACCGAGTTGTAGCTGTATTTGTATTTACCGCCCGCGAGGGTGTTGGCCTGCTGGTAGCCGTCCGTTGTTGAGGGCCTGTAGTTAAGCGTGGTTGCGGCGACATGACCTTTGACATGGTCGAAGCCGTAAACCGCGGCGCCGGCCTTGAAGTCGTACACGCCGTCGGAATCATGCCAGCTCACGCCGGGCTGCGCGAACAACAGGCCGGGATCTTGCGGATCGTTGGCGAGCTCGTTAAGCACGAAATACCCCGCGTTCCCGAAGAACTGCCAGTTATAATTTAGCGGCAGGGTGATCCTGGCGCTCAGGCCTTCGGGATTAACGTCGGCGTCCCAGAGCAGCTCGCTGGTGGTCCACAGCGGGTTCTTGGTGCGCCCCGCTGTAAAGGCCAGGATATCGCTGGCGTCATATTCGGCGAAGACATAATCTATATATAGATTTTTCTTTCCGAAATTATCTCCGAACGTCTGGTTGGTGGAACGCGGGTCGGAGCTTGAGCCGCTGGCGAAGCCGAAGCCGGTGTAAACCTGGTCGTTCACCTTCGCGTCCACATAGAAGCGCAGGCGGTAGCGTCCGCGGTTGCGGACGTACTGCTTGTTCCCGTTGTCGGTGCTCTCTAAGCGCAGCCGCACGTCGCCGCGAAACTTCAGGGTCTGGAGCCACATCGGCAGTTCGGCGTTGCTCTGCTGTGATATTTCTTTTTTTACCTCCTCCTGGGTGCCTATCCTTATTTCCTGGGCTTCTCCGGGATCGAGCACGTTCTTATCGACAAGCCGGTCGAGCAGCAGATCCAGCTCTCCGGCGCGGGCGGGCGCGGCCGCCGCGAGGCACAACAGGGCGAACAGGGTTTTCTTAAGTTTCATGACTATAGTTTAAGAAAACCGATTAAAGCCGGTATGAAGGGAAGGTAAAATGTGGGTAAAAGAAAAAAGAGGCTGGACGGCTAGACCGCTAGACTGCGAGTCGGCCAAACCGCGGGACGGAAAATATTCAGTTAACCTGTGTATCTTTTTGTCATTCCCGCAGGTTGTAGGCGGGAATCCATAAGATTAATCGGTTTCCGGCTAATAGATCGCCAGCCAAACAGCATGCGGGTAAATAGGAATGATAATAAATAGCGGACGGATCGAAGCGGCATTTCGTAAATTATAGCTGCCCAGTTGTCCAGCAGCCTAGGAGCCTGTCCGACATAAGGTTTTTAAGGCGAAATTGTCGGTTTTGAAGCCGAGCCGAAGCGACGCGAGACGAGCATTCTCCAATGAGACTGTGAGTTGAGCGTCGCAAAGGCGCAGGCAAAAAACGGCAATTGCAGCCAAAATTCCTTATGTCGGACAGACTCCTAGCCGTCCAGCTGCTTTACTTCGGCAGGGTGAACCAGAAGGTTGAGCCGCGGCCTTCGGCGCTCTCCACACCGACGGAACCGCCATGCAGGTCCATGACGTGTTTTACTATGGAGAGGCCCAAACCTGTCCCGCCCATTTCGCGGGAGCGGGCCCTGTCCACGCGGTAGAAACGTTCGAATATCCTGGGGAGGTGTTCATGCGGGATGCCGATACCGCCGTCTTTGATCAGAACTTTTACGGCGCCGGGCAGCTCTTGCGCGGCGAGCTCTACCTTCGCGCTCTCCACCGAAAATTTAACGGCGTTGTCCAACAGGTTCACAAGGACCTGACCAAGTTTTTCCGGGTCGGCATTAACGACAAGTCCGGCAGGTATCGTATTGGAAACGAGGGCTTTTTTGGACTTAAAAACCGACGCGAGCCCCGCTATCAGGGAATCGGCAAAATCCTTCAGCGCTACCTTTTCCTTCTTCACTTCTACCGCGTAAGATTCCAACGAAGAAAGTTTAAGCAGGTCGCTGACGATATTATCCAGGCGCTTGGACTGCTGGAGAATGACGCCGAGGAATTCCATAGCGTGCCGTTCGTCTTCTATGGCCCCCTCCATAAGCGTCTCGACGTAGCCGCGTATGGCGGTGAGCGGAGTTTTCAGCTCGTGCGAGACGTTCGCCACGAAGTCCCTGCGCTTGGCCTCCAGCCGCCGCACGTCGGTCATGTCATGCACGACCATAAGGCAGCCGGACACAGCCCCGTTCTCGAATATAGGCGAAGCGTTCACACTGAAGATTCCCCTGACGGGAGTGGAAAGCTCCATTTCGTTCGAAAACGGCTTTCCTCCCGAAAGGGCACGGGCGCAAACTTCGCTCAATCCGGCGTTAGGGATGACCTCGAGCAAAGGCCTTGACAACGAATCGGCGGCCTTTACGCTGAAGATCCTTTCCATGGCGGGATTGAGCGCGGTCACTCTGGCGTCGGGCCCCGTCACCAGCACGCCCTCGGCCATATTGGCGAAAGCGGCGGACAATTGCTGCGCCTGCGCTTCCACCCGCCTCAGGTTCTCCTCCACAGCGGAGGCCATCGAATTAAGGGTCTCGGCCAGCTTGCCCATCTCGCCGTGAAAATCTTTTTGGATCCTGTAAGAAAAATCTCCCGCCGCGAATTTCTTGGAGCCGTAGACGATCTTATCGAACGGCTTTGAAAAACCCGCCGAAACCGCAAGGCTCAGGAAGAAGGAAAGCAGCAGCGCCAGCGCCAGCGCGGCCGATAGCGCCTTTTTAAGAAGGTTCCGCATTGACTCGAGCTGCGAGGCCGGAATGGCCAGGCGCACGACGGCGTTCGGGCGGCCGTGGAAGCTCACAGGATAAGCCGCGTAAAGCATGACCTTCCCGAGCGTGGCGGAGCGGCGCAGGTCGTATGAGGTCGAACCCTCCAGCGCCCCGGCCACTTCCGGCCGTCCGGAGTGGTTCTCCATCGCCTTCACGCCGGCGACGTCAAGTTCCGAATCCGCCAGCACCCGGCCGTCCGCGCCTATTATGGTCAGCCTGGAGCGCACTTTTGAGCCCAGCGAATGCGCCAGGGCGTTTATGTCCGAGGAAGCGAAGTCCGAGGAGCGCAGCTGCGCCGAGACCAGCGCGGCCTCGTCCGACAACTTCAGTTTCAAGTCCGAAACTTCGGTCCGCTCTATGCGCTGGTATACAAGGAAAAAAGCCGCGCTCAGCACCGCCGCGGACAGGGCGAGATAGGAAAGAAAAAGGCGGAACCTGAAAGTTTTAAATATCCCTAATCCTCCGATAAAGGAGGATTTGGGACCTCCGGGATTAATGACGGTGTTCATCAAAAAGTTTTCACCTGAAAATTTATTCCCAACGTCCCAAAAAATAAGTTTTATCTGATTTTTTGGGGAATATGCCGGGCATTATTTGTTCTCAAAACGGTAGCCGTAATTCTTTACGGTGACTATGCGCTTGCCTTCCGCTTTGAGCTTTTTGCGCAGTGTGCCGATGTGCACGTCAACGGTGCGGGTCTCGACCTCAAGAGCGGCGTCCATACCCCAGGCTTTCTCCAACAGGTCCACGCGCGACAGCATTTTCTCGCCGGCCGACATCAAGGCTTTTAACAGCTCGAATTCGCGTGCGGTGAGGTCCAGGGGTTTACCTTTGAGCAGCGCAAGCACGCGGGAGCAGTCCAGCTCCAAGTCGCCGGCGCGGTAGATCTTGAGGGCCTCGCCGCAGACGTTAGAGCGCCGCAGCACGGCTTTAACGCGCGAGATGAGCTCCTTCACGCTGAAAGGCTTTGTCACATAATCGTCGGCGCCCATTTCAAGGCCTACGATCTTGTCCGATTCTTCACCTTTGGCGGTCAGCATTATTATCGGTATCGCGGCGGTCTTCTCGTCCATCTTGATGCGGCGGCAGACTTCCAGCCCGTCGAGGCCGGGCAGCATCAGGTCGAGAATTATCAGGCGGGGACGCTCTTTTGCGGCCAGCAGCGGGGCCAGGGACCCCTCGTGCGCGAGCACGGTGCGGTAGCCCTCTTTTTTAAGGTTATAGTCCAGCAGTCGGGCTATATCCTTTTCATCCTCCACAATAAGTATCTTTTCTTCCATTGCAAATATGATAGCAAAAGACGGACGGCGCTTACTTCAGCCTGTCCGGCAGTGAGGCGGGCAAGGATGCCCGCGGTATTTTTATGGCTTTTAAAAAAGCTTCAAATTCGTTCTCTTGAAGAGACTCATCATTCCAGCGCTGACATGTCCGCCTGGCTTTTGATATGCCGGCTCCCTTTGAAAAGGGCTATCAGAGGCGCCGCTATGATGGCGGTGTATGCCAGCCATCTGAAACAATCTGCGAACGAGAGCATCACCGCCTGCATGACCACGGCCTTATAGGCCAAGCCGTAGGCCGCCATGGGATTTCCAAGCATGCGGTTCACAGCCCCGGACCAGAGATGGAACTGCTCGTTATACGGCGAGATATTGGCGCCCAGCACCGACTGGTGCACCTGCGCCATGCGGGACTGCATAGTAAACATCAGCGAGATACCTATGCTGGCGCCGATATTCCTGAGCAGGCTGAAAATTCCGCTGGCCTGCTGGATATCGGCCTGGCGGAGGTTCGCCATCGTGAGCGTGGTCAGCGGCACGAAGATGAAACCCATCATAAGCCCGTTAAAGAACAGCGGCGCCATTATGTTGGTGCGGGCTATGCTGAGGTTAAGGCCGGAAAATATTATAAGGGTGGTGGCGATGCCGAGGAAGCCGCAGACTATCATAAGCCTGTTGCCGAGCTTCGAGACCAGCTTGCTGACGATAAGCATCGAGATGAGCGAGCCTATGCCGCGCGGCATCATGGCCATGCCGCTCTGGAAGGCCGGGTAGCCCAGCAGCTGCTGCATGAAGATAGGGAGCATGGCGGTGGAGCCCATCAGCACCGCGCCAAGCGCGGCTGAAAGTATCGTTCCCATGGTAAGATTGCGGCTTTTCAGCAGACGCAGGTTCATGAACGGATTTTTCTGTTTCAATTCCCACCAGGCGAAGGCCGGCAGTGCCACCGCAAAGAGGAAAGTGCCGAAGCGTATCCACGCGTCGGCGAACCAGTCCACTTCCTGGCCCTTGTCTATCACCAGCTGGAAAGCGCCCAGACCGATGATCATCAGCAACAGACCCGTATAATCCACCTTGGCCGACTTATCCCGTTTAAGATACGGAGGGTCCTCAAGGAACATATTCTGCATTATCAGGCCGAAGATGCCGATCGGCACGTTGATATAAAAGATCCACCGCCAGGAATAGTTATCGGTTATCCAGCCGCCGAGTATCGGGCCGATTATCGGTGCCACGATTATCCCCAAGCCGTAGGCGGCCATGGCCTGGCCGCGCTTTTCCTGCGGAAAACTTTCCAGAAGCACGGCCTGGGCCAGCGGCTGCAAGCCCCCCCCACCCAGCCCCTGCAGTATGCGGGCGATGACCAATTGCGGCAGACTGTGCGCCATGCCGCAAAGCATAGAGGAGATGGTAAACATGGCCACCGAAAGGGCCATATAGCGTTTACGCCCGATAAAAACGCTCAGCCAGCCGGAGGCCGCAAGCATTATGGCGCCGGCCACCAGATAGCTGGTGAGCACCCAGGAGACTTCGTGGGTAGAGGCGGATAGTCCGCCTGCTATGTGCGGCAGCGAGACGTTGGCGACCGAAGTATCCAGCACCTGCATGAACGTGGTCAGCAGCACGGAAAAAGCGACCAGCCACGGCGAGTGGCTGGGCCGCCAGAATCCGCGCTGCGCAACTGGTTCTGTCATTTTATATGTACTGTCGGTTCTACGGACATGCCGGGAACGAGCAGCATGTCGGTCACGGGCTCGTCGAAAACTATCTTTACCGGCACGCGCTGCACGACTTTTACGAAATTACCTGTGGCGTTCTCCGCGGGCAGCAGGCTGAAGCGGGCTCCCGTGCCCGACTGTATGCTGTCGATATGGCCGCGAACGGGCCTGCCGGGAAAGGCGTCCACCCTGATCTCAACTTCCTGGCCCGGATGCATCCGCGTAAGCTGGGTTTCCTTGAAGTTCGCAAGGATCCATGCCTCGTCGGTCACAATGGCCAGCAGCGGCTGGCCTATCTGCACGTAGGCGCGCTGCTCCGCGTTCTTTTTTGTGACCTTGCCGGACTCGGGGGCTGTTATGTGCGCATACGAGAGGTCCAACTCGGCGGCGTCGGCTTTCTTCTCGGCCAGCAGAGCGCGGGCTTTCAGGACTTCGGCGTCGGCCAGGGCTTTTTCGTAAGCCTGGCGGGACAGATCATCCCTATGAAAAAGCAGTTTCGCGCGGTCGGCGTCGGAAGCGGCGCGATTCGCGTCCGCTTTGGCCGCAGCAAGTTCGGCGCGGGCCTGGTCCAGCTTGACCTTATAGTCGCTGGAATCTATCTCTATGAGCGGAGCGCCCTTTTCCACGTGCTGGTTGTCCTCTACGCTGACGGTCTGTATCTGGCCCGAGACCTTAGAGCTTATCGGAATGACGTGCATCTCGATGGCGGCGTCATCGGTGCTTTCATAAGCGGAGGCATAATGCCAGTAGGCGGCCCCCGCGCCCAGTATCAGAACGCCAACCGCGGTCAGCACTCCCCAATGAGGCCTTTTGCCTTTTGTTCTTGCTGGGAGAGGATTCGTGTGTTGTGTGTTTTCGGTCATAGATTCCTTTTACATTAACATCCTTTGGGCAACTTTCTAATTCAGCCACAATAAAGCATAGAAATCACAAAAAATAAATAAAACAAATTAAACACTAAGGTCACAAAGTTAACGAGGAAAAGTGCACAAAGTTCATAATTAAAACCACTTAGTGTTCTTATCTGTTCAATACTTCGTGTACTTTGTGGTTGGTCCGCTGTGTTTTCTAGGCCTTTGCGGCCAAAACTGCTTAAAAAAACAATTACTTTAATATCGAATTAGAATTTCAGATTTTTCATGCGGCCCAGGGCCAGCGTCAGGCGGATGTTGGCTTCCTTGTTCCTTGAAAGCGCGTCGACGCGGAGTTCCCTGGCGCGGGAAAGCGCGGTCTGCGCGTCCACTAATTCCAAATTATCGCCTACCCCAGCCGAGAAGCGGTTACTGGTCATCTCGAGCACCTGCTCCGCCAGCGTTACCGTCATCGAAGCGGTTTCAACTTCCTCCGCGGAGGCTTTAAGCCGGTAAAGAGAGGCCCTTACTTCCTCCTCAACCTGCACCGAAGCGTCGTTGAGGCGGCTTTCGGCCTGTGTTTTCACCGCCGAAGCCCCGTCCACGCCCGCGTCTATGCCTCCTCCGGTGAAAAGAGGCAGCCTGGCCGATATCCCCATATCGCCCACAAGTTTGGTATCGTGGTCGGGGTCCGCCGAGCTCAGCGCGGCCGAGCCTGATATGGCCACGGAGGGTAGCCGGGCGCCTTTTGCCGCCTTAAGCGCGAACTCGCCGGCGGAGAGTTCCGCCTTTGCAATGGCTATCTCCAGTCTCGTCGACAGCGCCGCGTTCACCGCCTTGACGGGGTCGATCGGACGGCTGGGGGAAAAGGCGAGTTCTTCGGTAAGGGTGATCTCTTCTGCTAAAGGAAGTCCGAGAATATGTTTTAAGCGCAGACGGGCTTCTTCCAAAGCTGTCCGGGCTCTGATAACTTTTAAGCTTTCTTCCGCCTCGCCGGTCTTGGCGCGCACTACGTCCAGACCGGTGGCCGTGCCTGCGGTATGCTTGTTCTCCGAAAGTTCCCTCAGGCTGGTCGCCAGCTCCCGACCGGAAGCCGCGGAGTTCTCCGCCGCCGCACTGCGCAGGACATCCAGATAGGCTAGGGCCGCGGCGGCCGTAACCTGCTCTTTTACCAGTTCCAGCCGAAGCGAGGATATCTGCTCTTCTTCCTTTTTCGACTTGGCCAGGTCCCTCGCTGAAATATCCAGCACGCTGGCCACCAGCCGCAGCCGCGCGTCGAAAGTATTGTAAGGCCCTAGCATTGACGATACACCCGGGGGAACAAAGCCGCCAAAACCTACGGCCGCCAGATTTTCCTTGAACGTGCGCTCCTGGGCCACGGAGAACTCCACCTGCGGCAGCAGTCTTGCGGCCGCGGCCAGAGCCTGGGCCTTCTGGACAGAATCGGCGGCGGAGGCCAGTTTTACATAGAGGTTGTTCTTCAGCGCCAGCTCGACGCAGCGCGTGATATCCAATGTCTCTCCCGCTCTGGCCGGGGCGCAGAAAAAAAACGGCAGCAGGAGCAGTTTTATTATTGTGTTTTTCATATTTTTTCGTAAGCCGGCATGTTGGAATTTATCCTGTCCAGAAAGCCCGTCAGCGTTTTTCGCTCGGCCTCCGACAGGCAGGACATCAGCTCGGCGACGCGGCGCAGGCGCTCCGGGGCCATCGAATCCGTAAATCTGTTCCCCTTCGCGGTCAGGGCTACCATGATGGAGCGGCGGTCTCCCTCGAAAGGCAAACGCTTCGCCAGACCCTCCCGCTCTATCCCGTCCACCAGACCGGTCACCGAGGCGCGCTCTATGCGCAAATTTTCCGCCAGTTCCCGCGGGTGCAGGCCGCGCGGGCCGGCCTGGCGCAGGCGCAGCAGCAGTCGAAAGCGGGCCTGCGAGACGCCATGCCTGGCCAGCGAAGAATTTATGGCGGACAGCAGCTCGGAGGAGGTACCCAGCAGCGCGCTAAAGACCTCCATAGCCGAAGCGTCCGTTTCCGGATAGATGGCCGACAAAGCGTTCAGGCCGGTGCCGCGGGGCAGGTTTTTAAGCAGGAAATTTTTGTGCGCCATAGATAGTTAGGAACCATATTATATATTTTCCGACCATATAGCGTCAAACCCGCTGGGCGGCTGCCGGGCGAAGCGACCCGATAACGATATCGAGCAAAGACCGCAAAGTTTTCCCGATTTAACCACAAAGGTCACGAAGTTAATGCACGGAAAGTTCACGAAGAACATATCTGAAAAACTTAGTGTCCCTAGCTGTTCCGAACTTTGTGCCCTTCGTGTTTATTCCGGCCAGTTTAACAAAAAAACGCCGCCCCTTCTTTCAAAGGGGCGGGCGTTCTATTCGCTTTTGTATTTTACAGCATCCCGGAGATCTGGTGCGCAAGATGGTCCAGCAGGTCGGGTGAGTAATTGTTCATCAGCTCGCAGTTGGGAATGTCCGCGTCGAACAGGCGCGTTTCTATATCCTCGGCCAGCTTGGGGTCGCTGACTATCAGGTTGAGCTCGTCGTTGTTCTTCAGGCTGCGCTCGTCGAGGTTCGAAGAGCCGAAGGTAGCCCAGCGGCCGTCGATCACGCAGACTTTCTCGTGCGCCATGCGCCCCTTATATTCGTACACCTGCGCGCCGGCCTTGACCAGCTTAGGATAGTTGGCGCGGGAAGCGTGCTGGACTATCGCCATATCGTTGTCCTGCGGCAGCACAAGCTGCACCTTCACGCCGCGGTGCGCCGCGTCGATGAGGGCTTGAACTATCTCCCGGTCGGTGAAGTAGGGATTGGCTATCCTTATGGACTTCTGCGCCGTGCCTATCGCGCGCAGATACATTGCTTTCAGGTTCTGGTCGCCCCAGCCTATATGCGATACGACCTGCGTCGGATAACCGCCGGGGTATTCCTCTATAGCGGGGAACAGATCCTCGCCCGCGGCGAAGCTGCCGCCCGCCGTTTTCCAGCGCTCGACGAAAGCTTCCTGCAGTTTGGCCACGGCGGGGCCCTTGATCAGCGTCTGCTGGTCATGCCAGTCCACCTGGTAGAACCTGCCGATGTTCATGCCGCCGGTAAAGCCCACCTTTCCGTCTATGACCACGACCTTGCGGTGGTCGAGGTGTTTTTCAAGGAACGGAGGCTTCTTAACTATGATATTGACGCCGCCGGCGCGCATCGAATCCAGCATTTTGTCCAGTTCCGGGTCATGCTCGACCTGGGAGCCGTGTTCGTCTATAAGGAGGCGCACCGTCACCCCGGCCTTGACCTTGGCTTCAAGCAAACTGGCAAGGCCCTGGCCGATATTATCGGCCTGCAGTTGGAATACTTCTATATGTATGGATTTTTGCGCGGCTTCCAGAGCTTCTTTGGCCTCGGGGATAAGCTCCTTGCCGTCTATAAGGAACTTGATATAGTTGCGGCCGGAGTCCACGGCTTTAGTCACGGTGTTGATATACTTGTCCAGGCCGTCCCAGTCGCCGGGAACCGCGGTGCCGCGGTATTTATTCACAATGTCTTTTATATCCTGGTACCAGTGGACGGAATATTGAAGTTTGTCGGGGTCCACGCGGTAATAAACGTAATCGAAAGCGGCGGCATCCGGTGCGGAGCCCAGCACGCGCAATATGCCTTTCTCAATATTTTCCTGGTCATAATCGGGACCACTGTCATGATTGTTCTGATTGGGACTGGAGTCTCTCATCAGCGTTTTCAGCATCTGTATCTTCTGGTCCGGCGTTGCCGCCGCAAGGGCTTCATCGCTCATGTCGACGATCCTTTGAGAATCCCTGCTCATAAATGATTTATTGACGCCGCGGGAAGGCGTGGCTGGCTGCGGCGCTTCCGGCACGGGCAGGTTCACTTTTTCGGAACCTGAAGCCAGTTCTTTGTAAGCGATCCCCTGGGAATATGCTCCAGAGGCGGTAACGATCGAGAAGAAGAGTGTGAACAGGACTGCCGATGAACGGTGGTGTTTTGTTGTTAGCATACTTATAGCATAGCTTCTTATCGGACAAGGAAAATAGAGGCATAATACCTAAAGACCGACGTTTTTGGGCCTACCTGTTTATGGGCATATCGGGCAAACGACACTTTTTTATTGTCACTGTAGTTTGGTATATTAGCTAAGGGTCAGCGTATCTTTTCCGCCGCCGGACCTAAGGAGACTGTTTAATGAAGAAAATATTTTTCTCATGCGCGTTCGGCCTTTGCTGCGCTTTGAACGCTTCTTCCGCCACGGTGCTTTTTATAGGCGATTCCCATTCCGTAGGCCCTTTCGGCTGGAAAGTGGACGAACTGCTGCGCGGCGCCGGGCATAAGACCGCCACCTACGCTTCATGCGGTTCTATCGCCCAGTGGTGGGTGACGGGCAAGGCCACTCCCTGCGGCTATTTTTTCAGAGACACCGAGGGCAAAACCGAGAAGGGCCAGAAAGGACCGACGCCGATATTTACGGAACTGCTGGAACAAGTCAAGCCCGACACGGTGATCGTGGAATTGGGAGCGAACTACGCCAACACTCCCTCTGACGAGTTCGCCGTGAAGGATATGTCCGCCATGGCGGAACAAATAAAAGCGTCGGGGGCGGCCTGCTACTGGGTGACCAAACCGGATTCACGGGTAGGGCACGATCAGATCCCGCGCATACTGGAACTCACCTCCAAGGCCGTTTCGGGCAAATGTTCAGTTTTTGACAGTACCAGGGTCACAAAATACCCGGAAACCGGCGGTGACGGCACTCACTACTGGTTCAAGGAAGGCCTCCCCATAGCCAATGCCTGGGCGCAGTCCGTTTACGACTGGCTGAAACTGCCGGCGCCGGAGAAGAGCGGGAAATAAATAGCGCCTTCGGGCGGAATTTTCAGAATCAGCCGCAATAAGGCACAAGTGAAGAACAGAAGCAGCGATTTACATGGATTGACAGGATATACAGGATAGGATCTAGAATCCGAAATCCTGCTCATCCTGTTTATCCATGTTAATTTCTTCCGGCAGTGCTGGTTTTCAGTTTAGCGACAAAAAGGCACATAGAACACAAATATTTCTCACACAAAACCGCGAAGATCACAAAGCTATTACCAAGTCCATGCTCTTAAGTAAGTATTGAATAAGGAGACAAGAACCATGAAAAAACCATACCCTCTGTCTAAAGTTTACGGGCTGCTCGAATCAGGCCCCGTAGTTATGGTGTCCACCGCGTACAAAGGGCGCAATAATATCATGACCATGTCCTGGCAGACGATGATAGATTTTAATCCGCCGCTGGTCGGTTGCGTGATAAGCGATAGGAACTATACCTTTAATATATTGAAGAAAACAAAAGAATGCGTGCTGAACATCCCGACGCTGGGAATAGCGGAAAAAGCCGTGGCCTGCGGCAATATCTCCGGAGCAAAAACGGACAAATTCGCCGCTTTCGGCCTGACGCCTAAAAAAGCCTCGTCGGTAAAAGCGCCGCTTATAGACGAATGTTACGCCAGCCTCGAATGCAGACTTGTAGATGCGCGCATGGCCGGGAAATACAACCTTTTCATACTTAAAGTGGTCAAAGCCTGGACTACGCCGGAAAAAAACCCAAAGACCCTCCACCACCGCGGCGCCGGACGTTTCATGGTGGCCGGCAAGACCATAAAGATCAAATCCAGGATGGCCTGATCAACCTGAAAGTTACAGTTGAATTGAAAACCATAGTGTTGAATAAAATTTTTTTGTTCCGTCTTTCCGGCGAAAGCCGGAATCCAGACCTGGTCGGATGCTGGACACCGGCTGCCCCCCCAGTTTCATGGTGGGGCAGGTCGCCGGTGTGACGGATGAAGTTTTCAGGTCAAAGGACAACGTTCCTTTTGCGCGGACATTTCAAGGCTCAAACAAATCCAAGCGATCTCAGCTTTGTTTTAAATTTGCCCGTCCAGTCCTGATTGGCCGCCGGGCTTGCCGGGCTCGGATGAAGAACCGAGGTTATCCGTACCGGGACGGAGCCAAGCGCCTCATGAGCCCGCTTTTCGGCGAATTTTCCGACGCCGATCACCCAGCTCGGCTTGAGCAGCCGCACGCTCTCCCTCAGATATTCGTCGCAGATCCCGTAGACCAACTCTCTTTCAGCGCTAGATAGCTTGTCCGGCGTGACGTTGCGTCCGCCGCTTTCCATGAATACCAGCGGGCAGTAATTGGCCACGAAGAACTTAGAGAAGAATTTATCGGGAGTTATATACAGAGCGGCGATGGCCCCCCATAATCTTCTGCCGCTTACCTCGCTCCGTCCGCAATTGAAACCATCGATCGGCCGCTTTGGATTTTCGACGGGAGGCTTGCCGACCTCCGCGCCGATCTTCACCCAATCCCGCACTGCGCTGACTTCGCCGAAAGGCACGCCGGTCTGGGCCATTCCGAAAGGCCCGGGGTTCATGCCGAGAAAGACGGCTTTTTTTTCGCTATCGGCGTAGCGCCGCAGATATTCCTCATGAGGAAGCCTCGCGTAATCCAGCGGGTTATAAACGTGAGAGATCGTACCGCCGAAGCGAAGCCGGCCTATTTTTTTTGAAAACCGCCTGGTTAATTCTATAAGTTGTTCAGCTATCATGAGTCATCCTTTAAACAGCATATAAAGCGTTCATTCCCCCGGTCGTAAATATAAGATTATCATTTTTTTGTCAGGCTGAATTTCAGCGGACCGGCGCGCGGGAAGATTTTGGTCCCAAAATATGTTTCAATAATAATGTATCCGCCGCGCGGTCCGTCGCTATTTCCCTGAAACCGCTGCGCGGGTAAAAAGATTAAGGAGAGCGCGATGAAAGAATGTGATAAATGCAAATTCAGCAATGAGGATGATGCAGGATTTTGCGGTAAATGCGGAAATCCAATGCCCGGACCTGAGGGCGCATCCGCCACTGAAACCGCCGGGTCAGCCACGGAAACTACGATAAAATGCGAAAAATGCGGCGCCGAGAACGCCCCCGAAGCTAAATTTTGCGGGTCTTGCGGAGCCGCGATATCCGCGGTAACAGCCGCCGACGACAGCTGGCAGGCGGAATGGAAGGCCGAAGGCAGCAAAGAGCTTGGCGCGTTCCCTTATGTGATAGCGTGGCTGTCCTTCATCCCGGGGATAGGCGTCATATTCGGCGTCATCTCCATCATATGGGGCATACTGGTAACGAGAAAAAAAGGCGGACCCGTACTCGCGCTAATCGGCATCGGCGGAATTCTTTTTTCTTTTCTGCTTTACGGCGTGCTAATTCATTACGTTATAGTGAAGCGCACCGGAACTTTCGCCGATCTGCGGTCAAAGCTGACGGTGACCACTGCCGATGAGGCGGTCCAGGCTATCGAGCTGTATAAGGTAAAAACCGGCAAATATCCGGAAACCCTGAACGAGCTGGCCGGGTCCCTTCCGGCAGGATGGGAGCGCATAATCTATGACCCGTCTAATACGGCTATCGGCAACGCGCCCAAAATGTTCTACTATCAGCTTATCAATACGAAGCAGTATTATCTGTTCAGCGCGGGCAATGACGGCGTTCCGTTCACTAAAGACGACATTTCCCCCTCGATCCGGCCGTCCGGAGGCATGGGGTACACGATCAAAGAATGATCGGCCGAAGCAAAGCATCGGGCGGAATTTCAAAGACGCCTTAAGAAGGACCCCGCTTTACCTTTTTCCGCCTGAAGCTTTTTCCACAGCTTTATAGAACAGCAGACCTTTCACGCTATCCCGTTGCGAAGCGGGCGCCGCTTCTACCTTTAACACGACCTCTTTAAGGAAACCAGTTACTTCCGGAGTCGGATGCCGCACTCCGGCCAGCGCGGAGAAAAGATATCCCTGATTAATGGCTTGCAGCGCTTCCGGACCTTTCTTTTCAAGCGCCGACTTCAGCAGGACGAGCCAGCGCCCGGCCACTTCCAGGCCGGCCTCGTCAGCGCGGGCACATAGCACCTCGTGAATGTTGCTGATATCGTAATCGCGTTTAATTAAACCTCGCTCGATCACGCCGGTCAGCTCGTCTAGTATCCGTTGCCCCCCCGCCGACGCACGCTTTAGCGGGCCTGCGCAGCTGAAAATGAGGTCTCCGTCGCCGGTCTTTACCAATTCCAGCACAAGTGCCGTCTCTTCTTCGGTCCGCGGGCCGCACAGTTTCCAGAACTTGTCGCCGGCTTCCTCGTCTCCGGCCTTAAGCTTTTCGATCGAACCTTTCAGGTCGAAGCCTTCCAGCATCTCCCGAAGAACTTCCGGCGCGGGGTTTATCATCTTTTGCAGGCATTCGTCCATCCAGTCGGCAAGTTCCACTTTGCGGCCCTGGCCCGGAGCGGAATCGTCCTCGTAGGTATGGCCCCAGCTGACTTCGCCGCCCATCCACTGCGTTCCGGACACTCCTTCTTCCTCCATAAAAGTGACTTCTTCGCCTTTCCCGCCGGCGCTCAAGCCGCACTCCAGCCGCGGGCCGACGGCCTTCGAATGAAGGGACGGAGCGGCCGTAAAAGAGATAAGGCTGAGCAGGTGCGGCGCCTGGCCCCCGCCATACTCGAGCCGCAGGAAGCCGGTCGCAAGCGGGACGTAGACGGGTTTTCCGTCGCTCCCGAGCCTGTATTTTTTCAAGAACCCCGGCGCTATAGTGTTTTTCATATTGTTCCCCCGCTATCTATTACAAGGATTCGGCGGCGCGTCTTAATTTTTGAGGGTTCCACTCGAAACCGCGACGGCTGGGCCGGGCCGGCCTTTAGCCGCACGGCGTACCTGGCGGGATCCCCGCCGGATTTTAGCGGGGCTTACGGCGGAACCATCGGAGTTTACCGCTATAACCCCGGCGGCGGAGGCAGGATTGTTCAAAGGTTTCATGGCCGATCGTTCAGGCTGCGATATCTCGCCGCCGACCTGCAGGCTCCCCCTTATTATGACGGAGCCCGGACTGGGGTTGGGGCCCATTCTGGATACGAGCCCGACCGTCGAACCGAACACCGTTAAACCCGCGACCTTAAAATCAGCGTCTCCCCAGCTCCCGCCAGTACCCAGTACCGTGAGGTCGTCGTCTATAACCATTTCCGTGCCGCCGCCGGCATATACCGGACGAGCCGGCGCTAAAGAACACGCGAGCGCGAATAGCGAGAAGATCATTACTGGTAACTTTTTCATAATGCGGCCTCCATAATTTTCCGCGGCCTTTGCAAGTTCTGGAAGCGGTCCCGGCCGCGCAGCTTAGAACAAGCCGGAACGCGCCCCATTTTGCGCTACCCGAAACGTGTGTAACTGACTTACGCAGGTATTGTATCATACTGACAAGGCCTTCTTATTTTCGGATCAAAGACTGTTCGGAAAATAGGCAAAGCCCGGAACGCGCAGACCGTCTCGCATTCAAGGCGGACGCCATGCGCGCGTCAGCCGGACCGGAAAACAGCCGTGTGGTCAAAGCCATATACCCTAAAAGAGCGGGGCCTATTCCAAATGGGCCCTAAGACCTTTCTCCTTTGGGACTTTAGCCGCTTAAGACATGGATGAATAACTATTAAACTGTATATATAACTCATCGTTCGCGGAGGATTAAATGAAAATATTATCCAATAAGCTCCCCCTGCTGGCCGCATCTCTTTTATTCTTATCCGTCCTATCCCTGAAAGCGGAAGAAACTTTTAACCTGAACTCCATTACCGCCAAAGATATTAATATTCCGACAGCGGACCAGAAAGACATTATGGATTGGATAAAGCCTACCCCCGCGATGCCCGCCAAACCGGCGGCGGCCAAAGAATGGACCGTCATGGTCTTCATGAACGCCAAGAACGATCTCGCCAACAGCGCGCTGTTCGGTCTTTCCGGCAAATGGGCGAAAAGAGACCTCTCTGAAATGAAGCAGGTCGGCACCACCGACAAGGTCAATGTCGTGGTCGAATACGGCACCGCCGGCAAAGGCTCCAAGCGCATGCTCGTCGGCAAAAGCAGCCTGTTCTCCAGCGGAGAAACTGTTTATAATGAAGACCCGAAAGCCGATATGGGCGATTATAAGCGGGTCATCGAATTCGCGAAGTGGGCCAAAACCAATTTCCCTGCGAAACATTATATGTTCATCCTGTGGAACCACGGCCTCGGCTGGATAGACCCGAACCTCCAGAGCCATACCGCCGGGACCGGCACGAGCCGCGCCAGGGGCATACTTTTTGACGACGAGACCAAGAACTATGTGCGCACCAAACAGCTGGGCGATATCCTCCGCGCCTCAGGCTACGTCGACGTGTTCGTGATGAACGCCTGCCTGATGCAGATGGCCGAAGTGGGCTACGAAGTGAAGGACAATACCGGGCTGATAGTCGCCTCGGAAGAAACGATGCTGGCCTACGGCTTCGAATACGACAAGCTGCTGAACTTCATCAACGCTGAGCCCGGCGCCACGAACGAGCGGATAAGCGATTTCTTCATCAACTGGGAGAAGGAGTTCTTCGCCGAAGGCGCGCCGGTGGGACCCATCCACATGCCCCTGACATCGGTGGCGGCCACGCTGTCGACGGTAAGGCCGCAGGCTTTGAACGAACTGCCGAAATATCTTAACGCTTTCGCGGGCGCGGTCATGAGCAATAACGAAAGCGCGGCGGTCAAGGTCGCTATCGACAAGGCCGTCAGGTTCTCGAGCCTGGACCCGAAGAACGACAAGAAAAAACTGCTGGCCCCCTACGTGGACCTGTACGATTTCGCCAGGATAACGGGCGAGAACGCGGCTTCGCCGGCCGTAAAGACCGCTGCCGGAGACCTGATGAACTTCATTAAGTCGGGACTGGTGCTGCGCTCTATCGGCCTGAACGCTGACGCCGAGAACGGCTACGATTATACGAAGGTGGCCGGCATCTCTATTAATATGACGATGAAAATAAAGCCCGTTCCGCCGCAGCTCGCCAATATTTACGAGACGAAGTACTCGGACCTCTCCCTGTCGCAGGCCTCTGACTGGGACGAGTTCGTGACCTGGACCGACAAGGTCTGGCAAAGCCAATAAGCTTATCACTTACGATACCGCGAACAGCCCGGACCACCCTCCGGGCTGTTTTTACTTAAATTTGCGGCAAGGACATCCTTACAGCTATAATACGAAAAGCCGGAACGGGACTATAAATTTCACTGTTCCCGCTTGCGCCCGACCGAACGACAACAGCACTAGGAAGAAAAAATGGACACACAACAGAAAGAAATACTCAGCAAAGTGCCGGAAGTGACCCTGGTCTTCTGGATAATAAAGATATTCGCCACCACGCTTGGCGAGACGGGCGGGGACGCAGTGTCCATGTCGATGAACCTCGGCTATCTGGTGGGCACGGCCATCTTTGCGGTAATATTTATCGCCGCGGTCACGGCTCAGATCTCCGCGAAGAAGTTCCACCCCGTCATGTATTGGACGACGATCATCGCGACCACGACCGTGGGAACGACGATGGCGGATTTCGCGGACCGGTCCCTTGGCATCGGCTACCCTGGCGGAACTACGATCTTATTTATTTTATTAATGTCGTCCTTATTTATTTGGCACCGCGCTCTCGGGTCCATCTCGGTCGAAACAGTGAATTCGCCGAGATCGGAAATGTTCTATTGGGTGACGATCATGTTCTCGCAGACCCTGGGCACGGCGCTGGGCGATTGGGCGGCGGATACGGCCGGTCTTGGGTACGGCGGAGGCGCGCTGCTGTTCGGCGCGCTGCTGGCGGCGGTGGCGGCGGCGTACTACCGGACGAAAATATCCCGCACGGCGCTGTTCTGGGCGGCGTTCATCCTTACCCGTCCCCTCGGAGCCGTAGTAGGCGACTTTCTTGACAAACCCATAAGCCAGGGCGGTTTGAACTTAAGCCGGTACTCGGCCTCGGCGACCCTTCTCACGCTGATCGCGCTGTGCATCATCGTCTTTTCGCATAAACCGGCAAAACAAGCGCATTGAACGCAAAAGGTACCAGGAGAATTTTCCCTAGTTTATTGGTTTTTAGTTTTTGAGTTTGTTTGCGTCTTGTTTAATAAGATATACTGTAGAAACTTTGGTTCTTCAGGCAACAGGGGAATACCGACGACGCCAAGAAAGGTTGCGGTCTATTCGGTTGGGGAGATCAATGAAATTATATAAATGCCGTTTAATTCCTTTAATTCTGACCGTATTTATCGCATTCTCTACCACAAAAGCTTTTTCCCAGGACAAATCCGCTTCTCCGGCGTCTGAAGCCACCGCGGCGGTCTGGGACCTGGAAAATTTAAGCAAGAGCACTATTTCCGATGAAACGATAATAGCGTTAACACAGCATATACGCATTAAGGTTTTTAGCATCCTGCCCGATTACCGCTGGATTGAGCGCGGGCGCATTAAGGAAGTGCTTGACGAGCAGAAATTCCAGGCCTCCGGCTGCACCGATCAAAGCTGCGCCGTGGAGATGGGCCAGCTTTTGGGCGCGCGCAAGATGGTAACCGGCAGCCTGAGCAAGACCGGCAGCACTTACAATCTTACCCTTAGCGTAATTGATATTGAAACGGGCCTTGTTGACAAAAACGCCAGTGAGATCTGTTCGGATTGCACCGAAAGCCAGCTTTACCAGTTGGCCGAGAAAACCGTGCTTGCCCTGTCCGGCAGGTCCTCGCCGCAGATAAAGCCCGTAAAACCCGCGTATACCGGACCGTTGGTGAAAAAAGGACGCATAAACCTTGATATAAATTTTCCTGGCGCGGGATTTAGGTATTTTTTATCCGATAAGACGGCAGTGGAGGCCAGAGGACAGTTCGAGACGGTATCCGCGAAAGTTCCGGGCGTGGACAATAATAACAAAGGCACTGCTGTCAGAGTATACGAGGCACGGATATACCGCTATACAGCAAGTTCAAGAAGTGCTCTCCAACCTTACTTTTGCCTGGAAGGGGATTATATAAACTTTAACAGTACTTATAGCGATGGCAAAGGTTACGCAACCGGAATATTTGGCGGCATCGAATATTTTTTGGGCAGGGGATTTTCAGTGCAGACCGATATCGGCGCAACATATATTGAAATTAAAGATACGAATACCGCATTTACGGATTCCGGAATCGACTATATTATGAACTTCGGTATAAATATTTACTTAAATAAGTGAGGTTATCTATGAAAGAATTTATCATAATTCTGCCGCTATGTCTGGCCATGACGCATTCCGCATACGCGGGTTTCAGTATTGGCATGCCGGGCGCCGTTATAAAGCATGTTGAAAAACTTGACGCTAAAATAAAGAAAACGAAGCCGGGAGGAGTAATGGTCCTCGTTCCGGGAAATTTATCTTTGGGGACAAACGATTTTTATGTTATGGAATATGAAGCATCGAATGTTGGCGGTGAAGCGTTCTCAAGATATAACGAAAATCCCTGGGTAAATATTAATCTTCCAGGGGCCATTGCGGCTTGTGCGGCTATTGGCGCCGGCTCTCATCTTCTTACGATCGCGGAAGCGCAGACAATCAATAGGAACATTGAAGCCCAGGCCGCCAACTGGGCTAATGGCGTAATTGGCAGCCTGGTTTCTGCCGGTGGCGGTTTAAAGCGCGGCAATGTCGGGCTAAATGATAGCGCGAGTACTAGTGTGGGCGGTCCTCAAGGTGCTAATTCAGGCAGAGGTACGTCAGCAATACTCGTCCTATCCAATGGTGGAGTACTGTGGGACTGGTCAGGGAATGCATGGGAATGGGTTTACGGGGCGGGTTCGAATGGCTCCTTGGGCGTACCTAATGGGGTTACTTTTAGTGCCAGTGCTTTGATAGATTGGAATTCCGCGACACTAAATGAAGAACGGCCGATTTTTGGGCCTTCAAACATCAGTTGGACCAGCAATAACGGAATAGGGAAATATCTCTGCGGAGGCACAACCAATGGCGTAGTCCGTGGCGGTTCCTACAACCACGGCGTGAATGCCGGAGTATTCGCGATCAATGCGAATATCCCAACATCCTACACCGCCGCAGATGTCGGATTCCGCTGCGCCAGGCCAAAATAAAATTAAACTATTTCAGCAGGCCTTCCAGGCTGTCCGCAATTGCGGAATAGCCTTTATCTTCTTTCTTCGTCACATACACCGCTTTACAATCGCCGTCGATAAGCACCGTTTGCGGGATAGCGCTGAAGCCGTAGTTGGAAAGCGTTTTCCTATACATGTCCGTCAGCACGGGAAGATTTATTTTCTTCTTCTTGAAAAAAGCGGGCAGCGCCTCTTCGGGCGTGGTGTCAATGCTGATAAGGAAAGTTTCCAGCCCTTTGGGGGCATATTTTCCGGCCAGGGCCTGAAGCTCGTCAAGCTGGGCCACGCAGGGCGCGCAAGTTGTGGCGAAAAAATCCAGCAGCACGGCTTTCACGGCCGGGTTTTTTTTATTTTTCCCGCAAGAGTGTTTAAGAAAAACAAAATTCCCCCCAAATTTCCTGAGCGCGAACATGGGAACCATGTCGCCCGCTTTAACCGGCTCTTTTACGGCAGATGCGGGTGCGGCCGCTTTTTTGGACATAGCCTGCTTCGCGGAGGTGTCCGGCTGCTGTGCGGAGGCGCGAAGAGGAAACAGAAGAACCAGGGAGATAGCGAAATGGGATATTGGTGTCATTGAGTCTATTATACAGCATTTCTAAAACATGATTTTGATTAAAGTTACTTTATGCGGCAAAATATTAGCGGGGTTTTTTCTTACGGTGTATTTTCCCCTTTTGGCTTTGTTCCTAATGCGTCCAATACAAGCCTCCGGGTCAGGAGTTCCGGAAGCAGAACGGCGGGCCCGCCTTTTGGATGTACCACGTATAGCGGCACACCGTTGCGCCCATATCTCGAAAGTTCCACTTCTATGTTCTTATCGCGGCTGGTCCAATCGGCGCGGAAGGCGGAAACATCGTTCCGCAAGAGCGCGGCGCGCACTTCCGGAGCGGCGAGAACGGTACGCTCGTTGACCTGGCATGTCAGACACCAGGCGGCGGTAAAATCTATGATCACGGTCCTCCCTTCGGAGCGGGCCTGCGCCGCCGCTTCCGGCGACCAGGGCCGCCAGACGGCGTCCTGTGGCGCGGGATTAACCGCGAGAAGCTGCCAGAGGACCCACATAAGCCAGATAGCGGTTGCGAACATCGGCAGCGCCAGGAGTTTTTTAAGCGCGACCATCCAGTTGCCGGGCCGCGGCAGAAACCTTATCAGCGCCGGACAGGAAGAAATGCAGGCATACGGCGCGGCGGTCCCGAGTCCAAGCGCTCCGAAAATTAGAAGGAGCTCGCCCGCGGGACGCGTTACCGCCCAGCCTATTGTGGCGCCCATGAACGGGGCCGTGCACGGCGCGCCGGCGGTCATAGTGAAAACGCCGGAAAAGAACGCGCCAAGCCTGCCCTCGCGCGCGGAAAGGGATGAGCCGACGCCTATACATCTGGCGCCGAATTCAAACACACCAAGCAGGCACAATCCGGCGAAAATAAACAGCACCGCGAGGGCTGCCACCAGCCACGGCGACTGGAACTGGGTACCCCAGCCGATGCTTTGCCCGGCGCGGCGCGCCGCTATCAATGTCACTGCCAGGGCTTCACAACTCAATACCACTCCCGCGGCGTATGCCAGGCCCTCGTAGCGGAACTGCGACGGGTGCCGGCCTTTCAGACTTAATAGTCCCAACGCCTTGAAAGTCAGTATAGGGAACACGCAGGGCATCAGGTTCAGCAGCAGCCCGCCGACAAAAGCGAGAATAAGGAAGCGCATCGCCGCGCTGCCGGCGCGCGCGGGAACGGAGATATGCGCCGGAGGGAGACCGGGGCGGAGCAGCACTCCTTCCACCAGCACAGGCAGTTCAGCGCCTATGGCCGGTTTTAAGATTATTTCCGTTTCCAAAGAACTTACGCTAACGGCCGAACGGGCATTGTTAAATGTGTCGGGCTCCGCCGCAAAGAATTCGGCTAGCGGATAGCGGCCATTCAGCCTCAGACGAATACTGTTCCCCTCGCGCAAAGCCGAGATTATAGCGCCGGGATCGGGGCGCGGGACCCTTGCGAACGAAGCCTCGATAGCGGCGCCATCGGCCTTGTTCGCGCGCGAAATTTCGCCGACTTCCGTAGTGAGCGCCAATACGGCGCCTCCGAGCCGGCATTCTTCGCGGCATTCCATCCATTCGGCTTTAGCTCTTAGACCGGCACGCGTTCCTGCCCGCGCGTCCCTGGGCACGGTAAGCGTAAGCGGCAGAATGACCTCGTCATTATAGCCGAAGCTAGTCAGCGGCGGGAATTCTATACGGGCAGGTGCGGGCCATTCCAGGGCAGAGGCTTTCCATCCCGCAGGCAGCTGCCAGGCCAGTGTGGGAGAGAGCCCCGCGTCTCCCGGATTACGCCAATACACATGCCAGCCGTCTCGCAGTTTAAGCTTCAGTCCGGCGGGAAAAAGCTCGCCCGGTCTAGCGGCGGCGCGCGAGGAGATGAGCGAAGCTTCAACGTGCCCGGCGCAAGCAGGCCGGACGGACGCCGTCAAAAGGGCGGCAAGAGCGAGCCCTGCTAGTTTAAGATCTGCTATCGTATTACGACCTCATGCATAGTGTGCCGAAAATCGGAGGCAGTATCATCAGAGAGGATAGATTTGAAGTTTCTTAATGGGCCGTCCGGCAGAGCCGGCAAGTTCCTCTTTACTACGACCGCAAGCAGCTCGGACTCCTCCCGGCTGCCGTGCTTATATTATTCCGCGCTTTGATCATCCCGCGGGGCGATGTCCGAACGGAGGCGCTCTATCTCGCGCTTTAATTCGCCTATCTCGTCAGCTTCGCGTTGCTCGTCGTCTTTCAGGAAAAGGCTGGCGGCGTAGCCTGTAAAGATCCCAAACAGCACCATGCCTGCGACGACCAACAGGTAGTGTATGGCTTTGCCCTCAGGTGTAACGGGGTAGCGCCCCATATAGTCGATGTTCGCCATGGTGTAGAACGCCCACCACAACCCGTCGCCGGAGGTCGTGATATTCGCGCCGGGAACGTTCTCGAAAGTAAGAATGGCGATAGAAGAGAAGAGCGCGATGAGGAAAGCCGCGATGACCGCCGTGCCGACCGTCGCACGGCTCCTGTTCCGGTACAGGCAGCCGAGGAAAAGCTTGACCGATCTGAAAGCCCGCAGCACCCTCAGCAGGCGTATGATCCGCACGACACGCCCCCAGCGCAGGATCTCTACGGCGGGGATGCTGGAGACCAGGTCTATCCAGCCCCAGCGCAGGAACCGCGCCTTGCTTTCGGCCCGGAACAAGCGATAGAAGAAATCCCCGATAAAAACGAAACAGATCAGCGTGTCGATGCGGTCAAGGAGGGCGTCCAGTTCCGGCGGCAGCCTGAAGAAGGTCTGGGCCATGATGGCCCCCAGCGCGAAGAAAGAGAGAAAAAGCACCAGCACCTGGAACAGGTCCGCCTCTTCATTCTCACCGCAGGACTGAGCCGTATTTTTGGGCATGGTTATTCTATGGCCGCTTCAGGATGACGTAATCTGTTCGCGCCGCAATTCACTTTCGCACAGGCCGCCGCGGCCCGTTTCTAAAATCTGCAAATGCGGGGGCCGGCCGGTATACCGCTATAATACAAAATACCGGCAGACGGTAGAAATTGTAATGATACTGGAAAAACTGCGCGGGGATTTGTCAGTTAAAGGCGATAAAATTTATCTGTTTCCCTGTGTCCATGTCGACAATAAGCCATGAAGGCAGCCTGTTAACCACCGAATTTTTGGAATAATAGATATACAGCGCGCGTTTACCGATATATTTCCGCATCTGCGCGTAATCCCCGGCCCCGGAGTCGAGATCTCCTTCTTTAACGGTCTGTATCTCAAATCTGTCGATCCCGCCCTCTTTCAGTTCGGGGTTTTGTTTGGCCGGGGACAGCGTTTTTTTATTTATTTCCCACAGCACCTTGCCGGCTTTTACGGCGAACACATAATAAGGCCGGTCCGCCGTGTTGGGCGCCTTATAAGTCATCCCGCCCGAGGTCAAAATCCTGCCCTTCTCTTGCATAGCAGCTCCCGTTCTTTTCGCTTTATTCGGTTTATTGTCCGCCGGATAAACCCGCCCCGCGCTCCCGGCCATCGGCACCGTGGCCGAGATAAAGACAAGGCACGCTATTTTTCTAAAGCTGTTTTTCATACGAGTTCCGTGAAACGGATTCACCGGGCTCGCCCGGCGGTCTTGCGGCTGCCTTTCCCCCTCTTACCGGCGGGACCAATTGGAAGAGTCCGAGCGCTGGCGCTCTCCGAGAAAACCGAGCAGGCTGAGATGTTCGACCACCACCGACGGCAGGAGCTTCCCCACTATCAGATGATTGCCGGTGGCCCTGCCGAACACCATGAGGGCGTTGGTGCTGCAGGAGTTGAAGAAAGTGTTGTACTTTTCGCCGCTGTGGTCCCTGACGGCCTCGGTTATGGCCTCGTCCAACAGGCGCAGTTTCTCGGCGCGGCTGAGCTTCATGGGGTAAACGTCCACATAAAGGCCGTCATGCCCCACGGCGGTCTCCAGGAAGCCGTGCCACTCCACCAGATTCCAGACCAGGGGGTACTTGCCGCTTACTCCGCAGCCGAAGGGCGAATACACCTCGCCCTTCTTCTTCCAGGGCAGGGCCTCGATCACTAGCTTAGTCCCGTCCTTGAAACTGAACATAAGAAAATTGTGCCCGACGCCTCCGGACCTGAAGCCAAAGTAAGCCTCGTCCAGCTGGCTGTCCTCTATCTTCAGTTCCCGCCAGGAGTAAACGTCGGTTGCGGGGTTCCGCTCGAACCGCACCCCGCTCAGCACGCGCACGCCGCCGGCATTGTAGAGCTGCGTTGCGGGCTTGCGGTCCTGCTCATAGTCGGGATAGGTCTCGACCAGCGATGGTGCCGGAGCGGATATAGTCGGGAGAAAGGCTGCGGGAACGGACAGCAAGCCCTCCAGAGCGGAGGGCTGGGCGTACGCCGAAGCCGTGAACAGCTGCAAAGAAAGGATAAGAAGGCACTGCCGCAGGGACCGGGTGGGTAATCTCATACTCATACTATACAACTTCATTCCCCGTATGAAATGAGGCTTCGGCCCTATACCGCGGCAGTCTTTGGTCCTACGGCCCCATAAAGAAAAAAACGCCCTCTCCCGTGGGAAAAGCCCCCTGGCATCAAATATACCGCTTTTATTTCGCCGAAGGATACAGGCCTTCCCGTCCCCGCAGGTCCAGCAGCTCGAACATCCTTTCCGGCTTCATGCCATCCGCGGCGACAACCTCGGCCAGACGGCTTTTATCCGCAAAGCTGCGCTTTATGCGCTGACGCCTTTCCGGTTCATTAAAATAGGCGTCTATCCCTTTGTTAATGGCGTCCAACTCTCCGGCCTACTCACCTATACCGGGCAGAGGCCTGAACGCGGTATAGGGCAAAAAGGTTCCAGGAGACTTTTTCCTCCGGCATAGGACCTTTGGGCAAATATACGTTCCCCATTAGCACTGGCGGCCCGCCCGCGCCTCAGGTACAATCTAATATAGGTTACGCAGGGCATTTTTCAGCACTGCTCAGTTAAAAGGAACGTAACGCTCCAGGAAAGGAAAACACTATGAAACGCCTGATATCCGCGCTTTTTTTGACCGTGATACTCTCCGCCGCCGGGGCCGGCGCCCGCGCCGAAGGGTCGCCTAAGTCGGCCGCCCTCGCCTCGCTTCTTGACACTTCCGGGACCCAAGCCCTCTCAGATAACATTGTACCCGTACCGGCAAGGGCCTACGCCTATTCCGCGGACGAAATGGCCTCCACCACGCGCGGCGTCTCGGGCGTGGCTGAGCTCATCAGCGGCCTGCGCGCCGCGCAACGCTCCTGTATCAAGGGCACTTCCTACAACGCCGAGTGCGTGGACACTGCCACAAATAAAGCCGTCTCCGCCATTCCCTTTCTTTTCAGACCCGCCGCAACCCCGTACGTGAACAGGATCAAGGGCTGCAAGACCAGCGACCCCGCCCTTTATAGCCGCGCCTGCGTGGACACCGTCGTAAAAGACATCATCGCGGCCGTACAGTAGCCTATTTAATTCGGAATTATATTTACTGTCCTCGGAATTTCCACATAATTCGTATTCTACCAAACAAAAACCGCCGGACTTCCCCGGCGGTCCTGCATGCCGCAGCGTTCCGGATCGCCTCCTACTTGCCGGCGAAGGCCGCCCCTACCAGCCTGGCCAGGCGGGTGGAAAGGTTCGGGTAGCGCTTGCGCAGTTTTTCGATGTACTTCTCTCCTAATGGGGTCAATTCCCATGTGCTCGCGTTATAGAGCTGGTCCTTCCGGGCCTTCGGGGTGCGCACGACCTCCAGGAGGGTGGAGTACACGAGGCGTTCTTCCAGCGCGTCCCTTTTGCCCTCGCAGCTATCGGCCGAGGAGCACTTGAGCATCAGGTAATGGCCGGAGTCATCCATCCGGCCCAGCGCGAAGGCCACGGCGCCCGGGAAGTAGCGGTTAGGCTCGGCCGATTCGATCTCCCTGTTGTGCAGCCTGAACTCTTCCATGAATCCCGATGAAACGATGTCCCAGTTAAACGCAGGTATTTCCTTTAAGTCGGACGCTTTGGACGCGGTCCGTGATCTATTGGCGGCATCGGCCGGGACCGTAATGGAGAGCAGCAGACCGGAAAAAAGCACAAGGAACAGTATCTGTAGTCGCATGAATTTTAGTTTAAGCTATATAAAAGCCGCCTGTCAACCAGCCCCGGGGCCACCCCTGTCCGGCTAATACGCACGCCAACAAAAGTCCCGGCAGACTTTCCCCCCGCGATCTAAAAGCTGCTGTTAAAATGCGGGATTCTATTGACGCGGCAAAAATCAGCAAGATCGGAAGCCGCGTCCATTTCCTGCGTCCATTTCCTGTTTTTTTACGCGCGGGAAATGCGATAATATCCTGCGATGATACATGAGATGCTTAACCACGCCGCTTTCGCCTTCCTGGCCCTTTTTCCGATCCTCAACCCGCCAGCCATGTCGCCGATCTTCCTCGACATGACCTCCGCCTGGCCCCGGGCGACAGGCACCGCCTGGCCGGCCTTATCGGCAAGTACACGTTCATCTTCCTGCTCACGGTGCTGGTCGCCGGCGGATGGCTGCTCAAGATCTTCGGCATCTCCGTCCCCGTTATCCGCATCGCAGGCGGCCTGCTGCTGTTCAACACCGCCTGGAACATGCTGAACAACGCGCCTAAGTTCTCGAAGGAGGAACAGGAGGAACTTAAATCGAAGATGACCTCGCGCGCCTTCTTCCCGATGACCATGCCTGTCACCACGGGCCCCGGCTCTATCGCCGTCACCCTTACCATGGTCCCGGCCGGGGCTCTGCTCGAACCCGCCACCTGGTTCACCTTCGCGGGCATCTCGTGCGGGATAGCGGCGGCCGCAGCCGGCGTTTTCCTCTTCTACCGCTACAGCGAAGTGGTGATAAAGCGCCTCGGCCGGGCGGGCGAACAGACCATCTCTAAGATCTCGGCCTTCATCCTGCTCGCCATCGGCGTACAGATCGTTTGGGAAGGGATCCAGGGACTCCTGAAGATGTGAGCGACACAGGCCGCCGGTCCCTCTATAAAAAAAGGTACCGCCTGGTACTTTTTCCTATTTTCCCCCCCGCCCGTGATGAATAAAAGATAACATGATTGAGCCAGTACCACCCGGTTATTTGATATCGTGGGTTATCCCGGTTGCCCGGGACCTATCCACAAAATAACGGAGGTACTGGCTTGTGAATAATTCTAGCACAGTTGTGGGGTTGGATGTCCACAAGGACAGCATAGTAGCGGCAGTTTTACCTGCAAGAGCCGATAATATCAGTGAGACCATAAATATCGGCAACAGTTCTTTGGAAATCAAACGTCTGGTGGAGCGTATAACGCGGCGCGGTACGGCAGAATTTGTTTATGAAGCGGGCCCATGCGGTTATGAAATATGGCGTCAGATAACCGGGATGGGTGTTGCATGTTCTGTCATAGCGCCCGGCCTGACGCCAAGAAAACCCGGTGACCGAGTAAAGACGGACCGGCGTGACGCGGAAAACCTGGCCAGATACCACAGGGCGGGAGAACTGACGGAAGTTAATGTTCCGACACGGCAGGAAGAATCAGTCAGGGACTTATTGCGCGCGCGGGAGGATCTGTTGCAAGACAGGTTGCGCGCCCGGCACAGGGCGCGTAATTTTCTGCAGCGGCAGGCGCGCCAATATGGGAAGAAGCTCTGGGGAGTAAATCACGAGATCTGGCTAAAAGCGCAGAAGTTTGAATATCCCGCCTTAACCCAGACCTTTGAGACTTACCTGTGGAAGCTGGATGAGGCCAACGCCGGACTTGAGGAAATTGACCGGCTTATATTGGGATGGGCAGAAGGCGAAGAATACAAGGGCGCAGTTAAATGCTTGCGGTGTTTTAAAGGGATAGACACGCTGGGTGCGATAACAATATTGGCAGAAGCGCAGGATTTAATGCGCTTTGGAAACGCGCGTGGATTCATGAGTTATACAGGATTGGTGGGTTCAGAGTACAGTTCCGGAGAGCGTATAATAAGAGGAAGTATAACAAAGGCCGGCAACGCGCATATAAGACGGGTATTAGTGGAAAGCGCCTGGGCGTACCGGCACAGGAATGTAAGCAGTCCGGCACTGCTGGACAGACGCAAAGGGTGTCCGGTTGAAGTCGTAAAAATAGCGAGGAAAGCGCAAGACCGGCTGACAGGCAAGTTTTGGCGCATGGTGAGTAAAGGCAAGAAACAGCCGGTAATCGTGGTGGCAATAGCGCGGGAACTGGCGGGTTTTATTTGGAGTATGTCGAAGCACTTCCCCGCTAAAGCGGCTTAAGATTTGAGGATTTAATGACTAACGGCCTGGAGACGGAGCAACGGCAAGGAGAATCCTCGTGGCACCTTTGTGCGGCGAGAATCTTGCTATGCACGTAAAAAGATTGAGGAAGCTCCCGACGACTTGTAATCGTGCGTCCCTGTCAGCCTTCGAGCTGATAACACGCGTATATCAGTTTGATTCACCGTCGATAAACGCTTCGTTTCCAGGCCCGCGGTCACTTAATAATGGACTATGAAATAATCGGATTAGGCAGTAAATAATAATTGGGTACTTGACTGGCTCAATCATATCAGGTGCCTGGCGCACAGCTCAATGATCTCCTAAAGCAAAACCGCCGGACCTGGCCGGCGGTTTCGCATTACGTGTATACGTTCCTCTACTGCAGGGTGAGCTCGTCGCTCTTGATAAATCCCTCGCTCCAATTTCCGCCGGCGACTTCGGACTTGCGGACCTTGTAATAACTCCCGTCCTGGCCGGTTATTATCACTTTCTCGCCGTGGTTGAGCGTTGCCGCCGTGCCGGGGAAGAACCAGGTGGCTTTTTTCTTTACATCGGTGCCGTCCTTTGACACTACGCCGACCTTATTGGGGTTCGTCCTGGTATACATCTGGCGGAAATCACCTACGGGCTGACCCTTTTCCGAGAACGTCACGTTAAGAGCGTCCGCGTCCGGCGCGACCACATCATAGAGCTTGCCGATCTTGAAGCTCACCACGGCTTTCGCCCTGCCGCCCACGCCGTCGGCCTTCAGATCGGGCACGAGAGTTATCTCACCGCGCTCGCTCTTTACCGCTACGGCTACGACGTCCGACTTCTGGAAGCCGAAGTTCCGTATTTCGGCCGTCAGGATGATGTTCTCGCTCGCCTCGAACTGGCCGTTATTGTTCTCGTCGGAGAACGCGATGTTCACTACCTTCAGAACCGCGTTCTCGCTGTAATACTTGGTCGCCGCCGCGATACCGGACTGTTTGCCCGCATCGAAGGCGCCTGGATACACCTCGGCCGCCTTCTTCTCGTAGCCGGCCTTGTAGCCGAGCTTCGTCTGTTCGGCGCAGCCTGCCGCGAAACCTTCCTTCTGGCCGGCAGTCTGGCCGGCGCTCAAACCCTGAGCTCTCTGGTCGGCATACTCGTTCTTGCTGTATTGATCATAGTATTCGTTATACGTCGTGTTATACGCCGAGTTATAAGCGTCCTGGTAGCCCCTGTCTTTTCCTTCAGCGTAGCCGTTCCGGTAGCTGGCCGAGTACTGCGCGTCATAAGCCCGCCTGTACGCCATCTGGAAGCGCTCGGTATAGCCCTGCCGCTTGGCGTCCTCATACGCGCGCTGGAAGCTGTTGCGATAGCCTTCCTGATAAGCCTGCTGATAGGCCTGCTGCTCTTCGGGGGTAGAATAACCCATGCGTGCCAACTCTATAGGAAGGCCCTTCGTCGAGCGCATCGTCAGGCTTTTCGCGAAGAAGCCCCTCGCATCGAGGGAAGAGTTTTGAAGTTCTGCCTCGCGCTGACTGAAACCGGCCTGATAGCCCGCCTTCTGACCGTTCTGAGCCTCTATGACCGAAGCATCGGCCTGGCCATTCGCGTATCCCGCATTGTAGGAAGCGGCATCCTGCAGACCTGCCTGTTTCGCCGCGGCAAAGGCGGAGTTGTAACCGCTCGTATATCCTTCGTCATAGCAGCGCTTCTGGCCGGTCTGGGTGCCGTTAGCGGTTCCGGCGTTCTGTCCGTCCACGTTGCCTTTCTGTGTTCCGGCGGACTGATCGACGGTATAGCCGTCCTTATAGCCTGCCTGCCTGCCCGCGGCATCGCCTTCATGAGTGCCTCTATCGCGGCCTTCCCTTTCTCCGGCGTCAATGCCGTCCGAATAGCCTTTCTGCCGGCCTTCCCTGTCGCCCGTAGCTGCGCCATCCCTTAAGCCATCGTTGCGCGCATGAGTGGTATCCACCGGCGCCGGCGGCTGGGGCTGAGGTCCAGGCTGCGGACCGGGCTGAGGATGAGGACCAGGCAGGGGCTGCGGACCAGGTTGGGGTTGAGGACCTGGCTGCGGCTGGGGCTGAGGTTGAGGCCCGGGCTGAGGGTGCCAAGGCCCAGGTTGCGGACCGGGCTGACCGTGGTCATTACCGGGGCCGCCATGGTTGTCGCCGGGGCCGCCATGGTTGTCGCCGGGGCCGCCGTGGTTTCCGCCGGGCTGTCCAGGCTGCCACCCATTGGGCGGCGGATTACCATTAAAATCTTTCTGTTCCTGGATGATCTGCTGAAGAGCGTCGTTAACATCCGACAGCTGTATGACAGACCCTTCGGAGGCAAAGATCGCCCCCGAGGCTATCAGAAGAGAAGGCACCAGCGACATCGCGCAGAATGTTTTTTTCATTAACACACCCCTAATTTCCGGATTCCCGGAGAATCTATAAGATATTGTACCCAAACCCTCCATGTATAAATAGAGCAGAAAGTCCCGCTTTTGCACGCTAAATGGCGAACCGGACATAGGTCCTTTGCCCCAGCCGTGCTCTCCCAAAACAAAACCGCCGGGCTTTCCAGGCGGATTCATCTTCGCACAAATAACGGTTAAGCCGTAAGTTTATCTAATTCTATTTCTCATACAGCCGCCGCTCCTGGGTAGAATAACTGGAGGGCACTGGGGAATCTGCCTCATGTTCTTGAGTACCGTGTAAAAAGGTGCCAGGGCTCCTTTTTCCCAAGGAGACTTTTCCCTTTCAGCCTTTTACGGTCCGTTCCGCCTATTTCAAGTTGGTCCAATTCACTTCCTGGACCAGCTTTTTTTCAAAACTCATGGGCCAAACGCCGTAGTCCAGCAGCCCCACATCGGAAAGCTTCCGGCCTTTATATTCTTTAGGGGTCATCATGCGCATGCTGTATCTGGTGGAGCCGCCGCCGGCCGAACTCCAACTGCCGTAGATATGCGCCACCTGGAACCGGCTGCCGGCGGGCAGCACGCCCAGCACTATGTCCCCCATATGTGTCCTATACGGTAGTTCACGAGGCAGCTCGGACAAAGTCGGGGCCCCGGCCGCCCCTGGCAATCGCAGCCATAGAGTATCCGTGTCCATTTGGTAGATGATCATGTCGTTCCTGGTCTCAAAGACATGCCCAATTATACCCGAGAACTTCGGATCGGAAGAAATGTCTTTCAGCCCGGCGTCGCACCCCCCGAAGACCGCGCCCGCCAGCAGCAAGACCGCAAATTTATGTTTTATGCCCATATCCACAATTCTACAAAACAAAGCATCCAGTATTCCCCGGCTACTCCTAGTAAGAGTCAAAGGATCAAGAACCTGACCCCGGATCAGGCACCTGACGATCTATGCCCCATTGTCGCTGATTTTACAGCCGCTGGTTAGAGCCGGCGGTTTTTATTTTATTTGCGGCGGTGCGGGTTTGATAGAATATGCGTATGGGAAAAGATGAAACCGGAGACTGCGGGAAAAGTGCGGGGACAGGCGCGCTCAGACGGTTTGTCATCGTTTCGATGAGTGTCGCTTTCGTCCTGATGGCCGCAACTGGCATCGTCAAATTCCCGGAGCTGAAACGGTATTTTGTTTTTGTATATGACTTCATGCCGGCATCAAAGATCTCATTGATACATAACTGGAGCGGCATAGTTTCGGTTGTATTGGTCATTATCCATATGCTCATGAAATGGCGGGGATTAAAGGCGGCTTTTATTGGCGCGCCTGGTTCGGTCCTGAAGGGCAGGTATCTAATGCTCGGCGCAGTCCTTATCCTTGGCGGCGCCTTGTATCTTAACGCGAAGTACTCCGGCGGCGATAAGAAGCCGGTAACCCTCACGGCCGTTGAGGTGAAGGAATATAAGGGCGAAAAGCTTGGAGCGCGCGGCGATTTCCGCGAGAATTCCATTAATGGCCCGCAGCATGTGGAAAAGAACGGCTACGAACTGGTCATCTCCGGCCTGGTAGGGGCCCCGGCAAGATACAGTTATGATGACATCTTCAAATTGCCGGCATTTCAGAAGGTCGTCACCATCGACTGCGTGGAAGGCTGGAGCGTGAAGATACTGTGGGAGGGAGCGCTGGTAAAAGACCTGCTGAAAAAGGTTAAGATAAAACCGGAAGCCAAGACTATAATATTTTATGCGGCGGACGGTTATTCCACTTCTTTCCCGCTGGATTACGTTCTAAAGAACAATATCATCCTGGCCGGTAAAATGAACGGCATGGTCCTGACGCCCGAAAGAGGTTTCCCGTTCCAATTGGTCGCCGAGAATAAATGGGGCTATAAATGGATAAAATGGATAACCAAAATTGAACTATCAGGCGATACGAATTATAAGGGTTTCTGGGAAAAGCGCGGATATAACAACAATGGAGACCTCAACGGTTCAAAATTCGAACAATGAAGGCGGGACAGGCGGATGCGCATGAACCGCCGGTGGGCCACTGCGGTTTTGTTTTAGGATGAGACAAGAGCCTGTCGCGGCATAAGTACCGTGCAAAAAGGTGCCAGGTTTACGCAAAAGGAGCCTTTTCCTGTGCTACTGATTTAGTTGGATACATCGATTTTTTTGCCGTAACTATAGAAGTCCACCATGCCAGCGGCATAATTCCTACAGTCTAAATCTCTAGGCAAAGCAACACTAAAAGGGGCTTTTTGAATTTCTTTTGTCGAGGGCTTGTCTCCTAATGATGCACCCCATTCGAAGTAGTTAACTATTCCATAACCACCTTCGTAACTGCCATCGGGATTGCCAACAATACTCTTAACAACATCTATAACGGAAGTTCTTATTCCGTGTCCCATATCCAATCCACCCTGTTCGTAAATCTGATTGTGGATTTCCTTTGCTTTTGCACGCCACGGATTCCTCTGCGCTTCTTGTTGTTTCTTTTCCTCGGCAAGACGCCGCACCTCAATCTTATCTAATTCAATTTTCACTTCTGATAATCTCTGTTTTGCAGAAGATACTAACAGGTTTGCGGGGTATTTAGAAATAACTGTCTCAAATTCTGATTTAGCAGTTGGAAAATCACTCGCTTTAATTTTATCCAGTCCTGTCTGGTAATGGTAGTCTGCCGTTTCCTTGAGCTTTGAATTTTCAGACTCAAGGGTTGCAACCTTTTCTTTAAGTTGACTGTTTTCCATTTTGAGACTCTCCAATTCTTTGCCATGACACCCTAAGAAAGAAAAAAGAGCCGCACAAACTAACACTATTGGAATTTTTTTCATGATATTATCCCCATTATTCCAAGATATGGTACCATACATGACTCCACTAATCCAGATGCGACTTCAAAAAGCCGGATTAGGCATATTTTTTTGGTGTGAAGCAGTGAAAAATGCGTTTTAAAACGTGCAGTGGTAGAAGCAATGACAAATCAGCAGGAATTCTAATTCTAGTTTTGAGATAGCCTCCTATCCAAAATATATCTATAACCAGGCTTTCTGCTCAAGGAAACTAGATACGGTAGCTTTATCAAAAATATCAAACTCAGCTTGTCTGATTGGATATTTTCCGAGAGTGCAAAAGAAAAAGTAGCAAATGCGCGGGCCAGAGGAGTTTGGCTTCTTTAATAGTTCAAGCATCGGCTTGAATTTCTGCATTAATCTTTTAAATGTAACAGAATCTTCTGAACTTAAGATGTGAAACCACAAAGACGGGATTGGCTCGCCATAGAATTTAACCATATCCTTTAAGATGTGGTCTGGAGGGCAGTTCTTGTGTTTAAACTCTATATTTAGGATTTTTTTGAACCCTTTGTTTTCAGCAGTATAAAGACTTAAATCAGATCTTGCACTCTTCCCTTTGGGGTCAATGCGCTTCTGTTCTCCGTTTTTAAAGATATACTTGTTTTCAGTGGGAGTTTCAATTGAGTAAAAATACCTACCTTTACTGGTTTCTAAGGCATGGATAAAGAGAACTCTAGCTTCCTGTTCACTAACTCGCATTATATTATCGTCATGTTGCTGATCCTTCTTCGGAAAAATTATCTTAGGACAGTCTTCATTTTTTTGTTTAGCACCAAAAAACTCCACTTTATTGAGTGTTTTCGCAACTTCTTCGCATATCGTCTTGATTTCTGCCGGTATCCCCATAGTTTAATCCACCTCTTAACTTTGCAGAAAGTAATTAATTACCTTTAACATAAACATTCTAGCAAATGATTTCCGATTCTGACTTCTAGGTTGTGAGGGAGGGTCATTCCGCCGTACCATGAGAGGGCGGGGTCAGGGATATTAATATCAAGAAAGCGCCGGAAAATAATCCCTGGAAGCATAACCCGCATAGTATTTCACGGAGGGGCGGTGAGGGTATGGGTTTGGCGGGCCTTCGCGCAGGGCGAGGCTTACGTAAGCGCCGAGCCCGAGCGGGAGCGCGTCCACGGTGTGGACGATAGCGTGCCCGACGAACCCATACCCTCACCGCCCCGACTGGGCATCTCGCGACTCTTTAGCCAAAGCCAATCAGCCGGCGTTTCCATCTTTCGTCTTGCTAATAAGGCTATAACCTTTATTTATGCCCTCGATTCTTGCCCAAACGGTCTTATTTTGTTAGATTCTATAAAAGGGCTTCCACACACTCCGGAGGATACATGACTACCGATACCGCCACAGCAACAACTATCAGGAAAACAGCTTTAAACCAGACCATGAGAAAAGCCGGGGGCAAAATGGTCGACTTCCACGGCTGGGAACTCCCCATCCAGTTCGAGGGCATCCTCAAAGAACACGCCGCCGTCCGCAACTCCGCCGGCATCTTCGACGTCTCCCACATGGGCCAGGTCTTCGTGACCGGCGCCGACAGCTTCAAGCTCCTCCAGACCACCAACGCCAACGACCTGCGCAAGGCCACCGTCGGCAAAGGCGTCTACTCCCACCTCCTTAACGAAAAAGGCGGCCTGGTGGACGACATCATAGCCTTCTGCCTCGCCCTCAACCGCTACCTGGTCATAGTCAATGCCACCACCAGCACCAAAGATTACAACTGGCTGAAGGCGAAAGGCGCCAAGATGAACGTAAAGGTAGAGAACAAGAGCGACGATTACTCCATGGTGGCCGTCCAGGGCCCCGACGTCCCCAAAATGATGGAGATCTTCGCCCCCGAAGCCACCAAGCTCCCCCGCTTCGGCATCGTAGAAAAGAAAATTTTCGGCGCGGACTGCTTCATCAGCCGCACCGGCTACACCGGCGAGGACGGCTTTGAGATAACCGCGCCCCACGCCGTGATAGTGGACGTCTGGAACAAGATGATGGAGCTTGGTAAGCCTTACAACATCGTCCCCTGCGGCCTCGGCGCGCGCGACACGCTGCGCCTGGAATCCGGCTACCTGCTTTACGGCCAGGACGTGGACGACGACCACACTACCTACGAATCCAATTACGGCTGGGTGGTCTGCCTGGACAAGGGCAATTTCACCGCCAAAGATATTTTGGTCAAACAGAAAGCCGAAGGACTCAAGCGCAAGCTGACCGGCCTGACGCTCACAGGCGGCGGCGTGCCCCGGCCCGGCTGCAAAGTTTTCAAGGACGGCAAAGAGCTGGGCGAACTGGCCAGCGCCACCTATTCCCCCACCCTCAAGAAAGGGATAGGCGTGGGCTACATGTCCGACCCGAACCTCAAAGCCGGCGAAGCTCTGGAAGTGGAGATCCACGGCAAGCGCGTCCCCGCGCAAGTCACCAAGGTCCCCTTCCATAAGGGAACAGCCTTTACTTTTAAGTTGTAAGCAGTAAGCAGCTAGTAAGTGACAGATACCTCTCTGTTAAAGAGATTTCCGCTTCGGGGGGTTCAGCGCAGCGACCCAGCGAAGCGCAGGGAGCAAGCGACGATGAAACGGGGGGCAGAGCCCCCCTTGTGGAGCACCGGGCGCCACCTTATAAAGCCCGGCGGTCATCCGCCCCGCGCATGTAGTAAAGCGCGGGGTGCGACAAAGAAGGAGAAGATAACATATGCCTAAACAGGAAGAAGTGAAATATACCAAGACGCATGAATGGATTTATGTAGAGGGCTCCGAAGCCACCGTCGGCCTTTCCGACCACGCCCAGCACGAGATGGGCGACATCGTGTTCGTGGAGTTGCCGAAGCCCGCCCAGAACGTAGAAAAAGAAAAGCCCTGCGCCGTAGTGGAATCGGTGAAGTCGGCTTTCGACATCTACGCGCCCGTTTCCGGCCAGGTCTCGGCCCTGAATGACGCCGTGACCACCGACCCCGCGCTTATCAACCAGTCCCCCATGGACAAAGCGTGGCTCTTCAAGATAAAGCTCTCCAACGCCGATCAGGTAAAGGACCTGATGGACTGGACCGCCTACCAGGAATTCGTAAAACAGGCAGCGCATTAAAAATAGCAAATCGTGAATCGTAAATCGTAAATAGTTGCGGAATGATGCGATTTATTACAACTGCTTACCACGGAGACACAGAAAACACGGAGGTCACAGAGAGCAACTTTGGAGAAGATTGATTAGGATGTTTTAATAATTATCTCCGTGTTTCTCCGTGGCCTCCGCGTCCTGTTAGATACTGTTGAATTGTGTCGCTTCGCTCCACCCTGTGTTTTTTCTTATAGTTGAGTAGTTCTGCTTTTTCATTACTCACGTTTCCGAACTAAGGAGCCCCTCATGTTCATCGCCAACACTCAAAAAGACCGCGAGGAGATGCTTAAGGCCATCGGCGTGTCCTCGGTAAAAGACCTGCTGAAACAAGTTCCTTCAAAATTCCTCTATCCCGCCTTCGACCTGCCCGAGGCCTCTCTCGACGAGCAGCAGACAGCTCGTCGCATGAAAACCCTCGCGGACGCGAATACCGCCCCCTTAAGCTTCCTCGGCGCCGGCGCTTACGAGCGCTATATTCCCGCGGCGGTAAAAGCCCTTATCTCAAGGGGCGAATACCTTACTGCCTACACTCCTTACCAGCCCGAATCCAGCCAGGGCATCCTCCAGACCATTTACGAGTACCAGAGCTCGGTCTGCGCCCTTTACGCCATGGACTGCGCAAACGCCTCGATGTACGACGGGGCCAGCGCTTTCGGCGAGGCCGTGCGCGCCGCTGTGCGCATCACCTGCAAAAAGAAAGTGCTCTGCCAGGAAACGCTCAACCCGCAGTATCTGCAGACGCTGAAGACCTATTTCGCGAATTCCCACGACTACCTATTCGTAACCATCCCATCCAAGAACGGCCTGGTGGATATGGACAAGCTGGCCGCTCTGCTCGGGACCGACACGGCCTGCGTGGCGCTCCAGACCCCGAACTTCTTCGGCCTGCTGGAAGACGCGCCCAAAATTTCGGAACTTGCGCATAAAGCCGGAGCGCTGGTGGTAGCCGCGGCCGACCCGGTCAGCCTGGGCCTGTTCATCCCCCCGGGCGAATACGGCGCGGACTTCGCCGTGGGCGAAGGCCAGAGCCTCGGGCTGCCGCTGAGCTACGGCGGGCCTTACCTCGGCATCTTCGCCTGCAAAAAAGAATATGTGCGCCAGATGCCCGGCAGGATAGCGGGCATGACCAAGGACAAGGACGGCAAGCGCGGCTTCGTGCTTACCCTCCAGGCCAGGGAACAGCACATACGGCGCGACAAAGCCGCCTCCAATATCTGTTCCAACGAGGCCCTCTGCGCTTTAAGCGCCACCATTTATCTGGCGCTGCTCGGCCCGGAAGGCCTTAAGGAGTTGGCCCGGACGAACGCGGGAGCCGCGGCTTTCGCGGCGAAGAAGCTCGCCGGAATAAAAGGCGCGGCGCTGAAATTCAAAGGCGCGTTCTTCAACGAGTTCGTGCTCGACGTCAAAGGGGACGCCGCCGCGCTCAGGGAAAAAGTGCTGGCCAAAGACCATATCGACATCGGCCTGCCGCTGAAAGACCTTTACCCCGCCCTCGGCCCCGGAGCGCTACTGGTCTGCGCCACCGAGACCAAGACCGAAGCCGACCTGCTCAGACTTGAGAAAGCGATAAGAGAGGCCATATGAACGATATAACCAAACTCGACAACCGCTTAAGCATAGAAAGATCCGACCCCGGCCGCCGCGCCGTAATGTTCAAGAACGAACTGGGCTCCGGAGACGCGATACCCGCCGGGCTGGCCAGGAAGACCGCCCCGAGGCTGCCCGAGCTTTCCGAGTTCGACGTGGTGCGCCATTACACGAAACTTTCGAAGATCAACTTCTCGATAGACACCAACTTCTATCCGCTGGGCTCCTGCACCATGAAGTACAACCCCAAGATAAACGAGGAAGTTGCGGCGCAGCCGGGGTTCGCGAACCTCCATCCGCTCTCCCACGACAAGGCTTCGCAGGGCACGCTGGAAATGCTCTACGACCTCGAAAAGCGCCTTTGCGCCTTGACGGGGCTGGACGCGTTCACCCTTCAGCCCGCCGCCGGCGCGCACAGCGAATTCACCGGCCTGCTGATAGCCAAGGCTTACTTCGCGAAGATCGGACAAAGCCAGCGAGTGGACATCATCTGCCCCGATTCGGCCCACGGCACCAACCCGGCCACGGCCTCCATGCTGGGCTTCAACGCCATCAATATCAAATCCGGCCCGGACGGACGCGTCGACCCCACAGATCTTAAAGCCCATCTAGGCGACAAGACGGCGGTGGTCATGCTCACCATCCCCAACACGCTGGGGATCTTCGAGTCCCGCATAGAAGAGATAGCCGAGATGGCCCACAAGGCCGGCGCGCTCGTCTATATGGACGGGGCCAACTTCAACGCTCTCATCGGCATAGTGAAACCCGGAGACCTGGGCGTGGACATTATGCACATCAACACGCATAAGACCTTCTCCACACCGCACGGCGGCGGCGGGCCCGGCGCGGGCGGCATCGGCGTAAAAAAACAACTGGAAAATTTTCTGCCCGTGCCCCGCGTGAAAAAGGACGGCGAAACCTACAGGACCGATTTCTGCTGCCCGGATTCCATCGGCAAGGTTAAGGCTTTTTTCGGCAATACGGGCGTGCTAACTCGCGCATACGCCTACCTGCTCATGCACTCTAAAAAAGAGCTGGCGGGGATAGCTGAGAACGCCGTCCTTAACGCCAATTACATGAAGAGCCGCCTACAGGACGTTTTCCCGGCGCACTCGGGCGACTACTGCATGCACGAATGCGTGCTCACACCTCCGGTGGCGCTGGCGGCCAAAGGCCTGAAGACCCTGGATATCGCCAAACGGCTGCTGGACTACGGCTTCCACGCGCCGACCATCTACTTTCCGCTGATCGTGCACGAAGCCATCATGATCGAGCCCACGGAAACCGAATCCAAGGAGACCATGGATGCCTTCATCGAGACCATGATGAAGATAAACGAAGAGGGCGCGGCAGACCCGCAGCTGCTCAAAGACGCGCCGCACACCATGCCCGTAAAGAGGCTGGACGAAGTGCTGGCCGCCAGGCAGCCGAATCTGAGATGGTGACAACTGCTAGGCGGCTAGACGGCTGGTCAGCTGGACTGCCAAAACTAATAAAGTCGCTGGACGGCCAGAACAGGAAAAATCGCCGGCTAGCCGATCAGCTTAACGGAAACGAGGAATATCCTAGTTAGGTAAACATCAGAAGCTCCTAGCCGTCTAGCAGTCTAGCTGCCTAGCCGCCAAGCTGTCCAGCCTTATTCTATGCCCGAAGGACTTATCATCGAAACGCATCCGTTCGACGCCTATGAGCAGATGGCGGCGGATGAAGTGCTTTGCGACGCGCTGCTTTCACAGCATACGCTGCGCTTTTACAACTGGAAAAGCCCCGGCATCACTTTCGGCTATTCACAGCGCATCCAGGCAGTGCGGGCCGGGCTCGGGCCGGAAAGGGCGGCTCTGCCGCTGGTGCGCCGGCCGACCGGCGGCGGCATCGTTTTCCATGAAAGCGACCTGACCTTCTCCTTCGTCTTCCACCAGCCCGGAGTTTACTTCGAGCCCGCGAAGACCTACGACCGCCTTCACCGCGCCATCACCGGCGGCTACGCGAGCGAAGGGGTCAGTTTCGAACTGCTTAATGAAAAGACCGCTGATTATAAAACCAATAACCCGGTGATGAACTGTTTCGCTAAGCCGGTAAATCTGGATATTTTGTATAATGGAAAAAAAGTCCTCGGCGGCGCCCTGCGCAAATTCGGGGACTATATGCTTTACCAGGCCTCTTTTCAGGCCCCGGACGCCAGAAGCGACGCGGCCTTTCACAGGAACATCATCATCAAGGCCCTTGGCGCGGAATTCGGGCTCTCGTGGCACAGCGTAGGATTTACGGAGCGGGAAGCGGACAAGGTCAAAACCCTCACGCTTTCCAAGTACGCAGCGAGGGAATGGAACGAAAGGATTTAACAACAGGTATAGGTGAAGGTATAGGTATAGTCAGAGAAAAGCGGATGATTTTCTTGCTATACCTTTACCTATACCTCAACCTGATTTTTGTAGGAGGCTTATATGATAGCATTCGTATTATGCAAACTGGTGGCAGGTCTGGAGCAGAAAGCCGTGCAGCAGATAAAGAGCGTGCGCGGCGTGAAAGACGTGTATCTGACCTTCGGCGGCTGGGACGCCATTCTGGTCACGGAGTCGGACACCATAGACAAGCTCAGCGCCCTCATAGTGCGCGAGGTCCGGGGAATACACGGCGTGCAGACTACGGAAACCCTGGTCACCACGAACTTATAGCGCAGGCCGGGCGGGCGAACTATTATTTGACAGGGTACGGGGGCCGTTAAAATGGAAAATCAGGACTTATCGAACCCAGCCGACAAACTCGTGCTGATAGTGGACGACGACTCGTCCGTCAGAGAGCTCCTGGAGTTCCTGATAAAGAAAGAGGGTTTTCAGCTGGATTCCGCCGCGGACGGAGAGGAAGCCCTGCGCAAATCCCGCGAGATCTCTCCCGACCTCATCCTTCTGGACCTCATGCTGCCCAAACTCGGCGGCTTTGAGATCCTGCGCGAGCTCCAGAGCGACGCGACCGCCGGCATTCCCATAGTCATCATAACCGGCCGCTACACCGAGCGCACGACCTCGGAGATGATAAAGCAGGAACCCAACGTCATAGAATTTATAGAGAAGCCGCTGAAGCCCCAGATCTTGATAGCGGCGATGCACAAGATCCTTAAGACCCGGCCATCGCCAAAAAAACACATCATCTGACCGGACCATCATCTTGAGACGCCTTACCCTGGCCCTGCTGATCTCACCGCTGACCGCAGCCGCGGCTTTCGCCACGGCCGCACTTGCCTGCTCCGCTCTTACGCGCCTCCAGGCGGCCCTGCCCCTTTTGATCGGAGCCGCCCTTTATTGTCCGCTCCACTTCTATCTGCCCAGGAACCGCTTCTTCTATGTACTGGCGCACGAGCTGAGCCACGCGCTCGCCGCCCTGGCCAGCGGGGTAAAAGTGAGAAAGATAAACGTCGGGAAAAAAGGCGGCTTCGTGACGATGAACGATTCCAACACCTTTATCTCGCTCGCCCCCTATTTCATCCCTTTCTACGCGCTCGCGGCTGGGCTCGCCTACGGGGTCGCGTCGTTTTTCCGGGACATGTCCCCCTACAGGCCTTTGTTCACTGGGGCGACTGGATTTTTCCTGGCTTTCCACCTGCTGAACACCGGAGACGTTCTGACAGGGCCCGTGCAGAGCGACCTGAAAAAAGCCGGGGGCATTTTCTTTTCGCTCTCTATGGTGCTGCTGCTCAACAGCCTGTGCCTGGCTCTCGCGCTCAAGCTCATCTTTCCGGACCTGATCTCGCTTAAAAGCTACGCGTCAGGCGTCTGGCGCGGCACCGGGGCCATAACCGGCTGGCTCTTCTCCGCCGTTTCATACCTCTTCAATACTGCTAGAATATATTTAGCCAAATGACCCAATCTAAAACGCGAAGAGTGTTAAAGCAGATCCTGCTGAGGATAATATTCCTCCCGCTGATCTTCGCGTTCCTCTTCCTTATTACCGGCACGATAATAGTCAAGATCATGTTCACGCCGCGGGACCTCGAGGCCATCGTCACCGACCAGCTGCAGGTGCTCTTTAAAAGGCCTGTGCAGATAGACTCAGCCAGGCTCTCTTTTACCGGCGAGATAAAGATCGCGGGGCTGAGAGTGATAGAGCCGGGGCCGCAGGCCATGAACTTCATCACCGCCGACAACATCTTCGCCACTTACCGCCTGGCGCCGCTTTTAAAACGCAATATAGTGATAGACAGCGTAGTGCTGCTCTCGCCAAAAGTAGAGCTCATAAAGACTTCGTCGGCCGCCTGGAACTTTTCGGACATATTGGAAGCGTATAAAAAGCCATCCGTGAAAAAGAACCATTTAAATCAGATAGCCTCGGCCGAGCTCCGGGGCGGAGTGATAAATGTCCGCTACCCGGGAGACAGCACCTCCTACTCGCTGGAGAACGTGAACCTGACCCTGAAGGATTTCAAGCCCGACGCCGACACCCCCTTCACGCTGGCCTTTTTATTCAAAAGAAAGGCGCCGGGGAAATATCTGGAAAGCCAGATCTACTCGGAAGGCGCGGTGAATTTCAGCTCTTTCAAGATGGACGGCGCCGAAGCGAAGAACTTGTCCATCACTTTCTCGGTTTTAAACCGCCCCTTCACCGCCGAAGGCTCCATCAGGAATTTCAGGCGGCCCGACACAGATCTTACGGTACACGCGGGGAGGCTGTCCAGTTCGGACCTGGCTTCATTATTCAAGGGCAGATATGATTTCGCGCTGCCACCCACACGGTGGAAGATCAAAGCGCGCATGACGGAGGATAAGACGCTTAAAACGTCCGTGAGCGTGACGCCGCTGAACCTCCGTGCCGAAGGCACTTTTCAATTCCCGGGCGGCCCCTCGGTCTACGATTTTACGCTCTTCACTCCGCCGTTCGATCTGGCGGAAGTCAAAAAAATAGCCCCCAATTTCCCGCTGACCGGGATCTCGGGGATGGCCCAGCTCAGGCTGAGCGTCACCAACAAGTCCGGCAAGTTCGCCGTCTCAAAAATGGTCCTCACCTCCAACAAGGCCAATTTCCTGTATAAGAACCTGAGCTTCGACAATCTGAACCTTTCCGCCCTTTTTTCCGAGAGCTTCAAGAACAACTACCTGAACATTCAGGACGGAAACATGACGATGGCCGGGTTCAAGCTCACCGGGCTGCAGGTGAACACGCAGCTGTCGCACGACAAATTCACCGGCGAATACTCGGCTCTCTGGGGCTCGGAACCGATGAAAGGCCGTCTTGTCATCATCGACCCGCTGACCGACAAGAAGAACGCGGAGTTCACCGGCTACTCAAAGCATCTGGACCTTAAAGAAGGGCGCGACTTCCTGCTGGAACTTAAGAAAGTGAAGGCGCAGGACGCCAACCGGCAGCACTACGAATCGAACCTGGCCTGGGTGAAGACCGTGAAGAATTCCATTCCCACGGGCTTCGCGAGCTTCCGTCTGCTTTACAAGGCCGGCTTCCTGAAGCACGAATATTTCGAGGCCCACGATTTTTATCTCTCCGCGAACCTCAAGAACATCTCGGGGCAGATCGAAAAGCTCAAAGGCGACGTCGCCATCAGATCGGGGAGCGGAACTTTCTTCAACGTGCAGGAAACCTCGGAGCAGGACCGCGTCTACTACATCTTCGCCCTGCCCGTCCTCACCATGTACCGGCTGAACCGCATGGGAGCGCTCAAGTTCGGCTATAAGCTCAACGACCTCAATTTCACGTCCATCGGCGGCGAATATACGCTGGACTCCGGAAAGATAAATATCCGCAACTTCTATATGGCCGGCAAGGAGTTTTCCATCTATACCACCGGCACTCTGGACCTGTCGAACGAGAATATCAAGTTAAAAGTTTATACAATATCAGATAAGTACTATTCTATGGGAAGCTTGCCGGAGACGCTGACCGACGCAAGCGGAAAGCCGGCGCTCGCCTTCACGATAGAGGGCAAGATGAACAAGCCGGACATTAAAGTATTGAGTCCGAAGGAAGCGGGCAGCGTGATCGCGGCGGCGATCAAGAAAGGCGTCGCGGTAGATCTTGAGAGGTTGAATAAATTTGCGGCCGGAGGCAAGTAAATGTCTAAATTAGGAAAATTCGACGTAGTAGGACTCCTTCAGGAACATGGCGCCATTTTAAACGGGCATTTCCAGCTCCCCTCCGGGTTCCACACCCAGACCTACATTCAGACCTCGCTGGTCATGCAGTATCCCAACCTGGCGCAGAAAGTGGCCAAAGAAATGGCTTCCAAATTTCCTCAGGAGATAAACGTGGTGATCTCCCCCTCCGTGGGCTCCATGGTCATAGGACAGGAAGTTGCCCGCGTCAAAAAGGCGCGCTCCATTTTCACCGAGCGCATCAACGGGGTGATGGTCCTTAAAAGGGATTTTAAGATAGCCGAAGGCGAGCGCGCGCTGGTAGTCGACGATGTGCTGAACACCGGCCGCCTGTGCTCGGAAGCTATCAACCTGGCCAGAGGCTACGGGGCCAAAGTGATAGGCGTGGTGGCGATCGTAGACAGGTCCACGGCGGACCTTACCCTTAACGTGCCGGTCAGAGGTCTTATCTCCTACCCGCTCCAGCTTTTCACGTCCGACAACTGCCCGCTGTGCCGTCAGAAAATGCCGCTGACCATTCCCGGCTCGACGGTACATCACGCGCATAACCAGGATTAAGGATTAAGTAGTAAGGATTAAGTGATAAGCGATAACGGAACTGAAGATCCGCACTTTAAATTTAATTCCTAATTCTTAATTCTGAATACTTAATTCTTAATACTTATTATTTAACACTGATGTCCTCATATGAAAACTAAATTTATCGCTCTTATTTCCGATTTCGGGACTAACGGACCTTTCGCGGGGATAATGAAAGGCGTCATCCTGTCAAAGGCGCCCGGCCTGACCATCATAGACATCACCCATCATATTCCTCCTCAGGACGTCTACACGGCCGCTTTTTATCTTATGACGTCCATTCCGTACATGCCTAAGGGCACGCTTTTCATTACGGTCGTCGACCCCACGGTCGGGACCGGCCGGGGCATCCTCTGGGCCAAAACAAAGAATTATCAGTTCATAGCCCCCGACAACGGCATCATCGGCTGGGTCGAAGAGCGCGAGAGAATAGAGGAGACGCGCTTCATAAACAACCTCGACCTTTTTCTGCCGCGAATCAGTTCCACTTTTCACGGCAGGGACATCATGGCTCCCGCGGCGGCGGCCATCGCCAAAGGCCTGCCCGAGAAAAAGATCGGCCCGCTCCTGAAAGACTACAGGAAATTTTCTTTCCCGCGCCCCGAAAAAACGGGGAACCGGGTCCTTGGCCGCATCATAGCGGTGGATCATTTCGGCAACGCTATAACGAATATCACCCAGCAGTACCTAAACGTCAAATCTATTTTCACCATATCGGACAAGATCGTAAAGGGGCTGAAACTGACCTACGCGTCCGTGACCGAAGGAGAACCGCTGGCCCTGATCGGCTCTCTCGGGTTCCTGGAATTTTCCATCAGGAACGGGAATTTCGCCGCGGCCTTCGGAGTAAGGCCGGGCAGCGAAGTGGAAGCCATCACATCCCTGGAGTAACGGCAATCAAAGATTACAGTGATATACTAAAACGATTACAGCGATGCGGCAATAATTTCCTATCTGATATCTCTCACTATCGCCGTTATCTATTCTTTTATCCCTTAAATCTCTTCGATAAAAAAAGGAACCATTACTATGCAAAAATCGGCTCTTAAAACTCTTAAACTTAAATTCTCCGGGGAACGGCGGCTTAAGCAGGGCCATCCCTGGATCTTCTCCAACGAACTGGAGCTCATAGACAAGACCATAACCCCAGGTGAGCTCTGCGGCGTAATGCTCAGCTCCGGCGCGCCCGCCGGCATCGGGTTCTTCAACCCCCACAGCCTCATAGCGGTCCGCCTGCTGAAGACCGGAACGCTGGAACTGGAGCCTGACTTCGTCTTGAGCCGCCTGAAAAAAGCCATGGAGTACCGCAAGGCCCTCGGCCTTACGGAGAGCGGCCGCATGTTCTTCGGCGAATCCGACGGCCTGCCGGGCCTGGTAGTAGATAAATACGCGGATATCCTGGTGGTCGAAATAATCTCCGCGGGGACCGAACTGCTGAAGGACGAGATAACCAAACACCTGCGCTCTCTTTACAAACCCCGCGGTATCTTCTACCGCAACACCCACGAATTCCGCAACCTCGAAGGCCTTAAATTATATACGGAAACCGCCTACGGAGACGTTCCTGCCTCCGTTCAGATAACGGATGGCGGGCTTAAATACGAAGTGCCGCTGACTTCGGGCCAGAAAACGGGCTGGTATTTCGATCAGGCTGAGAACCGCGCCTTTCTGAAACCTTATTTCAAAGGACGCAAGGTCCTTGACCTTTACACCTATCTCGGAGCTTTCGCCCTGACGGCCGCGGCCTCCGGGGCCGAGATGGTCTGGGGCGTGGATTCCTCATCCGCGGCGGCGCAGGCGGCCGAGCGCAACGCCGCTCTTAACGGTCTTCAGAAAAAAGCGATCTTCAGGAAAGAGGACGCCGAGCGCGTATTGAGCGGACTTGTCTCCGGGGAAATGCCCGAGCAGCCGGATTTCATACTGCTCGACCCGCCGAATTTCGTAAGGAGCAAGAAAAATCTGGTCCAGGCGGCGAAACTGCTGGTACGACTCAACACGAGCGCCATGACAGGCCTGCCCCCCGGCGGGCTGCTGGCGTTCTCAACGTGCTCGCACCACATCTCCCGCGGCATCTTCCTGGATATCCTGAGCGAAGCCGCCGCGAAGGCCGGGCGCATGGCCATCCTTATGGAGCTGAGGGCCCAGGCCAAAGACCACCCGATACTCCTCAACATGCCCGAAACGGAATATCTGCACTTCGCCCTGATTAAAGTGCTGTAGGCCATAAGACGTTAAGACTAAAACGCGAAAGAACGGCGGGAACTATTCCCGCCGTTCTTTCATTATTGCCCCTTAAGAAGCGATTCCATGGATGGACAGGATACACAGGATAAAGCAGAAGCCTGAATTTAAACACGAAGCGCACAAAGCTGTTAAACAGAAAGTTCACAAAGTTAATGCGGAACAACTTTGTATTCTTTCTGTTATTGACCTACGCATAAATAATAGAATTGTTGGAGGCTTGGATTTGAGATGAATGCGAGGCGCGACGAACGAGCATACCGGTTGGTCTGTGAGCGAGGAGCAACGAAGCAGTCGCTCAAAGGCAAGCCTCCCTTTCCCTTCGGGAAAGGGCCGGGCGCTTTTGGGCTGCAACTTCGTCACAAATCGCTTACATAGCCCAGCTATGCCGCGCTCTTTGTTCCTTGTTTCGCTCCAAAATCTCCCGGCCAGCATTTCTATTACTTATGCGTAGGTCAATAAT